>Ga0326597_10012130_pt1 | contig 11364 bp, 12 predicted proteins | sample RVTome_12_FD_203789 | JGI IMG/M metagenome (GOLD analysis project Ga0326597, IMG submission 203789) | Soil microbial communities from uranium-contaminated site in the Upper Colorado River Basin, Wyoming, United States - RVT100D185 | ecosystem: Environmental > Terrestrial > Soil > Contaminated >...
ATCGAGGTCCACAACGATCCGGACCGGGCCCTCTCCGACGGCCCGCAGTCCATCACCCCGGAGATGTTCGAGGACCTGGTGGCCGACCTCAGGAAGATCGCGCCGGTGATCGGCCGCACGCTCTAGGCCCTCGAGGAAGTCGGCCGTGGCACCGAGGCGCACGTCGTGCGTGCGTGGCGCTATGACGGTGGTCATCTTTCGTCCACCCCGCCGCTGACTCTGTTTCAGTCATTGCACGACCTCCGAATGCGTCCCTGGTATCTGGTATAAGGACTGTTCTGCTGAGTGCGTGGCGCGCTCGCGCGCTGCGGCACAGCCTGTCTCCGACGAAGGGGTTCAATGTTGGGTTCCTCGTTGACCGTTCGTCCTTCGTCAAACCGTCGAACAACGCGCTCCAGAGGAAATGCCATGCAGAAGCTGATGCTCGCAGTGCTCATTGCCGCCATGGTCCACATTCCGACCGCTGAAGCCAGCTACATCGGGTCCTTGAATTCCGACTTCCCATACACGTTAGAAGTGACTACGACCTCAAGGGTCGCAGTCACGATTCTGTTCGTGGTGAAGGGCAGACTCGATGTGGAGGAGATTCTAGTATTCGATTCAACCTCGCCAGCCTTGACTCGCACGATTCCACCCAGGGTCGACCGAATCATCTTCATGGCAGACGCTTCCCCAAACGGCAACGGTGTTGTCAAAATCTCTCAAGGGACAACTACTAGGTTCGAGGTGCCTGTCAACCCGCACGACGCGATCGTGGTCGACCCCTGCAAAGGTGACCCGTGCTCCTGAGTGCCGGTGCGCTGGAAGGTCTTCAAGACTAAGGGTCCAGAAGGCAAAGGCAGCAGGCTGGCCGAACGGATTCCGCGGCTTGGACCATTGGGACACTTCGCGGAGAGAAGGCCCATGATGAATGAGGCCCGTCACACCACGGCCTGACCTGACCTCGAGAGGCAATCGCGATCGCTAGAGGCCCCCGGGAACGAGCAGCGAGCGGAGCCGGATTCACTGCGGGGGCGCGCGCGGGGGGTCTGGGGGTGCGGCGCAGCACCCCCCAGCTCACTGAAGATCGCGCCCGTGATCGGCCGCCGGCTATAAACTGGCGGCATGACACACACATCCCGGCGCAATTTCCTGGGTGCGACGGCGACCACCGCCGCCGCGTTCGCTCTCCCCCGTACCAGCCTCGGCGCGGACGCCCTAGCCGACGTGCAGGCCGAGATCGTGAAGCGCCACGCGGAAGGCGTGCAGCGCCTCCAGGAATGGGTGCGGCAGCCGTCCATCGCGGCCGAGAACCGCGGGATGGCCGAGGGCTGCGAGCTCATGATGCGGCTGGCGCGCGAGGTCGGCTTCCAGGCCGTCACGCGGGTGCCCACGGACGGGCAGCCCGGCGTGTTCGCCACCCTCGACGCCGGCGCGCCGCGGACGGTCGGCCTCTACTTCATGTACGACGTAAAGCAGGTCGACCCCGCCGAATGGTCGTCTCCGCCCTGGGAGGCCGCGATCGTCGACAAGCCCGGGTTCGGGAAGGTGGTGATGGGCCGCGGGGCCGTGAACCAGAAGGGACCGCAAGCCGCGTTGCTGGCCGCCCTGCACGCGATCAAGGGGGCGGGCCGGAAGCCGCCCGTCAACCTCGTGCTGGTCGCGGAGGGCGAGGAGGAGATCGGCTCGCCGCACTTTCGCCAGGCGGTGCAGCGGCCCGAGGTGAAAGCGGCGCTCGAGCGCTGCACGGGCGTGTTCATGCCTTCCGCCGCGCAAGACCCGGATGGCACGGTCACGGTGTCGCTGGGGGCGAAGGGGGTGGTGGAGTTGGAGCTGGTGGCGAGCGGCGAGAAGTGGGGACGCGGGCCGAAGAAGGACGTGCACTCCAGCAACCGGGCGCGCCTCGACAGCCCCTCCTTCCACCTCGTCCAGGCGCTCGCCACCCTGGTCACCGCCGACGGTGATCCGGCCATCGACGGTTTCGCGGCCGCGGCGCGCCCCGTCTCGACCCAGGAGCACGCGCTGCTCGACGCGGCGGCGGCGCGCCTCGACGAGGCCACGGCCAAGCGGCTGCTCTCCGCCGAGCGCTGGGCGCACGACCTGCCCTGGCGCGCGACCCTCGAGCGGTTCGTCGCAACACCGACCGTGAACATCGAGGGTCTGGTGGGCGGCTACACGGGGCCGGGCGGCAAGACCGTGCTGCCTCACCGCGCGGTGGCGAAGCTGGACCTGCGGCTGGTGCCCGACATGACCTTCGACGGCGCGGTGGCGGCCCTGAAGGCGCACCTGGCGAAGCGGGGGTTCGGCGACATCGAGGTGAACCCGAGCGGCGGGTACGATCCCACCAGCACACCCGAGGATGCGGCCGTCATCCGCGCGCAATTCTCGGTCTACCGGCGCGCGGGGCTCGATCCCCTCCTGTGGCCGCGCAACGCCGGCTCGTACCCCGGCTGCATCTTCACCGGCGAGCCGCTGAAGAAGCCCTCGGCCCACTTCGGCCTCGGCCACGGAGGTGGCGCGCACGCGCCCGACGAGTACTTCGTCATCGAGTCCGCGAACCCGAAGGTGGCGGGCTGGGACGGCGCGGTACGCTCGTACGTCGACTACCTGCACGAGCTGGCCGTGATCGGCTGAGCGCGCGCTAGCTAGGGCTTTCGCAGCTCGATGACGCCGCGCTCGATCAGCCGCGCGAAAATCATGAGGGCGTCCTCTTCCGTCATCGGGCAGAGCTTCAGGATGGAGTGGACGTCCCACTGGCCGTTCACCCGCGAGACCACGAACCCCTCCTGGGCGTCGAGGTCCTGCATCGTGAGCTCCTTGAAGTCCAGGAGCATCATCGGGATCTCGTCGAGATGGACATTGCGCACCGCGCGCTCGCGGGTCCGCGCCTCGATGACGGAGACGAGGCCCTTCTTGGCGTCCTGGTTCAGCCGGTCGACGGCGAGCACCTGCTCGTAGGCCTCCATCGCCTTGTCGTAGCGTTTCTGCACGTAACGCTCGGCGGCCATGCTCAGGAGCTCGCGAATCAGGCTCGTGGCGTCGCCCACCGGCAGCGTGTCCTGGACCCGGGCCACGGCCAGCAGGCCGCGCTGGTGGAGCTCGAAGGCCCGGCACGCGGTGTCGAACTCCGACCGCCGGGTCTCCAGGGCGATGGCGAGCAGCGTGCGGCCGGACTTGGCGAGCTCGAGGAACCTGCGTTCCTCGCGGTCGGTGACGTCGGCGGGAATGCCTTTCGGCACGTTGAACGACGTGCCGGCGGTCGGGAACACCGTGCGGATGCGCGACCACTCGTCGAGGCGGCGCGCGCCCTCCATGATCACGCCCATCACGGGGAGCTCCACGGAGATGCCCGGCGGCTTCGGCAGATCGCCGTCCTTGAACTCGAACTGTCCTTCCGGCCACAGGAAAAGGTCGTAGATCGTCTCCCCCACCTTGAGCTGCAGCGCGCGGCGGAGGTCGGCTTCGCTCACCGCGCCGTCGCCGACCAGGATCACGCCGATCAGCCGGCCTTCCTTCTCCTGGCGGAGCAGGGCCTTGAACAACTGCTCCTCGGTGATGAGAGCGTCGCGGACCAGGAACTGGCCGAGGGATTCGCGCGGGTCGTTCGACCAGGAGGTCTCGATGATCCCGTCCACGAACGCGATGCGCTTCTGGACCGAGCCGCGGTCGAGGTGCAGGGTCCCCGTCTTCCTCCCCCCGGCGATCCATTGCAGGACCTCCGGCAGGTCCATGGTCCGCAGGTTGCCGGTGAGGCTCATGGCCGGGCCCCGGCCCGCGCGCTCAGGCCCTATCCCAGGAGATGTCCCAGAACAGGTAGTCGCGCCAGCTCTCGGGCGCGCGGTTCAGCCCGAGGCTCAAGGTCAGCGACGGCAGGGCGGCCGGGCGGCGTGGCTTGCGCACGAGCTCGAAGCCGGCCTCCTCGGGCGTGCGGTCCCCCTTCCTGCGGTTGCACGGGATGCAGCAGGTCACGATGTTGTCCCAGCCCTTGTGCCCGCCGCGCGCCACGGGCATGACGTGGTCGAAGGTCAAGTGGGAGGGGCCGAACCGGCGGCGGCAGTACTGGCAGCGGTGGTCGTCCCGGGCATACACGTTCGCCCGGGAGAACGGCACGTCGGCGAAGGGGCGTTTCATCCGGACGTGACGGAGCAGGCGAAGCACCGATGGCAGCTTCACCCGTACCGTGACGCCGCGAATCTCCCGATCGTAGACCGCGATGACCTCGACTTTTCCCTGGAAGAGGAGGGTCATGGCCTTCTGCCATGAGACGATCCTCAGGGGCTCGTAGGTCGCGTTGAGAACCAGGGTCTGGTCCATTAGCGTGGGGGTTCCGGAAAAATTGTGCTCTGCGGCCCGGGCAGTGTCAAGGTCGCGGCCGCGTTGACCGGCTCGCGAGCGGGGGGCTAGAATCCGCGGGCGTCGCAAACGACTCAGGTGGAGAGTCCCGTGGCTCGTGACGTCCTGGCGTTCGGGGAAGCGCTGCTGCGGCTGCAGCCGGTGGACGACGGCCGGCTGGAGGAGAACGGCCTCCTCGCCACCTACCCCGGCGGGGCCGAGCTCAACACCTGTTATGCCCTCGCCGGCCTCGGCGTTCCCGCCTCCTGGTTTTCCGTGCTCCCCGAAGGCCCGCTCGGCCGCCGCATCCTGCGCCACGTCCGCGGCGGAGGCGTCGACTGCTCGCACGTGCGCACGGCGCCCGGCCGACTGGGCACCTACTGGGTCGAATACGGCCGCGATCCGCGCACGATCGAGGTCGAATACGACCGGCGGGACTCCACGGTCTGCCGCGTGCGCCGGGAAGACGTTCCCTGGGACGCGCTCCGGGCGGCGCGCCTGTTCTTCGTGTCCGGGATCACACCCGCGCTCAGCCCCGAGACGCGCGCGCTGGCCATCGAGATGGCGGAGGCGGCGCGGACGGCGGGCGTCCCCGTCGCCACCGATCTCAACTATCGTGCGCGGCTGTGGCCCCCCGCGGAGGCGGCGCCCGTCCTCGAGCGCCTCGCCCGCGCGGCGGAGGTCGTGATCACCACCGCCGACGACCTGCGCACCCTGTTCGGGATGTCCGGTGATCCGGAGTCGATGGCCGCGGCCGCCCGCGAGCGCTTCGGCTGCCGGACGCTCGCCCTCACCCTCGGCGGCGACGGTGCTCTCTGCGCGGACGAGGGCACGCGGCGGCGGTGCACGGTCTTCCCGTCGCATCCGCGGGACCGCATCGGCGCGGGCGACGCCTTCACCGCCGGCTTCCTCTACGCGTGGCTTCTCGGGCGGCGGGAGCAGGCGCTCGACTACGGGCTGGCCATGGCGGCGCTGAAACACAGCGTGGCCGGCGACACCCTCGCCACAACGCTCGACGAGGTGGAGCGCGTCATGGCCCGCGGCGAGCGGGGGATCCGAAGGTGACGCGCTCCCGCATGGCGCTGTCGTTCGGGGAGCGCCTCGATCTGGACCTCATGGTCGGAGAGGACCCGCCGCCGCTCACGGGGGCGATGGTCGTGCCCCAGGACATCCACCTCATCCTGGGCGAGACCGGCCCCATCGAGGATACGCGCGAGACGCCCGCGCAGGTCCTCGCCGCACCCGGCCAGCACCGCCCCCGCCGGCCGGGATCGGTGGTGGTGGGCGCGTCGCGGGAGGGGTCGCCGCTCATCCTTCAGGCGATCGTCTACGACTTCGATCGCTCGCCGCCGGCGCGCGAGATCCACGTCTTCGAGGCGCTGATCGCCGCCTTCGAGGAGGCGCGCACGCGCGGCATCCGGTCGGTCGCTGTCCAGCCCCTCGGCACCTCGCATGCCGGCCTCGACCCCGAGCGGTTCCTGAAGCTGCTGGCCCAGGTCTGCTACTCCTCGGCGGAGCTGGAGACCACCGTCCGCCGCGTGCACCTGCTGCTGCCCTCACCGTTGGAGCTGGGCCGCTACGAGGCGTTGCTCCAGACGCTGGCCGACAAGCGCGGGCGCGTGGACAGAAAGGCCTAAGCAGCGCGAGGCGACGGACGCGCTTCGGCCCCGGCGGCGCGCAGCGGCGGCGCAGGATGAGCGTCGCCGGATTCACTTCGGCGGCGCGAAAAACCGCGGGGTTCCAGGGGGGCGGCGCAGCCCCCTTCCTCACTACGAAATCATCATCGCGTCGCCGTAGCTGTAGAACCTGTACCCGGCGCGGACCGCCTCGGCGTACGCGGCCAGCACGCGCTCGCGTCCGGCGAACGCGGACACCAGGAGCAGCAGCGACGAGCGCGGCAGGTGGAAGTTGGTGACCAGCGCGTCCACCACCTGGAACCGGAAGCCGGGAACGATCACCAGCGCCGTCTCGCCGGTCCCCGCCGCGGCGACGCCGCCCACGGCGGCCGACCCCTCGAGAGTCCTCACCGACGTGGTGCCGATCGCCACCACGCGTCCGCCGCGCGCCCTGGCCTGGGCCACGGCGTGGGCGGCCTCGGGCGGGAGGACGTAGGGCTCCGGCGCAACGCGATGGTCCTCGACACGGGCTGCGGTCACGGGGCGGAACGTGCCCGGGCCGACGTGCAGCACGACCTCCGCCGTCGCAACGCCCCGCGCGCGCAGCCGCTCGAGGATGGACGGGGTGAAGTGCAGCCCCGCCGTCGGCGCGGCGATGCTGCCGGGCTCGCGCGCGTACACGGTCTGGTAGCGCTCGCGGTCCTCGGGCCGATCGGGGCGGCGGACGTAGGGCGGAAGGGGAACGTGCCCGCAACGCTCGAGCGCGCCGGCGATGTCGCGCCCCCGGGACAGCAGGCGGACCCGGCGGTGACCGTCCTCGCCGAGCGCTTCGGACTCGATCATCACCGAGAGGTCCTCGTCGACGGTGACCCGCTGGCCGGGGCGAAGGTGGCGGCCGGGGCGGACCATCGCCTCCCATCGCCCCTCTCCACGGTCCCGCACGAGCAGGATCTCCGCCTCGCCGCCTTTGGCGCGGCGGCCGAGCAGGCGGGCGGGGATCACGCGGCTGCGGTTGACGACCACGAGGTCGCCGGGGTTCAGCAGGTCGGGAAGGTCGCGGAACAGGCGGTGCTGCACCGCCCCGCTCGCGCGGTCCATCACGAGCAGCCGCGATGCGTCGCGATCGGGGAGTGGTTCCTGGGCGATCAGTTCGGGAGGGAGGTGGTAATCGAATTCAGTGATCAGCACGAGACGGCCGAGGTCAAAACAGCTTCTTCTGGCCGGCCCCCGCCTGGGGAAATTCGCGTTGAAAGTGCTGGTACGCTCGCCGGGTCGCGGTGCGCCCGCGGGGCGTGCGGTCCAGGAAGCCGATCTGCAGCAGGAAGGGCTCGTAGATGTCCTCGATGGCGTCGGTCTCCTCGCTGATGGCCGCGGCCAGCGTCCCCACCCCCACCGGGCCCCCGCCGAACTTGTCGATGATGGTGAGGAGGAGCTTGCGGTCCACCTCGTCGAAGCCGTGTTCGTCCACCGCCAGCAGCGCGCAGGCGTCCCTGGCGACCTCGGCGGTGATGACGCCCTTGGCGCGCACCTGCGCGAAGTCGCGCACGCGGCGGAGCAGGCGGTTCGCGATGCGCGGAGTGCCCCGGCTGCGCCGGGCGATCTCCACCGCCCCCTCGGGCTCCATGGGCACGCCGAGGATCCGCGCCGAGCGCGTGACGATGAACTCCAGGTCGGCCTGCGAGTAGTAGTCGAGGCGGTGGACGATGCCGAAGCGCCCGCGGAGCGGGGCGGTGAGCAGGCCGGCGCGGGTGGTGGCCGCGATCAGCGTGAACGGCTTCAGGGGGATCTTCATCGAGCGCGCTCCGGGGCCGGTGCCGATCATCAGGTCGAGGGTCGAGTCCTCGAGCGCGGGGTAGAGGATCTCCTCCACCTTCGCCTCCAGGCGATGGATCTCGTCGATGAACAACACCTCGCGGGTGTCGAGGGCGGTCAGGAGCGCGGCGAGGTCGCCCGCGCGCTCGATGATCGGGCCCGCGGTTGCCTTGATGGCGACCTGCAGCTCCGCCGCCACCACGTGGGCGAGGCTGGTCTTGCCGACGCCGGGCGGGCCGAAGAGCAGGACGTGGTCGAGGGCCTCGCCGCGGCTGCGCGCCGCCTCGATCGCGACCCGCAAGTTGGCAACGACGTGCGGCTGCCCGACGTATTCGTCGAGGGTCTTCGGCCGGAGCGACTGGTCGAAGCCGGCGTCGTCGTCGGTCGGCCGCCCGGAAACGACCCTGCGTTCCATTTATCTCCCGGCGACCAGTTGCAGCGCGCGGCGGAGGAGGTCCTCGAAGCGGCCGGCGCCGCCTTCGGCCAGCGCGCGGTCCACTGCCCGCTCCACCTCCGGGCGCGAGTAGCCGAGGTTGGCGAGCGCGGAAAGGAGGTCGTCTTTCGGCGAGGCGGCCGCCGGCGGCGCCGCGGCCTCGCGCTCGCCGGCGAGCATGGCCGGCATCTTGTCCTTGAGCTCGAGCACGAGGCGCTCCGCCGTCTTCTTGCCCACGCCGGGGATGCGGGTCAGGCGCACGAGGTCGTTCGAGCGCAGCGCGCCGACGAAGTCGGAGACGTCGATGCCGGAGAGGATGCCCAGAGCGAGCCGGGGGCCCACCCCCGCCACCGCGATCAGGCGCTCGAAGACCTCGTGCTCCGCGGCACTGATGAAGCCGAACAGGGCCAGGGTGTCCTCGCGCACGTGGGTATGGATGCGCAGGCTCAACTCGTCGCCTGCCTCGCCCACGCGATAGAAGGTCGACACCGGGATGGCGACGCGGTAGCCCACGCCCCCGACGTCCACCACCACTTCCTGGGGCGCCTTGCGCAGGACGCGGCCGTGAAGGTGGGCGATCACGAGATGCCCGTGCTGCGGCGCGGGGCCGCGGGCGCTTCGGGGCCGATGCCGTGGAGGTGCGCGTGGCACAGGGCCACCGCGAGCGCGTCCGCGGCGTCTCCCGCTTCGCCGTCTCCGGCCAGGCCGAGGAGGCGCGCCACCATCATCGCAACCTGCCCCTTCTGCGCGCGGCCGAAGCCCGTGACCTGCACCTTGACCGTGGCCGGCGCGAACGCGGTCACCGGCACCCCGGCGGCGGCCCCCGCCAGCAGCACCGCGCCGCGCACGTGGCCGAGGACGAGGGCGCTGCGCGTATTCACGGCGTGGAAGAGGTCCTCGACGGCGAGGGCATCGGGATGGATCCGGGCGATGACGTCGGCGAGCCCGCGATGGATGACATGCAGCCGCTCGGCGAGGCCCAGGGCGGCCGCGGGTACGATCACGCCCTTCTCGACCAGCACGTGGCGGCGGCCGTCCGTCTCGATGACCCCGTAGCCCGTGCGGAGGGATCCCGGATCGACGCCGAGGATGATCATGCCGCGCGGTGAGTGTAGCAGCCGCGCCGGGGAGGGCGGGTCCGGCCTCGCGTCCCGGTCAGGACACTAACTCGCCGCCGCCGCCTCCATCTCTTTCTCGGAGACGTCGAAGTTTGCCCACACGTTCTGCACGTCGTCGTTGTCCTCGAGGGCCTCGACCAGCTTCAGCATCTGCTGGGCCTTGGTGCCTTCGAGGGTGATGATGTTCTCGGCGTACTTGCCGATCTGCGACTCCTCGGGCTCGATCCCCGCCTTCTTGATCGCGGCCAGGATCGCCTCGTAGGCGTTGGGGGTGGAGTAGACCTCCCAGAGGTCGCCTTCGCCGAGGATGTCGTCGGCCCCCGCCTCCAGGGCGAGGTCCATGAGCTTCTCCTCCGTCACCTTCTCCTTGGCGATGGCGATGTAGCCGCGGGGCTTGAACATGTAGGAGACGCTGCCCGCGCCGCCCAGATTGCCGCCGTTTTTGGTCAGGGTGTGGCGGATCTCGGAGACGGTGCGGTTGCGGTTGTCGGTGGTGCCTTCCACCAGGAGCGCGACCCCCCCGGGGCCGTAGCCCTCGAGCGTGATCTCCTCGTACAGGGCGCCTTCCAGCTCGCCGGTGCCCTTCAGGATCGCCCGCTTGATGTTGTCGGCGGGCATGTTGACGCCTTTCGCCTTGTCCACGGCGGTGCGCAGGCGGGGGTTGGAGGCGACGTCGCCGCCGCCGATGCGGGCGGCGATGCTCATCTCACGGATGATCTTGGTGAAGGTCTTGCCGCGCTTGGCGTCGAGGGCGCCCTTCTTGTGCTTGATCGAGGCCCACTTGGAATGTCCCGACATGGAAGCCTCCTCGGAAGAGGTCGATGCTACCACAAACGAAAAAGCCCCGACGGCGGCTGCCGTCAGGGCTTCGGAACGGAGGAAATAAAATCCCGGCAACGTCCTACTCTCCCACCAGGCTACCCTGGCAGTACCATCGGCGCTGGAGGGCTTAACGGCCGTGTTCGGAATGGGAACGGGTGTGACCCCTCCGCCATGGTCACCGGGATGAAGTTTTCAAGGAAACCGAAGGACCCGAAGTAAAGCGCCGGCCTTGTCGCCGTGCGGTTTTCAAACACTATAAACGTCATGGTCAAGCCTCACGACCGATTAGTACCCGTAAGCTTAGAGGCTTTCACCTCTTACACACCGGGCCTATCAACCTCGTAGTCTACAAGGGGTCTTTAGGCAGGTTCTCCTGCGGGAGACATCATCTCGAGGCGGGTTTCACGCTTAGATGCTTTCAGCGTTTATCCCAACCGAACGTAGCTACCCAGCTATGCCTTTGGCAAGACAACTGGTGCACCAGCGGTTCGTCCATCCCGGTCCTCTCGTACTAAGGACAGGCCCTCTCAAGTCTCCTGCGCCCACATCAGATAGGGACCGAACTGTCTCGCGACGTTCTAAACCCAGCTCACGTACCGCTTTAATGGGCGAACAGCCCAACCCTTGGAACCTGCTACAGCTCCAGGATGCGATGAGCCGACATCGAGGTGCCAAACCTGGTCGTCGATGTGAACTCTTGGACCAGATCTGCCTGTTATCCCCGGCGTACCTTTTATCCGTTGTGCGATGGCCCTTCCACTCAGAACCACCGGATCACTAAGCCCTGCTTTCGCACCTGCTCGACTTGTAGGTCTCGCAGTCAAGCTCCCTTGTGCCTTTGCACTCGACGGCTGATTTCCAAACAGCCTGAGGGAACCTTCGGGCGCCTCCGTTACTCTTTAGGAGGCGACCGCCCCAGTCAAACTACCCGCCTAGCCATGTCCCTCCTCCCGATGAGGGAGGTAGGTTAGAACCTAGGAACGTCAAGGGTGGTATTTCACCGTCGGCTCCCTCGAGCCCGAGAGCCCGAGTTCAAAGCCTCCCACCTATCCTACGCAGGACGCACCCAAGTTCATGGCTAGGGTGCAGTAAAGGTGCACGGGGTCTTTCCGTCTAGTTGCGGGAAACCGGCATCTTCACCGGTACTACAGATTCGCAGTGCCCCTCGTTGAGACAGCGCCCAGATCGTTACGCCATTCGTGCAGGTCGGAACTTACCCGACAAGGAATTTCGCTACCTTAGGACCGTTATA
>Ga0326597_10012131_pt1 | contig 11363 bp, 10 predicted proteins | sample RVTome_12_FD_203789 | JGI IMG/M metagenome (GOLD analysis project Ga0326597, IMG submission 203789) | Soil microbial communities from uranium-contaminated site in the Upper Colorado River Basin, Wyoming, United States - RVT100D185 | ecosystem: Environmental > Terrestrial > Soil > Contaminated >...
TTTGGGACGGCGTCGGGCTGCGAGGCTGCGTCGGGCCAGAACTCGCAGATGGCCTCCCGCATGGTGTAGCGAGCGAATTTCCCGAAGTCAATCGTCTGCTCGCCGAAAGGGAACTGCAGCGTGCCGATGGTTTCCATGGCGACTTCCTGGAATAGCTCCTCGGAGAAATCCATCAGAACGCGGTAGTCGGCGTAGGCCTGGTAGAACTCGAGCATCGTGTATTCGGGGTTGTGGCGCGTCGAGATGCCTTCGTTGCGGAAGTTGCGGTTGATCTCGTAGACGCGGTCGAGGCCGCCGACGATGAGGCGCTTGAGGTAGAGCTCCGGTGCGATGCGCAGGTAGAGGTCCATGTCGAGCGCGTTGTGGTGCGTGCGGAACGGTCGCGCGGCCGCCCCTCCAGCAATGGACTGCATCATCGGCGTCTCGACTTCGATAAAGCCGCGGCGGTCCATCGCGGAGCGCAGCGCGCGCACGAGGCGGCTACGCGTGCGGAATGTCTGGCTCACTTCGGGATTGGCGAGCAGGTCGAGATACCGCTGCCGGTAGCGCGCCTCGACGTCCTGCAGGCCGTGCCATTTCTCGGGCATTGGCAGCATCGCCTTGGCGAGCAGTGTCAGGTCGGTCACGTGGACGGACAGCTCGCCGGTGCGGGTGCGAAACAGATAGCCCTCGACGCCGGCCCAGTCGCCGAGATCGAGCAGCTGATAAAGCTCGAAAGCGCGGTCGCCGACGGCGTCCTTGCGGACGTAGATTTGGAGGCGTGTACCGGTCTGCGTGAGGTCTGCGAAGCCGGCCTTGCCATGCCCGCGCAGCGCGGTGAGGCGTCCGCAGACGCGGACATTCTGCAACCCCGGGGGCTTCGCTTCCGCCAGCTCCTCGGCGGTTCGGGAGGAATACTCCGCGACGATCTGCTCCACGGTGTGCGTCGAGTCAAACCGGTGCGGATAGGCCGAATAGCCCAGGGTCTCAATGCGCCGCAGCTTCTCGCGGCGTTGCTCGATCAGTTCTTGCTCAAAGGACACGGCGGTACTGTTCTCCAGACAAAGGCAGTCAAAAGCAAGCCATTATAGGGCAGAACGGAATTGGATGGGAAAAGAGCCCAGCCCGAAATGTCAATCCGCCGATGCGTCGGCAGCCGCAGCCTTCGGCGGGTGCTTCAGCTCTTCGACGATCTCTCCGGCGATCTTGCGGGCTTCATCCAGGTGGTTGGGCTCGAGCGAGATGGCCCCGACGCGGGGGTGTCCGCCGCCGCCGTAGCGCTCGCAGATCGAGGCGAGGTTGTGCATCGTTCCGGCTTTGTTCCACGGGTTCGAGCCGACGGAAATCTTGGTGCGGAAATTCGAGGGGCAGATGCTCACCGCATAGGCGCACTCGGGGAACAGATAATACGGCGCGAACTTGTTGTACACCTCAACCCCGGGTCCGGTCAGGTCGAAGTAGAGCACCCCGCGATCGCATTGCCCCGCGTTGCGGATCAGGTCGAGGGAGCCGAGGTGGCGGTCAAACAACGGCTGAAAGAGCTTCGTCACGCGTTCGTCGGAAGCGATGTCGGCGAGCGAACGGGACGTCATCTGCGGGATCAGCCAGCGGGACATTCCGCCGTCCGGCCCGGCCTCCATCACGAGCGCGAGGCGCAGCGCCGGGTCCTTCATCGCCACGGCGGTTTCCGCGTCGGGGAACATCGCACCGTCCACCACGTCAGCCCAGTGAATGAGGTCCGCCAGTTCGTCGGTCCGAAATCCGAAGCTTTCCTTCCCGACGTGGGCAATGAGCTTGGTGCACGATTTGAACGCAGGGTCGTAGAACTTCTTTCCGCCGCGGTCATTGCGGAAGTGCTCGGCGTCCTCAGGAGTCAGGAACGCGCTCTGGTGGTGGTCGAACCACCAGTTGAGCCGGGGCGAGGTGGAGTACTTGAAATCGACGATGGCGTTCTCGTCTCCGTCAAAGAGGGATTCATCGAAGAGCTGGGAGGCGCGGTGGGCCAGTCCGGTATAGGAAAACTCGGCGTCCGGGTGCACACGCTCCCGAATGAGCCGGGTGAAAACGGCCGCCGATGCCGCGCCGTCGAAACACCTATCATGGAAGAATACATGAACCCTCATGGAACCATACCGTCGCGCTCGCTCTGCTTCCTCCAAATCGGACTTTCCCCCCCGTCCGGCCTGCTGGGGAAATCCGCCGCCGGGGAGGCATCAACTCTGGCTCGACAGGCCAGACGGTACTGATACACGATTGCATCGCCCGGCGCAAGTGAAATATCAGCGCAAGACCGCAAAAAACATATGCTTGTCGGGTAGAGCGTGTGAAGTTGGCGCCCCTGCGGAATGCCGGCATTCTGCCAAAAAACGGCGGTCATGGCCATTCTGTGTCTCCCATGATACCTCATTAAAATCTCCCGTTCCCGACCCACATTTCGTTGCCCATCGACTTCATATTCAATAGAATAGCGGGAGCAAGAAAGGGGAATTGGAGAAGAACGCAGACTCTTCGGCCCGCTACTTGCAAGCAAGGTTTGCAGACAGGCAAAGGAAGCGGTTTAAGGAGAAAGGAGCGTGAGAGGAATAAACGAAATGAGGAGACAGCAACGCGGCTTTACCATGGTCGAGTTACTGATTGTGGTCGCCATCATTCTCATTATCGCAGCCATCGCTATCCCGAACCTGCTGCGATCGAAGATTTCAGCGAACGAAGCTGCGGCAGCCAGTGCGCTGAAAACGATCGGGACCTCGAACGTTCTCTATTCGTCCCTGTATAACCAGGGGTTCGCAGGAGCGCTGGCCCATATGGGTCCCACGGGAGGAAGCTGCGGGACGGTCAACTCCGCCTGCGCCGACTTGCTGGATGCCCTGCTGTCCGGTGTCAGCCCGGCCACGCCGACGCCGACCAAGAACGGCTACGTGTTTGTCTACGCTTCCCCGAATGCGGCGCCCACGCCAACCGGTCCCAATGGGACCTACTCGGTTGTGGCCACCCCGGCCGGGCCGGGCAGCACGGGAGTCAGCACCTTCTGCATGGACGGCGGAAATATTTACGTGATTTGGCGGGACACTTCCGGCTCAACTACCACCGCCACTGCGGCTGGGTGTGCCCCCGCCTGGGTTCCCGGCGGGACCGTTGGTCCCCTGTAGTTCGTCCTCACCTGCCCGTTTATTCCGTTTGAATCTTGGGAGCGCTCGCCGGTGTCGGCATTGCCGCGTGGACCGGGAACAAATAGAGCAACGCTCCGGTCAGGTTGATCACAACGTAGGAAGCCATGTACAGAGTGAACAGATTGGCGCCCTGCGAAGTTCCCACCAGATGAAACAGGGCCAGGAAAGCCACTTGGCCTACACCAAGCCCAGCCGGGCTCACCGGCACCGCCGTTACCAACAACCCCAGCGGAACGAGCAGGAAATAGCTCATGACGGGAGCCTCAATGCGCAGCGCCCACCCGAACAGAACGAAACTGACGATGGCGAGTCCCTGGTTCAGGAAGGAAAAGGCGAGAATGTTCCGGATCAGCTTCAGGTTCCTGGCATACCGGTGCGTCCCTTCGTAGAAGGCGGAGACGAACTGCGCCAGCCGGGGCCAGCGGGCCATCCGACCCAGCAGCGCCGCCGGCTGCGGCCTGCGATAGGTCAGCAGGAACAGCAGCAGAGGAGCAAGCAGACCGGCTGCCGCCAGCACCCCCACCGACAGGATCATCTCCGGCGGAATCGGATACGAAAGCAAGCCGAGCAGTCCGATCAGGCACAGCGCGAAGAGAGGAACCAGGCCCGCAATCCGGTCGAGAACAATGCTGGCCACCACGGCGGGCGGCACGACCCGGGCGTTCGGCTCGCCGAGTTCACTGGCTTCTCCCGGCCGACTGGTTCCCCCAGCCTCGGAAGCGCGGCGCGAAACATAGAACCCCCGCAGAATATCTCCGCTGATGTAGCCCGGAAAGGCCATGTTGAAAAACTTCGATACCATCAGGAACGAGAACACCTCTCGGTGTGGAAGGTGTAAGCGGTTGGCCCGCAGGAGACTCTGCCAGCGCCAGAACTGGACCAGGGGCATGGTGGAAAGCAGCAGGAACGCAGGCAGACTTTGCTCCCAGCGGCCGAACGCCTCCCTGAGCGGCTCCCAGGCGATGTCGCCGCGAGCCCACAAATAGAGTACGACCACCGAAGCCGCGGAAAACTTCAACACCTGGACCGCTACCGATTTCACAAGCGGCAGGCGCCCCTTCGCCGGCTCCCGGGGGGCTGCAACCGGTTCAAACTCCATAGCTGCCGTTCAGTCTAATGCAACCCGAAAGGAAAGAAAAGCAGGATATATCGTCATTGAGCCTTGCACGATAAGGGGGGAGCAGCCGAGAGAGGGTCCTCGGTTTGCTGGGGAGTCTTTAGTGGGCCGGTTTGCGCCGATAGCGGGGGTCGCGTCCGGCGTAGGCTTCCGGCGTGGCGACGGATGAATTGATCCATTCGATGATGGCCGCATAGCCGAGGCTGCGGGGATCGTTCGGGAGATAGCCGCTGACCACGGCGAGCACGTCGAAGCCCTGCTTGAGCTGGAAGGAAAGTGTCGGGTCCCCCAACTCGCCGCGGACGACCCGGATAGTGTATTCCTCGGCCGTCATGCGGTCTGCATAGAGGTGATAACCGGCCAGTCGCGCTCCGGCCCGGACTCGCAGCAGCCGAAGACGCTCGGCCAGTCTCCGCCGGGCGGCATAGAGCATCCTGGTCCCGAAACTGGGCGAAGGTCTGCACCGGGCGGATAAAGTACTGAAGAGCCGCTACGCGAATGCGGTCCATGGAAAAACTCCTCTCATGCGAACTCGAACAGAAGCGGACCGCAGGATCAGCCTGGGACACACCGGAAAAGAGTTGCTGAGAGGACCGGAAGGAAACGAATTGCCGCCGGAAGGACCGCGACCATCCCCGGTCACGCCTCGGCGGCCTTTCCGGAGGGAACCGGGGAGCCGAGCCCCGGCCCGAGCCATTTTCGAACCGCTTCCGTCAGAATGATCACGACGCACACCATCATCGCCACGATCAGGAAGACGTTCAAGTAACCCTGAAAAGATTCCGAGGGAACAGCCGACTGGCCCATGGCGTAGAATCGCTGTATCAATTGGGCTCCGGCAGCCATCGTGGTCGTCGTGACAAAGGCCATGGGGATTACCACCACCCAGAGGTAGCGGGCGCGCCCGGCGTTGACCATGACGGTTCCGGCAACGGCGAGGGCGACGACGCCGAGCAGTTGATTGGAGATCCCGAACATCGGCCAGATCGTGTCAATGCTGCCGGTCAGGATAAAGTAGCCCCAGCACCAGACCGAGACCAGCGAGCAGACCACCGACCCCGGCAGCCAGTCCTGGCGGCCGAATTTCGGCCACACTTTTCCCCCGACCTCCTGCAACAGGAATCGGGCAATGCGGGTTCCGGCGTCAATCGTGGTCAAGATGAACAGCGCCTCGAACATGATCGCGAAGTGGTACCAGAAGCTGACGAAGGCGGCGAAGAACGGTATCCCGGAGAAGATCTGCGCAATGCCCACGGCAAGCGAAACCGCGCCGCCCGCCCGGCCCTGCAACTGCTCTCCGGTCTCGCTTTCGTAGGTGGCGAGCTGCGAGGGAACATAGCCGAGCTCGTCCAGCTGCTGCTCGAACCGCGGCGCGCTGGCGAGCGAAGTGTTGATGGCGAAGTAGTCGCCGGGCGCGAGACTCGATGCCGCGATCAGGCAGATGATTCCGACCAACCCTTCGATCAGCATGGCGCCGTAGCCGATCATGCGGGCGTCGGTTTCCTTGTTGACCATCTTCGGCGTCGTGCCGCTCGACACCAGGGCATGGAAGCCGCTGATCGCCCCGCACATGATGGTGATGAACACGAACGGGAAAATCTTGCCCGGCACCACCGGCCCTCCGCCTTCCGCGAACGCCGTTACCGGCGGCATCTGTAGCTGCGGGTTGACCCAAACGACGCCGACCACCAAAGCGATCACGGTGCCGATTTTCATGAACGCGCTGATGTAGTCGCGGGGCACCAGCAGCACCCACACCGGGAGTACCGAGGCAAAAAACCCGTACACCATGATGGCGATGGTGACCTCTCGCTGGCTCATGTCGAAGATTCCCTGCAACGGAGACCCGGGGATGTAGCTTCCGAGCCACGTCGCCGCCAGCACCATCCCGGCACCGATCAGCGACGCCTCGACGACACGGCCCTTGCGGAACCGGTAGAGATACAGCCCGATAAACAGAGCGATGGGAATCGTGAGGAAGATCGTGAACGTTCCCCAGGAGCTGCCCGCGATCTCGACGACCACTCCGTCCGGCCGCACGATGCGCTCGCCGCCGAGCGCCTTGACCACAACCAGGCCCAGCCCCGCCAGCGCCTGGAAGATGATGAACAGGATCGCCAGAGCCGCCGTGCCGCCTGCCAGCGAGCCGATCTCCTCTCTCGCGATCACCGCCAGCGACCGTCCGTTGCGGCGGATGGACGCGGCCAGCACCAGAAAGTCCTGGACCGCTCCGGCCAGCACCACGCCGACCACGAGCCAGATCAGCCCCGGCAGGTACCCGAACTGCGCCGCGAGCACCGGACCCACCAGCGGTCCCGCGCCCGAGATCGCCGCAAAATGGTGCCCGAACAGCACCCACTTGTGCGTGGGATGATAATTCTGCCCGTCGTTCAGCCGGTGGGCCGGCGTGACGGCCATATCGTTGAGCACCGCCACCTTCGTCGCCAGAAACGCGCTGTAATAGCGGTACGCGATGGCCAGGATGCACAGGACTACGATTAGAATGGGCGCGGCATGCATATCAAGTCCTCACTCCGCGGCATCGCCCAGCTACCAATTTCAATAGAATCTCACCCTGTTCATCCGTTACCGTGAAATTAGTTGCTCGCTGCCAAACTTTCCGCGAGAAGACCGATAAGCTCTCAAGACCTTGAATCCCCTTTAGCTCTATGTGAGAGATGGGAGCAAATCCACGCTCTGTGATGTGTGCTCCGACTCGCTGCCGTGGGCCGAGCGGTTGTTTCAAGTATTTCCTCTCGCTCTCGATCTCTTCCATTTCACGGATGTCTGAGTCGATCTGTATCACTGCGCAGATACCTCTTTCGGGACCGGTACGCCAGATGAAAGCCACGCCGCCGTTGCGTATTTCGTCTCGATGTTGCATCACTTTCCATGTGAGGTTCGGTTCGTTATCTCGTAATCTTTCATCGATGCAGTACTCATCAGGATTGCATTTGAATATCCAATACCTCATGTTCGTAATCCAGCTTCGTATTTCCAGGATATTCTACTCTGCCAGCTAGGAAGGGGCAATGAATGATTAGCGCCTACTCAGACTCGGCGGCCGCCGGCCCTGCTGCTGCATCGCCTCTCGCAGCAAACTGTTGATGCGGGTCTGGTAACCCTTCTCTTGCGATTACTAAGCCGCGCTTTTCTCCGCAGTCGGCTTCCAGGCAATGGAGAGTCTCTTCCCGCTGAAGGCACACTCCCGGAGGTAGAGGTTGATCAGGGTCTGATAGCGGATGCCGGTTTCGTCTGACAGATTCTTAAAATACCCAATCGTGTCCCGGTCCAGCCGGATGGTCACCTGCTGCTTCAACCGCCGCGCGTACGGGTTGCGCTTCGCCTTCGAAAAGTCGTACTCTTTTCTCATCATATCCACCTTTGTTCATAGCGATTCCACTCGGTCCGAGTTGCCTTCCGAGCCGAGATAATCCGAATCACATCGCCGCTGTGCCGATAACCGTGGCAAACAACGATGCTCCGAAGCGCGCTGCTCAGGCCCAGGAGGAGGAACCGTTCTTCGCCGTCCGAGTGGTCGGGGTCGGAAATCAAGAGGGCATTGTCGTCGGAAAACACTGTCTGGGCCTCTTCGAACGATATCCCATGCTTCCTTTCGTTCTCCCGGTTCTTCCGCTCGTCCCACTCGAACTGCAATTCGGACATCTGGTGGATTGTAACTACAATGTAGTGTTTTCGTCAACCTCCTGAATCCCTAATCCCCCTTGTTCCGGAGGACCATGACGAAGAAGGTGATGGTGGCGGAAGCGATCACCGCCCAGGTGATGCCGAGCATGATCCAGGCGCCTGTGGTCACGCGGCGGCTCCTTTCTTCCTCTTCCAGGCCAGATGAATCAGCAGCGCGATGCCCGCGAAGACAAGCGTCAACAGAACGCGCGTCCCGTCCATGACCAGGTCGCGCGTCGGGCTGCCTGCCTCGTCAAACCATCGGTAGTCGCTGCCGACGTGCAGGACCTTGCCGATCACACTGTCGGCGGCGAGAGGCCAGCCCCCGCCCGAAAACAGCGATTGCACGGCGGCGACCCAGTTGCCGCCCTCGGGATTGATGAGCGAGCCCACGAATACAATCGTCAGCAGCGTTGGTGTGATGTAGTGGAGCACGAACCGGAACAGCCGCGGCACCTTCAGGTCGGCGCCGCGCGTAATTTCCTCCCACCCGCGGTCCAGGCCAAAAATCCAGACGAAGGCGATCAGTTCCAGCAGAGCAAAAACAACGAGGGAAAACGTCCCGGTCCAGAAGTCGAACTCATCGAAGGCGCCGCCTGCGAAAAACAGAATGCAGACCAGGCTCAGACACAGAGTGCAGACTCCGAAAGCGATAGCGGAACGGTTGCGCGGCCATTCGTATTCGTCTTCGAAGAACGCCAGCATGGGCTGGCCCATGGCCAGCGAGGAAGTCAGGGCGGCGACGAACAGGAGCCCGAACCAAAGTCCGCCGGCCACCGGAGCGAACGCGCCCCAGTTGTTGAACAGCGTCGGAAGGGCTAGAAATCCCAGGCTGAACCCGCTTCCGCCGGCGGTGGCTTCCCGGACTGCTTCCAGCCCCAGGTAGGCGGTGGTAATCGGGATCACGATGGCGCTGCCCAGGATCACCTCGACGAATTCGTTGGTCCAGCCGGCGGCCATGGCGTTGAGCGCGATGTCCTTCTCCTTGCGGACGTAAGCGGCGTAGCAGTGGATCGAGCCGAGCCCGACGGAAAGCGTGAAGAACACCTGCCCGGCCGCTGCGAGCCAGGTCTTGGGGTTCGAGAGCCCGCCCAGGTTCGGCTCCCAGACGAAGTTCAATCCCGCCAGAGGACTCTGCACCACACCGGGGGCGTCGGCCGAAGTTGTGAGTCCTCGCACCGCCAGGATAATTCCGAACAAAATGAGCATCGGCATGCCGATCAAGGCAACCATCTCAATGCCTTTGGCGATGCCCCTCGAAAGGATCAGGACGTTCAGCGCCAGGACCAGCAGGAACCAGACCAGAGCCTCGCTGGGAAAGTAGAAGACGGAGGGGCTTGCTGCGCCGACGAACGCATTGAAAAAATCGGGCGGGGCAATTTCGCGGAAGGTTCCCTTGAGCGAGTGGAAAATGTAGGCGAGCGTCCACGACTCGATATAGATGTAGTACGCCGCCACGCAAAGATTCGTGAACAGGCCGAAGACGCCGATGTATTTGAGCCAGCGCTGGGGGCCCAGCTTGTCCATCATGCCGGGAGTCGAGTGGTGCCCGAACTGGCCGCCGTGCCGTCCGATGGCCCACTCCACCCATAACAGCGGAATGCCCATGAACAGGAAGCAGATCAGGTACGGAATCAGGAACGCGCCGCCGCCGTTCTGCGCCGCCTGAGCCGGAAACCGCAGCAGGTTGCCGAGACCGACCGCGTTGCCGGCCACCGCCAGCACCAGCCCGACGCGCGTGCCCCATTGTTCGTTGCCTGCCACCAGTTTCCTTTGTCGCCCGTCCGCTATTCTTCGAGTTGAGATTCTATTGTACTCACGGTAGTTTGTCCGCGAGCTTTACAAATCAATCTGCGCCCGCTGCAGCTTGCCGCTGTAGTCAATGTAGATGGCCTTCCATTCGGAGTACGTGTCGAGCGCAGCGGTCCCCGCCTCGCGATGCCCGTTGCCGGTCTCCTTGGTCCCGCCGAAGGGCAGATGAATCTCCGCCCCGATCGTCGGCGCGTTGACGTAAAAAATCCCGGTGTACATTTCCCGCATCGCCGCAAAGGCCCGGTTGATGTCCTGCGTATAGATCGAAGCCGACAGGCCGTAGGAGATGCCGTTGCCGATTTCGACGGCGGAATCGAGGCCGTCACAGGGTATCACGGAGACAACCGGCCCGAAAATTTCTTCCTGCGCAATGCGCATCCGCGGGCTGACTTCGGCGAACACGGTCGGCTCGTGGAAGAACCCGCAGGCATGGTCCGGGTCGTCCAGGGTGTTGCCGCCCGAGACCAGGCGCGCGCCCTCCTGCGTTCCGATTTGGACGTACTCCTGGACGGTGCGGAGCTGGCTTTGGTTGATCAGCGGGCCCATCTGCGTGGTCGGATCGAGGCCGTTGCCGATCCGGATGCGCCGCACGCACTCCTCGAAGCGGTCCAGAAATTCGTGGTAGACGCGCTTGTCGACCACCAAGCGGCTTGAGGCCGTGCAGCGCTGGCCCGTTGTTCCGAACGCGCCCCAGAGCGCCCCTTCGACCGCCAGGTCGAGGTCCGCGTCGTCCATGACCAGGATGACGTTCTTGCCGCCCATCTCGAGCGTCGAGTGCTTGAAGCTCGGGGCGCACGCTTCGGAAATGCGCCGCCCGACCGCCGTCGAGCCGGTGAAGGAGATCATGCGCACGTAGGGGTGAGCCAGCAGGGCTTCGCCGACCTCTGCCCCCGAGCCGACAACCAGGTTGACCACTCCGCGAGGAATGCCCGCATCGGCCAGCGTCTGCACCAGGTTTGCGCAGGAGAGCGGCGTGTCGGTGGCGGGCTTGATGACCACTGTGTTGCCGCAGATCAAAGCGGGAAGGATTTTCCAGGACGGAATCGCCATCGGAAAGTTCCACGGCGTAATCAGCCCGCAGACCCCGAGCGGCATCCGCACGCTCATGGCGAACTTGTTCGGCATCTCGGCCGGGACCGTCTGGCCGTAGAGGCGGCGGCCTTCTCCCGCCATGAAGTAGGCCATGTCGATGGCTTCCTGGACATCGCCGCGCGTTTCCGTGAGGATTTTCCCCATCTCGCGCGTCATGCCGACCGCGAAGGCGTCCTTGCGCTCCTGGAGCATCTGGGCGGCGCGGAACAGAATTTCGGCCCGGCGCGGCGCCGGAACCAGCCGCCAGCGCCGGAAGGCTTCCGCGGCCGCCTCGACCGCCAGAGTCGTGTCTCGGGCGTCGGATTGCGGGAAGATCCCGACCAGATCTTTCGTGTCGGCGGGGCTGCGGTTCTCGTACACGCGCCCCGACTGCGATTCCACCCACTCGCCGTTGATGAAGTTCTTATAGACTTTCGGAGTATCCATCCGGCTCCTTCCGCAGTCCTGCGGCCAAACGCTCTGGCAGCGGATGAGAAAACATACTACCACCTGCGGGTGAAAAAAAT
>Ga0326597_10012133_pt1 | contig 11363 bp, 9 predicted proteins | sample RVTome_12_FD_203789 | JGI IMG/M metagenome (GOLD analysis project Ga0326597, IMG submission 203789) | Soil microbial communities from uranium-contaminated site in the Upper Colorado River Basin, Wyoming, United States - RVT100D185 | ecosystem: Environmental > Terrestrial > Soil > Contaminated >...
GTACGCGATCTCGCGGACCGAAAAGTAGACATGGTCAAAGTCTGGGTCGACGACCGGAACGGGACCCGACCGAAGCTTCCGCCCGAGATCTATCGCGCGGTCATCGACGAGGCGCACACCCGAGGTTTGCGGGTGATGGCCCACGTCTACTACCTCGAGGACGCAAAGGAGCTTCTGCGGGCGGGGGTCGACGGTTTCGCCCACATGGTCCGCGACCAGGAGCTCGACGAGGAGTTTCTTCGCCTGGCGAAGGAGCGAAACGTGTTCCAGGCCGCGGCGCTCGCCATTCAGGCGAAGCCCGTCGGAAGCGGCTGGCTCCAGGACCCGGCCTTCCGCGAAAGGACGCCGCCCCATGTCATCGCTCGCCTCGAGCGGGGTGAGACTGGCCTTCCCGGGATGCCCACCGCCGAGCAAACGGAGCAGTTCAAGGCCCTCATGCGGAAGAACGTCTCGAAGCTGCACGCCGCGGGGATCCGCATCGCTCTCGGGGGCGACACCGGGATCCCGACGCGCTTCGTCGGCTACAACGAGCATCTGGAGCTTCAGGCTCTCGTCGATGCGGGGCTCACGCCTCTCGAAGCGATCGCAGCGGGCACGAGCGTCGGGGCGAAGATCCTCGGCCTCGACGACCTCGGAACGCTCGCTCGCGGCAAGAGTGCTGACTTTCTCGTCCTCGACCAGAGCCCTCTCGACAACATCGCGAACACCACGAAGATCGGCGCGGTCTACAGAAAGGGTCTCGCGATCACTGCTCGGTCACCCAGTTGGTGACGGCGTAGAGCAGGAAGATCTCGCGCCCGCGGGTCCCCATACCAGCTCGGCCCCTCCCCCGGCGGACACCTGGAGAAAATGCAAGCTGGCCGCTGCCCGCCGACCGAACGCCGTTTGTTGTGGCAAATGGAGGAATCGCTTACCACGCGCCATGAATTACCAGTAGCGCCTCACCCCCGCTGTGTCGAAGAAATCCTCGTTGCTCGCGAGCCACATGTCCTCGGCCAGCGCCTGCGCCATGAGCATTCGATCGAAGGGATCGCGGTGGGTGATCGCGAGCTGCCCTGCACGTTGCGCGTGTTCCAACGATATCGGAAGCGCCCGGAAGCCCTGCTCGAGCACGTAAGCGTTCACCGTTCCGGTAGTGGCCGGCCATTCGAGCTTTCCGATGCGGACCTTGGTGGCAATCTCCCACGCCGATGCTGCGCTCACGAACACATCGATGTCTTCGCTCGCGATGGCCTTCTTTGCCTTCGGGGACAATTTTGCATCGAGGGTAGACCACCAAAGAAGCGCGTGCGTGTCGAGCAGGAGCTTCAAGACGTTTTCCCCTCCCACGCGTCGAGATCCTCCGTTGGCAGAGGATCGAAAAACGAGTCCGGAATCTTCACGACTCCTCGCAGCGTCCCCGGTTTGCGTCGGGGGGCTCGGAGCGCGATCGGCACGAGCCGCGCTACGGGCACATCGCCTCGCGCGATGACGATCTCCTCGCCGGCATGCGCTCGCTCGATGAGCTTGGAGAGCGTCGTTTTCGCCGTGTGTATCGTAACCTTCATGGCTGCCATATTAGCTAAATAAATTAGCTAATACAAAAATGGAGCGGGCACCCGGCTGTCGGCTCCGTTCGAGGCGGCTCGCCCGCGCGCCTCCTGCTCGAAGCGGCGAAGCCGGTCTCCCTCGCGGAGCGACATACGTGGAATCGGGGAGTGAGCATAGCACGCGACTTGCGCTCTGAATACCTCGGCACTATCATCGTCCGGGAGTCGAGGCGCATGATGAAAACACTCTTATTTCTTGTGCTCGGATTCATTGCGCTCAGCCTGATCGTCACTGCGTTCCTGCCCGGGAGCTACTTATTTTTTCTATGGGGAATCAGTGCGCTCATCCTGATCGTCGGTGCGTTCCTGCCGGCGAGCTACACCGTCGAGAGATCCATCGAGATCGCCAAGCCGGCCGAGGTGGCGTACGCGCTTGTCGCCGACTACAACAACTGGCTCAAGTGGAGCCCTTGGCCCAAGATGGACCCCGAGGCGAAGCAGACGGTCACCGGGACTCCGGGCGCCGCCGGCCATAGCTGGTCATGGGAAGGTGAGAAGTCCGGGGTGGGAAGCATGACCCTCGCGAGCGCGGAAGAGAACCGTTCCGTCCAATCGAAGCTGGTCTTCAAGGAGCCCATGACTTCCGAAGCCGACGACTACATCCTCCTGGAGCCGACCCCGACCGGGACGAAGGTCACGTGGAGGAGAAGCAAGAATCTCCCCTATCCCGTCGGCCGTTTCTTCGGTCTCGGTATGGAGGGAATGCTCGGGCCACAGTTCGAAGAAGGACTCGCGGGCGTGAAGTCGATCGCCGAAAGTATCGAGGAGCCGCGTCCGCGCCGATGACGGAGGAGACACCCACCGCAGCGCAGCCGAGCACTTCCTGAAACCAGGATGCCGGTCCTCGAGCTCGTCAACGCAGAGCCACAAGGAACCCCACTGCGCAAAGAAGGAAATCCAATACAAGGGGGATAGGGGGACAGGAGGAGATAGGGAGATAAATTGGGCCAAATGGGTCCCGATTCATCTCCCCATCTCCTCCCATCTCCCCATCCCCCTTCTTACACGTTTTCCTGACACCTCGAGCTTTGCCGCAAGCTCGTCATCGAGCTCGATCAATAGCTGCTGCATATGCTGCAGACGCTCAGACGCTCGAGAGAAGCTGCATGTAGAACGCGACCATGTTCGTGAGCACGTCTACCGAGACTCGCTCGTCCGTTCCGTGGGCGCGGCGAAGGTCGTCGCTGCCGACGCGGATAGCGCCGAACCGGTAGACGTCGGAAGTCAAGGCGGTGAAGTGTCGCGAATCCGTCCCGCCCGGAAGGAGATACGGTGCGACGATGGCCTCGGGGAAGATCTGTCGGATGGTTCGCTCGACCAGGCGATAGCCCTCGGAGTCGGTGGGTGAGACCGGAGAGGGCTCGCGGGTTTCCCGCGCTTCGACCACGCTCACGCGCGGGTCGGAAGTCACCCGCCGCACGTGATCGAGGACGCCTTCGACCGTGTCTCCCGGGGCGATGCGGAAGTTCACCACCGCCGTCGCCTTCGACGGAAGCACGTTCGACTTGACTCCTCCATCGATGATCGTGACCGCGGTCGACGTGCGCATCATGGAGTCGGCGGCGGGGACCCGCGAGAGTTGCCGTTCCACGAGCGGTCCGAAGAGCCAGAGGTTCGCGAGCACCAGACGCCGCGAGAACGACATCTCCCGGCCGACGGTGAGGAGCATGTCGCGAAACGGTCCCTGGATTCCTCCCGGCAGCGGGTTGTCCTCGAGGCGAACGAGCGCGCGGCTCAGAATGCCGATCGCCGTCTGGCGGGGAGGCACCGAGGAATGCCCGCCCTCGACCTTGACCTCAATCTCGACGCTCGCAGCTCCCTTCTCGGCGATGCCAACCGTCGCGATCGGCCGACCGAGCCCGGGGAGGAATCCCTCGACGATAGCGCCGCCTTCATCAAGAACGAGAAACGGCCGGACTCCCCGGCTCTTCAGCAGCTCCACGATCGCAGCGGCGCCGGCTTCGCCTCCGACCTCTTCATCATGGCCGAACGCGAGATAAATGCTTCGCTTCGGGCGGAAACCCCGCGCGAGGAGCGTCTCGACCGCTTCCAGGATCGCGACGAGCGATCCCTTGTCGTCCATGGCCCCTCGCCCCCAGATGTAGCCGCCGGCGATCTCGCCGCCGAAGGGACGGTAGCTCCACTCTCCCTCGGTTCCGGGCTCGATCGGCACCACGTCCTGATGGGCCATGAGGACGACGGGAGGAAGATCGGGCTCCTCGCCTTTCCAGGTGTACAGGAGACTCGCGGGTCCGACGAGCTCGAGCTCGGAGTGAGCTCTCGGATAGGACTGACCGAGGTAGGCGTGGAGAAGAGAGAACGCTCCGGAGTCGAAATCCGCCGGGTCCTCGTGCGAGATCGTCGGAAAGCGCAGAGCCTGCGAGAGGTGAAGGGCCGCCGACTGCGCGTCGACCTCGGGCACCCCCACGGGCTCGACCGTGACCGGCGGGGGCCGAAAGAGAGCCGCCCGCACCACGAGGAGCGCGAGAAGAAGCGCGATGGCCGATCCGATGACGGCAAGGGCTTTTCGCATGAGGACGGCGAAGGGTAGCACAGCGGGCACGCTCGCGTATCCGTCATGCGGCCTTGTCTCCAGCACGGTTGCGTAACGAAACCAGGAGATCCGCCCAACGGAGCCCGATCATCGAAGAGAACGCCTCTCCCGTCCATCCGTGGCGCGCGGGATGGTCGGCCGGAATCGAATCCCATCCGCGATGCTCGAGGGTCACGCGCGTGCCCTCGTCCGCCCTTTCGAATCGGACCTCGACCACCGTCTTCTCGCCGGGCTCGAAGTTTCGCGCCCGCCAGTCGAAGACGAGACGCGTTCCGGGCTCCCAGACCAGAATTCGGCCGATCTCGAAGGCATCGCCCTTCGCTTCGTCATAGACCTCGACGAGACGGCCGCCGACACCCGCCTCGAATCGCATCGTGCCCTCGCCCCTGACCTCCGGGCGGTAGCGCGGACCCCGTCTCCACCAGAGGTCGACGTCGTCGGTGAAGAGGCGAAACGCGGCGCCGGGGTCGACGCTGAGGATCGTGGTCACGGTGACGCTGTCGGTCGCCTTCATTTGCGGCTCCCCTTCTTCTTCCGCTCGACGTGCTGTCGGAACGCGCCGAGCTGCTCACCCCAGAAGCCTTCGACCTGACGGAGCCAGTCCTGGAGCTCGGCGAAGGGCTCGGGCCGAAGCCGGTAGATGCGCAGCCGAAAGTCGCTTTCGTCGCGCTCCTCCTCGATGAGGCCGCGCTTTCGCAAGACCCGAAGGTGGCGGCTCAGAGCCGGAGCGCTCACCTCGAGAGCGGCCGCGAGCGCGCCCGCCGCCCGGGGCCGGCGGCGCAAGAGATCCACGACGCCGCGCCGGGTGGGGTCCGCGAGCGCCGCGAGTGTCCCGTCGACGCCCGCGGCCATCATTCGGGGGCCTCCCTCGCCTGCGTCGCGAAGATCCAGCGGTGCCCCTCGGGATCCACCGCCCGATAGCTGCGGGCGCCGTGGAACTGGTCCTCGGGCTCGGCGATGATGATGGCCCCCGCGTCCCTGGCGGTGCGGTAGTGCGCGTCGACGTCGTCGACGTAGCAATGAATCAGCGTATGGACGCCCTCGAGATCGAGAGGACTGAGGTGACCCGCTTCCTCCCAGGCCGTCGCCAGAAAGATCACGTTGTCCACGAGCACCATCTCCGCATGGCCGATCCTTCCGTCGGGCATCGGCATGCGAAACCGCTCCTCGAAGCCGAAGGCGTCGCGGAGGAAGTCGAGCGCCTTCGGGCAGTCGCGGTAACCGAGATAGGGAATGATGCGCTGGTATCCCTCGGGCGGGTTTCTCACCATGAGCGGTTACTCCTGTTGCGCGCAAATATCAACGGCAAATATTAACGCTTTTGTTAAGTGGATGTCAAGCCCGTTCCGTGAGGCAAAATAGGCAGCCATGGGTTTCGAAGCCTACGTGACCATCGGCGTCCTCCTCGCGATTCTGGCGCTTCTCGCGACAACGAACGTCGCCGCCGACTTCGCGATGCTCGGGGGACTCACGCTCCTCATGATCGCCGGCATCGTCTCGCCTCGCGAAGCCCTCGCGGGCATGGCCGAGCCGGCGATGATCATGGTGGCGGCGCTTTTCATCGTCGCCGCCGGGATCCGCGAGACCGGGGCCCTGCACCTGGTCACCGAGCGGGTGTTCGGCCGGCCGAAGTCGGTGGTAAAGGCCCAGCTACGGATGATGCTCCCGGTCGCGAGCCTCTCCGCCTTCATGAACAACACGCCTCTGGTGGCCATGCTCCTTCCGGTGGTGACCGACTGGTCCAAGAAAATGGCCCTCTCGCCCTCGAAGCTCCTGATGCCTTTGAGCTTCGCCACCATTCTCGGGGGCCTCACCACCAAGATCGGGACCAGCACCAACGTGATCGTGAGCGGGCTCATGCTGACCCAGCTCGGACGCCCCATGGAGATGTTCGAGCTCGCTTCGATCGGAGTCCCGGCGGCGCTCGCCGGCATCGGCTATATGCTCGCCGCGAGCCGCTTTCTCCTCCCCGACCGGAAGCCCGCTCTGAATCGGCTCGAGGACCCCCGGGCCTACACCGTGGAGATGATGGTGCAGCGAGGAAGCTCTCTCGCGGGGAAGACCATCGAAGAGGCCGGCCTCCGCCACCTCTCGGGCATGTACCTCATGGAGATCGACCGCAACGAGCAGATTCTCACCGCCGTTGCGCCAGAGACGAGACTCCAGGGGGGGGACCGGCTCATCTTCGTCGGGATCGTGGAGTCGGTGGTGGAGCTTCAGAGAATCCGGGGGTTGATGCCGGCGACGAACCAGGTGTTCAAGGTCGACGCGCCCTCGGGAGACCGGTGCCTTGTGGAAGCGGTCGTCTCCGACACCTGCCCCGTCGTGGGCAAGAGCGTCCGTGAGGGCCGCTTCCGTTCCCTCTACGGGGCCGCGGTCATCGCCGTCGCGCGGAGCGGCGAGCGCATCCAGAAGAAGATCGGAGACATCGTCCTCCGAGCGGGCGACACCCTGCTCCTTGCGACTCATCCGTCGTTCGTCGACCTGCAGCGCAACTCTCGCGACTTCTTCCTCGTGAGCTCGGTGGAAGGCTCGCATCCCGTGCGGCACGAGCGCGGCTACGTCGCTCTCGCGATCCTGGGCGCCATGGTTCTGGGCCTGAGCTTCTCGCTGCGAAGCGAGGTCACAGTGGCTCTTGCCGCCGCGGCGCTCATGATCCTCACCCGCTGCTGCTCACCCGCTGCCGCTCGACGCAGTCTGGACTTGCAGGTGCTCCTGGTCATCGCGGGGTCCATCGGCCTCGGCGCCGCGATGCAGAAGACCGGGGCCGATCGCGGCATCGCCGAGGGCATGGTCGCGTTGGCCGGGACGAACCCGCAAGTCGTCCTCGCGGCGCTCTACGGGGTGACGATGATGTTCACCGAGGTTCTCTCGAACAACACCGCCGCGGTCATCATGTTCCCCATCGCGCTCGCGACCGCCCGCTCCCTCGGCGTCGACCCCATGCCTTTCATCATGTCCATCACCGTCGCCGCTTCGTGCGGCTTCGCCACTCCCATCGGATACCAGACGAACCTCATGGTCTACGGTCCCGGGGGTTATCGCTTCACCGACTACGTCCGCTTCGGGGGGATACTCAACCTCATCGTGTGGACGATCACCGTTACGCTCGCGCCCCGGATCTGGCCCTTCTGATCAGACTCCACGGTGCCCGAGACCCATCCGTTCGAGGAGCGCTCGGAAGCGCGGGTCGCCCCGCAAAGGATCGAATTCCGGAGACGCGGTCACGAGGATGAGCGAGCCGTCCCGCTCGGCGAAGGCGCGGTCGAGCCAATCGAACGCGGCGTCGACCTCGCGCAGACCCAGATGAGCGAGGGCGCTCCAGATGGGCGAAGCGTATCCCCGAGCGGCCCGCGCGCGGATTTCCAGAAGGAGCCTTCGCGCTTCGTCGGTCCGCCCCGCGAGTCCATTTACGTAGGAGAGGATCGCCAGGTGATTCACCGAGGTTCCTCCGAGGCGCACCGACTCCTCGAGATGGGCGAGCGCCTCGTCGTATCTTTCCTGTTGCGCGTGGACGTCCCCGAGCGCGTAGTGACCGAAGGCGAAGTGGGGGTCCATGGCCAGCACCTTCCGGAACTGGGCCTCGGCGCGCTCGAGCTCGCGAAGGAAGTAGTAGACATATCCGACCTGGGTTTTGATCTTCAGGTCCAGCGGGTCGAGCTCCTCGGCTACCTGGAGCTCGGAGAGTGCCTCGTGGTACGTCCCCTCGAGCAGCGAAAGGCGCCAGGCGTTCCAGACCCGCGCGTCGGCGGAGCTCGGGTTGAGCTCGATCGCCCTGGCGAAGCTCGACTCCGCCGCTTTCCGGTCCCAGTCGTGGCTCATGGCGATGAGCCCGAGAACCTTGTGCGACTCGGGAAGCTCCGGCCCCAGTGCGAGAGCCTTCGCCGCGGCCTCCCGCGCCCTCGGAACCGTCTCCACCGCCGATCGGATTCCGATGCCCGAATAAAACCACACCAGGCACTCCGCGATGGCGGCGTGCGCCAGGGCATAGCCAGGATCCCGGGTGACGGCGTCGGCGAAACATCCGAGAGCGCGCTCGACCCAATCCTCGGTCCAACGGTTCATCGCGAAGAGTCCGCGGAGGTAGGCGTCATAGGCTTCCAGGTTCGAGGCCCGCCGGGCGTCGCTCCTCTCCTTCGCGAAGCCGAGCTCCGATTGGAGCCCGGCCGCCACCGTCTCCGCGATCTCGTCCTGCACCGAGAAGACGTCGTCCAGATCCCGATCGAATTTCTTCGACCAGAGCTGATAGCCCTCGGCCGCGTCGACGAGCTGTGTCGTGATGCGAAGCCGGGTCCCGGACTTGCGAACGCTCCCCTCGAGGACGGTATCGACCCGCAAGCGCCGTCCGATCTCCCGCACGTCGAGCCCTTGCCCCTGGATCGCGAACGCGGACGTTCGCGCCAGGACGCGAAGGCCGCGCACGGCGGCGAGGGTGTTGATGAGCTCTTCCGCGAGACCCTGGCAGAAGTAGTCCTGATCCCGCTCAGGGCTCAGATCGCTGAACGGAAGGACGGCGATCGAGAAACGCTTCGTCCGACCAGGCTTCTCCGCCGCGATTCCCCTTAGCTCCGCGATCAGCTCCCCCGCCGAGGCGTAGCGTCGCGCCGGCTCCTTCTCGAGCGCTCTTTCGATGATTCGAACGAGATCCCGGGGAAGGTCGGGATTCACGGTCAAAGGCGAGGGGGGCGCGTCGTGAAGGAGCGAATCGAAGAATGCGGCGAGGGTCTCGCCGCGAAACGGGCTCCTCCCCGTCGCCATCTCGTAGAGCACGACTCCGAGGGCGAAAAGATCGGCGCGGGCGTCCACTTCCTTCCCCAGCGCCTGCTCGGGGGCCATATAACCCGCGGTCCCGAGCGTCATGCCCGGGCTCGTCTCCCGGGCCATGGTCACGGCATCGGGGTCGGTGGCGCCGGGGGCGAGAAACTTGGCGAGGCCGAAGTCCAGGAGCTTCGCCCGTCCGTCGACGGTGACCATGACGTTATGAGGCTTCAGGTCCCGGTGGAGGATTCCCGCGGCGTGGGCTTTCGAAAGCCCCTCTCCGATCTGCGCTCCGAGCTCGAACACCTGTTCCACCGGAAGAGGGCCCCGATCGATCTTCTCCCGGAGCGTTTCCCCCTCGACAAGCTCCAGAGTGAGAAACAGCACACCCTCCGCTTCTTCCACCGAGTGGAGGGTGACGATATAGGGATGATTCAACGCCGCGACCGCCTTCGCCTCGCGATGGAAGCGCTCCCTCCGATCGGGATTCGAAGCGAGCTCCGGAGGAAGGACCTTGAGCGCGACGTTGCGGGAGAGCTTCGTGTCCTCCGCGAGATAGACCTCGCCCATCCCACCCGTTCCCAGTTTCTCGCGGATGAGGTAGTGGCCGAGCCTTCTTCCGATCACGAGGGCGGTTTCGGGGGGAAGAGGGACTTCCCGCACTTGCAGCGCGAGGACTCCGGAGATCCCTTGTGCCAGACGCGGGTCCCGCAGTCGGGGCAGGACCACATGCGGTCGAGCTCCTCGATCCGGCGGAGCGCCGCTTCGATCTCGGACGAAGCCGCGCGTCCGCGGCTCGCGTGGGCTTCGACGTTGAGCGAGGCCTGGACGTCGGCCTCGAGGTTCTTGAGGAGGGGCTCGAGCCCCTCGAGCATTCCCTTGGCGTGCTCTTTCACGCCGCGGCGGATTCCTTTGAGAAGCTCTCCGATCTCGCGTTGATCGTTCCGGGTCCCGCGCCGGAAAGGCAGCTCCGCCCGAAGAGCCTCACAGACCTCCTGCAGCAGCTCCTCGAGCGCTCGTCTCGCTTTCGTGGCCGCTCCGTTGACGTCACCCTCGGCAAGTCTCTCGGAAGCCTCGGCGAGAATGCCGGGAGACGAGTACTTCGTCGTACGCGGTCCCTCGTCGTAGCTCCAGGAAGTGATCTCGAGCCGCTTCCACCCGGGCGCGCGGCGCGTGAGGTGCTCGAAGAACTGCCGGTCGTGGGTGAGGACGATGAGCTGCCAGTCGTCGAACTTCTCGGCCAGGAGCTCCGCGAGCTGTCCCCGGTGCTCGAGGTCGAAGCTATTGATGACGTCGTCGAGGACGAGGAATCGAAGCTTCTGATTGAACGTCTGGGCCATCGCGAGAAAGAGCGCGATGGCGAGCGAATTCAGGTGCGACTCGCTCAAGACTCCGTGGGGCGGCCTCTGGCGCGAGCCGTGGAAGTCGACGGCGAGCTCGAGCCCCTTCGCCGTCCAGGGCTCGACCGTGATCCCTCCCAGCTCTTCGCCGGGGTGGAGCGCCGAGTAGAGCTCCGCGACACTCTGGCTGATGCTCTTCAGCATCTGCTCGAGCTGCTCCTTCTGGCGATCCAGGTACGCGTCGTAGATGCGGTCCGCGAGATCGTACGCCTTCTTCGCCTGGACGAGGTCTTTCTGCGCCGCGCGCCAGACGCGTATCTGTTCAAGAAGCGCCGCCAGCAGCCCGAGCTGGCTTTGCCGCGTGCCCCCTTGCGCCGGCGCGCTTTTCGCGACCTCCTCGCGCACCGCGCGATCCCACCGCTCGATTTCGGACGCGAGGGCCTCGAGGGGTGCGAGTTCGATCGGCCCCCGGGCATCGAGAGCCGCGGCGACGGAAGGAATCCGGGGGAGCTCGATCCGGAGTGCTTTGGCTTGAGCGACAATCGCCCGGCGGGTCTCCGAAGCCGCACCCAGCGTGTCCAGGCAGGAGCGCGCGTCTTCCCCGATCCGCTCCATCTCCCGGGAGGCTTCGAGGAGCCCGCCGAGGACCTCCCGAACATGAGACGACAGCTTCTTCCCGTCGACCGCCTGAGAGCAAAGAGGACAGCGATCCGGCGCGGGCGACGAGGCCAGAAGCGCATCGGCGTCCTTGAAGAGAGTGAGACGCGCGAGGTCCTTCGTCCCTTCCGACGAAACCAGATCGTTCCAGCCCCGGATCGGGTCGAGGTCCACCTCGACGGGACCGAGGCCCGCGACAGCGGCGGTGAGGGCCTCGAGCTTTGGCACCGACGTGCTCTCGCCCCCGCCGGCGATGCCCGCGATCCAGGCAGGGTACGCGACTCTCTCGAGAGAGTCCGGCACGTCGACTCCGAGACCGCGGCAGATCTGCTGGAGGGACTGGAGGACGGAATCCTCCGACACCTTTCCATCGCCTGCGCCGATCGCGCGTGCTGCGGCCTCGATGCGCTCTTCCGCGGCCTTCACCTGCTTCTTGATGTCGGAGCGGGCGCGCTGGAGATCCTG
>Ga0326597_10012134_pt1 | contig 11362 bp, 8 predicted proteins | sample RVTome_12_FD_203789 | JGI IMG/M metagenome (GOLD analysis project Ga0326597, IMG submission 203789) | Soil microbial communities from uranium-contaminated site in the Upper Colorado River Basin, Wyoming, United States - RVT100D185 | ecosystem: Environmental > Terrestrial > Soil > Contaminated >...
GCGTCAAGGGCGGCGCGCTCATCGTGCTCGGCGAGGACTACGGCGAGGGCGCCTCCATCATCCAGGAGCGCAGCCACGCCTTCGCCATGAAGTCGCAGATCTGGCTGCTCGACCCGCGCCCCAATCTCACGCAAATCGTCGGCATGGTGGAGCACGGCTTCGAGCTCTCGGAGGCCTCCAGCACGCCGGTGATGCTCGAGCTGCGCATCCGCGCCTGCCACGTGCAGGGCAGCTTCACCGCCAGGAAAAACCGCGCGGCGCGCTTTTCCACGCGCAACTTCCTCCAGAACCCCGATTTCGACTTCGCGCGCATCAGCCTGCCGCCGTCCACCTACGCGCAGGAGAAGCACAAGATCGAGGTGCGCTGGCCAGCGGCGGTGCAGTACGTCCGCGAGCACAAGCTGAACGAGTTCTTTCCCGGCGAGCGCGGCGATATCGGCATCCTGTGCCAGGGCGGGATGTACAACGCCACCATCCGCGCGCTGCAGCAGCTCGGCCTGGCCGACGCGTTCGGCGCCGCGCGCGTGCCGATCTACTGCATGAACGTGACCTATCCGCTGGTGCCGGAGGAGATCGTGCAGTTCTGCACGGGGAAACGCGAGGTGCTGGTGATCGAGGAAGGCCAGCCCGCCTACCTCGAGGAAGCGATCCTCGCCACGTTGCGCCGCCATGACGTCAACGCCGTCAAAGTGCACGGCAAGGACATGCTGCCGATGGCCGGCGAGTACACCGGAGAAGTCGTGGTGACCGGCGTAGCGCAGTTCGTCGGTGCCGGCGTGGCGCTCGCCGCTCTCGTCGCGGCGAAGAAAAAGGCCGCCGAGCTGTTCGGCACGGCGCTGCCCACGCGCCCGCCCGGCTTTTGCGTCGGCTGCCCCGAGCGCCCGGTGTTCGCGGCGATGAAGCTGGTGGAGAAGGACCTGGGCAAGTACCACGTCTCGGCCGACATCGGCTGCCACACGTTCTCGACGCTGCCGCCGTTCAACATCGGCCACACGGTGCTCGGCTACGGCCTCGGGCTCGCCTCGAACTCCGCGGTGCAGCCGATGTTCGGCCGGCGCACCGTGACCATCATGGGCGACGGCGGCTTCTGGCACAACGGCCTCACCTCGGGCGTGGCGAACGCCGTGTTCAACAAGGGCGACGGCATCCTCGTCATCATGAAGAACGGCTACAGCGCGGCCACCGGGACGCAGGAGCTGCCCTCCTCCGCGCACCACAGCGAGTACAAGGCCGCGGACATGTCGATCGAGCGCGCGCTCGAAGGCCTGGGCGTGGGCTGGATGCGCACGGTGCGCACCTATCACGTCGGCGACATGATGAAGACGCTCAAGGACGCGATGCGCACTGGCTTCCAGGGCCTCAAGGTAATCATCGCCGATGGCCAGTGCCAGCTCGAGCGCCAGCGGCGCGTGCGCCCCGAGACCGCAAGAAAGCTCGCCGCCGGCGAGCGAGTGGTGCGCGTCAAGTACGGCGTGGACGAGGACACCTGCACCGGCGATCACTCGTGCATCCGCCTTTCCGGCTGCCCGACGCTCACGGTGAAGGACAACCCGGATCCCCTGCGCAAGGACCCGGTGGCGACGGTGATCGACGGCTGCGTCGGCTGCGGCCTGTGCGGCGAGAACGCGCATGCCGCCGTGCTGTGTCCGTCCTTCTATCGCGCAGAGGTGATCCAGAACCCGTCCTGGTTCGACCGCGTGGCATCGCGCCTGCACCGCCTGATCGTCCCGGCATGAGCCTGCCGCAGCGTTCGCTCACGGTGCTGGTCGCCGCGCTGGGCGGCGAAGGCGGCGGCGTGATGGCCGACTGGCTGATGCACGCCGCCACCGCCTGCGGCTTTCCGGCGCAGGCCACCTCCATCCCCGGCGTGGCGCAGCGCACCGGCGCCACCACCTATTACCTGGAGATCTTCCCGGCGAAGCGCGAGCTGTTGGGCGGGCGCGAGCCCGTGATGTCGCTCACCGCCAGCCCGGGCAACGTGGACGTGATGGTGGCCTCCGAGCTGCTCGAGGCCGGCCGTGCCATGCAGGGCGGCTTTGTCACGCCGGAGCGCACCACGCTCATCGCCTCGACCCACCGCATCTACGCCACCGTTGAGAAGATGCAGATGGCCGACGGCCGCTTTCCCGAGGAGCGCGTGCTGGCGGCAGCGCGGCAGCTCTCGAAGTGCGCGGTGCTGTTCGACATGCGCCAGCTCGCCCAGGACAACGGCACGGTGATCAACGCGGTGCTGTTCGGCGCAATGGCCGGCTGCGGCGCGCTGCCCCTGCCACGCGCGGCCTGCGAGGCGGCGATCCGCCGCTCCGGCAAGGGCGCCGAAGCGAGCCTACGCGGTTTCGCTGCGGGTTTCGATATTGCGGCCGGGACGAAGCCGGCGCCGCAGGCGGCGCCCCGTCCCCTGCCCCCCGAAACGCGCGATATCCTGAAGCTCGGCGCGGCGCGCCTGCGCGACTACCAGGGCGAGGCCTACGCCCGGCTCTACCTGCAGCGCATCGCCACGCTGGGCAATACTGACGCGAAGCTGGTCGGCGAAACGGGGCGCGAGCTCGCGCTGTGGATGAGCTACGAGGACATCATCCGCGTCGCCGACCTGAAGACGCGGCGCACGCGCTTCGAGCGCGTGCGCCGGGAAGCGGGCGCGCGCGACGGCGAGCCGATCGTCGTCATCGATTACCTGAAGCCCGGGGTCGAGGAAGTGGCCTCCATCCTGCCGCCGTTCCTCGGCCGGCGCCTCGTCGCCTGGGCCGCGGCGCGCGGCAAGCTCGACGCCTACAACGTCGGCCTGCACGTGAAGACTTCCGCCATCGGCGGCTTCCTGCTGACGCGCTCGCTCGCCTGGCTCAAGCCCTGGCGGCCGCGCAGCCTGCGCTACGCCGAGGAGCAGGCGCTGATCGAGCGCTGGCTCGCCGCGGTGCGCGCGGCCGCGCCGCGCAGCACCGCGCTCGCACTGGAGATCGTCGCCTGCGCCGGCCTGCTGAAGGGCTACGGCGAGACGCACCGGCGCGGCCGGGCCAGTTTCCTCGCCATCCTCGACACGCTGGTGGAGAACCCGGCCGCGGGCGACGCCGCGGCGCGGACGGCCGCCATCCGCAATGCTCGCGTAGCCGCACTTTCCGATCCTGAGCAGAAAGCGCTCGAGAAGACGCTCGGCCGGCCCGTGACCTGGCTGCACGCCGCCAGGACCCGCTAGAATCGGCGGCTGATGAGCGATCCGGCCTTCCTGAGCCGCGAGTACAACAACCGCGAGCTGTTCCCGGACCATCCCCGGCATTTCGCGCGCTGGGCGGAGAGCTCGGCGCGCGCGCGCCAGACCATGACCTGCTACCTCGATCGCGCCTACGGCGCTTCGCCGGGCGAGACGCTGGACATCTTCCCCGCGCGCAAGGGCGACGGCAGCGCGCTGATGTTCATCCACGGCGGCTATTGGCGCTCGCTCGACAAGCGCGATTTCTCCTTTCTCGCGCCGGCGTGGATCGACGCGGGCGTATCGCTGGTGGTCGTCAACCACGACCTGTGCCCCAAGGTGAGCATCGAGCGCATCGTGCAGCAGATGCTCGCGGCCTCGGTCTGGCTCTACCGCCACGCCGAGCAGTACGGCATGGACGAGGATCGGCTGTTCGTCAGCGGCCATTCGGCGGGCGGCCACCTCGCGGCCATGATGCTGGCGGCGCTGTGGCCGGTCATGGACCGCTCGCTGCCCAGGGACCTGTACAAGGGCGCGATCGCCGTGAGCGGGGTTTACGACCTGCGGCCGCTCGTGGACGTGGACTGGCTGCAGGGGGACTTGCGGCTGGACGAGGACGCCGCCCTCAAGGTCTCGCCCGCTTACCTGCCGCCGGCGACGCGCGCGCCCCTCGCGCTCGCCGTGGGCGGGCTGGAAAGCTCGGAGTTCAAGCGCCAGAACGCACTGATCGCGCAGCGCTGGAAGCCGGTGCTCGCCGGCAGCATCGCCATGCCCGGCCGCGACCATTTCACGGTAGTCGACGGGCTCGGCGATCCGGCCAGCGCCCTGTTCGCGGCCGCCAAGCGCATGATGCGGCTCGACCGATGAAGGAATTCCTTTCCCCCGCGCACTACATCGACAGCGATCATCCCGCGGTGGTCGAGTTCGCGCGCCGGCACGCGGAAGGCGCCAACGACCTCGAGCGCGCGGTGTCGCTGTACTACGCGGTGCGCGACGGCGTGCGCTACAACCCGTTCCTGGATTTCTCCAGGGAGAGCGCGTTCCAGGGCAGCGCGTGCCTCGAGAATGGCGAAGGCTTCTGCATCGGCAAGGCGGCGCTGCTCGCGGCCTGCGCGCGCGCCGCCGGCATTGCGGCGCGCGTGGGCTTCGCCGACGTGAAGAACCATCTCACCACGCCGCGCCTCGCCGAGCGCATGGGCACGGACCTGTTCGTGTATCACGGCTTCACCGAGCTATGGCTGGAAGGCAAGTGGGTGAAGGCGACGCCCGCCTTCAACCTCGATCTGTGCCGCAAGTTCCGCGTCAGGCCGCTCGAGTTCGACGGCCGCCACGACTCGATCTTCCACCCCTTCGACGCCGACGAGCGGCGCCACATGGAGTACCTGCGCGACCGCGGGTCTTTTGCCGACGTGCCGGTCGCGGAGATCCAGCAGGCGTTCCGCGAGTACTACCCGGCGCTCTACGGCCTGGGCAAGGACGCCGCGCGAGAAACCTTCGCCTGAGCCTGACGTACGGTGGGCCGAAGGCCCACCCTACACGTCGCCCCAGACCTCGCGCGCGGTCTCGACCACCAGGCGGATCTTCGCCCCCTGCGCTTCGACCTCGAGCTGGTTGCCGTGCACCGTGCTGGAGAAGCCGCACTGCGGCGACAGGCACAGCTGCTCGAGGGGAACGAGCTTCGCCGCCTCGCCGATGCGCCGCTTGAGGTCGTCCTTCGATTCCAGGGCGCCGAGCTTGGTGGTCACCAGCCCGAGCACGACCGTCCTGCCCTTGGGCACGAAGCGTAACGGCGCGAAGTCGCCGGAACGCGCGTCGTCGTACTCGAGAAAGTACGCGTCCACCTCGAGCTCGTTGAACAGCACTTCGGCCACCGGCTCGTAGCCGCCCTCGGCCGCCCAGGCGCTCCGGAAGTTGCCGCGGCACAGGTGCACGCCGACGGTCATGTCCCGCGGCCGGCCGGCGATCGCCGCGTTGATGAGGCGCGCGTAGCGGCGCGGCAGCTCATCCGGGTCGTCGCCGCGCTGGCGCGCGCCCTCGCGCATCCTGGCATCGCACAGGTAGGCGAGGTTGGTGTCGTCGAGCTGCAGGTAGCGGCAGCCCGCTTCGGCGAGCTGGCGGATCTCGTCGCGGTAGCAGCGCGCCACGTCCTCGTAGAAGCCCTCCAGGTCCGGATAGGCCTCGCGGCTGATGGCGCCGCGCCCGCCGCGGAAATGCAGCATGGTCGGCGACGGGATGGTGACCTTCGGCGTGCGCGTCGTCGCCGACTTGAGGAACTTGAAGTCCGCGAGCTGGATCGGCGCCGCGTGCCTGAGCTTTTTCGTCACGTGCATCACGGGCGGCGCGAAGTCGACGTCGCCCGCGGCGCCGTGGAACTTGACCGGGATGCCGCCCTTCACCTCGACGCCTTCCAGCTGCTCGAGGAAATCGACGTGGAAGTAGGTGCGGCGGAACTCGCCGTCGGTGACGCCCTGCAGGTCCCACTCCTCCTGCCGCCTGACGATGTCGAGGATGGCGTGGTCCTCGACCGCGCGCAGTTGCGCGCGCGTGATGGCGTTCTGCTTGAAGTGGCGCTCGCGCGCCTCGAGCAGCTCTTTCGGTCGCAGGAAGCTGCCGACGTGGTCGGCGCGGAACGGCGGTCGCGTGCGTTTCGTCATCGAAAGGCGAGGATAGCGCAAACCCCGCGGCGCTCCCACCGGTAAACTGCGGGCGATGCGCGACCTCCTGGAGGAGAGCTTCCGCGCGGCGGTCGCCGCCGCCGATCCGCTGCAGATCCTGCCACCGCACCTGCCGCCGCCGCCGCGCGGCCGGACTTTCGTCGCCGCGGCCGGCAAGGCAGCCGCGTCGATGGCGCTCGCGGTGGAGCAACACTGGCCGCGCGCGGCGCCGCTCGACGGCGTCGCCATCACGCGCTACGCGCACGGCCTGCCCACCGAGCGCATCCGCGTGCTCGAAGCCGGGCACCCCGTGCCGGATGCGGCCGGCGAGGCCGGCGCGCGCGAGCTGCTCGAAAGCGTGCGCGCGCTCGGGCCGGACGACCTGCTGCTTTGCCTGGTCTCGGGCGGCGGCTCGAGCCTGCTTTCGCTTCCCGCCGACGGCGTGACCATGGAGGGCCTGAAGGCGATGACGCGCGAGCTGCTGCGCTGCGGGGCGCCGATCCAGGAGATCAACACGGTGCGCAAGCACCTCTCCGCCATCCAGGGCGGACGCCTGGCGGCGGCCTGCCGCGCGCCGGTGCTGGCGCTGATCGTGTCGGACGTCACCGGCGACGACCCGACCCACATCGCCTCGGGTCCTTGCGCGCCCGACCCGAGCACGGTTGCGGATGCCCAGGCCGTGCTGCGCAGGTACGGCATTGCCGCGCCGGGGCCGTTCTCGGAGACGCCCAAGCCGGGCGATGCGCTCTTCGCGCGTGTCGAGAACCGCGTCATCGCCACGGCGCGCCGCTCGCTCGAGGCCGCGGCGTCGCTGTTCGAGGCGAAGGGCATCGCGCCGCATACCCTCGGCGACGACATCACGGGCGAAGCGCGCGAGGTCGCCGCCGACATGGCGGCAAAGGCGCGCGGCGCAAAGCGGCCGTCGGTGCTGATCTCCGGCGGCGAATGCACGGTGACCGTGCGTGGCGCCGGCGGGCGCGGCGGGCGCTGCGGCGAGTTCCTGCTCGCGCTGGCGCTGGCCCTGGAGGGGGTTCCGGAGGTCTACGCGATCGCCGCGGACACGGACGGCGTCGACGGCTCGGAGGATAACGCCGGCGCGGTGATCTCGCCGGACACGCTCTCGCGCGCGGCCGCGAAGGGCATCGACGCGAGAGGGATGCTCGATGCGAACGATAGCTACGGGTTTTTTTCCGCCCTCGGCGACCTGGTCGTTACCGGTCCGACGCGCACCAACGTCAACGACTACCGCGCGATCCTGCTGGCGTGACTCGAAACGAGTCTTACGGCGAGAGGATTTCCTGATTGTCGATCAGCCGCGTGCTGCCGAGCGTCGCGGCGCCGAGCACCACGAGTTCCTTGTCCTGCGCTTCGGGGCGCAGCAGCGCGCGCCGGCTGCGCACGACGACATAGTCGACTTTCCAGTCGTGGCGCGCGAGCAGCTCGCCGGCCGCGTACTCCATGGCGATGAATTTGCGCTCGCCGCTGGCCACCGCGTCACAGACCTGCACGATCGCCTGGCGCAGGCGAACCGCTTCCTTGCGCTCCGCGGGGGACAGAAAGCGGTTGCGCGAGGACAGCGCCAGGCCATCCGCGTCGCGCACCGTCTCCGCCGGAACGATGGCGATCGGCAGCGCGAGCTGCTCGACCATGTGCCGCACGGTCGCCAGCTGCTGGTAGTCCTTCTTGCCGAACACGGCGACCTGCGGCTGCACGCAATTGAACAGCTTCAGCACCACGGTGGCCACGCCGCGGAAGTGGCCCGGCCGGAAACGGCCCTCGAGCCGGCTCGCGATCCTGGGCGGATCGACGTAGAACACCTGCGGCTCGGGATACATCTCCTTTTCGTCCGGGGCGAAGACGATGCTGTTGCCCTCGGCTGCCAGCCTGGTGCAATCCTCCTCGAAGGTGCGCGGGTACTTGTCGAAGTCCTCGCCCGGCCCGAACTGCAGGCGGTTGACGAAAATCGTCGTCACCGTGACCGGCGCGTGCTCGCGGGCGATCCTGACCAGGCTCAGATGGCCGTCGTGGATGTTGCCCATGGTCGGGACGCAGGCGACCTGCGGTTCGCGCCGCAAGCGCTCGCGCAGGTCCTTCACCGTCTTGATGATGTCCATGCGATCCCTCTACGAACCCGCCGGTCATAGCGCGCGGCGCAGGATCACGCCGCCCCAGCTCGGACTTTCGACGAATTTCAGCTCGCGGCTGCGGGCGCGGAATACGAAGCTCACCGTCAGCCCGTTACCCAGCTCCTTGGTCACCCCGATCCAGGCCTCGCCGACCAGCGGGTTGAGATCCGAGCGCGAAAATTCGACGTCGCTGTCGCGAAACTGCCCCTGCAGGATGGCATTGTAAAGGCGGTAGCGCAGCATCGCTCCCGCCCACACGTAAAACTCTCCTGGCTCGTTCGCGGCCGTATCGGTCCCCGTCGCAGGCGAACCGAGATTGATGTATTCGGCGTTGCGCGGGGTGAAGCTCCACCACGGCGATCGGATCCGCCCCCAGCGCCACGACAGTCCGGCCCCGACCTGCGTCGTGTAGCCGACCGCGGTCTCGAGAATACCGGCGAGCTCTTGCCGAGTCCCGCTGCCGGCGCCGCGGATGAGCAACTGCTCGCGGCTCAGGCTCCAGCGAAACGTCGGCTCGCCGCCCTTGGAAATCTGGTGGTCCCAGCCGCGCGGCTCATTGTCGCCGACCACATCGTGCAGCGACTTCTGGACGCTCTCACACAGACTCGTTCCCAACAAGCCGAACGCGAAGCTGGTCTGGTAGACGATTCCCCGCTGCGCGAGAACCGCCTGCTCGGCGTTGTTGATGAAGGCGAGGCACGCGTAAGGATGGTCGTCGAGGATCGGAGCCGGATCCTCGATCCTTCTCGGGGTAAACGCGGACAAACCGAATTCCATGCTGTGGCGGCGCCGCGCCTCGGGCGCATCGTACAGGCGTCCCACGCCGAGCCAGCGGTTGACCGTCTGCAACGCGGGATCGAGCGAAAAGCCGTACTCGGTGGTGCGCCGCCCGGAAACGCTGACCGCGATCCCGCCGGTGTATCCTTCGTCGGTATCCACGAACACGTCGTTATCGACATACACCGCCCAACCCGTGTTGTAAGGTTCGGTTGCCTGCGGGTCGTCGCGCGGCGGCCCATCGGTTGCGGAAACCACGGCGCCGTGGAAGAGCAGTAGCATCGCCGCCGCCAGCCAGCGGGCGCGCCTCGCAGGGAGGCGGTGGTCGCGAAAGGTCTTTTCCATGAGCGGCGTTATCAGGATGCTGCCTGCAATTGTCCCGTTCAGGCAAGGACCGTCTCGCGCTGCGGGAGACCGGAATAAGATGCGATTGCCATGCCACACGAGGGAATCGCTGATTTCCAGGCGCGCCGCCTCCACGGCGAGGCATCGGCGCTGGATCTCGTCGAGTCGAGCCTGCGCGAAATCGAAGCGCTGAATCCGCGGCTCAACGCTTTCGTCCGCGTCGACGCGGATAGCGCGCGAGCCGCCGCACGCAGTTCCGACGAGCGCTGGCGCCGCGGCGCGGGCCGCGGGGCTCTGGATGGCATCCCCGTCGCCGTGAAGGACAACATGGATGTCGCGGGGCTGCCTGCGGCCGCCGGCATCGGCGCGCTCAGGGCGCGTCTCGCGCACCGGGATGCGGTCTGCGTCGCCCGCCTGCGTGAGCGGGGCGCGATCATCCTCGGCAAGACCCTCATGGACGAGGCCGCATTCGGCGCCGTGGGCGACAATCCTTTCTTTGGTCGCTGCCGCAATCCCCGGGCACACGGCCACACGCCGGGCGGCTCGAGCAGCGGTTCCGCGGCGGCAGTCGCCGCGGGGCTGTGCACGGCGGCGCTTGGCACCGACACGCTCGGATCGGTGCGCATCCCCGCGTCGTACTGCGGCATCGTCGGCTACGTGCCGGGCGCGGGGCTCATCGACTCGACCGGCGTGCTGCCGCTTGCGCCTTCACTCGACCGGATCGGCGTGCTTGCCCGAACGGTGGCCGACGCGGCCTGCCTCGCGATGGCGCTCTCCGATTCGATCCGCATCGAGCCCGCGCCTTGCGCTTCGATCGGTGTGCTGCGCGGACTCGAGTCCTTCGTACCCGACGCGATCCTCGCCGCCGTCGACGAAACCGCACGCACGCTGCAGCGCGCCGGCCATCGCATCGTGCAGGTTGATGCCGGCGCGTTCGAGTGGACGAACGCGCGCCGGGCGGCGTTGCTCCTCACCGAGGTGGAAGGCGCGCGGGTGCACGCGGCGTTGCTCGATGACCCTGGCGCGGAAATCTCCCCGGCCTTGCGCGAGGCGCTCGAGTTCGGACGCCGCGCGAGCGCGGAGAGAATTGAACGCGCCTTGGCACATGTCGAGCGAGCGCGCGGCGCCATGATCAAGTGGCTTTCGAGCTGCGATGTCCTGCTGCTGCCAGCAACCCCGCAGGTCGCATTTCCGGTCGTCGCCGAAGCGCCGGCGAACCAGGCGGACCTCACCGTGCCGGCGAGCATCGCCGGGCTGCCGGCCGTCAGCGTCCCGGCGGCTACGGCGGCGGGCGGCCTCCCCGCGGGCGCTCAGCTCGTGGCGGCGCGCGGCCGTGACGCGCTGCTTCTCGGCGTGGCATCGAGCGTGAGTTAATCTCCGGTCTCGCCGTCACTGCGCCGCCGAGACGAGGAGGCTCCATGTCCAACCCGCGCATCGAATACCAGTTCTCGACGTCGCGTCCCCGGCTCGCGGCGCCGGGCGGCAGGCCGATCGTCGTCATCCTGGTGGTGAACGTCGAGCACTGGCGCATCGAGGAGCCGATGCCGCGCACGCTGATCACCCCACCCCACGGCAAAGAGACGATTCCCGACGTGCCGAACTTCAGCTGGGCGGACTACGGCATGCGCTGCGGCCTGCCGCGGATGCTCGCGTTGTTCGCCGGGCGCAAGCTGCCGGTCGCGACGAGCTTCAACGCCGGCGTGATCGACGCCTATCCGCAGGCGGCGCAGGCGATGCTCGAGGCCGGCTGGGAGTTCGTCGGGCACGGCATGCACCAGAAGACGCTCAACGCGGCCGCGAACGAGCGCGAAATCATCGAGTCGTCGCTGGACAAGATCGAGCGCTTCACCGGCACGCGGCCGCGCGGCTGGCTGTCGCCGGGGCTGCGCCAGACCTGGGACACGCTCGACGTGCTGAAGTCCTGCGGCATCGAGTACTGCCACGACTGGGTGATCGAGGACGTGCCGGTGTGGCTCAGGACCCGGCACGGCCCGATCATCGGCATGCCGTACAACCTCGAGGTGAACGACAGCCTCGTCTACGCGGTGCAGCAGCAGCCGACCGACGAGATGTACAAACGGCTCGTGCGCACCGTCGAATGCTTCGAGCGCGAGGCGGCTCGCCAGACGCGCATCTTGCCGATCGGCCTGCATCCGCACCTGATGGGCGTTCCGCACCGCTGGGGAGACATGGAGCGCATGATCGATTTCCTGCAGGCGCGCGCCGACGTGTGCTTCATGACCGGCGGCCAGGTGGCCGATTGGTTCGCGGCGCAG
>Ga0326597_10012135_pt1 | contig 11362 bp, 4 predicted proteins | sample RVTome_12_FD_203789 | JGI IMG/M metagenome (GOLD analysis project Ga0326597, IMG submission 203789) | Soil microbial communities from uranium-contaminated site in the Upper Colorado River Basin, Wyoming, United States - RVT100D185 | ecosystem: Environmental > Terrestrial > Soil > Contaminated >...
TCGGCCGCACCCTTCAGGGCCAGGTACTTCGTGATCGCCGCGGTGAGCGACGTCTTGCCGTGATCGATGTGGCCGATCGTGCCGACGTTCACGTGCGGCTTGGTGCGCTCGAACTTCTTCTTGGCCATCGTTGGCTGCTCCTCGTGCCGACCGACCGGGTCAGGAAACGCGTGACTTGGCGACGAGCTCCTGGGCGAGATTGCCCGGGACCTCGGCGTAGTGGGAGAGTTCCATCGAGTAGCTGGCCCGGCCCTGGGTCATCGACCGCAGGTCCGTGGCGTAGCCGAACATCTCGGCGAGGGGCACGGCGGCACGGACGACCGTCGTCGTGCCGCGGGCCTCGCTGCCCTCGAGGTGCCCGCGCCGGCTGTTGAGGTCGCCGATGACGTCGCCCATGAACGCCTCGGGCATCGTGACCTCGACCCGCATCATCGGCTCGAGCACGACGGGGCTCGCCTTCGCGACGGCATCCTTGATCGCCATCGAGGCGGCGATCTTGAAGGCCATCTCCGACGAGTCGACCTCGTGGTAGGAGCCGTCGAACACGGTGACCTTCACGTCGACCATCGGGTAGCCGGCGTAGATGCCGGTCCTGAGGGCGTCGCCGATGCCCATGTTGACGGCGCGCATGTACTCGCGCGGGATGCTCCCGCCGACGATCTTGTCGACGAACTCGTACCCGGTGCCCTTCTCGCCGGGCTCGGCCGTGAGCATGACGTGGCCGAACTGGCCCTTGCCGCCGGTCTGGCGCTTGAAGAGCCCGTTGCCCTCCGCCAGGCGCCGGATCGTCTCGCGGTAGGAGACCTGGGGCTTGCCGACATTGGCCGCGACCTTGAACTCGCGGACCATCCGGTCGACGATGACGTCGAGGTGGAGCTCGCCCATCCCCGCGATGAGGGTCTCGCCGCTCTCCGGATCCGTGTGGACGCGGAAGGTCGGGTCCTCCTCGGCCAGGCGCTGGAGGGCGATGCCCATCTTGTCCTGGTCCGCCTTCGTCTTGGGCTCGATCTTGACCTCGATGACGGGCTCCGGAAAGGAGATGGTCTCGAGCAGGATCGGGTGCTCCGGCTCGCACAGGGTGTCGCCGGTGTAGGTGTCCTTGAGCCCGACGATCGCGCCGATGTCGCCCGCGTAGACCTCGCTGATCTCCTCGCGGTGGTTGGCGTGCATCTCGAGGACGCGCGCGACGCGCTCCTTCTTGCCCTTGGCGCTGTTGAGCACGTACGAGCCGGCCTTGAGCGTCCCCGAGTAGACCCGGAAGAAGGCGAGATGGCCGACGAAGGGATCGGTCGCGATCTTGAAGACGAGAGCCGAGAAGGGCTCCTTGTCATCGACGGTCCGGACGAGCTCCTGGTCGGTGCCGGGGCGGAGGCCGATGGTCGGGGGGACGTCGAGGGGCGAGGGCAGGAACTCGGTGACGGCGTCGAGCATCGGCTGGATGCCCTTGTTCTTGAGGGCCGAGCCGGTCAGGACGGGCACGAACTTCGACTGGAGGGTGCCCAGGCGGAGGCCGTGGCGGATCTCGGCCGTCGTCAGCTCCTCGCCATCGAGGTACTTGTGGGTGAGCGCGTCGTCGGCCTCCGCGACCGCCGAGACCATCTGCTCGCGGTGCTTCGCGGCCTCGGGCCTGAGAGCCTCGGGGATCTCGACGACGTCGATCTGGCTGCCGAGGTCGTCGCGGTAGAGGATGGCCTTCATCTCGACGAGGTCGATGACGCCTTCGAAGGTGTCCTCCGACCCGATCGGGATCTGGATCGGGACGGGTCGGGCGCCGAGGCGGTCGACGATCATCTCGACGCAGCGCCAGAAGTCCGCGCCGGTGCGGTCGAGCTTGTTGATGAAGCAGATCCGCGGCACGGAGTACTTGTCGGCCTGGCGCCAGACCGTCTCGGACTGGGGCTCCACGCCCGCCACGCCGTCGAAGACGACGACCGAGCCGTCGAGGACGCGGAGGCTCCGCTCGACCTCGACCGTAAAGTCCACGTGCCCGGGCGTATCGATGATGTTGATCTTATGATCGTTCCAGAAGCAGGTCGTCGCCGCGGCGGTGATGGTGATGCCGCGCTCCTGCTCCTGGGGCATCCAGTCCATCGTGGCCGCGCCCTCATGGACCTCGCCGAGCTTGTAGATCTTCTTGGTGTAGTACAGGATGCGCTCGGTCACGGTCGTCTTGCCCGCATCGATATGGGCAATGATCCCGATGTTCCGCGTGCGCGCGAGCGGTACCTGGCGTGTCATGGCTCGTGTCGGTTCCGGACTACCACTTGAAGTGGCTGAAGGCCTTGTTGGCCTCGGCCATCTTGTGCGTGTCCTCACGCCGCTTGACGGCGGCACCCAGGCCATTCATCGCGTCGACGAACTCGGCCGCGAGCTTCTCGCTCATGCTCTTGCCGCTCCGCTTGCGGGCGGACTGGACGAGCCAGCGGACGCCGAGCGAGAGGCGGCGGTCGCCGCGGATCTCGACGGGGACCTGGTAGGTCGCCCCGCCGACGCGGCGCGGCTTGACCTCGATGATCGGGGTGGCGTTGCGGAGGGCCGCCTCGAGGACCTCAAGGCCGGGGCGCTTGGCCTGGAACTCGGCCCGGGCAAGGGCCTGGCGGAGGATGCGCTCGGCCAGGTTCTTCTTGCCTTCCTTCATGAGCTTGGCGTGGAAGCGGGCGGTCGTCCGGTTGGCCGGGATCTGCTCGTACTTCGACTTGCGGGGGGTGCTGATGCGGCGCGGCATCAGCGCGTGCCCCCGATCGCCGGAGCAGCCTTGGCGCCGTACTTGCTGCGGCCCTGCTTCCGGTCGCGAACGCCGGCGGCATCGAGGGCGCCGCGGATGATGTGGTACTTCACCGACGGAAGGTCGCGGACACGGCCGCCCCGGACGAGGACGACCGAGTGCTCCTGGAGGTTGTGGCCGATCCCGGGGATGTAGGCGGTGACCTCCATCTGGTTCGTCAGGCGCACGCGGGCGATCTTGCGGAGGGCCGAGTTCGGTTTCTTGGGCGTCATCGTCCGGACCTGCAGGCACACGCCGCGACGCTGTGGGGCACCGGGAATCGGCACCTGGCGCTGGCGCAGGCTGTTCCAGTTCTTGCGCATCGCGGGGGCCTTGATCTTCTGGACCTTGGCCTTACGCCCGTGGCGCACGAGCTGGCTGATCGTCGGCACGAAGACGCTGCTCCTTTCGGTTTGGTCGGTCGGCTGGCGGTCGAGGGACCGCGGGTCCGTGTTTGCGGGGTCCGGGACCCTCGCGAAAGGACCCATTCCATCCATCGATGGAGGTTCCGGCGGGCCCGTCGACGGCGCGTCTGCGGACGACGTCACACGGGCGCCTCCTTCCGGAGCCACGATCGCGGAGTGTACCAATCGGCCCGATCGCGTGTCAAACGTGCGAGGCCCCGCCGGAGCCCCGCGCGGACGGGGCCCGACGGTCGGGAACGGGTCCGGGTCAGGCCTTCTCGGCCTCCCCGGCCTCGCCCTGCAGGAGGGGGTTCTTGTCGGGGTCGATCTCGTCGTCGCCGTCGCCAGATTCGGCGAGGAACGGGTTGAACTCGTCCTCGTCCGAGCCGGCGATCGTCGCTGCCCGGGCCAGCCCGGCCGCGTCGTCCTCGGTCGGCCGTCCGGCCCCTTCCTCGAGGAAGGGGTTGTAGGCCGCGGCGCCCTCGTCGAGCGCCTCGCCGGCAAGGGCCTCGATGGCTGCCCGGCGCTCGCGCTCCTTGCGGGCCGCGAGGTTGGCCGGCGCCCCGGACCCGGCCGGGATGAGCTTGCCGATGATCACGTTCTCCTTGAGCCCGATCAGGTGGTCCTTGGCGCCGTTGATGGCGGCCTCGGTGAGCACCCGGGTCGTCTCCTGGAAGGACGCCGCGGCGAGGAAGCTCGAGGTGTTGAGGGATGCCTTCGTCACGCCGAGGAGGACCGTCTGGGCCGTCGCCGGCTCCCCGCCCTCGGCGAGGACCCGGTTGTTGACCTCCTCGAAGTCCAGGCGGTCGATCAGCTCGGTCGGCAGCAGCTCGCTGTCGCCGGGCTGGTCGATCCGGACCTTCCGGAGCATCTGCCGGACGATGATCTCGATGTGCTTGTCGTTGATCGTGACGCCCTGGCTCCGGTAGACCTTCTGGACTTCCTTGACCAGGTAGCGCTGGACCGCGTCGCGGCCCCGCGTATCGAGATATTCCTGCGGGTTGATCGGGCCGTCGGTGATCGCGTCGCCGGCCCGGACCTCGGCGTTGTCGTCGACGAGCAGGCGGGCGTTGTGGGGGATGCCGTACTCCCGCTCGACGATGTCCTCGGCCCGGACGACGAGGCCGTCGTCGGTGCGGGCGAGGAAGCCCCGGACCGGGGCGCTGATGTCGGTCGGCGTGGCGCCGCTGGCCCGGGCGACGACCTGGCCGGCTTCGACGAGATCGCCGGCGGCGGCCAACAGCTCCGCCCCCTTCGGGACGGCGAGGGCCGAGTCATAGGACTCGCGACTGGTGACCTTGACCTTCGTCCCGGCGTCCGAGCGGAGGATCGAGACCGCCCCGTCGATGTGGCTGATCTCGGCCTTGCCCTTGGGGATCCGGGCCTCGAACAGCTCCTCGACTCGCGGCAGGCCGGCGGTGATGTCCAGCCCGGCGACGCCGCCGGTGTGGAACGTCCGCATGGTCAGCTGGGTGCCGGGCTCGCCGATCGACTGGGCGGCGATGATGCCGACGGCCTCGCCGACGCCGACCGGCTCGCCGGTGGCGAGGTTCCGGCCGTAGCAGCGGCGGCAGACGCCGTAGCGCGCCTCGCAGGTGAGCGGTGAGCGGACGAGGACCTCGTCGATCCCGGCCGCCTCGATCGCCGTGGAGATCTCCTCGGTGATCAGCTCGTTGCGGTCGACCAGGAGCGGGGGGTTCTTGGCCTTGGACCGCGGATCCGGCATGGGCGCCGCGGACAGCCGTCCCACGAGCCGCTTCCTGAACTCCTCGCGGACCTGGGCGCGCGTCCCGTCGTCCGTGGCCGGCCACGAGGCGCCGGTCATGTCGGCCGTGTCGACCGCCGTGATCCAGCTCCCCTCCTCCGTGCCGCAGTCCTCGTCCCGGGTGATGACGTCCTGGGCCACGTCGACGAGGCGACGGGTCAGGTAACCCGAGTCGGCGGTCCGGAGGGCCGTGTCGGCGAGGCCCTTGCGGGCGCCGTGGGTGGAGATGAAGTACTCGAGGACGGACATGCCCTCGCGGAAGTTGCTCCGCACGGGCACGTCGATGATCCGGCCCGACGGGTCGGCCATGAGGCCGCGCATCGCGCCCAGCTGGCCGATGTTGCCCTTGTTTCCGCGGGCGCCCGAGTCGGTCATCATCCGCAGGGAGTTGTCCTCGGGCAGGCTGGCCATCATCGAGTCGGAGACGTCCTTCGTCGTCCGCTGCCAGAGCTCCACGACCTGCTCGTAGCGCTCGTCCTCGGTGATGAGGCCGCGCTGGAACTGCTTGTCGATGTCGGTCACGGCGGTGTCCGTGGTGGCCAGCCGGGAGCCCTTGTCGACCGGCGTGACGATATCCCACAGGCCGATCGTCATCCCGCCCCGGGTCGCGAACTGGAAGCCGACGTTCTTGATGCCGTCGACCAGCTCGGCCGTCTCCTCGGGACCGAGGATGCGGTAGCACTCGTCGACGAGCCGCTTGAGCTCGGCCCGCTTCATCGTCTGGTTGGCGTAGCGGAGACGATCCGGCACGATGCCGTTGAAGATGATCCGCCCGACGGTCGTCCGGACCGAGGCCTGGCGGAGCTCGCCGGCGGCCTCGTCCCACGACCCGACGACGACGTCGATCGGCTCGTGGAGGGTGACCCCCGGCCCGGCGCTGCCTGGCACGTGGTTGCCGGTGTTGCCGTCGGCCTCACTGCGCCGCTCGCTGGCCCCGGCCAGGCCGCGGGCGGTGAGCTCGTAGGCGTAGAGCGCCTCCTCAACGTCGGAGAAGCTCCGGACGAGGCCCGGCGTCCCGTCGCGCTCCATCGTCAGGTAGTAGCAGCCGAGGACCATGTCCTGGGTCGGCGCCACGACCGGGCTGCCGTCGGCCGGCGACAGCAGGTTGGCCGTCGACAGCATCATCGTCCGCGCCTCGTCCTGGGCCGCCGTCGAGAGGGGCACGTGGACGGCCATCTGGTCGCCGTCGAAGTCGGCGTTGAAGGCCTGGCAGACGAGCGGGTGGATCTGGATCGCCGAGCCTTCGACGAGGATCGGCATGAACGCCTGGATGCCCAGCCGGTGGAGCGTCGGAGCGCGGTTGAGCAGTACCGGGTGGTCCTTGATGACCTCCTCGAGGACGTCCCAGACCTCGGGTCGGACGCGCTCCACGATGCGCTTGGCGCTCTTGATGTTGTGGGCGAAGCCCTTCTCGACGAGCTGGCGCATGACGAACGGCTTGAACAGCTCGAGGGCCATCTTCTTGGGCAGGCCGCACTGGTGGAGCTTGAGCTCCGGCCCGACGACGATGACCGAGCGGCCCGAGTAGTCGACACGCTTGCCGAGGAGGTTCTGGCGGAACCGGCCCTGCTTGCCCTTGAGCATGTCGCTCAGCGACTTCAGGCGGTGGTTCCCGGTGCCCGCGATCGCCCGGCCGCGGCGGCCGTTGTCGATGAGGGCGTCGCACGCCTCCTGGAGCATCCGCTTCTCGTTGCGGATGATGATCTCGGGGGCGCCGAGCTCGAGGAGCCGCTTGAGGCGGTTGTTCCGGTTGATCACGCGCCGGTAGAGGTCGTTGAGGTCGGAGGTCGCGAAGCGGCCCCCGTCGAGCTGGACCATCGGCCGGAGGTCCGGCGGGATGACGGGGATGACCGACAGGATCATCCACTCCGGGCGGGTCCCGGAGCGGCGGAAGGCCTCGATGAGCCGGAGGCGCTTGATCGCCTTCTTGCGGCGCTGGCCGGAGCTGGTCCGGACCTCGACGTGGAGCGTCCGGGCGAGCTCCTCGAGGTCCATCCGGCTGATGATGTCGCGGACGGCCTCGGCGCCCATGCCGGCGCTGAACAGGCGGCCCCGGCCGGTCTGGTTGAAGCGCTCGTCGAGCTGGCGATACTCCGTCTCGCCGATGGTCATCATCGGCTTGATGCCCTCGAGCTCGTCGCGGACGCGGCGGAGCTCCTCCTTGGTGCCCTGGGCCTGCTCGGCGAGCTTCTCGCGCTCGCCGCGGAGGGTGTCGTCCATCGCGGCCCGGAGATCGTCGACCTTCTGGTCGACCGCGGTCGCCTCGTCCCGCTCGCGGGCCTGGATCTCCTCGTTGACCCGCTCGGTCTCGGCGCCGACGACCTTGCGGAGGTGGGCGACGGCTTCCTTGCCGCCCTTCTCGCCGGCCGCCACGATGACCTCGCCGGTGGGGGCGAAGACGATCGTCTCGGTCGCAGCGGCGGTCTTGAGCGCCTTCAGCTCGGCCTCGACGGCCTGGGCGGCGACTGCGATGGCCTCGGTCCGGGTGGCGCGCTGCGCCTCCAGCTCCGCCTTCGTGGCGGCCAGCTGGACGGCCAGCTCGTCCCTGTGCTTGGTGAGGTTCGCCCGCAGCTCGTCCTCGAGCTCGGACAGGGCCTGGCCGGACTTGCCGCCCCGGCCGGTCGCCTCCTCCTCGAGCGCGCTGAGGGCGCGCTTTCGGGCGTCCTCGTCGACGCTCGTGACGATGTAGAGGGCGAAGTAGAGGATGCGTTCGAGGTTGCGGGGGCTGATGTCGAGCAGGATCCCGAGGCGCGAGGGCGTGCCCTTGAAGTACCAGATGTGGCTGACCGGGCTGGCCAGCTGGATGTGGCCCATCCGCTCGCGGCGAACCTTCGAGCGGGTGACCTCGACGCCGCACTTGTCGCAGATGATGCCCTTGTAGCGGATCCGCTTGTACTTGCCGCAGTAGCACTCCCAGTCCTTCGTGGGACCGAAGATGCGCTCGTCGAAGAGACCGTCCTTCTCGGGCTTGAGGGTCCGGTAGTTGATGGTCTCCGGCTTCGTCACCTCGCCCTTGGACCACTCCCGAATCTGGTCGGGGCTGGCAAGCGAGATGCGGATCGCGTTGAAGTTATTGACCTCGAGCATCGTTCTCCTCCGCGCTGCCGCCTGGCATCAGCAGCGCGATCCGGACCTGTGCGGGCGTCAGCGGGCCGGCCGGGACCCGCTGGCGCGTGGGAAAGAGCAGGGAGCTCAGTCCTCGAACCCGGCGAGGTTGATGCCGCCGAGATCGGGGAGCAGATAGCCGGAGGCGTCGTCCTCCGCGAGCGGGATCTCCTCGTCGTTCGGGTCGAGGATCTCGGCGTTGAGCCCGAGACTGCGCAGCTCCTTGATGAGGACCTTGAACGACTCGGGCACGCGGGGCGGCTGGATCTCCTCGCCCTTGACGATCGCCTCGTACGTCTGGACTCGGCCCAGCACGTCGTCCGACTTCACCGTCAGGAGCTCCTGGAGGATGTTCGCCGCGCCGTAGGCCTCGAGCGCCCAGACCTCCATCTCGCCGAAGCGCTGGCCGCCGAACTGGGCCTTGCCGCCGAGAGGCTGCTGGGTGATGAGGCTGTACGGGCCGGTCGACCGGGCGTGGATCTTGTCCTCGACGAGGTGGTGGAGCTTGAGCATGTAGATGTAGCCGACGGTCACCGGCCGGTCGAACGGCTCGCCCGTCCGGCCGTCGCGGAGCGTGATCTTGCCGTCCTCGGGCAGGCCGGCCTCGCTGAGCTCGACCCGGATCTGCTCCTCGGTCGCGCCGTCGAAGACCGCGGTGGCGGCCATCTCGCCCTTGGTGTGGAGGGCCCAGCCGAGGTGCGTCTCGAGGATCTGGCCGATGTTCATCCGGCTCGGCACGCCGAGCGGGTTGAGGATGATGTCGACGGGCGTGCCGTCGGGCAGGAAGGGCATGTCCTCCGAGGGCAGGATCTTGGCGATCACGCCCTTGTTGCCGTGGCGGCCGGCCATCTTGTCGCCGACCGAGATCTTGCGCTTCTGGGCGACCGCGACGCGGACCAGCCGGTTGACGCCGGGCTGGAGATCGTCGTTGTTGTCGCGGCTGAACTCGCGGATCTCGACGACCTTGCCGCGCTCGCCGTGGGGCAGGCGGAGCGAGCTGTCCTTCACCTCGCGGGCCTTCTCGCCGAAGATCGCCCGGAGGAGCCGCTCCTCGGCCGTCAGCTCGGTCTCGCCCTTGGGCGTGATCTTGCCGACGAGGATGTCGCCGGGGCGGACCTCCGCACCGATGTAGACGACCCCCTCCTCGTCGAGGTCCTTGAGGGACTCCTCGCCGACGTTCGGGATGTCGCGGGTGATCTCCTCCGGGCCCAGCTTGGTGTCCCGGGACTCGATCTCGTGCTTCTCGATGTGGATGCTCGTGAAGAGGTCGTCGCGGACGAGGCGGTCGCCGATGACGATCGCGTCCTCGTAGTTGCCGCCCTCCCAGCTCATGAACGCCACGAGGACGTTCCGGCCGAGGGCGAGCTCGCCGTTCTGCGTCGACGAGCTGTCGGCGATGGCCTGGCCGGCGTCGACGCGATGGCCGACGTCGACGATCGGGCGCTGGTTGATGCACGTCCCCTGGTTGCTCCGGACGAACTTCAGGAGCCGGTACTCGTCGAGCTCGCCGGAGTCGGCCTCGACCCGGATGCGCTCGGCGGTCACGCTCGTGACGACGCCGGCCCGGGTCGCCACGACGACCTGGCCCGAGTCGCGGGCGGCTCGCTCCTCCATGCCCGTGCCGACGATCGGCGCTTCGGGCTCCAGGAGCGGCACGGCCTGACGCTGCATGTTCGAGCCCATGAGGGCGCGGTTGGCGTCGTCGTGCTCGAGGAACGGGATGAGCGCAGTCGCCACGGAGACGACCTGCTTGGGGCTCACGTCCATGTACTCGATCTGGTCCGGCCGCGCCTCGGGGAACGAGTCGCGGTAGCGGGAGGCCACGCGCTCGTCGAGGAAGTGGCCCTCGTCGTCGAGGCGGGCGTTCGCCTGGGCGACGACGTGCTGCTCCTCCTCGTCGGCGGGCAGGTACTCGATCTGGTCGGTCACGATCGAGCGGATCGGGAAGGCGTTGGCCTTCTGCTTCTTGAGCTCCGCGGCGGCGGCGGCCGTGAACGCCTCGCCCTTCTTCAGGATCACCGCGCCGCCCTTGGCGGCCAGGTCGCCGCCGGCAGCGTAGGTCAGGAGGGCCGGGTCGTCCCAGGCGACGGTGCGCTTGACCCGCCGGTAGGGCGTCTCGATGAAGCCATAGCTGTTGATCCGGCCGTACGTCGCGAGCGAACCGATGAGGCCGATGTTCGGACCCTCGGGGGTCTCGATCGGGCAGATCCGGCCGTAGTGGCTGTGGTGGACGTCGCGGACGTCGAAGCCGGCTCGCTCCCGCGACAGCCCGCCCGGCCCGAGGGCCGACAGGCGCCGCTTCGAGGTGAGCTCGGCGAGCGGGTTCGTCTGGTCCATGAACTGGGAGAGCTGGCTGCCGCCGAAGAACTCCTTCATCGCCGCCACGACCGGGCGGATGTTGATGAGGGCGTTGGGGGTCGCCTTGTCGATCTCCTGGATCGTCATCCGCTCGCGGACGACGCGCTCCATCCGGAGGAGGCCGATCCGGAAGGCGTTCTGGATCAGCTCGCCGTTGGCCCGGATGCGGCGGTTGCCGAGGTGGTCGATGTCGTCCTTGGGGTGAAGGCCGCGGTTGCACTCGATGAGGTGGCCGACGATCGAGGCGATGTCCTCGCGGGTGATCGTCCGACCGTCCCGCGGGAGCTCGATGCCCATCCGGTCGGCGACGCCCTGGAGCTTCTTGTCGAACTTGTAGCGGCCGACCCGCCCGAGGTCGTAGCGGCGGAAGTTGAAGAACAGGCCCTCGACGAGCTGGCGGGCGTTGTCGCCGGTCGGCGGGTCGCCCGGACGGAGCTTCTTGTAGACCTCGATGAGGGCCTCCGCGGGCGTGCGGGTGACGTCCTTGTCGAGGGTGTTGGCGATGAAGGTGTGCTCGGGATCGATGTCGACGGGGCTGAAGAGGGCGCCGATCTCGTCGTTCGTCTCGTAGCCGACGGCCCGCAGCAGGGTCGTCGCCGCGATCTTGCGCTTGCGGTCGACCTTGACCCAGAGCTGGTCCTTGTTGTTGGTCTCGAACTCGAGCCAGGCGCCGCGGTTCGGGATGACCTTGGCGCTGAAGAGCATCCGCCCCGACGCCGGGTCCTCGAGCTCGCTGTAGTAGACGCCGGGCGAGCGGACGAGCTGGGAGACCACGACGCGCTCGGCGCCGTTGATGACGAAGGTGCCCAGGTCCGTCATCCACGGGTAGTCGCCCATGTAGACGCGCTGGCGCTGGATCTCGCCGGTCTCCTTGATGAGGAGCTCGACGTTGACGTAGAGCGGCCGGCTGAAGGTGAGGTCCTTGGTCCGGCACTCCTCCTCGGAGTACTTGGGGTCCCCGAACTC
>Ga0326597_10012136_pt1 | contig 11362 bp, 7 predicted proteins | sample RVTome_12_FD_203789 | JGI IMG/M metagenome (GOLD analysis project Ga0326597, IMG submission 203789) | Soil microbial communities from uranium-contaminated site in the Upper Colorado River Basin, Wyoming, United States - RVT100D185 | ecosystem: Environmental > Terrestrial > Soil > Contaminated >...
GCGCCATTCTGGGCGAAGCTGTCCTGGACGAGATCGATTGAGCGCGCAGTGATGATCGGCCCGCCGATCCCGTATTTCACGAAGGAAACGTTGTCGAAAAGCGGTGCCGGTGTGGCGTCGGTCCCGGGGAACTGTACGAGTGCCGAGAGATCGGCCACCGCGAGCCGTATCTGTACCTTGATTCGGTTTGTAGGCAGAAGGTCGGTGACGACTGCATCGACATTGTGCCAGTCCGCAACATCGGAGTAGTGGACGAAGCTGCGGTCTCTCCAAGCGTCCCAGCCAACTCCCGCCTCGTATCCACGGACCTCCCATCGATAGAAGATCGTGTTTTCGAGCGGAAGGTGCCGCCACACGGAGAAGCGCAGTCGCGCGCCGACGACCTCGGCTCCGTCGTCCGCCGTTGTACTCGGCACATCCCATTCGATCTCAGGGCTCCACCACTCGTTGTTCTGGTCCAGAGAACCGGCGGAGATGCCGCCATTGTAGTTGACTACCCAGCCACCGAACACGCCATAGCTCCAGTTGTCGGAGACCGTTCCGCCGGTCCCGGTCCCACTGTAACTCGGGTTATACGGGCCTCGGCCGTCGTCGATGAAACCCAGCGCCGGTGTCTCGTTCTCCCGACAGGGGTCCAGATCGTTGACCATCACGAAGACTTCGCCGAAGTCACCCGCGTAGGGATCCTTGTCCGGTTGCCAGAGAAAATCTTGGCTGAGTCCTTCGAAACCTTCAAAATCCGAACCGGCGAGTCGGCTTACGGAGATGTCATCGACTTGGGCGCCGCCGTCGCTCGCATACTTGCCATCCTCGTCGGACCACGCCCCGTCCGTTCGAAGAGCGAAGCGAATGACGATCTCATCATTGCTTGGACCGCCGTAGCCGTTGGCACCGTATACGATCGGCGCCGGACTCTGGCTCGCGAAGCTCAGCGGAACGAAGCCGCCGCTGCTGTCACGGTTGTCGCCGTCGATGTGGAACACGCGCACGGCGACGCCAGCCGAATCGTATTCGACATCGAAGTAGTCGTAGCCGGGTTCGGTATCGTGGTTGAAGACAAAGTCCAGGCCGATCGTCTGGCCAACGCTGGGATCGCCGACCGTCGAGTGGTAGCTCATCAAGGCGTTCCACGAGTTTCCATAGCCCGGAGCGGTGGCCCAGCCGGGTCTCTGAACGACAGTTCTTCCCGCCCACATCGCGGTACTTCCTGTCGGACTGTTGAAGCTATGCGATTGCCAGAGCGTCGGGCGATCCGTCACATCGCGGGATGTCCACGACTGAGGGTCGCTCTGCATCGTCGCACTCTGGAATTTTCCCAGGAGGCTTCCCGGTCCGCCGTAGATGCAGAAGGTATCCAGCGCGCTCACGGACTTGAACGACCCGACCGTGTGGCTCGAACTCAGTACGATTGACTCGTCATGGGCTGCGATCGTCGGCCGGCTTCGGGCCGACGATGAGGATGGGGGAGCGGCCAGCGTGGTTGATGTGAGCAGAAACACGGCCATCGCACAGGCGAGAGTTCACACGCGGCGACATGTGCGGAGAGAGTCCTCCATCGTCAGCTCCGACGAATAGGGGCGGCCGGGGCGGCGTTCTCCAGGGTGGGCGAGAATGCATTGAGTCTATGCCTGCGTCAAACTCGAAGTCAATCGCCCGAGCAATGGCTCAGCTCGTGCTCGAGGAGCGCCCGCTTTCGCCACACTCCTCCACCGTATCCCGAGAGCTGTCCATCGCTTCGTACGACTCTGTGACACGGAATGACAATGGCCAGCCGATTCTCTCCATTCGCTCGGCCAATGGCGCGGTGGGCGGCCGGACGCCGCACCCGCTCGGCTATATCCGCGTAGCTGCTGGTCTCTCCGTACGGAATCTTCAGCAGTTGTATCCAGACGGCGCGTTGGAATTCACTGCCGGAGAGAATCATGGGCAACTCGAACTCTCTGCGCGATCCCTTAAAGTACTCTCTGAGCTGGCCGTCGAGCATCTCGATGTGCGCATGCGTCCCCGGCGCCATCACACAGTCCAGTCGTCGGCGCATGACACGCAGTTGTATCTCCAGCATACGACGGTCCGCAAATTCCAGCAGTGCGATACCCTGATCATCTGCGGCGCAGAGCATGGGGCCGAGGGGCGTGAGTAGGCGGGTGACCTGGAGCAATCGCTTCGCGCGCGTTCGCCCGGGCGGGTCGCCGAAGAGTTTGCCGAAGGCTTCACGAAAGGCACTCGGGGACTCGTAGCCGGCTTCGAAGGCCGCCTGCGTGAGATCGAGTCCATGTCGAATCTGCCCAAGTGCGGCCCCTAACCGCCGCGAGCGCTGATAGGCGTGGAAGGTCATGCCGTGATGATCGTTGAACCAGCGGCGCACGCGCGCGGGTTCGAGGTCGCGCGCCCGCAGATCCTGATCGTGCCAGCGGCGGGCCGGATCGGCATCGACAGCGGCGAGGAGTCCGTCGAGCCAGCCCGGCGCCTGCCCCTTCGGCTCCATGGGCTTGCAGCGCTTGCAGGGCCGAAACCCCGCGGACAGCGCCTCCCGGGCGCCGAGATAGAAATCGACATTCTCCGCATGCGGCTTGCGGGCCGGGCATGTCGGCCGGCAGAAGATTCCCGTCGTCCGGACGCCCACCACGAAGACGCCCTCGAAGGCCCCGTCCCGCTCGACCAGGGCCCGATACATCCTGTCTTGGCTCGGTAGTTGATTCAGCATCATGGTCCAATTCTAGGAGCACCCCGGATCGCTGCTACCTGAAAATGAACACGGAACTACTTTTTCGGCCGGCCGAAATCAGTTGAAGGGGTTCGGGATGCAGACATCGAGGCGAAAGACGGGTGGCCCGCCCGAAGCGTCCATGGCGAAATCGACCCGCGTCGCCGCCGCCTCTGTCTCCCTGGGCGCGCGGACGATGGGATCCCATACGATCTCGACATCATTGGACCTGGGCCCGATGTCCACGATCTCCACCTGACGATTACCGCTCGATTCCTCGATCAGCCATAGCTCGACGTTGGAAGACAGGCTGAACACGCCCGTGTCCGCCCCCGTCTCATCACGGCCTTCGAAGATTGGCAGCTCGCTCAAGAAGGGAAATGGATCGCTGTCCTCGATCTGGAGTCGTCCGTCGGCGTCGGTCAGCCCGAGCAGCGCCTGTTGGTCGAGATCCATGCCTGTATAGAGCACGCATGCACTCTCGCCGCGCCAGACTTCCGAACTCCCGGCGTTCTCGCGGAAGATGGCTTCCACGAGGAATGGGACCGTGCCGACGAGTACGTCGCTCGAATCGGTTTTGCCATCGAACTGCACGACATGCTCTCCAGCCTGCAGATCGCCCGCGAAGAGGCGGCGCAGAATCTCACCATCGAGATCGAGCACGTTCAGCTCCCCGTGAACTTGTCTGGGGGTCGCGAAGCGAATCGTGGTGCTTGCCCTCTTCGCGCCGGTCTTGATCGAGACATCGTTGACGGGCACATGAAGCTGCACGCGCAGTCCCTCGACAGGATCACCATTCAGATCCTCGACCAAGAGGTCGAGTGAAAAACTTCCTCTGAGGTTGCCATCGGAGCATGCGGTCCACAGGGTGGCAAACGTGCAGCAACAGCAGAGTAGAAATCGACGCATCAACAACCTCCTCGGGCTCGGAAAGAGATGATTACATTCCCCACTCGATCATACGGCCCGGCGTCCACGGCGCGCCCAGCTTCTCGAGCTTCGTCTCGAATTGTATCAGGTCGACGGTCACCAGCTGCCGCAGCTCGGTCAAGAGCAGAGCAAACTCCTCGGCCGCCACGGCATAGCTCGCGCGCTGTGTCCCGGTCGGGGTCATGCGCGTGTCCCATCCCCAGCTCACGCGGTCGATGCGCGAAGAGATGGAGTCCGTCGTGGGCTCCGCGCGTTTCGAGATCGTGTCGTCCCCCGAAAGACGATCGCGCAGCTCATCGAGCTGAACATCGAACGCATCGAGCTGATCGACGACGTTCGCGGGCGCCGAAGGCGTGTCGCGAACGGCCACGCGCAGATGATCCAGGCGTGCCTGTGTTTCGCCCAGGACACGCTCGGCGCCTTGCACGGCGCGCGACAACTCCGCAGCCTGCTTCTGGAATGCCAGGCTCCCAGCGGGATCGTTGTCTGCGAGGGTCTGATTGGGAAGATTCTTCAAGGCAAAGCGGCGGGTCTCGGACAGCTTCGTGTACTCGCCGCGCACGCGCTTGCCCATCTCCACGCTGTAGCTGCCTTCCACGGCCAGAGGCCCGTTCGGCGGCGTGATCCACGGAGCGGGCGAACTAAACGGTGTGGTGGAGGACGGGTCCGGTGCCGGATAGCGCAAATCCCATGCGACGCGTTGAAACCCCTTTTCCGTCGGACCCTCGATGCGCCGCACGACATTGCCGTCGGCGTCGCGCACGGTCAGGAGGACGACGGGGTCTTTCTCGCGATCCTCGGCGCGCAGCTCATCCCAACTCGGGTAGGGATTGTCGCCGCCCTCCTTGGCGATCTCCTTCTCGCTCTCGCGCCGTGTGTCGTGGAGCGAACTCAAGCCCTCGTGGAGGTAGTAGCTGAAGATCGCGCCGAACGGAGGGTTCGCGCCGACAAAGAACGAGTCGCCGAGGGAAGCCTTGCCCGTCCCACCGAGGGGCTGCCGCTCGACATAGATCCAGGCATCCTTGACGTCGAAGAGTTCGGTTCCGCCCTCGAGCATCGCCGTGTCCACCATGCGCAGCGGCGAATAGTCGTCCAGCACCCAGAAGCCACGGCCGAAGGTTCCCGCGACCAGGTCGTTCTCACGCTGCTGAATCGAGAGATCGCGGCAGGCGATCGTCGGAATACCACCGCCGAGTTGGATCCAGCTCTTGCCGCCGTCGTGCGTGAAGAAGGCGCCAAACTCCGTGCCCACGAAGAGCAACTGTGGGTCGACATGATCCTCGACGACGCTGTACACGGTTCCGCGTTCGGGGAGATCGCCGGCGATGCTCTTCCAGCTGCGGCCACGATCGTTGCTGCGCAGGACATAGGGTGCGAAATCACCTTGCTTGTGATTGTCGATGCTGATGTAGACCACATCCGCCTCGTGTTGCGATGCGGCCAGCGATGCCACATAGCCCATCTCGGGTGTCTTGCCGAATTTGCCAACGCGATGCCATTCGCCCCCGCCGTTCGCGCTGATGTGCAGCAGGCCATCGTCGGTGCCCGCGTAGATCAATCCCTCCACCAACGGGGATTCCGCGAGGGCGACGATGTTGCCGTAGTACGACGTCGAACGATTCTTCGCGACGGCATCGACGCTCCAGACGCGATCCATCACTTTCAACTGATTGCGGTCGAGCTGCCGCGTCAAATCCGGGCTGATCTGCCTCCAGTTGTCGCCGCGATCGTCGCTCTGAAAGAGCACGTTGGAGCCGTAGTAGAGGCGCGTCGGCGAGTGGGGGCTGATGAGGAGCGCCGAACTCCAGTTCCACTTCAGCACCTGGCCCTTTGCCGGCTGCGGCGCGATGTCCTGCGCCTCGCCACTCCTGCGATCCCAGCGCGACAGGCCTCCGTTTTGCCACTGCGAATAGACGATGTCGGGATTGCCCGGCTCGACCTGGGGCTCGAAGCCGTCGCCACCCAGCGTGATGGTCCAATCCGTGTTGTGGATGCCACTCGCGCTGGTCGTCCGCGTGTAGCCCCCCATCGTGTTGTTGTCCTGCGTTCCACCGTACACGCTGTAGAAGGGCGAGTCGTCATCCACGGCGATCTTGTAGAACTGAGTTACCGGCAGGTTCGCCTTGAAATTCCAGTGCGCACCGCGATCCCATGTCTCGTAGATGCCCCCGTCGCAACCCACGAGCAGGTGCTCGTTGTCGGCAGGATCGATCCACACGGCATGATCATCGACGTGCTTCTGGTTGATGGGGACGTTCTGGAAGCTCTCGCCCGCATTGTCCGTCGTCTTGAAGAAGGTATCGACCGCGTACAGGCGATCGAGCTCTACGGGATCCGCAAAGATCTCATGATAGTACTGAGGGCTGCTGGCGTTGTAGTCGCTGCGCTTTTCCCAGCTGGCGCCTGCGTCGGTAGAGCGGAAGAAACCACCCTCGTCATCCTGGGCCTCGATGACGGCGTAGAGAACGTTGGGGTCGACCGGACTCACGGCCATGCCGATGCGTCCCTTGTCGACGTCCGGAATGCCTTTTTTCAGTTCATTCCATGTTTTTCCGCCATCGGTGGACTTGTGAATGCCCGACTCGGGGCCACCATTCAGGAGTACCCAGACATGGCGGCGGCGCTGATAGGCGACGGCGTACATCGTGTCTGGCTCGCGTGGGTCCTGGTAGAACTCACTAACGCCCGTGTCGTCGCTGATGTGCAGGATGCGCTCCCAGTTCGCTCCGCCGTCGGTGGTGCGGTAGAGGCCGCGGTCGCCGCCGCTGCGCCAGAGCGGACCCTGTGCCGCGACATAGACGGTGTTCCCATCGCGCGGATCCACCTTGATCATGCCGATGTGCTCGGACTCCTTCAGTCCCATGTTCTCCCAGCTGTCGCCGCCGTCGAGCGACCTGTACACGCCGTCGCCGTAGCCGACGCTGCGCTGGCTGTTGTTCTCGCCCGTGCCGACCCAGACGACTTCGCCGTTGCCGGGGTCCAGGGTCACGCAGCCGATGGAATACGAACCCTGGTCGTCGAAGACCGGTTCGTAGGTCGTCCCGGCGTTTTCGGTGCGCCAGACGTTGCCCGAACAGACGGCGACGAAGTAGCGCTTGGCGTTGGCTGGATCCACCGCGAAGTCGGCAATGCGCCCGGAGGTCAGGGCCGGGCCCAATTCACGGAAGCTCAAGCCCGTGAATGTCGACTCCTTCCAAACCGACTCTGCGTCGTCGGCAAGGGCGGGTTGAAGGCAGAGGGTCAGAATGCAGAAGGTGAATAAAAAACGCATAATCATTCCTTGGGACAACATGGGGGCCGGCAGGGTCAGCAATAGTAGCGTCGACGCGGTCGTTCGTCGCCTTCCGGCTTCGTCCCGCCGGCGGACACCCAGCGCCAGCTCACAAGATCGTGCGGACGCCATGATTTTGGAGAGCGCAAAGGGGCCAAGCATGCGTATGCTGGAGTCTGCCGCGCGCTGTCGTTGAGCCCGCCCAGACCCACGGCGGCACAGCGAGAATGGCGGCCATGGATCCGCGAACTCTGACAAAGGGGTCATCGTGCGTCTTTCCCACGCGCTCTTGCTCGGCACTCTTCTTTCGACCATGTCCCCGACGGCCCGCGCGCAGGATTCGGAAGACACGATCCCGTGGGTATCGTTCTCCTATGGCGGCGGAACCTACGCGATGGAGAACGTCAATACCGACATCCACAACGTCGAGAGGCAGGCGGGCATCCCGTTCGACGAGATCACGAGCGGATACGGATTCGACATCGGCGTGGGGATGGACGTCGGCAGCTTCTTTCGACTGGGCCTTCACTTCCAACGCATCCAGGCCGAGAGTTCGCTGAGCGACGGCGTGGCGACGCTCGAGTATCGCTATCCGGCTTCTGCCATCTATGTGGGAATGGCCGCGATGCGGCCTGCAACGAGTCGATTGAAGTATGGGATCGAGATCGGTCTCGGATTGACTCTGTCTTCTGGTGAGGCCGAACTCAGCGGGGCCGGCCTGTTCGATGCGAAGTCGGAACTCGGGGGGACTGGCCCTTACTTCGCCGCGCGGGGCATCTTCGATATCAAGATTACCGGCATGCTCGCGTTCAGCACCGGCGTCGGATATCGCTATGCGGCGACCCATGAGATGTCCGCGGATGGGATCCCCATCACGGACAACGACGGGCTTCCCTTCTCGATCGACTATTCTGGCTTCGAGGCGCAGGCCGGCATACGGTTCTTTTTCGTCAGGAACTAATACAGTGCCTTGACGCGCGAGAGCGAAGGCCGCGCGTCGGGGAATGTGCCGATCCAGTCGATGTCGAAACGACAGAACCAGCTGCACGGCTGAGCTCCCTCTGCGTCCTCCAGCACACCATAGACCGTGAGGAAGGTCGCACGTCCGGTCCAATTCACGACCTCGCGCCCACAACCGACGGGAACCTGCTCGGCGCGCCCCTCGGGGTGTTTGCTCATCTTGTCTGGCGGCAACAGGTCGGAGAATTGGATCGAAATGGTCTGCTCGACCTCCCCGTAGGCTTCGCGCCGGTCCGCGCCCAGGTACTCGATGACGAAGCTACCGTCGGGCGTTGGCGTTCGAAGGAAGTTCGGCAGAGTGAAGCTCTCGTCGGTCGAGCTGTCGAAGAGGGCGAGTTGTTGGCCGAACGCATCGAGTAGGCGAAAACGCATCCGCGGCATCTGGCCGTCGTCGGGTTCACAACCACCCACCGAACAGGCGAACGCCGCCGAGTTCAGGACCGCCGCGAAGCTGCACGCGAGAAAGAGGCGGCGGTTCACTTTGTCCCCGCGACCCAGTAGACGCGATGCACTTCGATGGGCGCCGCGAGTCCGGCGAGTGTCGGGCTCAGCTCGGTGATGTCGACGAGCTCGCCATTGCGTTGCAGAATGCGCAAGCCCTTGCGCCCCTTGGAGGGGGCATACGGCCAGTAGGGCACGTCCTTCGCAGTGTCACTCCAGACGGCACATTCGGGATCGAGTCCGAGGCCGGCCGCCTCCTCCATCCGCACCGTTCGCAGCGCGCTCAGATCCTCGGCGCCGCTCCGGCTCGTGCGTTGACGCAACGGCCGACGAAAGTGCAGCGCCTCTGCGAGGGCCTGAACCGTCGGATCCTCCGACTCGAGCAGACCCACGAATTCGTTCTCGAACATCGAGTCGTTCAGGCTCAGGAAGAGCTCGAGCGACAGCGGGCGTTCGAACAGGGCGCGGAAGGCGAACGCGGCCGATGGCAGAACATCCACGCCAAGTGCCTGAACGCGGCGGCACAGCCCACGAAACGCCGTCTCGAATCCGCGGCTGGTCTTGTGGAGATAGACATTCTGGAACATGTGATAGCGGCCAATGAGATATTGCTCGACCGCGGTCCGGCCTTTTTCGACAACCACCACCGCAGAGCCGTCCTGCGTGGGGATCATCTCGCGGATGAGCCAATCGCGGTCGAATACGCCGTAGTGCGCGCCCGTGAAAAGGGCGTCGCGGCGTAGATAGTCCATGCGATCGCAATCGAGCGCGCTCGACACGAGATCCGCGAGATAGCGCAGCTCGTGGACGTCGACCTGGCCTTGCACGAGCTGCAGGACGCGATCGCGCGTGCCCGCGCCGATTGCCTCGAGAGCCTCCGGGATCCTGGGGCCGGCCTGCAGGATCTCGACCGTTCTCGATTCGTGGCTCTGACGTGAGACCGCCTCGAAGGTATGGCTGAAGGGGCCATGACCGACATCGTGGAGCAAGCAGGCGAGGGCGGTCGCCACATACCATTCGTCGGGAATGTCGCAGCCCGTGCTCTTGAGTTGGGAGAGGGTCCGCTGCGCGCCCTGGAAAGCACCGAGGCTGTGGGCAAAGCGGCTGTGGGTCGCGCCGGGGTACACGCGCTCGGTGAACCCGAGTTGGCGGATCCGGCGCAGCCTCTGGAGTTCAGGCGCGTCGACGATGCGCCGGATCTTCTCTGCGCCGACCCCTGGCAGGCGGTCGAGGTCGATGATCCCCTCGACGGGGCATTTGATCTTGGTCGTGCTCATCCGTCACTCGAGCGGGGCGGCGCCCCAAACAATTGGATATACAGAAGATAGCATATTCTCCCCCTGGGTACAGGCAGGCATCTCAGGCCCCGGCCGACTTGATTGCGCCCGCGGGATCGGCTAATCTGGACTATCTGGCCGTGCATTGTACTTGCCAATGGATGCGGCATTCCGCACGGCAATTCCGATGGTACTTGGTAGGGCGATTGTTTGGCCCATTGTCGCCTGTCGGGCGGCAGCCAGGAAAACTCGAATGGTGTTGTCATGCCCGAAGGCTCACGCCTGGAGCATTACGAGAAGCTCGTTGCCCAGCTCCTGTCCGATCATCATTGCTGCAAGCTCCGCGCGGGGCGCCGGCTCATCGAGGCCCTTCCCCGTCTCGAGGGCTTGATCGACGAGGACGCCCTCCGTCATCGCATCTCTGACGACGACGCGAAGCATGTCATCGCCCGCGAGGCGAATTTCGAGAAATGGGAGGCTCTCATCGACTATGTCGGGGGCCTCGACGAGCATGTCTTCGCGGAGCGCTTCGAAGAGGCCGTCGGCGCCGTGATCCATGGAGACGCAGATACGCTGCGCAAGATCCTCGCCGAGGATCCTGCGCTCACGCGCATGAACTCGCCGCGAAGCCATGCCGCGACACTCTTGCATTACAACGCCGCCAACGGCGTCGAGGACGAGCGCCAACACTGTCCGGAAAACGCCGTGGAAATCGCCGAGATCCTGCTGGACGCGGGCGCCGACATCAACGCCGTCTGTGGAATCTACGGCGGCGGATCTGGCTCGACGCCTTTGGTAAACCTGGTCACGAGCGATCATCCCGAAGATGCCGAATTGATGGAGGATATGATCCGCGCCTACGCGAAGACGGGGCAGTCGCTCGACGGAATCGAAAATGACGGCATGCCCATGGCATCCGCGCTGCTCTTTCGGAAACTTTCCGCCGCGAGCACGCTCGCCGAATGTGGCGCGAAGATCTTCGATGTCGCCTCGGCAGCCGCCCTCGGACGACTCGACCGAGTGAAAACGATGATTCAGCCCGGAGACCCTCCGTACGCGAAGGGGCCCATGCCCGCGAGCCCGTTCGGCTGGCGTTATGACGCCGAGCGCGCCGCCGATCTGGCGTTACTCCTCGCGTCCATGGCGGGCGAAGCCGAAGTCGTAGCCTACCTCATCGAGCTGGGAGTCAACGTCAACGCGCGCCTCCATCATGACTTCAGCCCTCTGCACGAGGCCGCCTTCGCGGGAGAAGTCGAGATCGTACGCTTGCTCGTGGAGGCCGGGGCAGATCTCGGCGCGCGCGACCGACAGTACAACTCGACGCCGTGGGGTTGGGCCGAGGAAGGCGAACAAGAGGACGTTCTGAGATGGTTCAGCGAGAACTGCGCCATCGACTTGGCCGATCTGGTCGAATCGGGAAATACCAGCCTCGTCGCCGCGCGCCTGAGCAAGGACCCATCGGCGGTCAATGGCGCCGACGGCGCGGGCGTGCCGTTGCGCACGGCTGCGGCCTCTGGCGATGTGGAGATGGTCAAGATTCTGCTCGAGCACGGAGCGGACACTTCGCTGACGAACGCCCAGGGCAAGACGGGTCTCGACTGGGCCGAGGAGAACGGACACGGCGAAGTGGCCGTGCTGCTTTGGAATCGGATGAACGCGGCGGAGGGCTAGGCCGCCACTTCCGCATCCAGCGTCGCGCGCTGCACGCCACGTCTCCCA
>Ga0326597_10012137_pt1 | contig 11362 bp, 8 predicted proteins | sample RVTome_12_FD_203789 | JGI IMG/M metagenome (GOLD analysis project Ga0326597, IMG submission 203789) | Soil microbial communities from uranium-contaminated site in the Upper Colorado River Basin, Wyoming, United States - RVT100D185 | ecosystem: Environmental > Terrestrial > Soil > Contaminated >...
AGCGGCATATCGCGTCAAAGCTGTTGCTGCGCCCCGGGCACAAGGTGCTCGATATCGGCTCGGGCTGGGGCGGGCTTGCGCTCCATCTCGCGGCCGAATGCGGCGCCGACGTAACCGGGCTCACCCTCTCCGCGGAACAGCACAAGGTGGCGACGCGGCGCGCCGCCCTGGCGGGTCTCGGCGACCGGGTGCGCTTTCATCTGCGCGACTATCGCGAGGAAGCGGGCCGCTACGACCGGGTCGTCTCGATCGGCATGTTCGAGCATGTTGGGGTCATCCAATACCCGGTGTTTTTCCGCAAGCTGAGCGATTTACTCGCTCCGGACGGGGTCGCGCTGCTGCACTCGATCGGCCGCATGGACGGGCCGGGGACAACCAATCCGTGGCTGCGCAAATACATCTTCCCCGGTGGCTATTCGCCGGCATTGTCCGAGGTCGTGCCGCAGGTCGAGCGGACCCGGCTGTGGATCACCGATATCGAGATCCTGCGCCTCCATTACGCCGAGACGCTGCGCGCCTGGCGCCGCCGCTTTGAGCAGAATCGCGACCGCATCCGGACGCTCTACGACGAGCGCTTCTGCCGGATGTGGGAGATGTATCTGGTCGGCTCCGAGATCGCCTTCCGGCGCGACGCGTCCCTCGTCTTCCAGATGCAGATGGCGAAGGCGGTCGACACCGTGCCGCTCACCCGCGACTACATGATTGACCACGAGCGCGCCCCCAGCACGGCCGCAAAACAGTCGCCGGGGCGCGCCGCCTGATTAATCCACAGGCCTTTGCAAGCGAGGATCATGGGGGCTAATTCGCTGACGACGTAATCGGCCCTTCGGCGTATCGCGGGCGGTGGTATCGTCGCCCGGCATGGAAACAACGACGACCTCCCGAATCACACCGTTACGCGAACCCGATCTTGACCGGGTACCGCAACCGCCCGCAAACCCCGAGGCCGAACAGGCGCTCTTGGGCGCGATCCTCATTAACAACACGGCCTATAGCCGGGTCGCCGAGTTCCTCCTGCCCGAGCATTTCGGCAATGCCGTGCATGGGCGGATCTACGCTGCCGCCGGGAAGCTGATCGAGCGCGGCCAGATCGCCAACCCGGTGACCCTCAAAAACCTGTTCGACCAGGATGGTGCGCTTGCCGAGATCGGCGGCGCGCAATATTTGGCGGACCTCGCCGAAGCGGCAATTACCATCATCAACGCCGAGCATTACGGCCGCACGATCCATGATCTCCACCTGCGCCGCGAACTGATCACGATCGGGCAGGATGTGGTGACCGACGCGTTCCGCCACGACCTCGACGATGCCGCCCCGGAGCAGATCGAACGCGCCGAGTCGAAACTGTTCGAGCTGGCGACGAGCGGACAGGCGGAAGGAGGCTTCCAGCCGTTCAGCACGGCGCTGACCAGCGCGATCACGCTCGCTCAGGCGGCCTTCAAACGCGACGGCAAGACCGTCGGGGTGGCGAGCGGGTTTATCGATCTCGACAAGAAGCTCGGCGGCTTGCACCCCTCCGACCTCGTGATCCTTGCCGGGCGGCCTTCGATGGGCAAGACCGCGCTCGCCACCAACATCGCGTTCAACGCGGCCAAGGCCTATCGCCCCGCACACACCGCGGACGGCCGGATCGATTTGACTCGGGAAGCGGAGGATGGCGCGGTGGTCGGCTTCTTCTCGCTGGAAATGTCGGCCGAACAGCTCGCCACCCGCATTCTCGCCGAGGAATCGGGGACCTCCTCCGACCGCATCCGGCGCGGCGAGGTGCGCCGCGAGGATTTCGACAAATTCGTCGCCGCCAGCCAGCGGCTCGCCGCGGTGCCGCTCTATATCGACGACACCCCGGCGATTTCGGTCGCCGCGCTGCGCACCCGCGCGCGCCGCTTGAAGCGCCAGAACGGGCTCGGGCTGATCGTCATCGACTACCTGCAGCTGCTGCGCCCATCGGCGCAATCCCGCGCGATGGAGAACCGCGTACAGGAGGTCTCCGACATCACCCGCGGCTTGAAGGCGATCGCCAAGGAATTGGATGTGGCGGTGCTGGCGTGCGCGCAGCTGTCGCGCGCCGTCGAGCAGCGCGAGGACAAGCGCCCGATGCTGTCCGATCTGCGCGAATCGGGCTCGATCGAGCAGGATGCCGATGTGGTGATGTTCATCTTCCGCGAGGAATATTACCTCTCGCGCGGCGAGCCGACCCGCCGCCCCGAAGAAAGCGACGACAAGTTCAACGACCGCTACGACCGCTGGAAGGACCGCGTCGAGGCTTCGTTCGGCATGGCCGACGTCATCATTGCAAAGCAGCGCCACGGCCCGATCGGCACGATCAAGCTGCATTTCGAGGCGGAAACCACCAAGTTCGACAACTTCATCGGCCCCGAGCACCTGCCGGCCGGAGAGTATTAAAGGCCGTCCAAACTCTCATTCGGGTTTCCGGCGAAGGCCGGGACCCATGCGTCAACGCCCGGCACCCGATCTATCGGTCCCGGCCTTCGCCGGGAACCGGTATTTTAGGCAACGGAAGGTTGCGATCAATCAGCCGAACGGAATCGTTGTTGGTGTTTATCGGGACAGAGACGATCCGCGACGTGTCCGGCCGAATTCGCTCCCGAGACCCGCGGCCCTTGCGAGAACGGCGATGACCACGAACCCGGTGGCGCGCGCCGGCGCGATCCTCGAAATCGACCTTGGCGGCATCGTCGCCAATTGGCTGCTGCTCGCCAGGGCGGCGGCGCCGGCGCTGTGCGCTGCGGTGGTCAAGGCGAACGCTTACGGGCTCGGCGCCGCACCGGTGGCGCGCGCGCTTGCGGCGGCCGGGTGCCGGATGTTTTTCGTGGCAACGCTCGACGAGGGGATCGCGTTGCGTGCCGCACTCGGCAACAGGGCCGAGATCGCCGTGTTCAACGGCCCCTTCCCCGGCACCGCCGGCGAGTTCGCGGAACACGGGCTCATCCCCGTACTAAACGAGCCGGGGCAAATCGGGGCGTGGCAAAGCGGCAACCAACGACGGCGACCGGCGATCCTGCATCTCGATACCGGCATGGCTCGGCTCGGCCTTGACGCGCGCGAATTCACAGCCCTGGCGGAAAACCCGCTGCCGATCGGCTGGCGCCTGGTGATGAGCCACCTCGCCTGCGCCGACCGCCCGGACCACCCGATGAACGAGCGACAGCGCGCCCGATTCGCCGCCGTGGCGGCGCGGCTGCCGGGAGTGGCGGCGAGCCTGGCGGCTTCTTCCGGCATCTTTCTCGGACCGCAATATCATTTCGACATGGTGCGTCCGGGCGCCGCCCTCTACGGCGTCAACCCTCGGCCCGACCGCCCCAACCCGCTGCGGCCGGTCGTCCGGCTGAGCGGAAAAATCGCGCAAATCCGCCAAATTGACAGAGGTGAGTCGGTTGGCTACGGTGCCGCGCATGTCATGGAGGCGCCGGGTCGCGCGGCGATCGTGGCGCTCGGCTATGCCGATGGCTGGCTGCGTTCGCTGAGCCATCGCGGCTGCGGCTATCTCGCCGGCACGCGCGTTCCTCTCCTGGGCCGGGTCTCGATGGATCTTGTGACGTTCGATGTCTCGGCGATTCCCCCGGAGCTGGCGCGCCCTGGAACGATGATCGAGCTCCTCGGCGCCGATTACGGGGTCGACGAAGCGGCGGCCGATGCCGGGACGATCGGCTATGAGATCCTGACTTCGCTCGGCTCGCGCTATCATCGCATCTATCGCGAGCCCCCTGAACCCGGTCCCCCTGGGCTCGATCCCACCTCGACCAATCGTCTGGAATGATTGCCTTTTTGGCGTCAGTTGGCGTGGTCTTCCTTGCCTTCCTCGAGGCGACCGGACGGCTCGTGCTGTTCGCCGGGCGCGCTCTCGCCGCCGGGTTCGCACCGCCCTTCTACCCTCGCCTCATTCTGCGGCAGATCGTCTATATGGGGTATTATTCGCTGCCGGTGGTGGGGCTGACCGCGCTGTTCACCGGCATGGTGCTGGCGCTGCAATCCTATACCGGGTTCGCCCGTTTTAACGCCGAGGGCGCGGTCGCCACGGTGGTCGTGCTGTCGGTGACGCGCGAACTGGGACCGGTCATTGCCGGCCTCATGGTGGCGGGGCGGGTCGGCGCGGCGATGGCGGCCGAGATCGGGACGATGCGCGTCACCGAGCAGATCGACGCCTTGACGACCTTGTCGACCGACCCGATGCGCTACCTCGTGCTGCCGCGCCTCCTGGCCGGGCTGGTGACGCTGCCGGTGCTCGTCCTCGTCGCCGACATCATCGGCGTCTTCGGCGGGTTTCTTGTCGGCACCTACAAGCTCAATTTCAACCCGGCGAACTACCTGACCCAGACCGAGCAGTATCTCGAAACGATGGATGTCGTCTCCGGTCTCGTCAAAGCAGCGGTGTTCGGATTCCTCGTCGCGCTGATGGGCTGCTACCACGGGTATCATTCGCGCGGCGGCGCCGAGGGGGTGGGCCAGGCGACGACCTACGCGGTGGTGTCGGCCTCGATCCTCATCCTACTGTTCAACTACTTCCTGACCCAGGCGTTTTTCGCGTGATCGGCGCCACCCCGGTTCCCAAGATCGCCGTTCGCGGGGTCGAGAAATCGTTTGGCGAGAAGCGCGTCCTCGACGGGATCGACATCGCTTGCGGGGCCGGCGAGAGCCTTGTCGTCATCGGCGGCTCCGGCACCGGGAAATCGGTCCTCGTCAAATGCATTCTCGGGCTGATGCGCCCGGAGGCGGGCTCCATTCGCATCGATGGGGTGGAGACCGTCGGGATCGGACGCGCGGCGCGCGCAGCGTTGATGCGCCGCTTCGGCATGCTGTTCCAGGGCAGCGCCCTGTTCGATTCATTGAGCGTGTGGGAGAATGTCGCGTTTGGGCTGACCCAGGGGCGTGGCATGCCGCGGCAAGAAGCTCGCGAGATTGCGTTCGAAAAGCTCGCCTCGGTCGGGCTTGGCCCCGAGGTTGGCGCGCTCGCCCCGGCTGAGCTGTCGGGCGGCATGCAGAAGCGGGTGGCGCTGGCGCGCGCGATCGCGGCCGAGCCGGAGATCCTCTTTTTCGACGAACCGACCACTGGGCTCGACCCGATCATGGCTGACGTGATCAACGACCTGATCATCGATCGGGTGCGCGGGCTCGGCGCCACCGCGATCTCGATCACCCACGACATGGCAAGCGCGCGCAAGATCGCCGACCGTATCGCGATGCTGTACCGGGGTCGGATTATTTGGCAGGGCCCGACATCGGAGATCGACTGCAGCAACAACCCTTATGTCGACCAGTTCGTCAACGGTCGCGCCGAAGGCCCGATCACGATGGAGGTCCGTGCCGCATGAAGGCCCAAGCGCGCTATGCCTGCCAGGAATGCGGGGTGGTGGCGCCGCGCTGGGCGGGGCGCTGCGAGGCCTGCGGCGCCTGGAACAGCATGGTCGAGGAAGTGCCGCGCGCCGTCCTGCCGAAGGGTCTAGGGCCCGGTAGCGGACGAAGTGGCGGACGGCACGGCGGACGCGCCGCTCTCGACTTTGTCGCGTTGCGCGGCGAGAGCGCCGGGCCGCCGCGGCGCCTCACCGGGATCGCAGAACTCGACCGGGTATGCGGCGGCGGGGTCGTGGCGGGGTCGACGATCCTCGTTGGCGGCGATCCGGGGATCGGCAAATCGACGCTCCTGCTGCAAGCCGCGGCCTCGCTCGCCTCCCGCGGCACCGATGCCGCCTATATCACCGGCGAGGAGGCGATCGACCAGGTGCGGCTGCGGGCCGAGCGGCTCGGGGTCGCCGACAGCCCGGTGCGCCTCGCCTCGGCGGCGAGCGTGCGCGAGATCATCGCCGCGCTCGACGACAGCCGGTCTCCGGATTTCGTCGTCATCGATTCGATCCAGACGATGTATCTCGACACCCTCGACAGCGCCCCCGGCACGGTGAGCCAGGTGCGCGGCGCCGCCCAGGAACTGATCGCCCTGGCCAAGCGCCGCGGCCTCATCGTCGTCCTGGTCGGCCATGTCACCAAGGAAGGGGTGATCGCCGGCCCGCGGGTCTTGGAGCACATGGTTGATACCGTCCTTTATTTCGAGGGCGAGCGCGGCCACCAGTTCCGCATCCTGCGCGCGGTCAAGAACCGTTTTGGCGCGACCGACGAGATCGGCGTCTTCGAGATGAGCGACCGCGGCCTCGTCGAGGTGCCGAACCCCTCGGCCTTGTTCCTGGCAGACCGCGCGCCCGCCGACGGCGAGCCGGGCGACGACAGCGCGGCCAAAAGCGCCGGCGCGGCGGTGTTCGCCGGCATCGAGGGGACGCGCCCGCTCCTGGTCGAGGTCCAGGCGCTGGTCGCGCCGGCCCTGCTCGGCACGCCGCGGCGGGCGGTGGTCGGCTGGGACGCGACGCGCCTTGCAATGATCACCGCGGTGCTCGATGCGCGTTGTGGCCTCACGGTCGGCGCCAACGATATCTACCTCAACATCGCCGGCGGCCTCAGGATCGTCGAGCCGGCGGCCGACCTTGCGGTCGCGGCGGCGCTCGTTTCGGGGCTGACCGAGACGCCGGTCCCGGCCGACACCGTCGTCTTCGGCGAGATCGGGCTGTCCGGACGGGTGCGCCCGGTCGCCCATGCCGATGCACGCCTAAAGGAGGCTGCCAAGCTCGGCTTCGCCGAGGCTTGGGTCCCGCTCCGCCCGGCGGGGCGCGGGGCGCGGACAGTCAAATCGGGCGAGGGGCTGGCGATCGTCCCGATCGGGCATCTGAGTGAACTGGTGGCTCGGCTCGCCCCGGCGCCGCGGCAACGGGTCCGCCCCGCCACCTCGCGCCGGCTTGTGACAACGCCCTAAGGATTGGCGATGAACCCGCTCGACCTCGCCGTCATCGCGGTTGTCGTGCTGTCGGCGATCTTTGCCTTCGCCCGCGGCTTTGTCCGCGAGGCGCTGTCGATCGTCGCCTGGGTGGGCGCTGCTGTCATTACGCGTTACGGGTTTGATTGGGTTTACGCGCAGATCAACCCGCTGGTGCACAACACGCTATTATCGCAGCTGATCGCCGGGTTCGGCCTGTTTATCGTCAGCCTGGTCGCGCTGACGATCATGACCGGCTTTCTTGCGCGGATGGTGCACGCGAGCGGGTTGTCGCCGATCGACCGCACCGTGGGGTTCATTTTCGGCCTGGCGCGCGGGGCGCTTTTAGTCTGTCTCGCCTATCTGCTGCTCGATTTCAGCGGGATCCAGCCGAAGGACCGGCCAAATTGGATCCGCGAGGCAAAGAGCGGCCCCTATTTGCATCAAGGCGCCGACATGCTGAAGAGCTTTCTGCCGGAATCGCTGAAGAAGCAGAGTGCTGAAGCCGCCGACGAATTGCTTCGCAAGGTCGACCCGAACCGCGCGGCGGAGGAACAGACAAAGCGGGCAATTGATGCGCTGTCCCACCCGACGCCGCCGGCAACGAAGTCTGGGCAGACGCCCGCACCCGACTATAAGAACAATGCGCGTCGTGAGATGGACCGAGTGATCCAGAACAACGCGCGCTGATCGCTGCTTGGTCCAACCCGTATGCCGCGGTGTACGCCAGCGCCCCTATTGCACCTTCCGTGCCGAACGGTCGCTCGATGCCCTCGCAATCGGCGGGCCAAACCCTTATATTGGCGGAGCCGGAGCGGCCGGAGCGGCCGGAGCGAGGGTGGCGGATGCTGACGACCGGCGTTGCTGAGGCGGACCGCTTCCACGAAGAATGCGGCGTCTTCGGGGTCTACGGCCACCCCGACGCGGCTGCGCTCACCGCGCTCGGGCTGCACGCCTTGCAGCACCGCGGCCAGGAATCCGCCGGCATTGTTGCCTATGACGGCGGGCAGTTCAGCGCGCATCGTGGTCCGGGCCTGGTCAGCGACAATTTCAGCTCAAAGGAGGTGATCGCGCGGCTGCCCGGCCTGACGGCGATCGGCCATGTGCGCTATGCGACGACGGGCGAGGTCGCGCTGCGCAACATCCAGCCGCTCTTTGCCGATTTCGAGTTCGGTGGCTTGGCAATCTGCCACAATGGCAATCTGACCAATTCCTACCAGGTGCGCCGCCAACTGGTGCGCCGCGGCAGCCTGTTCCAGTCGACCAGCGACACCGAGGTCATTGTTCACCTGATCGCGACGAGCCTCAAAGACACCGTCGTCGAGCGGCTGACCGACGCGTTGAAGCAGGTCGAGGGAGCCTATTCGATCGTCGCGCTGTCGCAGGATTCGATGATCGGGCTGCGCGACCCGTTGGGTGTGCGCCCGCTCGTCCTCGGCAGACTAGGCGATGCGTGGATCCTCGCGTCGGAAACCTGCGCCCTCGACATCATCGACGCGGATTTCGTGCGTGATGTTGAGCCCGGCGAAATCGTCATCGTCGGCGCCGGCGGAGTGCGCAGCGTCAAACCGTTCATTCCGGAGCCGACGCGGCTCTGCGTCTTCGAGTACATCTATTTCGCCCGGCCCGACAGCGTGCTCGAAGGCAAGAGCGTCTACGAGGCGAGAAAGCGGATCGGCCGTGAGCTGGCCCGCGAATCCCCGGTCGAGGCCGATATTGTCGTGCCGGTGCCCGATTCGGGCGTCCCGGCGGCGCTCGGTTATGCTGCCGAAGCGCGGCTGCCGTTCGAATTGGGGATCATCCGCAACCATTATGTCGGGCGCACCTTTATCGAGCCGACCGACCAGATCCGCCATCTGGGCGTGCGGCTCAAGCACAATGCCAACCGCGCCGACCTGGAAGGGAAGCGGGTGATCCTGGTCGACGATTCGATCGTGCGCGGCACCACCTCAATGAAGATCGTCGAAATGGTGCGCCATGCCGGCGCTCGCGAAGTCCACATGCGGATCTCCAGCCCGCCGACCAACCATCCGTGCTTTTACGGGATCGCCACTCCATCGCGCGATCAGCTGTTGGCGGCCCGCTTCGACGTCGATCAAATGGCCAGGCACATCGGCGTCGACAGCCTCGCCTTCATCTCGATCGACGGCCTCTACCGGGCGATGGGCGAACCCGGCCGCGACGGGCTTGCCCCGCATTTCTGCGACGCCTGCTTCACCGGCGACTATCCGATCCGGCCAGCCGACGCCGATGACGGCAAGGTTTCGGTGCAGCTCTCGCTGCTCGCCGCGACCGCCTGACCCCTTCCCTCGCGGAATATTCGGCGGGTTCGGTTGCGGGCGGATCAGATGCCGCGGGCGGTTTCTACCAGCTGCGCACCGGCCCGCAATCGACGTGGACGAAATCCGAGCGTGGATAATAGCCGACGCCGCCGCCGCGCAGGCTCATCGCCGCGCCGCGGACCTGCGACAGGTCGCGCCGCTCGCAGCGCAAATCGATGGCCATGCCCTTGATGTGATAGCTGTTGCTCGCAACCCCGCTGCTGCGCCGACGCATCTTCTGATTGGTGGTCGGCGAGCGGTAGCCGGAAATCACCAGAAACGGGTTGTGCGTATCGAGGCGGCTGCGCAGCATGCCGAGGACATCGAGGATGCCCGCATTCATCGGCCGCACTTCATCGGAATGATGGTCGCGCAGCACCCAGTTGATGTCGCGCACCGCCTCGCGGATGTAATGGCCATCCGCCCAATAGACGGTGCGAACCCACTCGCCAGTGTGGATGTTATAGAGCGACACCGCTCGCGGCGCGAAGGAAACCGCCGTGACCGGTCTGATAAACGCCACAGCCGCCGCGGTCGCAGCAACGCCCAGCACCCGGCGCCGAGTCAGCACAGAAGACCGTCGCAATGGCTAATCCCCCGAAATCCCCGAGGACGCCATAGCACCGGGTAGCCGATCGAACAAGCCTGTTTTGGCCAGAAACCACCAAGAAAACCGCGCCCTTTACGATTTCTCCTGCCGCGGTTGATCGGGGTTCAGGATCTTCAGCTGCGACGTTGGCCCGCCGTCTCGCCTTGCGCCACCGGCGCCTGCCGCCCCGGATGCAGGCGCCGCCAGATCTCCTCGTCGCGCCGGTACACGTCGGGGCGAAACTCGATCGTCCCGTCCGCCCCGAGAAAGGCGTCCTGGTAAACCAGGAATACCGGGATCGGCGCCGGCAGCACGCGGCGGTTGGTATAGCCCAGCGCGATCCCCTTGTTGATGACCCCGACCGGCTGCCGCAGGAGCAGCGCGGCGAGTTCGCGCGGGTTCTGCACCCGCACGCAACCATGGCTCTGGCGGCGGTTGTCGCGGCTGAACAACTTTTTCAGCGGGGTGTCGTGAAGATACACGTCAAACCGATCCTGCATCTCGAATTTGAGTTGGCCCAGGGCTGTTCCCGCGCCCGGCAGCTGCTGGATCGCGCCGTTGGGGCGGATGATCATGCGGTGCCGGGTGAGGTAATCAGGGTTCTCGCTGAGCTTGGGCAGGATCTCGGTGGATGCGATCGAATAGGGGACATTCCACGGCGGATTGAACAACAGGCTGTCGATCGTCGTCTGAAATTCCGGTGTCTGCTTATCGGCCTGGCCGATGACGACACGGGTGGTGAATACCGGCCGGTTCTCCTGGTAAAGCACGAGGTGCGCGTCGGCGAGATTGACCCAGACGCGCTCGGCTGGAAGGCTGCGCGGCAACCAGCGCCAGCGTTCGAGGTTCACCACGATCTGTCGCAACCGGGCCTCGTTGGACTCCCCGGCCAAAGGTAGCTGCGTCCGCCGAGGGCTGTCGCCCGCAGTTCCGAGCGGTGGCGCGGCGCCCTCCGCGGCGGCCGATCGGTATGACTGCAGGGCCTGCCGCAGCGCCGTATAGTCGGGCGATTTGGGGGCGAGTGCCTCGATTACCGCGGCGGGATCGGGGCTGTCGATGACACTGCCGAGGGTGGCGGCGACGGCGACCGGCTCTGGCGTCAGATCCTCGTCATCCATCCGTGCTTCGATCGGCAATGCCCCGCGGGCCAGTGCGTCGGCATAGGCGAGAAATGCGTCGGAGAGCAGCAACTCGCGATCGGCCGGTGACAGCCCCGCCGCATTGCGCAACAGCGTGCCATGAAACAGATCGGGGTCGAGGCCGTGCTCGCCGGCTCGCAGCACTAAGTTCAAGAGCGCATCCGCCTGCGCCGGCCGCGTCGCCCACACCGGCGCGTAATTGTGCGCGGCATAGAATTGTCGCAACAGCGCGCCGTGCAGCATTTCGCCGGAAACGACGAGCCCGGTCGCGCTTTCGATGCGGTTGCGGATTTCACTCTCGCCCGTTGCCGGCCCCACACCGGGCGCGACGTTCGTCGGCTGCAATGACGCCGGGACCAGCATGCCAGCACCGTTTCCCCCGACGGCAGCACCGGCGTTTGCCGCCGCCAGCATAATCGCAGCGGCAATCGCCGACCCGCCGCGACCAGAACAACCGCGTTGCCCGAGGCGACCACCTCCGGCGATCCTGGGGGGTATG
>Ga0326597_10012138_pt1 | contig 11362 bp, 10 predicted proteins | sample RVTome_12_FD_203789 | JGI IMG/M metagenome (GOLD analysis project Ga0326597, IMG submission 203789) | Soil microbial communities from uranium-contaminated site in the Upper Colorado River Basin, Wyoming, United States - RVT100D185 | ecosystem: Environmental > Terrestrial > Soil > Contaminated >...
AAACCAACTGAATCTTCCGCCACTAATCTCACCTGGCAACCCCAAGCCACCCAAGCCTTAAAACTGGCCCTCAAACAAGCCCCTGTCCCCAGCCTTATGAAGGGCCAAGTCGAAAAAGAACTCAAAAAAGCGGCTGAAGAAGCCGCCCAAAAAGACAACCGCGCTGAAGTCACCGCCGAAGACCTCATGAATGGTTTAATGGCCAAACTGCCTCCCAACCTGCGCGCCAAAGCCCAGCAAATGGCCGCCCAAAAAATGAAGAAATAGGAGGTCTATTTTCCCCGCTCCTTCAACATCTCTTCATAAATCTTATCCGCTCGCCGAAAATCATCCGCCGTATCCAAATCCGTACTCGTCCGCGGGTCCAGCAAATACCCATGCAAATTTTGCCCCCACACGTTGTCATACTTTAAACATTCCGGCCGTAAAATAAACTTCCGTCGCGTAATGTCCACCTGCCCATCCTGAAAATAAACCGGGAACTTTTCCTGCACCGCCTGCCGCGGCTGATCCGGCCCCCTCTCCCGCCGAAAATCATTGTCAAACACTGGTGTCAGTTTATCCGCCTGGCCGATCTCTTTGCCCGCCCCGCCCGCAAATTGCCACATCTTATACGGATGCAAGGGTGCCGGCACCACGCTCTTCACCCCGTCCGCCCCCGACTTTTTTATATAATCCACCATCGCGTTAATATCTTCCGGAAATCGCAACGGACTAGTCGGCCGCAAATTAACTAAATACTCCGGTGTCCATTTATGCTCTTCTTCCATCCAAGTAACCGCGTGCTGGTAAAACCCCGCGTCTCCACTGCCCGGCTGCGAATATTCTTTCGGCCGCGGCGCCACGATCGCTCCCAATTTTTCCGCCTCTTTAGCCGTCCGCTCATCTTCCGTGGAAACAATCACCACGTCAATCGCTTCCGCCTGCAGAGCCACTTCCACTGCCCAGGCCAGCAAAGTTTTTCCGCCCAGCTTCTGTAAATTTTTCCACGGAATACTTTGCTTGCCCGCTCGCGCCGGAATAATCGCCGCCACCTCCACCGATTCTCGTTTAGGATTCAAAATTTTTGCCTTTGCCATACTCCTATGACTATCATGAGACAACCTATGCTACAAGCCCACCTCAGCCGCCTTGACTAAAGTTGTTATAAAAATCCACACTAAACTCTTATGAACCAACCTCTGGCCAATCAAGTCATTCTCGTTACCGGCGGCGGCCGCGGCCTGGGTTACGCTGTCGCCTCCGAACTGGCCCAAGCCGGCGCTCGTCTTATCTTGACTGATCTCGACCACCAATCAGCGCAAACTGCTGCTGACAAAATTAATCAAAATTTAAATAAAACTGTCGCCGAAGGCGTTGGCTGCGACGCCCGCGACGACGCCTGCATCACTACCACCATCAAAACAATAGAAGAAAACCACGGCCATCTCGATGCCCTCATCAACAACGCCGGCATCAACGTCACCGCTGACATTGAATCAATATCCACCGAGGATTGGGACCGCACTCTCAACACCAACCTGCGCGGCCCCTTTGTCATGACCAAGCTCGCCCTGCCTCTTCTTAAAAAAAGCTCCAACCCCACTGTTATAAATATCGTCAGCAGTCTTGCGAAACGCATCAAAGAAAACTCCCCCGCCTACGTCGCCAGCAAATGGGGCTTGCTGGGTTTAAGCCAAATCCTCTATCTGCAACTGAAAAAACACAACGTTCGCGTCACCGCCCTCTCCCCCGCTCAAATGCGCACCCGCTTCCTGCTCGACCGCTACCCTGAACTCGATCAAAACAAACTGCTCGATCCCCAAGAAGTGGCCAAAGTCGTCCGCTTCATTCTCGAACTTCCGCCCACCGTCGCCATCCCCGATCTCTTCATGACTTCCCTAAACGAAGAAACCTGGCCTTAAGAAAATGTCCATCCTCGGCTCCACCCACCTAGAAGTCTCCCCCATCGGCCTCGGCACTGTCGAAATCGGCTTGCCATACGGCATCGGTGTTAAAAATCTTCCGACAGAAAAAGAAGCTGAAGCTATTCTCAAAACCGCTGTTGATCTGGGCGTGACGTATATCGACACGGCCCGTAGTTATGGCGTGGCTGAAGAACGCATTGGTAAGTCTGGTATTGCTAAACTAGATAACATTGTTATCGGCACCAAGTGCGGCCAGTTTTTAAAACAAGAACCAGACTTGAGCGGCCCTGACTTAGAAAAAAGAATCAGAGCCGATATCGACACCAGCCGGAAAATGCTAAAGCAAGATCAACTTCAGCTGGTGCAGTTTCACAACGAACTAGACGACTTTACTAACTACAAAGAATTAATCGAGATTTTTCAGAAATTAAAAGACGAAGGCAAAGTCGCGCGCTTCGGCGTCGCCACTCGCGGTGAAGCCGCCCCCCTCGCCGCCTATGCCTCTGGGTTTTTTGAAACCAGCCAGCTCGCCTACAATATTCTCGACCAGCGCTTAGCCCAAACGGTTTTACCCCAAGCCCAAGCTAAAAACATTGGCGTTATTAACCGGTCAGTTCTTCTTAAAGGCGCGCTCACTAAAGCCGCCGATAAACTACCCGATCAACTCGCTCCCTTAAAACACAATGCTCAACAAGCCGCCGAAATCGCGGCTAAGCTGGGTCTGCAACTGCCCGAACTAGCCATTCGCTTTGCCTTAAGCCACCCGGCCGTTTCCACCATTCTCATTGGCACCATCGCTCCCGAACACGTCAAGACCGCTTTGGCCGCCGCGGCCGCCGGCCCCCTTGACCAATCAACCCTCGATCAACTACAAGAACTAGCGATAAACGATCCCAATCAAGTTGACCCCGCCAACTGGCCTCATATAGCCTAAAGACTAATGGACAAAGTCATTCTCATCACCGGCGCCTCCGGTTTCTTAGGCCAACACTTTACCGCCGCTCTCAAAAAAGCTGGCGGCACTGTTATAACCACTGACATCAATGACAAGTGCAACTTAAACCTCGACGTCACTGACCCCGTTTCTATCAACACCGCCTTTAATCAAGTTATCACCGATCACGGCCGTCTCGACGTTGTCGTCAACAACGCCGCTCTTGATCCCAAATTCGACCCGTCGGCCAATCAAAACAGCCAGCTATTTGAAAACTATCCTGATGAACTCTTGCGCCAAAGCCTCGACGTCAACCTGCGCGGCTACGTCTTAGTTGCCCAAGCCGCTATCAAGCAAATGCTTAAACAAGCTTCTGGCCACATCATCAACATCTCTTCTATCTATGGCCTGGTCGGCCCTAATCAAACCATCTACCCTGACGGTACCCAAAAACCAGTTGATTATTCTATCACCAAAGGCGGCGTCATTATGTTAACTAAATATCTCGCTACCACCTACGGCGCCAAAAACATTCGCGCCAACACTTTAACTTTAGGCGGCGTTGAGAAAAATCACGACGAAGCTTTCCAGAAAAACTACAGCGACAAAACCCCCCTCGGCCGCATGATGCAGCCTGCCGAAGTCGGTCCACCCCTAGTCTTTCTGGCTAGCGACGATTCCTCCTACATGACTGGCGCCAATCTAGTCATCGACGGCGGCTGGACCGCCTGGTAACTATTTCTTTTTAGCTATCACCACCACACCCGTAGAAGCCATCCACGGCGATATGGCATTACAAACTATCTTTACTATTCTTCCCAACCAATTCAGTTTATACGCTTCTTTGCCTCGCAAAAACGGCCAATCTACATACAACCCATAATGGCTATCGGCCTCCGGCAATTCATGCGCCCTCATCTCTATCACCGCAAAACCTGCCTGTTCTAATTGCTCCTTTATACTTGCCCGCGTAAATAAATAATTAGAAAACGACGCTTGCTTTCCTTGCGCCTGTTTAAAACTCTTTTCCACTTTCTTCAGCGGCAAATATATAAACCGCCTAATCGCGTTGGCCAGCGGCACCTCCATAAACAACAGCCCGCCCGGCTTCAACACCCGCCTCATCTCCTTAAGCGCCTCCGGCACTTTGTTTTCCACGTACTCTAAAGACCCAATCGACAACACGCCCTCAAAAGATTCTTTCGCCAATGGCAAAGCCGTCAACGACCCCGCCTTCACCTGCAAATCCGGATCATACTCCGTCATGGCCCGTAATGCCCGTGCCGCTATATCCACCCCCGTCACGTCATACCCCTCTTCCTTCAAAAAGATAACCCAACCACCCACCGCGCATCCCGCGTCTAAATATTTCCCGTCTTTTTTCAACTGCTCCTTTAATACAGGCCAAAACCCCTGCGCTCGATACTCTTCCAAATCACGCCCGGCAATATGCTCCCGCGCGTACCGATCATCCCAATACTGCTGCGGGTTAAACCCCTGCCGATAAAATTTTTCTAATTTATACATCTTGTGTCTATTAATTTACCCCATCGTCGACTTTAAGTGTTCCAACGCTTGCAAAAAGCCTTTACCTTTGTGTAAGTGTCCCTGCCAAATCTCTGGGACCATCGTATATTCATACCCCCTAAGTGGCGCCAACACTTGTTTAAAATCTAAGACTCCCTGACCAATTTGCAAACCTTCTTCACCAATTCCCGCCGCGTCCGCCACGTGCAAATGCCGTATATACGGCTTCAGTTTAGTTATCATCGCCACTAAATCTTGTCCGGTCGCGTTACAAGCCAAGGCCGCGTGCGAAACATCAAAACACATCTTATACCCCGTCCTATCCAAAAACTCTTTTATCTCATCTGCTAGCAAGAAAATATTAGTCACCCACTCTCCGCCAAACACCCACGGTCGTGGCGGCAAATTCTCCGGCAGCAACTCTACCCCATCCGCTTCTAAACGCGACAAAGTATCCGCGAAAATATCCAACAATCTTTTCGGATTATCCACCGCTTCTAAAGTAATCCCACCCGGGTGAATAACTACCTTAGGCACCCCTGAAAAAGACTTGCCTAGCTGCCGGGCCACGTCCACACTCCGCTGCAAAGTCTTTAAGGCCACTTCTCTCTCCCCCTTATCCTCCGCCGCCGGATTCAGATAGTGCCGCTTCATATACTCCGGCACATGCACTATCACCTGCTGACTGAAATTACCCTTTGGCACCGGCTCATCCAAGTCCTTATCGCTCAAATGAAACTCCAAACACTTGGGGTTAAAACGCAAATACTGCTCAAAGTCGCTCCATCTCACTACTGGCCCCCACGCCCAAGGAATACTTGATCCATCAAATGTTTCCAAAATTGTCCCCGCGTTTAAATCATCTTCCGTCACAGCTTCTCCCCCAAAAATGTCCCGCGCCGCCGTAATTCCCACCACCTCATCCATCCGCTGCGGACTCAACCCCTTCGCCGGACTCTTCGTCGTCAACATCTCCCGCCTTATCTTTGTTCCATCCGCGATAAATTCTTTCGCCACAATACTCTTACCCAAAATCTCCCGATTCATAATCTCCCCGCGGCTCAATCGTTTCACCGGCTCCCCCAGCGCTTTCTCCACCTCGCGAATACCAGACACCAAGGCCTTAAACTCCTCCGGCAATAAGCTAGCCACATGATCCGGACCCTCCAATGCTTTATCCACTGTAATATGTCGCTCAATCACCCTTGCTCCCCGCGCCACCGCCGCGATCGACACCGCGATCCCCCGCTCATGTCCCGAATATCCCACCGGATGACCATATTTCTTCAGTGTCTCCATAAACCGCAAATTAATCTCATCAAACGGCGCCGGGTAAGTACTATTACAATGCAACAAAGCAAACGGCCGACCCAAGCTCTCGGCGAATTTCACCCCCACCTCTATTTCTTTCAAATCACTCATCCCCGTCGACAAAATCAGCGGCTTACCTAATCTCGCGATATATTCCAACAATTCATTATTAGTAAAATCTGGTGAGCCGATTTTATATAAAGGAATATCCAACAACCGCTCCACATCATCCGTACTTTTCTTGTCCCACGGATTCACTAAAAACATAATTCCCTTAGCCTTGGCGTGTTTCTCCATCTCAACAAACGCCTCATCTGGTAATTCAAATTCTTTTAGCAGCGGAATCAAATACTGATATTTTTGCTCACCGGTATTCGGATTATCCAATATCTTTTTCTGATAAACTTCCGCCAAATTCCGTTTCTGAAACTTCACCGCGTCCGCTCCCGCCGCCTGCGCCGCGTCAATCAACTGGTAAGCCCGCTCCAAACTGCCATTGTGATTAATACTCGCCTCCGCGATCACAAACACCGGCTCCCCCGGACCTATTCCTCGCCCCCTTACATCCAACTTTTCCATTGACATAAATCTAGTTTTAGTATACTATATCCCAACTGTCCAGACTGTCTTAATAGCACCTTAACCAAAACAGAGCCAGTCAGGTTTGTTCCTGGGGGCTATGTAAAAGAAAGGCGGTTTTTTCTTTACCCTGCTAATATAAAAATATGCCGCTACTCGTTCATCTCATCGTCTGGGGCTTCTTTTTCATTATCGGCCTTGTCGTAGGCCTCATGCTCGGCATCGGCTCCGTCATCCCCAACAGTGGCAAACGCTTATGATCGATCTTTTTGACGATTCTTTTACTCTAACCGAAATGGCCGAGATCATCGTCACCGGCCTCCCCTATTTAATTCTCTATTTCATTATTGGCTTTGGCCCCGGCTTAATCCTCGGCATCCTCATCATGAACTGGCTGGCTGGCCGCGGTAACCCCACCTTTATGGATACTCATGAAGAAAAAGCCAAACAAGCCTCCCAACACAACGCCCAGTGGAACCCCAAACACACCCGCTGGCAAAAATAACTTACTCTACTGTTATTGTCCCCGTATAACTAGCCCGTAAATGGTCGTGAAAATTCCAAACGCCTGTCTCATCAAAAATGTAAGAGTAGGTCTCTCCAGTAGCTAATCCTCGCTTCGCGTCAAACTCCGGCAATACCTCATGCGTCGGATGCACATCCGAAGCCGGCCAGTGCAACGCCTGCCCATCATTCACAAATGTCACCGTATCTCCTGCCGCTATTATCACCTCATCCGGCACAAACCCCGTGTCTGTCATCGAAATAATCACATCCCCGCTCGGCGCGCTATCAACCGGTTCTTGCTGAATAAACTGTCCACCACTTATTCCTTCCGTCACTTCCGTGTCATCCTCAAAGCTTATATCTTGGGTATTCTCTTCCATTATTTCACTAGTCTCATTATTTGGCTCAACCGACCTAAACACCAAAAACCCCGCCCCTGCCACTACTATCAACACTACCACTATCCACAAAGCTGTTCCTTTCATATGTTCACATTCTAACGCGCTGAATAATTCTGGCAATACCCACATTTCCCACAAGCCCTTTCCGCCTCCAAAAACTCCATATTCTTGATCCCCTGCCACGTTTTCGCTATCTCCTCTCGCAAACTAACCACATCTTCTTTTGTCACCGTGATCTCCTGCCTCACTTGTTTAGCCCTGCTTTTACTAGGCTGAATAAAGTCTATCACCCCACTAGTCATTTCATACCCAAACCTTTTAGATTCATCTGCTAACAACTTATAAAAAACCAACTGCCTATAATAATCCCCACCAGCTTTTAGCTTCTTGCCCGCCGTGTCCGGATTACCCGTCTTATAATCAACCACCCGCGCCAATTTCTTTTTCGCGTCAATGATCTCCACCTTATCCAACACCCCCGTTACTACTAAATCACCCACCATCACTCCATGTGATCTAAAATCATACTCCAATAAAACATCGCCCCCTACCCCGTCTTTATTAGCCGCGTAATAACCAGCCAAAGCTTCCCGTCCCAAAGCCAAGCTATCCTGCCTCTCTTCTTCCGACAAAGATTCCCGCTCCAAATGTTGCTCAAAGCGACTAATCAACCACTGCTTGTCCAACAATCGCCGCGTTGCTTGTCTTTCTATCCACCAGTCTCGCAATGTTTTATGCACCGCTGTCCCAAATGCCATGTGCTTAGTTTTAATTTCCGGCACCCGCAATAAATTTCTGTAGTAAAAAAGTCTTGGGCACTCCAAATAATTATTCAGATGCGTCACGCTCATCACATACCGACTCAACAACCCGGCAACAAAATCTCGCCTTTCCTGATCCGCCTCGCGAATCGACCTTTCTTGCCTCACCACTGGTCGCAAACGATCTTTAGCTTCTTGCTCCGTCTCCTCACTGGTCACTTCTTGCCTTAATTCCGCTGGCACTTCACTCCAAAAAATCGACGGCGCCTTTGACCTAGTTAAATACAATCCCCGCTTAGCCCTTGTCATTGCCACATAAAACAACCTTCGCTCATCCTCATTTTTCTCAAAATCACCTACCACGTCACGCGCCACCACCCCCGCCGGCAGAGGCAACCTATTCCTCTCCGGCACATTACCCCAATTCTTATCATTCAAACCCACTACAAACACCTGCTCAAACTCTGACCCCTTCGCTCGGTGCGCCGTCATCACCTTTACCTTGGCCGCCGCCGTTGTCACTGGCGCCACCTCTATCCCCAAATTATTTTCTCGCATTACCTTAAGCTTTCGTACAAATTCTTTCGCCGACACCTCACCGCGTCGCGCCAGCTCCTTAGCCACATCCAGCAACGCCCTTAGCGCCTTCAAGCGCCACAATGAATCTTCCGCTTCCAAAACAAAGTCAACATAACCAGATTCATGCGCCAACTCCGACAACCAACGGTCTAACGGCAATGTCACCGCTCGCCGCTTCCACATTGCCAACTTTTTTATTAAGTCAGTCCACTGCTCCTCTTCCGACAACACAGAAACCAACCCTCCACTCTTCCTACCACCAGCCTTATGCAGCACTCGCCACACCGCCACCTCATCCAACTTAAGCCAGTCGCTCTGCAAGACTTCTACCAGCAAATCTTCCCTATTTGTCACCAAAAACTCCACTAGCTTAAGCCACAACAAAATCCCCCTATCCTTCAAAGCGTCTTCCCCCGCCTCCAACACCACCGGCAACCCCTGCCTTCGCAAAGCCTCATACACCGCTTGTCCATCGCGATGGTATCTCGCCAACACCGCTATCTGATCCGCCTCCGTGCCTTTCTTTAATAGCTGGCTCACTTCCCGCGCCACCCAATAATGCTCCACTCCTTCACTTTTCAACGTCGCCATTACCAATTTTCTCGCCTCAAATCCGCTTTTGGCTTGCAAAGAATTATTCGCCTCCGATACATACTTTTCTATCGACTCCTCATTATGCCCAATCACCGCCGCCGCTGCCCGCAAAACCAGTGGCTGACTACGATAATTATCCTGCAACGCGATCACTTTCACATCCTGACTATACAAATCATAAAAATATCTTAAGTTCTCTAAACTAGCCCCCTGAAACCGATAAATTGACTGCTTATCATCGCCCACCACAAAAATGTTTGGTTTCTCCGCGAAACTGCCCAACAAGCGCAAAGCCTCATTCTGCGCTCCATTCGTATCCTGATATTCATCAACCAATATGTATTGAAACTGCTCCTGATAATGCGCCAACAAACTATCGTTCACCTTAAAATTCTCCACTACCGACATAATCATATCTTCGTAATCAAACCGGCCTTGATTCACCAAGGCCTCCTGATATTTTTCATAAATCTTTAACAGCTCCTGTTGCCGGGGCCAATGCCGTTTAGCCTTTTCATACCACCGCTTCACGTCATTTTTAAGTTTTGTCCGCCCCGCGCTAGCCTCCCGTTTTGTCTCCGCCTCCCCTAACCGCGCTTCCCATCGCGCGAAAATTTTCTCTATCGGCACCCACACCGATTCACTAACTTTCAACCTATTGCCTATCTCCCTTAAATCATCTCTTACCCCCTGACATGCCTTTTCTGTTCTGTCCGTCAGTTTCAAATTAAACCAACCCAGCAACCCATCCTCCGCCGCTTCCAAAAAATCCTTAGTTAATCCCAAAATTTTCTCATAACGCTCCGGCGTGATATCTTCTTGCTTCAAACGACCTATTCCCCCCACCACATCCATTAAATACAACTGTGGATCACCAAACGGCTTCAAAGAACTAGTCCCCGGCAAGTCCGCGATCAACTGCTGAAACAACTCAATCCTTTCCACGTCACTCAACACCTCCCATTCCTTTGATCTATGAAATACCTCCGGCCACTCCCGAATCACCTCATTACAAAATGAATGAAAAGTATAAATCCTCACTGCGTGCGCCGCTTCCCCAATAATCTGCAATAACCGCGTCCGCATCGCCGCCACTCCCGACTCCGTGAACGTCAAACACAATATGTTCCACGGATCCATCTGTGTTTCTTTTAAAATCTTGGCAATTCTCATCGCCAGTACCTGCGTCTTACCCGTCCCCGGCCCCGCCAATACCATCACCGGCCCTTCAATTGTATCCACCGCTTGCCGCTGGGCCTTGTTCAAGACCCTATACGCTTGCTCAAATTTTCTGGCCAATGTTTCCACTGCGAACAGAGTAGAGCAAAATCAACCCCAGGCCAAAAACCACTAATGTATAAATTTGACCCCGAGTTAACTCTACCAAACCCACATCTACCAACAGCCACTCTGGTTCCCGTAAATATTCACTGATAAACCTGCCTATCCCATACAAAATCAAAAACATTGCCGACGTACTGCCCACCTCTTTCCAGCTGGAAAACCTCAACTGCCAATAACAAACCATCGCTATCAACAAATTAATCCCCACTACCAGCAAAACCCCAGTTGTTGTTACATACAATTCTTCATTTAAGAAATTCCCCACTCTCCCTAGCGCCAATCCTAAAGCCGCCGGCACTACCAAAACATCTGCCAACCCCAAGGCCGCTATCTTTTCATATCGCGTCACTAACCATACTGCCGCCACCACTCCAATCAACCCTCCGTGCCAAGCCATCCCCCCGCCACTTAAACTAAATATTTGTTCCGGGTTGCTTAAGAAATAAAACGGCTCATATAAAAGAGCGTACCCCAGTCGCCCTCCCACAATCACTCCGGCCATCACCCACGTCAAAACAACCCATCGCTGCTCACGACTTAATCGCAAACCCCTATACTTACTTAAATTTGTTAATAGCCACCAGCCTATTGCAAAACCCAACAGATACATCACCGCGTACCACCGCGCGGAAAAACCAAAAAAATTCAAAAAAACTGCTTTCGTTGGCCAAAACTCCACCATTTTAATCAAATATACTCTTTCATAAATGATACAATAAAAAAATGAGTCGTCACTCCCTGCTCTTAATCTCTCTCGGTCTAACCACAGTAGCCATCACCGGATTATCTCATCTAGCCAGCGCTCAACCCGTCAGCCCACCTCCTGTCATTCTACCTTCTCCCTCCTACCCTTTCTATTCCTCTCCAGTTCCCTCACCTATAAGCTCACCCACCAACCCCACCTCTTCTTCTACGCCT
>Ga0326597_10012139_pt1 | contig 11361 bp, 9 predicted proteins | sample RVTome_12_FD_203789 | JGI IMG/M metagenome (GOLD analysis project Ga0326597, IMG submission 203789) | Soil microbial communities from uranium-contaminated site in the Upper Colorado River Basin, Wyoming, United States - RVT100D185 | ecosystem: Environmental > Terrestrial > Soil > Contaminated >...
GCACGCTGGCGCGGAGCGCTGTGGAACGCGACCACGCGTCCGTTCTTCTCCGGCGCCGCGATCGTCTTCGCCGCCTACAACAAGCCGTACTTGGCGCTGCTCGGCGTGCCGGCGCTCTGGCAGGTGCTGCGCCTGCGCGGCCGCCGCGGCGCGCTCGTCTGGCTCGCCGGCGCCGTCGCCACGGGTGCCGTCGTCTGCGCCATCTCGGTCGCCCTGATCGGCAAGCCGTCCGCCTATCTCGGCCTCGAGCGCGCCGGCGTCCCGGTGGCCAGCTTCGATCGCATGCCGCCGCTGCCCGAGCCGCGCCCAGTGTCGCCGATCTCGGGACCGGCGGCGTCGTGGCGCTGGATCTTCTATTCCTTCCGCGTCGGGCCCGAGCTCCTGCCCAACCTCGCCTTCTTCCTCGTCGGCCGCCACACCGGGCTCCTCCTCTACGCGCCGTTCGTCCTGCTCTCGCTCGCTCTCTTCGCGCTCTTCTCGCGCCGCTCGGCGAGCCGCTGGCTGCTGCTCGCCTGTCTCGCCGGCGTGGCGCTCTACACGCTCGTCTTCATCTGGTTCAACTGGCACGGCGGCGGCGGCTTCGTCGGCAACCGCTACTACGTCGCCGCGCTGCCCGGCTTCCTCTTCCTCGTCACCCGCATCGCGCCCGAATGGCTGCCGGTGGTCGGCTACGCTCTCGCCGGGCTCTTCGTCGGCGGCATCTTCCTGACGCCGTTCGGCGCCCCGGTGCCGCATCCGACGCTGCAAGCGCACACGCGCGGCGCGGTGTTCCAGCTCTTCCCCTTCGAGCACACGCTGTCGACGCAGATTCCGGGCTACCGCGGCGTCTTCGGCGTCGCCGGCAGCTATCTGCTCGTGCGCAGCGACCAGGCGCGCGAGGTCGACCACGACCTGTGGATCGTCGGCGGCCAGCGCGTCGAGATCGACCTGCGCGTGCCCGCGCCGCTCGCGCGCCCGGTCTTCGACGTCGCCACCCGGGCGACGCCCAACCGCGTCGCGATCGCCCTCGGCGGCAGCGCGGCCGAGCTCGACTTCGATGCCACGCCGTGGCCGGAGAATCGGCGCCGCCTCGTCCTCGCGCCCGGTCGCGGCGAGATCGCGCACCACCGCCGCGGCGGCGGCGCCTACCATTCGTATCGCCTCACCGTCGAGGCCGAGCGGCAGACCTGGCACGCCGAGACCGTGCGCCTGCGCCCGAGCGAGCAGCGCGGCCGCGGCGCGGACGAGGTCGAGCCGCTCGGCGAGGCGGAGCCCGAGTGGGAGGAGGGCCGGCTTCGCGTCCTCGTCGGCGCGATCGTCACCTTCCTCGGCGAGGAAGCCGAGCTGGCGAGCGACGTCTACGCGCTCGACTGGCTCGACGTGCCGGTGCCGCCGCGCATGACGGCGGGGCGCCTCGTCCGCTTCGACGGCCGCATCCGCAACGCCAGCGGCGGCCTCTGGCGCGCCGGCGGCCCGATCGCCGTCTCGGTCGCCTATCGCTGGCTCGCCGAGGACGGCACGAGCGTCGTCCGCGAGGGCCTGCGCGCCGCGCTGCCGCGCGACCTCGCGACCGGCGAGGAGGCCGCGCTGCGCTTCGAGATCGAGACGCCGGCGCGGCCGGGCCGCTACGAGCTCGTCCTCGACGGCGTCCGCGAGCGCATCGCCTGGTTCTCCGAGCGGCGGCCCGGCAGCGAGCTCCGGCGCTGGGTCGAGGTCGTCCCGGCGACGGGGAGCTGAGCGCCGCCGCCACCGAGGCACACCGGCACCGCCCTGTAGGATTCGGCGTCCATGCGCTCGGCCGACCCATCGCCCCACGTCGCCGCGCTGGTGCTCAGCTACAACGGCCGACAGCTGACGCTCGACGCGCTGGCCAGCCTGGCGCGCATGGTTTATCCCGCTTGCGATCTCTGGCTCGTCGACAACGGCTCGACGGACGGCACTAGCGAGGCCGTCGCCGCGGCCTTCCCGACTGTCCGCCGGGTGCGCATCGAACGCAATCAGGGCGCCGCGCACGGCGTCTGCGCGGGCATGCGGCTGGCGCTGCTCGAGGCCTACGACTACCTCCTCGTCCTCAACAACGACATCGAGGTCGACCCCGCCATGCTCACCGAGATGGTGCGCGTCGCCGAGCGCGATCCGAAGATCGGCGCCGTCGGCCCGAAGTGCTACTACTTCGACTCGCCGCAGACGATCTGGTCGGCCGGCGGTTGGCTGCGCTTCGCCGAGGCGATCACCCGCGAGCGCGGGCAGGGGGAGACCGACCGCGGCCAGTTCGACCGCGACGAGGAGGTCGACTACGTCAACGGCTGCGCCATGTTGATCCGGCGCGGCGCGATCGAGGCCGCCGGACTCTGGGATCCGATCTACTTCCTGTGTTTCGAGGACGCCGATTTCTGCGTGCGCGTGAAGCGCCGGGGTTTCGTCTGCTACTACTCCCACCGCGCCAAGCTCTGGCACCGCGTCTCCGCGGCGACCGGCGGCTATGCGCCCGGCAAGACCTTCCACTCCGGCCGCAGCACCGCGATCTTCGTGCGCCGCCACGGCAGCCGCCGGCAGCGTCTGCGCGCCCTCGCCTGGATGCTGCTCGCCCTGCCCGCTGCATTCCTGCGCGAGTTGCCGCGCCGCAACACGCGCGCCGTCGCGGCGAAGCTCCGCGGCTACCTCGCGGGCTGGCGTGCGCCGCTGCCGGCGCCGCCGGCGGCGCCGGCTGCCTCGCACGGCGAGCGGCGCGGCTCTGCCTGAGCGCCGCTGCGGCCGAGCTCAGGCCGGCGGCCGCATCGGGCGCAGGAAGACCTCGGTGACCTCGGCCGTCCGCGGCAACTCGAGCGCCGCGACGAGCGCCTGCGCGACGTCGTCGGGGCGCATCAGCCGCTCGGGGTCCCAACTCTCGCCGCTCGCCCGCGCCAGCTCTTCGAGCAGCGCGCTGGCGGTGCGGCCGGGATAGATCGAGAGCACCCGCACGCCGTCGGCGTTGATCTCCTGGCGCAGACCGTCGGCGAAGGCCTTGAGGGCGGCCTTCGAGGCGGCGTAGGCGGCGAGACCGGAGCGTGGCGTCACCGTCGAGTTGACGAAGGCGATCTGACCTTCACGCCGCCGGAGCTCGGGCAGGAGAGCGCGCGTCAGCGCCCAAGGAGCCCGCAGGTTGACCTCGAGCTGGCGATCGAGCGCGTCGAGCCCGCTCGCCTCGACCCGGCCCGGCTCGAGCGCGCCCGCGGCGTGGACGAGGAGATCGAGCCCGCCGAGCGCGCGGAGCGCGCGGGCAGCGAGCTCCTCGGCCGCGCCCGCGCGCGTGAGGTCGGCCGGCATGGGCTCGGCGCCGCCCGCGATCGCCGCCGCCAGCCGCTCGAGGCGATCCCCGTCGCGCCCGCTGAGAGCGACGCGTGCGCCGGCCGCGGCGAGTCGGCGCGCGATCGCCGAACCGATCGCCCCGGACGCTCCCGTCACCAGCGCGGTCCGACTCCGCCACGGGCACATGGAGCGCGATTGTACTCACACCGGCCCCCGCGCGAGCGGCGGAGGCGCGCGGCGCGCTAAGCTCTCCGGCCGATGAGTCCGCGCCAGGCGACGAAGTCCGAAATGCCGGTGGTGATCCTCTGCGGCGGGCAGGGCACCCGCCTGCGCGAGCACACCGAGAACGTGCCCAAGCCGATGGTCGAGATCGGCGAGCAGCCGATCCTCTGGCACATCCTTAAGCTCTACGGCGCCTATGGCTTCGAGCGCTTCGTGCTCTGTCTCGGCTACAAGGGCTGGGTGATCAAGCAGTACTTCCTGCGTTACCACGAGATGCTGCGCGACTTCACGGTCTCGATGTGCGGCGATCCGCCGCCGGTCGAGTTCCACAACCAGGCCGGCCAAGAGCGCTGGCGCGTGACCTGCGCCGAAACCGGCGCCGACTCTGGCACCGGCGGTCGGCTGAAGCTCGTCGAGCGCTACGTCGACGCCGACACCTTCTGCTTCACCTACGGTGACGCCGTCGGCACGGTCGACCTGGACGTCCTGCTCGCATTCCACCGCGCCCAGGGGAGGGTCGCCACCGTCACCGGCGTTCGCCCCACCTCGCGTTACGGCGAGATGAAAGTCGACGGCGGCCGCGTCGTCGAGTTCAACGAGAAGCCGACCGTCGCCGAGGGCGTCGTCTCCGGCGGCTTCTTCGTCTTCGAGCGCCGCGTCTTCGACTACCTCGGAGGCGATCCGGGCGTCTTCCTCGAGCTCGAGCCGCTGCAGCAGCTGGCCCGCGACGGCCAGCTCTCGGTCTACGTCCACGAGGGTTTCTGGCACCCGATGGACACTTACCGTGACTGGCTGCACCTGAACGAGCTGTGGAAGTCCGGCGCCGCGCCGTGGAAGGTCTGGCGAGGCTGAGCCTGCCGCGGGCTCAGCCGGCGCGTTTCCGCCCGCCCCACCAGATCCAGACCGCCGCCGCGAGGGCGAGTGCCGCGAGCGGATAGCCCGGCTGCAGGCCGTCGACGAAGAAGAGCGAGCGGCCGCCGGCGGAAGGATGGCCGAGCTCGCCGCCGATCTGCAACGCGAAGACGGCGCCGGCGTGGAGGCCAACCGCGCCCCACAGGTGCCCCTGCCGCCAGGCGAGGGAGTAGAACAGAGCGCCGGTGGCGGCCAAGCCGGTCCACGCCTCGAAGTGCTGGCCCACCGCCGGCCCGATCTGCGCCCAGACCTCCCAACCCGTCGTCCAGTCGACGGCGCGCGGCCGCCCGCCGCCGCGGGCGAAGTGCGCGGTGGCGTAAACCGCCGAGGTCGCCGCGCTCGCCAGCCAGAAGCGCCAGCCGGCGAGCCGGCCGAAGGGGTAGAGCCACGCGCCGCGGCAGAGCGCCTCCTCGACCAGGCCGATCACCGCGGCGCCCGCGAGCGCCTCGAGCGCCTCGCCGAGACCGAGGTCGAACGCCGCCAGGCGCCGGCCGAGGGCGTGCTCGCTGGCGAACAGCGCCGCGATCGCGGCCGCGCCGGCCAGCGCGGCGTTCCCGCAGGCCCGCCACGTCGCGCTCGAGCGCGCCAAGCCGAGGTTGGCCAGGCCACGCAGGCCGATGCGGCGCCGCAGCGCGAAGAGCAGGGCGACTGCGACCAGCATCGCGACGCGGCGCAGCACGCGCTGGAAGGGAAATTGCCCCGGGGCGAGGGCGTCGACGAGCGCGGAGACGGCGGGGGCGGCGAGCGAGCTCAGGACGACCGTCGCGGTGATCCAGACGAGGATCAGGGCGAGCAGCTCGCCGAGCCGCTCGCGCTCGGCGAACGCCGGGGCCGGGGGCCGGGACACGCGCGGCATCTTAGCCGCGGCCTCGTCGGCTCCGGTCATATGCCGTTCATCTCGGGCGTGATACGTTGCCGGCTTCGACGCGACGCCACCCGTGAGCTCGAGCCCTCCTCGGATCTCCCTCGTCGTCCCCGCGTTCAACGAGGAGGCGAGCCTCTCCGCTCTCGTCGCCGAGATCCGCGCCGCCCTCGATCCCATCGACGCCGCTTGGGAGCTGCTCCTCGTCGACGACGCCTCGACCGACGGCACGCTCGCCGAGATACGCCGGCTCGCCGCCGCCGAGCCGCGCATCCGGGTCCTGCGGCATCGGCGCAATGCCGGGCAGTCGGCGGCCCTGGCCCTCGGCTTCCGCTCGGCGCGCGGCGCCATCGTCGTCACTCTCGACGCCGACCTGCAGAACGACCCGGCCGACATCCCGCGTCTCCTCGCCGAGCTCGAGCGCGGCTTCGACGTCGTCTCCGGCGTGCGTCGCGAGCGCCACGACAGCTGGGTGCGCCTGGCCTCCTCCCGCATCGCCAACGCCGTGCGCAACTGGGCGACCGACGAGGCGATCACCGACGTCGGCTGCTCGCTCAAGGCCTACCGTGCCGAGTTCCTCGTTCACCTGCCGATATTCGTCGGCATGCACCGCTTCCTGCCGACGCTCGTGCGCTGGAACGGCGCCCGCGTCGGCGAGCTCGCGGTCGGCCACCGGCCGCGCCGCCACGGCACGGCAAAGTACGGCATCGGCAACCGGCTCTTCCGCGCCCTCGCCGATCTCATGGCCGTGCGCTGGATGCGCAAGCGCTGGATCGATCCGCGCAACCACGAGGAGATCCGCGGATGACTCCCGAAACGATCTGGAAGATCGTCGGCTTCGGCGGCCAGGGGCTCTTCTTCGGCCGCTTCTTCGTGCAGTGGCTGGCCTCCGAGCGCTCGCACCGGAGCGTCGTGCCGCTCGCCTTCTGGTACTTCTCGATCGGCGGCGGCGCGGTGCTGCTCGCCTACGCCATCCATCGCCGCGACCCGGTCTTCATCGTCGGGCAGGGCGCCGGCCTCGGGATCTACCTGCGCAACCTGTGGCTGATCCGCAAGGCGCGCGCGGTACCGGAGCGCTCGCGCGAGCCGTGAGCGCCGGCGAGAAGCTCCTCCTCGTCCTCTTCGCTCTCGTCGTCTTCCTGCCGGGGATCGGCGCGCGCGACCTGTGGAATCCGGACGAGCCGCGCTACGCCGAGGTGGCGCGCGAGATGCGCGCGGACGGGCACTGGCTGGTGCCGCACTTGAACGGCAGCGTCTACGCCGAGAAGCCGCCGCTCATGTTCTGGGCGATCGCCGGCGTGTCCTTCCTCACCGGCGGCGTCGGCCCGGCGGCGACGCGCCTGCCCTCGGTCGCCGCGGCGATCGCCGCGGCGCTCTTCGTCGGCGGCATCGGACACCGCCTCTTCGAGCGCCGCGTCGGCTGGTGGGCGGCGCTCGTCTTCCTCTCCGGCGCCAAGATCCTCTGGCAAGGCCGCGTCGGCCAGATCGACATGCTGCTCGTCGCGCTGGTCACGGCCGCCATGTACTTCTTCGTCCGCGGCCTGGTCGAGGAGCGACCGGCGCACTACCGGCTGTTCTTCCTCTTCACCGGACTGGCGACGCTCGCCAAGGGGCCGGTCGGGCTGCTGCCGCCGCTGCTCGCCGTAGTCGCCTGGGCGCTCGTCTCGGGAGAGCGGCGCGTGCTCGCCGAGATGCGCATCCCCACCGGCCTCCTCGTCTGGCTCGGCGTCGTCCTCGCCTGGCTCGTGCCGGCGATCGTCGCCGGCGGACGGGAGTACTTCGAGGTCATCGTGCTCAAGCAGAACCTCGACCGCTACGCCCATCCCTGGGGCCACCACCAGCCCTGGCACTACTACTTGACGGTGATCCCGGCGGACTTCTTCCCGTGGTCACTCTTCCTGCCCGTTGCGATCTGGATCGGTTGGCGACGGCTCTTCGGCCCGGCGCGGCGCGGCGTGCTGCTCGCCCTCGCTTGGATGGTCGTGACGCTGGTCTTTTTCAGCCTCTCGCCCGGCAAGCGCACCGTTTACATCCTGACCATGTATCCGGCGATGGCCCTGCTCGTCGCCGCCGCTCTCGCCGAGATCGAAGCGACGTGGCCGCGGCTGCGGCCGCATCTCACGGTGCCGGCGCTCGCCGCCGTCGGCCTCGCGCTCGTCGCGACCCTCGGCGGATTCGCCGCCGTGCGCCTCGCTCCCGGGCGACTCGGCGAGCGGCTCGCCGACCTCGAGCCGATGGGCCCCGGGCTCCTGCCGTCGCTCTTCGCTCTCGGCATCTTGCTCGCCGCAGCGTTGCAGGTCGCCTGGCTCTTCGCCCGGCGCGGACGCGTCTGGATGCTGGTGCAGACGATCGCCGCCGGCATGGGCCTGGTGGCGGTCGTTGCCGCGCTCTCGGTGCTGCCGCGCTTCGACGCCGTCAAGTCGGCGCTCCCCCTCGCCGCGGAGCTCGTCGCGCGCTCCGCGCCCGAGGATCCCTGGGCCGTCTGGCCGCCGCCGCTCGACGCCACCTTCGTCTTCCATGTCCGCCGCTTCGCGGTCGAGCTCGGCCACGAGGACGAGCTGCGCGCCTTCGCGGCGCGGCCGGGACCGGTCTGGCTGGTCATCGAGAAGAGCCAGCTCGCGGAGCTCGATCCGCCACTGCTGCTCGTCGAGGTGGCGCGCGACGCCGAGCGGCACCACGGCTACGTGCTGCTCACCTCGCCGCCGCGCGGCGAGCCGACTTCAGCTCTCGGGCCGCTTCCAGGTCGTCGTCGAGTCGTCGAAGGCGGGCAGGCGGATCTGCTCGCCGCGCTCGGCGCGGATGCCGTACTCCCACAGCCGCGCGTACTTCAAGAAGACGCCGAATGCCTGCAGGCTGCAGAGCACGAAGCCGTGCATCCGATCGAGCAGGCCGAGCTGCAGGAAGTAGGTGCGGAAGAACCGCCACCAGGGGCGGAAGACGAGCTCGGCCAGGCCGGCGCGCCGGCCGTCGCGGAAGGCCTGCGCCGCGCCCCATTCGGCGTAGTTGAGGAACTTCGGGAAATACTGGTCGAAGGTGCGGAAAGTGTGGTGTAGGAAGGGTCTGCGCAGCACCGGCACCGGCCCCTCGATCTCGAGGTCGGCGTGGACGCGGCGGTTGGGGTAACGGCCCTTGTCCTTGCGAAAGAGGCGCACGACCTTGTCGGTCGACCAGCCCGAGTGGCGAATGACGCGGTCGACGAAGACGTTCTCGCGCCGGATGTAGTAGCCGTTGACCTGCGGTGAGCGGGCGAGCACGGTCACGATCTCGCGCGCCAGCTGCTCGGGCACGCGCTCGTCGGCGTCGACGATCAGCACCCAGTCGTGCTGCACGCGGTCGAGCGCCCAGTTCTTCTGCGCCGCCGAGCCGAAGTATTCGCGCTCCAGGATGACGATCGGGAAGCGCCGCGCGATCTCCACCGTCTGGTCGGTCGAGAACGAGTCGACGAGGAGGATCTCGTCCGCCCAGGCCACCGACTCGATGCACTCGGCGACGTTGATCTCCTCGTTGAAGGTGGTGATGATGACCGACAGCGGCAGCCTTCCCGGCGCCGTCTTGAGCTCGTCGAGCGTCGCCTTCCTCGCCATCGTCACTCCTCCCCGGCGGCGACGAGCAAGCGCTCGATGCCGCGCGCGCGGCCGCTCGCCTCGTCGACGTCGACCACCGCCGCTGCCAGCCGCACGTCGCGCTTGGCGACTTCGAATGTGGTCGGCGTCTGCAGCAAGAAGCGCGGCAGAACGCGCTCGGCCTTGAAGCCGATGACGCCCTCGTAGGGGCCGGTCATGCCGACGTCGGTGAGGAAAGCGGTGCCGCCGGGCAGCACGCGCTCGTCGGCGGTCGGCACGTGCGTGTGGGTGCCGACGACCGCCGATACCCTGCCGTCGAGGAAGATGCCGAGCGCCTGCTTCTCCGAGGTCGCCTCGGCGTGGAAGTCGACGAAGCGCACCTTGACGTCGGCCGGCAGCGCGGCGAGCAGGCGCTCGGCGACGCGGAAGGGAGAGTCGAGGTTCTTCATGAAGACCTGTCCCTCGAGATGCAGCGTGGCCACCCTGACCCCTGCCGCCGTCTCGCCGACGTGAACGCCGCGCCCGGGATTGCCCTCGGGGTAGTTGGCGGGCCTGAGCAGGCGCGGCTCGCGGTCGAGCAGCTCCAGCGCCTCCTTCTTGTCCCACACGTGATTGCCGCTCGTGCAGCAGTGGATCGGCAATTCGGCGAGCTCGGCGAAGATCTCGGGCGTGACACCGAAGCCGCCGGCGGCGTTCTCGACGTTGACGACCACGTAGTCGGCGCGCTGGTCGTCGACGAGGCGCGGCAGCAGGCGGGCGAGCGCGCGGCGGCCGGGCTTGCCGACGACGTCGCCGACGAAGAGCAGCCTCATCTGGCGTACTCGACGGCGCGCATCTCGCGGATGACGGTGACGCGGATCTGACCCGGGTAGGTGAGCTCGGTCTCGATCTTCCTGGCGACGTCCTTCGACAGCCACATCGCCTGGTCGTCGGAGAGCTTGCCGGCATCGACGATGACGCGGATCTCTCTGCCGGCCTGGATGGCGAAACACTTCTCGACGCCCTTGAACGAGCTGGCGATCTCCTCCAGCTTCTCGAGCCGTTGCACGTAGGTCTCGAGCACCTCGCGGCGCGCGCCGGGGCGGGCCGCGGAGAGGGCGTCGGCCGAGGTCACCAGCACCGCCTCGATCGTCTTCGGGTCGTAGTCGCCGTGATGGCAGGCCATGGCGTGGACGACGTCCTCGCTCTCGCCGTACTTGCGCAGCAGCTCGATGCCGAGCTCGAGGTGCGTGCCGTCGACCTCGCGGTCGATGGCCTTGCCGATGTCGTGCAGAAGCCCGGCGCGCTTGGCGATCTGCACGTTGGCCTTGAGCTCGGCGGCCATCGTCGCGGCGAGGAAGGCGACCTCCTTCGAGTGGTTGAGCACGTTCTGGCCGTAGCTCGTGCGGTAGCGCAGCCGGCCGAGGAGCTTGACCAGCTCGGGGTGCATTCCCGGGATCTTGAGCTCGAGCAGAGCGGCTTCGCCGTCCTGCTGGATGCGCTGCTCGAACTCGCCCTTGACCTTCTCGACGATCTCCTCGATACGTGCCGGATGGATGCGGCCGTCGGCGATCAGGCGCTCGAGGGCGACGCGGGCGATCTCGCGCCGGAACGGATCGAAGCCGGAGAGGATGACCGCCTCGGGCGTGTCGTCGACGATCAGGTCGACGCCGGTGGCGAGCTCCAGGGCGCGAATGTTGCGGCCCTCGCGGCCAATGATGCGCCCCTTCATCTCGTCGCTCGGCAGCTCGACCACCGACACCGTGGTCTCGGAGACGAAGTCCGAGGCCAGCCGCTGCACCGCCATGCCCATCAGCCACTGCGCCTTCTTGCCGCCCTGCTCGCGCGCCTCGTCCTCGATGCGCTTGACGAGATTGGCGGCTTCCAGGCGGGCGTCGTCCTCGAGCGAGCGCTTGAGCTCCTCGCGCGCCTGCTGCGCCGTCAGGCCGGCGACGTGCTCGAGCCGGCCGCGCTGTTCGGCGACGAGCCGTTCGAGCTCCGCCGCGCTCGATGCCGCTTCCTTCTCGCGCTGCGCGACCGCCTTCTCGACGGCGGCCAGCTCGCGCTCCCGGTGGGCGTGATCGTCGACGCGGCGATCGAGCCCGACTTCCTTCTGCGCCAGCCGCTTCTCGACCTCCTCGAGCTCCTGGCGGCGTTGGCGCGAGGCGCTCTCGAACTCGCTGCGCGCCGCGAGCAGCTTCTCCTTCGCCGACAGCTCGGCCTCGCGGATCTTCGCCTCGCCCTCGCGGCGCGCCTCGGCGAGCAACAGCTCGGCGCGCCGGCGCGCGTCGGCGAGCTCGGCGGCGCTGCGGCGGCGCGCGGCGAGCGCGGTGAAGCCGACGATCGCCAGAGCGGCGAGCGCGGCCCCCGCGATCAGCAGCATCGATTCCATCGTTCCGCTCCCGGGCAGGGAGAGGCGATGCGAGGCGATTGGAAGGTGGGATGACCCCCGAGCGGCCGTGTGGGCGTGGCGTTTAGAACCTGAAACGCTTCAGGTGGGTGTCCTCACGACGAGCCGTCAGCGTCCCGGTCGGTGCCGGGCAGGCACGGGCCCGC
>Ga0326597_10012140_pt1 | contig 11361 bp, 10 predicted proteins | sample RVTome_12_FD_203789 | JGI IMG/M metagenome (GOLD analysis project Ga0326597, IMG submission 203789) | Soil microbial communities from uranium-contaminated site in the Upper Colorado River Basin, Wyoming, United States - RVT100D185 | ecosystem: Environmental > Terrestrial > Soil > Contaminated >...
GTGCCCGTTGCCGCCGCGCTCGCGTTGCCCGTCCTGTGGGTGAGCGGTATGGCGATACTCGGTGCGATCGGTCGACTGCGTGAGGAATGAGTTGGCGGCTCCGGCGACTCGGCGGGTGAGCTCGCCGCAACCGCGGATGGCGCAGCGCCTGGTATTTCGCCATCATGGCCGTCTGGTCCGGAACCCAGCTCAGTGGACCGACCTGCTTCCAGATGGTTCCCTGCCCGGGTGGCTCGTGCCCGTCAGGCAAGGTTCTGGAACCGGCCGATCAGGAGCTGGCTTCTGGCGGGTCCGTGGTAGCAGGGGCATCCTCGGGTATGGCATTCGCAGTCGGCATTGCCGACGATGCATCTGGAGCCTGCGCCCACGCCGATCCCACTCGCCACAATGCCCACGCGATGGTGGCAATCGGTACCACCAGGGGCAAGGGCAACGCGAGCAGCGCTGCCGCCTTCCCCCGGGCCACCGGGAGCACGAGCGTCGCGTAGTGCGGCTGGGTGCTCGGCCATAGAGCAGGCACGGCGAGCCACGCTGCGCTCCTCCTGCCTACCAGCAACAAGGCAACGGCCGTCGGGATCAGCAGGACCGTGCCGTACGCAGAGTGCGGGTTGACCGACTGCTCCGCGAGCGTCGCGGCGATCTCCGGAAAGCGCGCGAGGTACGTCGCCCACGGCAGGAGAGGGGCGGTACCGATGAGGACGATGAATGAGGCCGCAACTGCTCGCCAGCGGCCGAGAACGATGAGCGGAACCGCCGCGTAGATCTTTGCGAGCACGGCAGCTCCGCTGAGCCGCGTCAGCAGGAGGGCGAGCGCAGCTGCGTCGAGGTTGCCGGCCCAGATGCCCTCGGCGAGCGGCGGGAAGAGCAGCCACCAGGCAGCGAGGCGGAGCGCTCGCAGTGCGACGAGCGCCGCGACGAGGGCGACCACAATCCCATAGAGTCCGTCAAGCTGCTGAGGCAGCAGGAGCACGGGAGCCGTGGCGAGGATCGACGGGGGCGGTGCCGCGAAGAGGTACCCGTCCGCCCCGGCCATCCACGGGTCGGCGCCGTTTGCCCACGCCCGCGCGGCCGCGCCGTAGATCCTGCCGTCGATGCCGAGGAACTGCGGGTCGAGCCAGCCGATCGACAGCACGAGGAACCACAACAGGAGCCAGTGATCGCGGAACCACTTCGCGACGAAGCCGAGGTTCACCGCGGCCACCTCGCGTCCAGTCGGTGCGTCACGGCGCGAGGACCTGGGTGAAGTGCGCGAACGCGTGGAAGACGAACAGCCCCGTCGACGCAATCGGCCACGCGGCCGCGAACCACGTCGCCCGCCGGCCCGCCAGCAGCCACGCGGACGGCCAGGCGGTCACGAGGTAGCGGGCGACCGACTGGAGGCGGCCGCCCAGCATCACGGCCACGATCGCGAGGACCGCCAGCGCGACGTAGGCCGGCGGCATCCGATCGACGCGCACGTACACGAGCAGGAAGACGTAGAAGAGGAGCGTCGCGATGAGCACGAACGGCAGTGGGTTGAACGCAGCCGGGGACGGGTCGGGACTGCCGTCGACAAGCGGCGGGATCGTCCACGCCTCCTGCGCGTGGAAGTAGGCGAGCGGGTCGCCGGTGAACGCGCCGAGCCAGGCGAGGAAGGCGCCCAGCGCGAGGGGACCGGAGAGCAGGCCGGCGAGCGCCACCGGGCTCCTGGCGGCTCCCGAGCGCGCGATCAGCAACAGCAGCGGCACACCGAGCAGGACGCCCTGCAGCCGGGTGGCGGAGGCGAGCGCGTACATGAGCGCCATGAGCGGCCAGCGTTTCTGTTCGGCCGCGAGGCAGGCGACGATCGCGAACAGGATGAACAGGCCTTCGCTGTAGGCCATGACGAACGAGACCGCGCCCGGGGCGATCGCGAGGTAGACGACCGATCGAAGGGCGGTCCCATGTCCCAGGTAGCCGACCCCGAGCCGGTACAGGGCGAACATGGCGCCGAGGAACGCGGCGTTTGCGACGAGCACGCCGGCGAGCGCGATGTCTCCGAGCGTCAGCACGGACGCGAGCCGCACCGCGATGGGGTAGACCGGAAAGAACACCCAGTCGCGGTGGTCCTCCTTGACCGGCTCGAGGTGATATCCCTCGTCCGCGATCCCGAGGTAGTACACGGCGTCGCTTCCCGTGAGGCTCGCGAGAATGGGCTCCTCGCTCCACTTGACGATCTCGTAGGCAAGCGGAACCGAGAACTCGACGACCGCCGCGACGAGCAGGACGAGGAGCCTGGTGACGACGAAGACCGCGACCAGCGTGGTGGCCGCCGTCCGCCAGTCCGGTACCCGTGCCTCGTCCGTGCCGGACTCCTGGGTCACCTCGGTGGGTCGCATCGCGGTGATACTAGACAGCCGTGAGCACGACCGACGGCTCCCAACGCCGCCGAGCGACCATGATCCTTGCGATTTTCATCCTGTCCGGTGCGGCAGGGCTGGTTTACGAGATCGTCTGGGCTCGCCAGCTCGTGCTCGTCTTCGGGAACACGACGCAGGCCGTCTCCGCCACCCTCACCGGCTTCTTTGGCGGCCTTGCCATCGGTGGAGCCGTCGGCGGTCGGGCTGCCGATCGCGTACGGTCACCGCTCCGGCTGTACGGCGTCATCGAGCTCGCCCTCGTCGCGATCGTGCTCGTGACGCCGGTCACGTTCGGTCTCATCCACGAGGTCTACCGAGGAGCCTTTGCCGCGCTCGCCGAGGCACCTGGACTCCTCGCCCTTACCCGCTTCGCCCTCGCGATCGTGGCCCTCAGCCCGGCCACGATCCTCATGGGGGCGACGTTCCCCGCGCTCACGAAACACCTGACTCGGGAGAGCCACCTGAGCGCGGCGTTCGGCCAGCTCTATTGCCGCGAACACGTTCGGTGCGATCGTCGGCACGCTGCTCGCCGGACTCGTGTTCGTCGAGGCGCTGGGCCTGACCGGGTCCCTGATCGCCGGGGCGGCCTGCTCCGGCGTCGCCGGCGTCGCCGCCCTGTGGCTCGACCGGGGAGCGCCCGAACTGGCTCGGCCGTCCCGAGCGTGCTGCGTATGTTCCGTTGGTATCACCCGGATGCCGAGAAGGTGCTTGACGACCCCGACGGCAGGATTGTCCTTGCCGACGGGCGGAACTACCTCGAGCTCACCGATCGCCGCTACGGCATCATCGTCACCGACCCGCCGCCGCCAATCGAAAGTTCCGGCGCGGCGGTCATCTCCTCGCTCGAGGACTACCAGGCCGGCCGCGACCGGCTTCGCCCGAATGGGGTGATGATGCAGTGGGTTCCGTGGGGCCAGTCGCTCGACGAGTTCAGGGCGCACGTCCGCACGTTCGGGGAGTGTTCCCGGAGCTGCTCATCGCCTTCGGCCCGGGCGGGGATGGGGCATTCATGCTCAGTTCCTTCGCTCCGATCGCCTTCTCGCCTGACAACATCGCGACGGTGCTCCGTCGGCCGGGAGTCCTCGAGGACCTCTCGTCCGCATTCGACAGCCCCGCGCAGAGTGAGGAGGAGTGGGTGGCTGCCATCGTGGACGCGGTGTGGCTGAGCGGGGACGATGTTCGCGCGTTCGGCGGCGATGGCCCGTTGATCACGGACGACCGTCCGTTGCCGGAGTACTTCCTGCTCCGGCGGTGGCTCGGGGAGCCGTCACCCAAGGCCGTTCCCGAGCGACTCCGCGGTGCGGAGATCGCGGCTCCGTGACCGTCGCCCAACTCCGCGGCACGTTCGGCGTACGTTTGCTGTTCGATCCTCGCGTGCAGCGCAGCGCGCTGTTCCTGCTGCTCGCGATTGCCCTCGTCTTCCGGTTCGGACAGTTCCTCGTCTTCTCGACGCAGATTCAGTGGGGCTACGACTTCTCGGCTTACTGGCAGGCCGGCCGCAACCTCCTCGACGGCGAGCCCATCTACTCGGTCGCCCAGCTCGCGGGGCCGTACCCGCCCCAGCAGCAGTACCTCTACCTCTACCCGCCGTTCCTCGCCGTCCTCGCCGCGCCGCTCGCGGCACTGTTCGACGACTATCGGCTCGCGGTCTGGGCGTGGACCGCGATCGGGTTCGTCGCGGCGATCGCGACCGTCGTCGCCGTCGGCCGGCGCGAGGGCCTCATCACGGATCGCGGCCGCCTCGCCCTCCTCGTCGGCGGCGCGTTCACGATCCCGGCGGTCATCGCTGAGCTCGTCATGGGCAACGTCCATCTCATCCTGCTCGGCCTGTTCGCGGCGGCGTGGCTCGGGCTCCGGCACGGCGGAAGGTCCGGCGAGGTCGTGGCCGGGGCGGCGATCGGGGCGGCCACGCTCATCAAGGTCTTCCCGGGACTGCTCATCGTCTGGCTCGTGCTGGCCGGGCGGTGGCGCGCGGCCGCGGTGTCGGTCGCGGCGATCGGGCTGCTCACGCTCGCCACCCTGCCGTTCACCGGCCTCGAGCCGTGGCTCCAGTACCCGCAGGTCCTCGCCAACCTGTCCGAGCCATCATCGACCACCGACGCGCTCGCCCCCACGACCTGGCTGTCGCCGGTCCTCGGGTTTATGGCCGCGCGTGTGCTCGTCACCGTCGCCGCCCTCGCCGTGCTCGCCTGGTCGGTGCGGCGCCAGGCGGAGGCAGTGAGCTTCGCGGTGGCGGTCATGACGTCCGTCCTCATCGCCCCCGCCCTCTACCACCACTACCTTGCGATCGCCGTCCTGCCGTTCCTCCTTGCCCTCGCCCACGCCCGGCCGCGCTGGTGGCTCGCGCTCGCGTACGGCGGCTTGCTCGGCGGAAAGCAGCCCGGGCTCGGCGACCTCATGTGGATCCTCAACCGGGCCCTGCCGACGATCGGGGCCCTCACGCTGTTCCTCGGGCTCCTCGTCACGGGTCGGCGCCGCCGCGACTCGCCCGCCGAGCCCACCCCGTAGACTTCGCCCGATGCACGCCCGCAGCCTGGCGATCGTCCTGCCCGCCTACAACGAGGAGGCTCGGCTCGGCCCCGCCCTCGACGAGCTGTTCGGATACCTGCGACGAAGGGGCGACGTCGCCCGGGAGGGCGAGCCCGGCTCGGCGCAGCTGCCCGAGTCGATCGACGTCCTCGTCGTCGACGACGGAAGCAGGGACCGGACGGCCGACCTCGTCCGCGCCCGACCGGAGGCGCAGGCGGCCGACGGCTCGGCGCCGGTCCTTCGCCTGCTGACCGTCCCGCACGGGGGCAAGGGCGCGGCCGTGCGGGCCGGCGTGCTCGCGGCGGACGCGGACGTCGTTGTCTTTACCGATGCCGACATGGCCACGCCGCCGGACGAGCTTGCCGGACTCGTCGGCGCGCTCGATGACGCGGACATCGCCCTCGGCAGCCGGATCCAGCCGGACGGCAGCGACATGCGCCAGACTCAGCCGATCTACCGGCGAGTGCTGGGGAGGGCATTCCACGTCCTCGCGTCGGCCTGGGTGGTAGGCCCCGTGCAGGACACGCAGTGCGGATTCAAGGGGTTCAGGCGCGAGGCTGCGCACGACCTGTTCGGCCGCCAGCAGGTGACGAGCATCGTGTTCGATGTCGAGCTGATCTACCTCGCCCGCCGCCGGGGATACCGGCTCGCCATCGTGCCGATCCGGTGGAGCGACCGGCGCGGCTCCCGGATGCGCCCTCGGCCGGGCCTCGCGCTGCGCGTCGCCTGGGACCTCTTCCGCATTCCGCTCATCCACCGCCGCGTCCCGCGACGGAGCGTCGCCGGGTCACCCGAGCATGAGCCGGCAGGCCCCGCCGCCTCCTGAGCTCGTTCGCCGTGGGTTGCCGATCGTTGCGATCGGTGCGTTCGCGATCTCCGTCGGGGCGGCCGTCGCCGCCTCCGCCGCGCAGGCGACGCTCGGGTTCGACTTCCTCGCCTACCACGCCGCGGCGGTGCGCGTGCTGGCCGGCGGCCCGCTCTACGACATGTCGTACGCGGGGACGGGCGGCTTCGGCTTGTTCTATTACCCACCGACGTTCGGCCCGCTCGTGCTTCCGTTCGGCCTGCTGGCGGCCGACGCGGCGGTGTGGACCTGGACGATCCTTCTCGTCGGCGCCTTCCTCGTCGGGGTCGCGCTGCTGCCGGCGCCCGCCGGCATTCGGTGGCTCGTCCTCCTCCTCGCGGGCCTGTCGTGGCCGGTGGCCTACGCGATCAAGCTGGGACAGGTGGGGCCGATCCTGTTCCTCGCCTTCGTCGTGGGCTGGCGCTGGCTCGGCGATCCCGTGCGCCTCGGCGCGAGCGCGGCGATCGGCGCGGCGATCAAGATCCAGCCGGGCCTCGTGCTCGCCTGGGCGCTCCTGGCGGGACGCCTGCGCGCCGTGGGTGTCGGGGCGATCCTCCTCGTCGCGCTCGCGGCCCTCGCGACGGTGGTCGCCGGCGTCGCTGCCTGGTCCGACTTCCTCGACCTCGTGGTCCGGGTGAGCGACCCGATCACCACGGAGCACAACTTCACGCCGGGTGCCGTCGCGTACCAGCAGGGCGCGCCGCGCGACGTCGCCGCGGCGATCCAGGCGGCGAGCACGGCGGCTGCGCTGCTTCTCGTGGCGATCGCCGCGCGCCGTGCCTCGCCGGTGGCCGGCTACCAGGCGGCGATCGTGGCGAGCCAGCTCGTATCACCGGTGCTGTGGGACCACTACGCGATGCTGCTGCTCGTCCCGGTGGCGTGGCTCGTCTCGATCGGCTGGCGCTGGGCCGCGCTCGTCCCGGTGCTCACGCCGGTCGCGCTCGTGACGATCGTGCCGGCCGTCGTCTACCCGATCGCGTTCTGGGCCACGCTCGTCGCCATCGTCGTGGCCGGCGCACGCGGGCGCCTCGACGAGGCCGGCGCATGAGTCGCCTGCCCGCCTGGGCGTTGGCGGTCCCGGGGATCGCGATTGCGGCCGTTCCGCTGTTGATCGGCCTCCAGCGGGGACCCACGCTCGATGCGTCGGTATTCGCCGTCATCGCCGAGGAGATGCGCCGCGGCGGCGTCCCGTACCGCGACTTCTTTGATCACAAGCCGCCGGTCATCTACCTGGCGGAGTGGTCGCTGGGAGTCGCGGTGCCGTTCCTTGACGCTTGGACCCGTGCGTGGGCGCTCACGGTGGCCGGTGCCCTCGGAACGCTCGCCCTGCTCGCGTGGAAGCTGAGTCCTGCGCGCTCGATCGGCACGGTGCTCGCGCTCGCGGCCCTCGGACCGCTGCTTGGCGCCGAGTACTTCGCCCAGGGCGGAGGCCAGACCGAGTCGCTCGCGGTGTTGCCCGCCACGGCTGGGTTCCTCCTCGCCGCGGGCGAGCAGCGGCCGTTGACCGGCCGATCGATGGCTGCCGGGGTGCTCCTCGGGATTGGCGGCGCAACATCGTTCCAGGTAGCTCCGGTTGCGCTCGGCGCGCTAGCCTGCCTCATTGTCGCCGGTGGTGGCGTCCGAGCGGCCGCTGCCTTTCTGGCGGGCGGCTCGATCGTTGCGCTACTGATATTGAGCTGGCTGGCCCTCGTGGGCGCACTGCCGGCCGCGCTCGAGCAACTCCTTGTCTATAACCGCGCATATCTGACCGGGCAGAGCTTCCTCCATCCGATCCCACTGCTCAACGTGGCGGTCGCGGCCCTTATCCTCTCCCCGCTCGTCAGCGCGGTCGCAGTTCGCCTCACAGAGCTCGTCGTCCGTCGCGACGGCGACCCGGCGGAGGTGGGTTCCGCGGTCGCGATCCTCGCCTGGGCAGCGCTCGTCGTGATGCAGGGTCAGTTCATCGGCCACTACGCGATCGTCCTCGCAGCACCGCTTGCGATCCTCGGAGTTCCGGTCTTCAACCGGCTGAGGGTATGGCTCATCGCTCGCCGCACGAGGCTTCTGGCAATCCTCGCGATGGCGCTGTCGATCGCCTTCCCGGTCATCGTGATCGGCACGACCGAGCATGGTCCCGCGCCTCGTCCACCGATCCATGAGGCATCGTCGGCCATCGAGCGGCACGTACAAGCCGGGTCCAGCATCTTCATCTGGGGGAACGAGCCGTATCCTTACCTGCTCACCCGAACGCGTCCCGCCGGCCCGTTCACGTACCTGTTCCCGCTCACGAAGGCCGGTTACACGACGGCAGCGATGGTCCGCGACCTGCTCGGCGACTGGGAACGACAGCCACCGGCGGCGATCGTCGACGCGTCGTATCACCCCCGCGCGGCGAGCAGCCATCCGCTGCTGGGTCCATGGCACCTCGTGGGGCCCCTGGTGCCGGATGATCTCGATCCGCTCCGTGAGTTCGTTCGCGAGCGCTATCGGGTCGCCGCGACGATCGATGACTGGACGATCTATGTCCCGAACTGACGTCGACGTCCTCGTCCTCGGCGGCGGCGCGGCGGGCCTCGGCGCTGCGGACGATCTCGGGCGCTCCGGGATCACCGTCGGTCTCGTCGAGGCGGGACCGGTGCTGGGCGGCCTCGCCCGCTCGCTGACCGTGGGCGGCGAGCCGATCGAGGCCTACTACCACCACATCTTCCCGCAGGACGCGGAAACGATCGCGCTCATCAACCGGCTCGGCCTGGGGGATCGGCTCGAGTGGCGACGGGGGCCGATGGCCGTCCTCGACGGCAACCACCTCCATCCGTTCGACGGGCCGCTCGACATCCTCCGCTTCCCGCCGCTCCGGCTCCACGAGCGGCTCCGCCTGTCGGCCGCCTCCGTCCTCCAGGTCCCCCGGCTCCGGTTCGCCCGGGGCATCCACCACGAGCGGGTGGGCGACGCCGGCCCGCGCTGGTTCGGCCGGCGCGCGTACGCCACCGTCTGGCAGCCGCTTCTGGAGGCGAAGTTCGGTCCGCATGCGCCCGATGTGTCGATGGCCTGGCTGGCGGCACGGATCCGCCAGCGGGCGGGTGCGCGGCGGTCGACCGGCGACCGGCTGGGCTACTTCCGCGGCAGCCTCGGCACCCTCCTGCGCGGGTTCGGCGAGGAGCTCGCCGCCTCCGGGGTCCAGGTTCGCACGTCGACCCGCGTGACTGCGCTCGTGCGCGACGGCGACCGGTGGATGGCCGACATCGACGGGCCCGACGGTCCCGCCCGAATGACCGCCCGCGCGGTGGTGGCGGCGCTGAGCGGCGGCATCCTCGATCGGCTGACCGAGCTCCCGCCCTCCTACCGCGAGGCTGTCCGCGCGATCCCGTACCGCGGCATCGTCTGCGCGCTCGTCGAGCTCGAGCGCCCTCTCACGGACCGTTACTGGATCAACGTGACCGGTCGGCTCGGGATGGGCTGCGTGGCGATTATCGAGCACACGAACTTCGTGCCGGCGTCGTGGTACGGGGGCCGGACCGTCGTCTACCTCGCCCACTACGTCGATCGGGCCGATCCCGCCTGGGCGGCCTCCGGCGAGGAGCTCGTCGCGAGCGTCGAGCCGGCCTTCCGCCGGCTCCAACCGGCGTGGTCTCCGTCGTGGGTGCACTCGATCGAGGTGTCGCGCGACCCGTTCGCCCAGCCGGTGCCGCTGGTCGGCGGTCCGATGCCGGATCTGCCGATCGAGCCCGGCCTGCCCGGGCTCGTCCACCTCAGCCTCGCCCACGTCTATCCGGACGATCGGGGCGTCTCGATGGCGCTCAGGCTGGGTGCGCGCGGGGCGGCGTCCGTTCGCCGCTTTCTGGGTGCCAACCGATGACGGCGGAGCGCCGGGACACGCTCGTCGGCCTCGGCCTCGCGCTCGTCGCACTCGTCGTCTACTGGTTGTCGAACCGGGCCTTCGACGCCGGGCGGGGCGACTTCTTCTATCTCGCCGACGCGTTCCTCCACGGGCGGACCTGGCTCGACTTCCAGCCGGGCCCGTACGACGTCATCGACATCGAGGGACGCTACTACGTGCCGTTCGCGCCGTTCCCGGCGATCACGCTGATGCCGATCGTGGGGTTGATCGGCGCGGTGCCGGCCGACCGGATCGAATCGGGGATCAACGCCGGGCTCGCCGCGTTCGACGTGTGGCTCTGCTGGGTCCTTCTCGGCCGGCTCGGCGTTCGGCGACTGCGGGACCGCCTGGCGATCGCCATGCTCTTCGCGTTCAGCACCACCGTCTGGTGGGTCACGACGCGCGGCGGCGTCTGGCATACCGGCCACCTCATCGCTACCGCTCTGACATTCGGCTGCCTCATCGAGCTTTGGGGACGGCAGCGGGCGTGGCTCGTCGGCCTGCTCGCCGGCTTCGCCTTCCTCACCCGGGCGCCGCTCGCGTTCGCGATCCCCTTCTACCTCCTCATGCTCGAGGAGCGGCGCCCATCGGCCTCGCCGATCGTGGTCGGTGGCTACCTCCGGACCGCCCTCGTCCGCCGGCCGATCCGTCGCTGGGTCGAGCTGACCGTCGGCGTCCTGCCATCGATCGTGTTCTTCTTCTGGTACAACGTGGCGCGGTTCGGCGATCCGCTCGAGTCCGGCTACGCGCTCGCCGCGCTGCCGGGGTTCCTCGAGGCGCAGCGGCAGGTCGGAATGTTCAGCCTGGCCCACGTTGGGATGAACATCGACTACTTCCTGCTGCACATGCCGAACGCCATCGAGGACCCGCCGTTCTTCCGGCCGGACGGCCTCGGCTTGTCCGTCCTGATCACCAGCCCGGGTCTGCTCCTCGCCGCCGCCGCGCCGTGGCGGTCCCGGGCCCTGCTGCTGCTCGGCGCGGCGATCGTCGTCCTCGTGCCGACGCTCCTCTACTACGGCGGCGGCTGGCTCCAGTACGGCTACCGTTACTTCCTGGACTCCGTCCCGTTCGTCGTCGCCCTGTGCGGGCTCGCACTCGTGCGGAGGCCCGGGATCGGCGTCGGCTGGGCGCTCCTGATCGGTTTGGGCGTGCTCGTCAATGCGCTCGGGGTCTACTGGGCGTACCGAATCTGACGGTGAACGATCGGAACCGGACAGCCAGTCGCCACAGCGCGAGGAGGACGACGCTGCCGAGCATGATCGGGGGACTCGGCAGGCACCAGGCCGCCGCAAGGAACGGGGTCAACCCGGGCACGGAGATCGCGGTGTAGTGCGGTTGCGTCGATGGCCAGAGCAGGGGCACGGCCAGCCAACCGGCCTGGCGCAGCCCGAGCGACAGAAGCGCCACGACGCCGAGTGCCATCAGCACCGGTGATCCGAACACGGAGGTCGTCTCGGCCTGGGTGGCGAGGGTCGACGTGATGCGTGGCAGCTGCGCCCACCACAGTCCCCATGGCAGCAAGGGAACGGTTGCCGCCAGCAGTCCGCCAGCCGCGGCGAGCGGCTTCCAGCGGCGCTCGGCCACGAGCGGCACGACCGCGTACACCTTGAGCATCACGGCCAGCGGCGCCAATCGTCCACCGGCGAGCACGAGCAGCGCCAGGACCACCGCGTTCGGGTTGGCCACCAGCACGCTGTCGACGATTCCCGGGAAGAGCACCCACCAGCCGGGCACGCCCAGCCGGCGCACTGCCG
>Ga0326597_10012141_pt1 | contig 11360 bp, 9 predicted proteins | sample RVTome_12_FD_203789 | JGI IMG/M metagenome (GOLD analysis project Ga0326597, IMG submission 203789) | Soil microbial communities from uranium-contaminated site in the Upper Colorado River Basin, Wyoming, United States - RVT100D185 | ecosystem: Environmental > Terrestrial > Soil > Contaminated >...
GCGTGGCAGGCACCCTCCGGATTATGCCGCGAGAAGGGGCTCCTAATCTCCGTAAGTACCGGCGAAACAAGGACAGTCGCGATTCAACGCGGCATAATCCGAGACGCGGCATAATGCGCCTTATGCCACGAGATGGTGCACGAGGGCGTGCTCTTCGTCTCCGGCGACGCGAGGACCGGGTTCACCTTCGGCGACAAGGACGGGGTGTCGCACGACGAGGCGATCCGGGTCCATGGCGGTACGGTGAAGGTCGTGAAGTCACAAGACGTTAATTATCTTGCACTTGATGATTCCGCACGTGCGGAAAATGGTGCTGAGAAGGGATCCGCGCTGCCTGGCATCCAGCCCGCCCGCAACGGGTCGAGGTTGGTTCGCTCCGCCGATGACGCGACCGCTCCCCTTCTCTCCGACCTCATCGGCCACGACGAGGTGATCGCCTGCCTGCGCACCTCGATGAGGGCGGCCCGGGAACTCGGCAAGCCTCTTGCCCCGACGCTCATCTCGGGACCTCCGGGGGTGGGGAAGACCGCGCTTTCCCATGCCGTGGCTCGCGAGCTGGGAGTGCGGCGGCGGCTCACGTTGCCGGTCATCCAGGGCATCGAGGGCAAGACGATCACCATCGAGCTGGAGCCCCTGTCGCTTCTTGCCGCGACGACGCATCTTGCCGAGGTGCCGGAGGCGCTGCGGTCGAGATTCCGGATCCTGCCGCAGGACCTCCTCGCGACAGAGGAGCTGGAGAGAATCGTCACGGGAGCGGCGACGCAACTCGGCGTGGACCTCGAGAACGGCGCTGCGGCCGACATCGCCCGCTCCTCGAAGGGTGTTCCAAGACAGGCCCTTGCTCTCCTCCGCCATGCCCGCGACGTGGCCTGCGAAGAGACGACGATCGCAAGGGTCCACGTCGCGCAAGCGCTGCGCGAGCTCGGCATCGATGACCGCGGCCTCGACCGCACCGACCGGAAGATCCTGGAGCTGCTGGGCAAGACGAGGAAGGCCATCTCCCGGAGCCGGATCGCCAAGATGGCGAGCATCCCGCTCGCGACCTACCGCGACGTGGTAGAGCCCTATCTCCTGCGGGCGGGGTGGATCGACGTCACGCCGCGGGGAAGAGTGGCGGTGACGTGAGTCAGATCCAGGTCTCACCCCGCCCGCAGCACCCGCAGCAGCCCCTCGTCGAGACTCACCTCGGGACGGAATCCGGTGGCTCGCGTCATCTTCGCGGGGTCGCCGACGTACTCCATGACCTCGGCCTCGCGGTAGGGAAGCTCGCCGGCGCGGATCGCGAAGCCGGAGGCGAGAAGACCTTCCCTGCGAGCGAGCGCCTCAGCCCTCCCTGCCAGATCGACGAGCTTGATCCCCTCTCCCGAGCACAGATTCACCACCCCGCCGACGAGCTCCTGGCAACGCGCGGCGAGCAGGAGCCCCCGCACCACATCATCGATGTGGAGAAGATCCCGCGTCTGCTCCCCGGGCGTCATGGCGAACGGCTCGCCCCTGCGGATGGCCGCGGCGAGCTGGGTCACGAAGAAGCGCGGCGAGTTCCCCTCGCCGTAGGGAAGGAACATCCGCACCGTGAGGGCGGGAAACCCGCTCATGGCGTGGAGAGCCTGGAGAAGAGCGGTGGCCGCCGTCTTGGAGGTCGAGTAGGGCGAGACCGGCCGCGCCGGCAGATCCTCGTGGCGCCGGCCCGTGACGTTCCCGTACTCCTCGCCCGTGCTGGCGTGAAGGAATGCCGCCAGAGGTGCCTTCTCGAGAGCCCGGGCGAGACGCAGGGTCCCGGTGACGTTGACCGCGAAGAGGGGCTCGAAGAGTGCGGGATCCCGGCCCGGATCGAGGCGGGCCGCGAGGTGAACCACGTGGGTGGGAGAGAACGACGCGACCTCGCTCTTCCAGACCTCGTCGTGGACGAGATCACCCGCGATCTTCTGCACTCCATCGGGAAGAACGTCGAACGGAGCGCCGGGCAGATCCAGGGCGGCGACCTCGAGTCCCTCGCCCAACAGCGCGCGGACGACATTCCGGCCGATGTACCCGCAGGCGCCGGTGACGAGGAAACGCTCGCTCACGGGGGCGACCCCGCCGTCACCGCACCCCTCTCCGCATCCATCACCCGAAGTACTCCCGATACCACGCGATGGTCTCCTCGAGCCCCTTCTCGATCGAGAAGAGCGGCTTCCAGCCCAGCACCTTCCGCGCCTTCGCCGCCGAGAGGCTCTGCTCGAGGATCTCGCCCTTGACCTCGTTCTTGACCACCGGCTCGAGATCGCTCTTCATGGCGTCGATCACCGCCCGGGTGATCTCGAGGACGGTGAAGCGCTGCTCGGTGGAGAAATTGAACGCCTCCCCGCGAACGCCCTCCTCCTCGAGCCTCTCGGCCAGCATCAGGTAGGCCGCCACCGCGTCCTTCACGTAGAAGTAGTCCCGGACGTAGGTGCCGTCGCTGCGGATGATCGGCTTCTCGCCCCGGAGCACCGAGCGAATCGTCCCCGGGATGATGCGGTTGAAGTTGAGGTCGCCTCCGCCGAAGAGATTGCCGCAGCGGGTCACCGTGGCGGGCAGCCCGTAGGTCGTGACGTAGGCCCCCACCAGGAGATCGGCGCAGGACTTGGACACGTCGTAGGGATGCTTGCCCCGGAGCGGGGTCTCCTCGTCGTAGGGAAGCTTGTCGGCAGCGCCGTAGGCCTTGTCGCTGCTCGCCACCACCACCCGCTTCACGGTGGAAGAGAGGCGGCAGGCCTCGAGCACGTTCCAGGTCCCTTTGATGTTGGCCTCGAAGGTGGAGATCGGGCTCCGGTTCGCGATGGACACGATGGTCTGGGCCGCCAGGTGGAAGACGGTGTCCACCTCGTACTCGTTGACGGTGCGCAGGACGAGCTCGGGGTCCGCGATGTCGCCATGGACCACGTTGATCCGGTCGAGACTGCCGCTCCTGACCAGATTCGACCGCGGCACCGAATCCCGCACGATCCCCACCGCCGCGGCCTTCCTGCGCACGAGCTCCTCGGTGAGCCACGACCCGAGCAGCCCCGTACCTCCGGTGACCAGCACCGGCCGGTCGAGCCAGAATCCGGCGCTCGCCTCTGCCTTGCCCTGGGCGCTCACTTCCACACCTTCCAGTCGGCCCGGTTCTCGTCCCACATCCGGCACAGGGTCTCCTTGTCCCGGAAGGTGTCCATGCAGTGCCAGAACGTGTGGTGCCGGAAGATCTGGAGCTGCCCATCGGCGGCCAGTCGTTCCAGGGGAGTCTTCTCGAACACGCAGTGATCGTTGTCCTCGACGTAGTGGAAGATCCCGGGCTCGAACACGAAGAACCCGCCGTTGATATAGCCGGACCCGGTCTGGGGCTTCTCGCTGAACTCGGAGACACCGTCGTCCTTGACGATGAGCTCGCCGAAGCGCGAGGAGGGCCGGACGCCGGTCACCGTGCCCACCTTGCCGTGCTTCCTGTGGAACTCGAAGAGGCGCCTGATATCGACGTTGGCCACCCCATCGCCGTAGGTGACCATGAAGGTCTTGCCCCCGACATACTTCTCGATGCGCTTGAGTCGCGCCCCCGTCATGGCCTCCTCGCCGGTGTCCACGAAGGTGATGGACCAGTTGCTATCGACGTGCCCCTCGTGGACGTCGATCTTCTTCCCGCCCGGCCCGAAGGTGACCGTGAAATCACTGCACATGAGGTCGTAGTCGAGGAAGTACTTCTTGATGTGGTCTCCCTTGTAACCCAGGCACAGCACGAAGTGCCGGAAGCCGTAGTGGGAGTAGATCTTCATGATGTGCCAGAGGATCGGCCTCTGGCCCACGGCCACCAGCGGCTTGGGCTTGGTCTCGGTCTCCTCGTGAAGACGAGTGCCCTTTCCGCCGCAAAGGATCACGACCTTTGTGTCTTCCATGCGTTCCTCTCCTGGAACCTGTAGCGGAGCATGTTCCTCAGGAACTCGACGACGGCCGAGGCCCGCACGTGGGAGGCTCCTGCCTCACGCCGGTGAAACTCGACCTCGACCTCGGCAAACCGCGCTCCGAGATCGTGTGCCTTGAGCATGACCTCGGCATCCACGAACCAGTCCTTGGACCGGAGCTCCAGCCTCTGGTGGAGCTCCCGGGTGAACACCTTGGGGGTCCCGTTGATGTCCCGGTGAGGATATCCGAAGAGGACCCGGAAGAGCAGGTTGTACACCCCGGTGACCATCCGTCGCTGCAATCCGTCGCGCCGGATGATCCGCACCACCTTGGCCAGGTCGCATCCGTCTTCGAGGGCCACGCGCGCCACCCTGACGAGGTCCTCGGCCGCGATCTGTCGATCGCCGCCCATGAAGCCCAGGTGGCTTCCGCGCGCCTCCTCCAGCCCTCGAATGACTCCCCACCCGAAGCCCTGGTTCTCCTCCACGACGATCTTCCGGATCTCCGGGTGCCTGGCGGCCAGAGCATCGATGAGCTCACCGGTGCGATCCCGCGAGCCGTTATCGACGAGCAGCAGCTCGAACTCGATCTTTGCCGCACGGAGGAGCTCGACCAGGTCGCGGGCCACGGCCTCGACGTTCTCCTCCTCGTCGTAGAGGGGAATGACCAGCGAGATCATCGCCCCTTCCCCTTTCCATCTCTCGGGTCGTCGGCCAGGTACCCCAGCTGCCGCAACGCCTCGAGGTCCTGCTCGGTGAGGGGCTCCTGCCCTCCCACGATCCCTCTCTCCGCGGCATAATCGGAGAGAAGGGCGCCGAGCCGGAGGCGGACCTCCGCTGCCCCCTTGGCGTCATAGAGGTTCTTCTTCTCGCCGGGATCCGCGACCAGGTCGTAGAGCTCCCACGAGACGGCGTCTCCCGGCACGTGGATGAGCTTGTGACGTCCGTCCCTCACACAGCGCCACTTGCCGTCGAGCCCCGGCAGGGTTACCCGGTAGTAGGTGAGAGGATCGGCATCACCCCGGGCCCGGAGGTCCTCCCGGAGTCGTTGCCGGGAGCCATCGAGGGGTCTCCCCTCGGCAAGCACGAGCCGTTCGTCTCCCGTCTCGTTGCCTTTCACCAGGGGAAGAAGCGACAGCCCGTCGGTCGTCCTCGGATCCAGGCCGAGGAGGTCGAGCACGGTGGCAAAGAGATCGATCTCCCGGACCTGGCGGGAGATCCTCGTCGGCCCCGGGAACAGCTCGGGATTCGAGAGGACGAGGGGAATGTGCAGGACGGGATCATAGAGCGTGGCATCGTGGTTGAACATCGGGCCATGCTCGCCGAACTCCTCACCGTGGTCGGCGAGAAAGATGACGATGGTATCCCGACGCCTCCCCGTCCTGTCCAGGGTCTCGAGGATCTGCCCGAGGATACCGTCCACGAAGGCGATCTCCCCGTCGTACATGCCCTTCAGGAAAAGAGCGTCCTCGTCGGTCAGCCCGAGGTCGGGGAAGTCGAACATGAGCCGCTGGTGGTCCCCCGCCGCCCGCTCGAACCGCGCCTGGAAGCCGGGAGGGGGCGTGGCGAACCGCTCCGAGATTCCCGGGTGCACGGTGTAGGGCCAGTGGGGCTCCATGAGCTGGAGGAAGGCGAAGAACGGAGCGTCCCCGACCTCGGACAGGAAGCTCACCGTTTCGAGTCCCGATACCGCACCGTCGGCGTTGTACTTCCAGTCCTCGAAACCCTGCCGGTAGTTCCAGCGGTCGATGAGGAGGCGATGGCCATACCGGCCAAAGGTGCGGTATCCCGCCTCCTCCAGCACCTCGCCCAGGGTCAGGAGCTCATCGGCAAGGTACGTCGGATGGTCACGGACGCCGTGGTGATGGGGAAGGAGCCCGGTGAACAGCGAGGCGTAGGATCCGCCCGAGAAGTTACAGGGAACGAACGCGTTCTCGAACACGACCCCGGTCGCCGCGAGCCGGTCGACATGGGGGCTCGTCGGTCGGGAGTAGCCGTAGGTGGTGAGGTGATCGGCCCGGAGCGTGTCGGCAACGACGAGAAGGACACTCCGGGCCCGTACACCTGGCTCGTCCGCTCCCTGCCGGGCGCAGGAGAGGGAGAGCAAGGCCACGAGGAGGCTCAGTCCTCCCCGCCATACTACGGCGCTCACCCCGCAGCCTCCTTGCCTCCTCATCATGGCGTCAGCGCCCCTCCTTCTTCTCGCGGTTACCCGCCGGCTTCTCGGGGTTCTCGGCGGGAAGTGGCTCGCCGCCCTGGATGTAACCGAGGGCCTCCAGGCGAGCCTTGAACGCGTCGTCGAGGTCCGTGGCTTCCGGAATCTCGTCGAAGGTCCCCCGGTCACCCGTCTCGTAGGTGGCGATGCTCTCGATGGGCTGTCTGGCGAGCAACGCGGGGTCGAATGCCTCCTTGAGCACGCGCCCGGGCATATCCCGCGCCACCGGTAGCCCCTGAAGGAAGAGGAGCGTGGGAAGGATGTCGTAGATCGACGGCGGCTCGGCAGAGTCGAGGCGCCCGATGCGGCGATCCCGGACCACGTCCTTGCCATACACCACCAGAACACCGGGCAGGTCCTTCCTCTCGTGGCCGCCCGACCGCTCGTCCTGGCTCATGCCCCGCTTGGTCTCGGCATGAAAGCCATGATCCGAGAGCAAGATCACCGTCCTTTTGGGATCGGCGAGAAGAAAGCGGCCGATCATCTCGTCCACGTAGGTGTAGTAGTCATCGATCACACCGCCGAGCATCTCCCGCTCCCGATCCGAGGAGCGGAACTCGGGAAGCCCCTGCGGCTCGTGGTACTTCCAGAACCGGTGCGACGCGACGTCGGTGCCCGAGAGGTACACCGCGACCACGTCGAGGTCTTTCCGGTTCTCGAGCAGATTCAGGGCCGTCCGCGCGTAGATCTCGTCGCTGAGAAAGACCTGGCGGGTGTCGTCGACCACGGTCTTCTGCATCTCGTTGAGCTCGTCGAACTCGACCTTGCCGAAGATACCGCGCCGGAGGCGTTCGCTGACCTCGACCTCGCACGTCTCGATGATCGGCGTCACCACATCCATGAACTCGGGCGGGTAGGTCTGCCGATCGAAGTCCTTGAGGATCGTCCCCTTCCAGAGCCTCTCCGCGAACTGGACGGCCGAGTACGAGGTCACCATCACCCCGTTGACCTTCTCCGCGGGCCAGGTGATCCACCACCCCACCACGCCGCAGGACCGGTCCCGGTCGGACAGGATGTTCCAGAACGCCTTCACCCTGCGCATGTTGCTGGTGTAGGGAATCGTCTTGCCGGTCTCGGGATGGGGAAGGATGAAGTGGTAGATGCCGTGGTCCTTCTTCTTCTTTCCCGTGGCCACCGACGTCCAGATGATGGGAGACAGGCTGGGCGGGGGATCCGTGCGGAGGTGGGAGGAGAACCCTCCGTCCACGAGACGGGACAGATTCGGCATCCTCCCCTGCTCCATGAGGGGAAGGGCGATGTCCCACGTCACCCCGTCGAGCGCCACCACGAGGACCTTCGTGGCCTCGGCGTCGCCCCTGGCCAAGCAGCCCCCCATCCAGAAGCCCCCGGTGAGGAGACCGAGCCCCGCAACACCAAGCCCTGCAAGACCAAGCCCTGCCAGACCCAAGACGGCAAGAACGAGCCTCCTCCCGGGCCGCCCCGATGCGGGGAGGGGCGAGCTCGAGTCGTCGGAGCAGGCTCGACTGTGCACGGTAGAGGCTCTTCGAGAGGCCAGCCCGGGATCCGCGCGAGCGGATTCCCGGCTCAAGGGGGATCGCGTTGGGTTTTCGAGTCCCCGAAGCTCGCAAAGGTTCCCTCCCTTTTCAACTCCGGGGAGGGGCCGACCGGCCACCGAAGACCATCATTGGCAGGAGCTTGGAGCGAGGTTTGGCTCAGGCTAGACTGGACCCCTCTCCCGTGGCACCCGCGCCCTGAACCTCAGGAGGTAGATTCTTGCCCAGTCCGCGACGGGGCGCCGCCGCCTCTCCGACAACCGCGAACCGGATCCCCGAAGGGGGCTCCGTCCCCGACTTCGGCGGGACGGAGGAGTCTTTTTCCATCAGCCGGGTCCTTCTCGGGACCGGAGCCGGCGTCCTCGCCCTCTGGGCCATCCTCGAGGCGGGCCTCCGCATCATCACCCACTCCGACCTCTGGTGGGCGATGGCCGCGGGTCGCCATGTCACCCGGACCCACGAGGTGCCGACGCGGGACATCTTCAGCTACACGTTCGAGGGTCGCCCCTGGATCAACATGGAGTGGCTGACCCAGGTCCTCTACTACAACGTCTACGAGAATCTGGGCGAGAATGCGATCACCCTGCTGCGCATCGGGATCATCCTCATCATCTTCTCGCTGTCGTTCTGGCTCTGCCGGGAGAGGACGAAGAACGTCCCCCTCTCGCTCCTCCTCGTGGCCTTCGGGGCCTGGGTCTGCCAGCCCTTCCTCGACACGCGTCCCCAGCTCTTCACCTTCCTCTACTCACTCGTCTATCTCGTTCTTCTTCATCTCTTCCGGAGACGCCAGAAGAGATGGACCCTCTTCATCTTCCCCCTGGTGATGCTGCTCTGGTGCAACCAGCACTACGGGTACATCTTCGGCGCCCTGCTCCTCGCCGGCAACGTGGGGGCGGAGATCCTCAAGCGCGGGCTCGAATCGGCGTGCCGCAACCTGCGCGCTCCCCTTCCCGAGCCCGCCCTCAGCCGCGCCGATATACTTCGCCTCGCCTCCGTCACGGTGGTGGTCGTCCTCGTCATGCTCATCAACCCGTGGGGGACCGAGGCCTGGACCCATCCCTTCGAGCTGACGGGGGAAACGCCGTTCCTGAGCATCCTGGAGTGGCGCCCTCCGGTCTGGAACGACAAGTTCAGCCCCTGGCAATTCTGGCCCTATCTGACCCTGGCAGGGATCGGGCTCCTGGCCGTACCCTTCCTGAGCTGGCGAAGGTTCGACCTCAACGACACATTGTTCGTCCTCGCCGTGGGGGGACGCTTCGCGCTCTACCACCGCCGGTTCATCCCGCTCCTGGTGGTCCTGTCGCTGCCCACCCTGGCCTTCTCGCTCCAGGTGATCCTCGATCGCCTCCGGGCAAAAAGGCTCGGACCCGCCACCCTTCCGCAAGCCCTCGGCTCGCCCCGGTGGTGGTTTCCCGCCGCGGGGGTCCTGGGATGGGTCCTCGCCGCCGCGGTCGTTCCCTTTCGCGCGGTTCAGGTCTACGGGACCTATGGCGTGGATCACAGGGGCGAGTCGCTGTTCAAGACCAACACCCAGTACGAGTTCTACCCCGAAGACGCCGTCCGCTTCATCCGTGAGGTGGGTCTCCAGGGCCCCATGTACAACCTCTATAACTGGGGCGGGTACCTCATGTACTTCCTCCCGGAGCACAAGGTCTACACGGACGGCCGCGCCCAGACCGTCTACACCGAGGAGCACTACCTCGAGAACCTCACCATCCACCACGCCCAGCCGGGATGGCGACAGCTGCTCGACGGGCTCGGGGTGAACATGGTGCTCATCTCCCTCGGTCCGACCAACGGGAATCTGCGCCAGGCCCTGAGCCTCGATCCGTCGTGGAAGTGGATCTACGCCCACGGATTCGCGGCCCTCTTCGTACGGGTGTGCCCCGAGAACGAGGAGGTTCTCGCTCGATACGAGAGAAGAGAGCTTCCCTTGCCCGAGGAAGGCATCACCCACGCCCTCTACGGTCGGGCAGCCTGGGCGGCGAAGAACGATACCCAGGCGGTGGAGGATTTCCGCAAGGCCGTCACGCTGTCGCCCGACAACACCGAGTTCCATCGCTCCTACATCTACGCCCTCGGACGCGCCGACCGGGTGGAGGAGGCCTGGACCGCCTACGAGAACGCCCACCGGCTCTTTCCCGATGACGAGAACATCGAGCAGGAAGGAATCAAGATCCAGATCCTGCGCGGCGGGAAGGACTCGGCCTACGAGATGGCGCGCTCTCTCTACGAGCGACGCCCCGATCTCCTCGCCGTGGTCGAGCTCCTGATCCTGGCCGATGCCCGGCGGGGATACTCGTGGCTCGAGGATCGGGCGCGCAAGGCCGCCGCCGATCCACGTCAGGTGCTGGCCTTCGCCCGCGCTTCGGAGATGGTCGGGCAGGGGCCGCAGGCCCTCGACCTCTACCGTCAGGTGGTGAACATGACGAAGGCCACCGATCCCGGCCTCGCCAATCGCGCCGCGACCTTCTACCGTGCGCTCGCCGACCAGATCTCCGCCACCGCTCCGGGAAGTGGGGGCTAGGCCAGGGCTAGGAGCCGTCTCCAGACTCCGGAGGGGTGGCGTCGTCCTGGGCCTTGCCCTCCGCCTCCTCACGGGCCTTCTCCGCGGCCTGAGCGGCACGGATCTGGGGCCGCGGATCCAGGAACATGCTCTCGTCGAGGTACACCATGGGCCGGAAGGCCTGCAGGCGATAGATCTGGGTCAGGCTGTCCCTCACCCGGTACTCCACGCGATGGGGCACCAGGAACCCTCCCACCTCGCGGTAGTCGAGATAGCGGATCTCGGTGCGGACGGTTTCGAGGGGATTGCCGTTCGCGTCGAGGAGGGTGGCCTCCTTCTCCTTCCTGGTGAGCTTGCCCGAAGAATCGAAGACGTAGCGAAAGCCGATCGGCAGCCAGGTCTCGCCATGGAGCTCCTGGATGTCGAGAGACAGCACCTCGTGATCGAGGGCGGGGACGGTCTCGTAGCTGGCCTTCACCTTCAGCTTCGCCCCCACCTCGGTGTCGGGCGACGGGGGATCGAGGAATCTCTCCAGCCGGAACACGTCCAGGGCATCCAGCTCGTAGGCCAGCTGCTCGGCGAGGATCACGTCCCGGGGCAGATCGAGATCGCTGAAGCGAGCGTTGCCCTGACGATCCTCGATCTTCTTCCATCCCTCCTCGCCGCCGATGGGAGCAACGGTGGTGATGGTCCGGTCCCGGGAACGGTACTCGGAGCGGACGAGCTGGCCGTGGATACGGACGATGACACCGTGGCTCTGGGGCTCGCCGCTGGCGAAGTCGTCGATCTCGTAGACGATCTCGTAGGTGCCGGTCTGGGTGAACCGGTCGCGACCGCCGTGACGCTCCTGAGCCCTGGCAACCAGTTCACGGAGCTTGCGGGTCTCGCCCCCGCAGCCCGACAGAAGGGGTGCCAGCAGCAGGGCCACCCCCAGAAGGGCCGACGGGCAACGCCCGGAGCGATGGTCTCGGTCCACGTCCACTCCTCTTCACGAGACGAGAGGCGCGGCGGCCCTCGTCGATGACCGGGAAAACGGGTGAGTATAGTCAGGGAGCCTGGTCCCGGCCCTTCGGATCTCCGAAACCCCCCGCCGGTTCCCCAGTCCTAGCCCAACTTGAAAGGTTGGGCCCTCTTTTTGACTTTTTTCGGCCGCATCGCGGCCTGTCCCTGCCCCCAGTTTGACCTCGGCTCCCTCTCGTCGTCCAGACCCGATGTAGTGCCAACCTTCC
>Ga0326597_10012142_pt1 | contig 11360 bp, 6 predicted proteins | sample RVTome_12_FD_203789 | JGI IMG/M metagenome (GOLD analysis project Ga0326597, IMG submission 203789) | Soil microbial communities from uranium-contaminated site in the Upper Colorado River Basin, Wyoming, United States - RVT100D185 | ecosystem: Environmental > Terrestrial > Soil > Contaminated >...
CGGCGAGCCAGAGCACCGTGAGGACATCGTCGACGTCCTGCGCCATCGAGACGATATAGGAGCCGATCGCCTCCCGGCCATGCTCGCGGCGGCTCTCACCGATCGCCCGAAAGACCTCCAGGGCGTCCCGCACACGTTCGGTCGCGCCGGCCCGCTCGAGCACCCGCGGGCCCGGTCCTTCCAGTAGCCATGCCCTCAAGAAGCCGGCTCGTTCCCCCGCGTCACGGTCCGACCATTCGGCATCGTCCATCAGTTCGGCCATGACGTCCCGGAGCTCCCGGGCGTCCTGCCGCACGTCGAGCGCGGCCAGGTGGAACCCGAACGCCCGCACCCTACGCCACAAGCGCCGCACTCCGAACACGCCTGCGTGCCTCCCCTCGTGCTGCTCCAGGCTCGTCTGGATCGACCGTAGATCGTCGGCGAACGCGTCCGGCCCGTCGTACCCCGGAGCTCCTCCTAGGCGGGTGGCCCCGAGTCGCGCCGCCATCAGCTGGAGCGCGAATCGGTAACCCATGCTCTCGTGTCGCGCCGGCATCGCCTCCGCCACCTGAGGGTACGACTCCGAGTATCGGCCGATCATACTCGTGACCTCGTCACTCCAGGAGACGCGCGAGGCGGACTGTGACAGGTGTTCGGCCAGCTCCTCCAACTCCCGAACGTACGCGTCGAGCGCCAGGTCGCGTTGGCGCAGCAAGGTCTCCCGGATGGTCCCGGCGTCGACGTTCGGATTGCCGTCCATGTCGCCTCCCACCCAGGACCCCACGCGTACGAGCGGCCCGACGTCGGTCGGCGTCCGGGCGCCTCCGTCTGCCAGAGCCTCGTCCAGCCGCTCGTGAAGCGCCGGAACGACGCGGTAGAGCACGCGTGCCACGTAGTACAGAACGTGCTCGCGCTCGTCCGCCACGGTGGGCCTGGCCGAGGGGTGCTCCTCGGTCTGCCAGGCCGCCGTGATGTCCTCACGGATCCGGGCCAGGGCGACCTGTTCCTCATGCGGCGTGCGGCTGGGATCGAGCCGGCCGATCAGCTCCTCCGCGATGCGCTCCTGCTTCTTGAGGATGGCACGGCGCGTGGACTCGGTCGGGTGGGCCGTGAACACCGGCTCCACCCGCGCGCCGCCGAAGCGAGCGACCATGTCCTCGGGAGCGTCTCCGAGCTCCTTCAGCCGCCGGACGACATCCGCGAGAGAATCCTGCTGAGGGTCGGGATCGTCGCGCATCCTCTGACGCCCACGCCGGACCCGGTGGACTCGCTCCGCGAGATTGACGACCTGGAAGTAGGTCGAGAAGGCGCGCACGACCTCGGCGGCCTGTGCGGCCGAGAGCCCGCTCAAGGCGGCCTGGACGTCACCGTCCGCCCCGTCGATGCCCTCGCGCCGGCGTATGGCCGCATGGCGGGACGCCTCCACGATGTCGAAGAGCGCGTCCCCGCCCTGCTCCCGGATGACCTCACCGACGAGCCCACCGAGCAGTCGCACGTCCTCCCGAAGGGGTTCGTCCTTCGGAGCGAAGTCGATATCTCGGAGGCTCATGGTGCCACCCCGTTTGCAGCGGCGAGCAGGCTGGGACGGTCAGCGGATGCGCGGGCCCGTATCTGCAGGCTCGCCAAATCGGGAGCCTGCGGCAATCTTGTGAGCGGTCGCGGTCATGCGCCGGAGCGGTGACCCGTGGGACGCGAATCGTTGCACTGATTCAGGGGAGGGGGGATATGCGACACGCTTCGTTCGCGGCGGTTTGTCTCTTGGCCACGATTCTGATGCCGATGAGCCGCGCGGCGGCTCAGCAGGAGCCCGGCTCAGATCTGACCAATCTCTTCTTCGACTGTCAGGCACCGGGCTGCCGGGACGAGGACTTCTTCCGGCGGGAGATCCCGTTCGTGAACTGGGTCCGCGACCGGGAAGTGGCCGATGTGCACCTGCTGATCCGGTCCGAGCAGACGGGAGGCGGAGGACAGCAGTACCGGCTCTCCTTCATCGGAGTGGAGGCGTTCGAGGGGACGGACCACGAGCTGGTCCTCTCCACACCCGGGGACGCGACCACCGACGAGCAGCGATCCGTGATCGCCGAGCGCGTGAAGCTCGGACTCGTTCCCTACGTCCAGTACACGCCGGTAGCCGATCGTTTGCGTGTGGTGCTCGAGGACGCGGCGGAAGAGCGTCCCGAGGGCCCGGGAGAGTCCGCCACGTCGATGGATGATCCCTGGGACTTCTGGGTGTTCCGGATCAACGCGAACGGCTTCATGAACGGGCAGGCCAGCTCCAGCTCCTCGAACATGTTCGGCAACGCCTCGGCCGAGCGCACGACGGACGCCTGGAAGATCAGCCTCAGCGGTGAGTATAGCCGCAACCTCCAGAGGTTCCAGGTGTCGGACGGGAGCACGGTCCGCGAGACTCGGCAGGACTGGGGCACGAACGCCCTCGGCGTCCGCAGCCTGGGTGACCGCTGGGCCGTGGGCGCTCGCGCGGACATCGGCTCCTCCACGTTCCTGAATCAGGACCTGCGTTGGACGATCAAGCCGGGCATCGAATTCAACTTCTTCCCCTACGACGAATCGAGCCGGCGCTCCCTGACGCTGCAGTACCTCATCGGACCCAGCTATTTCGATTACGCCGAGGAGACCATCTTCCTGAAGACGGAAGAGACGCTCGCTCAGCAATCGTTGACGGCCCGGCTCTCCCTAGTCCAGCCCTGGGGCCGTTGGTCGACCTCCCTCACGGGGGATCAGTACCTGCACGACGCGTCCAAGTACAACGTGACGCTGTCGGGCAATTTCAACATCCGACTCTTCCGCGGCTTCTCGGTCCGCATGAGCGGAAATTACTCGTGGATCCGCGACCAACTGTTCGTTTCCGCCGCCGGTGCGACCGACGAGCAGATCCTCCTCCAGCAACGCCAGCTCGAGACGGGCTACCGGTACTTCACGTCATTCGGCATCGAGTACCGCTTCGGCTCAATTTTCAACAATGTGGTGAACCCCCGGTTCGGCTCGGAGGGCGGCGGCATGTTCTTCTTCTGAGGCCCCGGGGAGGGTGGGCCGACTGATCCCGGCGAGCGCGCGAACGCCGTCGCCGCCGATGTCGGGGCGAAGTCGTGGCCAGCGCTCACGGGCTATCGCGCTCGGTGGCATGCGCGCCTGACGCCTCCCCGAAGTGCTCGGCGAACCAGTCCGTCATCCGCTGCCAATGATCGTGGAAATCCTCGACGGTGCTGGCCCGGCCGGCGCCGTGTCCGCCCGCGGTGTAGTGCACCCACACGACCTCTTTCCCGAGCCGCCTTAGTGCGTAGTACATTTCGCGCTGATTGGTGGCCGGCACGTTCCAGTCTCCCTCCCCCGAGAGCATGAGGAGGGGCGTCTCGATACGGTCCGCGAACATCACGGCGGAGGTCGCGATGTACTTGTGCGGCTGCTCCCAGAGCGTGGCGCCGATCCGGTCCTGGCCCACCTCGGCGGCTGCATAGTTGCGCGTCGTGATCTTCTCGGAGTCCCCGAGGAACGAGATGATGTTCACCTTGCCCGAGACATTTGCGGCGGCCGCGAACCGGTCCGTCTGCGTGATGAGCAGGTTCACGGCATATCCGCCGTAGCTCTGCCCGTACACACCCGCCTTCTCGCCATCGACGAGCCCCCGCGCGATCAGCTCGTTGACCGCATTCGGCACGGCCTTGAGCCAGGCTTCGCCCGGGTAGCCTTCCTCGAAGCGCACCGACGGGCGGAAACCGAACCATCCCCGCGCGGTCACGAGGTTCATGTTCTCGTTGAATCCGTTGTCGAAAAACTGCTCGTAGATTTCGGCGACCAGGGGATACTTGCGGCCCGGCTCGTAGCCGACTGGATAATAGAGGATGCCGTAGAGCGTGTTGCCGTCCACGTCCAGGTACGGCACCAGCTCGGTGCGCGTCAGCTGGACCTCCGCGAGCTGAGGGTTGAGCTCGGTGAGCCGGCTACGGCTTCCGTCGGATGCGCGGAGGACCCACACGTCTTCGGGACGGTCACCGTCTCCCCAGGTATGCACCACCGTGCCGCCGTCCTCGGAGACGTTCCACTGACCGTAGACGCCGGCGTCGATCACGACGTCGCTCACGGCTCCGCTCTCCACGTCGAGTCGCTTCAACCCTCGCTCCCATCGATCCGGAGCCGAGTATCCGAAGTAGACATGCCGGCCGTCTTCGCTCCACCGCTCGATGCTCCGGCGCGGCCGGAGATCTTCGTCCTCCTCGAGCTCGAGGAGCGTACGGAGTGACGGCGCGTCGATGTCGAGCACGTACCATCCGCTGGTTGCCGTGAGGAGGAGCCGTGAGCCGTCCGGGCTCCATCGATCCACGGAGAAGCTGGTCTTGGTGGTGTCGCCCGGGAGGGTGCGCAGGCGCTCGGTCACGTCGCGGGGCTCATCCTCGTCGAGCCTGCGTACGAGCACCGCGCCTTCCTTGCTGTAGGCGTACGCGTCCCGGGGCTCGTTCCAGGTCGCCTGCACGCGCTCCTCGGACGGCTCCACGAGGGTCCGGCGCTCTCCGGTCGCGAGATCGAGGGCGTAGAGGCCGTGATCCGTGCCGTCCCGACGTGTGTAGGAAGTCTTCGTGCGGACGGCGGTGGCGTAGGTGAGGGTTCCGCCGTCCCGGGTGAAGCCCGCCTCACGCGGCACGGCGTCCGTCGGAAGCTCCCGCAGCGAGCCGTCCGCGACGGTGACCAGGACCGTGACCTGCTCGTCGGCGATGTTGCGGACCCGGTCCCACGCGAGGAAATCGTCGCGCGAGTCCTGGACGATGACGGGCGCGTCGGTCAGCGCGTGGAAGGCGTCGCGGGCACGTTGCTCCCACCCGGTGGGACGCACCGCCATGATGAGCGAAGTCCCGTCGGGCGACCAGCTCAGCGGCGCGGACGAGGCGATCGGCCTGTCCGTCGCGAGCGGGACCGCACGCGAGCCGGTGGCGCCAGCCTCGTGCACGCGCAACTCGTAGCGGGAGCCATCGTGGCGAAGATATGCGAGCCTGGAGCCGTCGGGGGACCAGGTGAACTCGCTCACCTGGGCGGGCTGCTCGTGAAGCCACGTCCGACCACCGGTCCGGGTGTCGACCACCATGACCGTGGTCAGCGCGGGGGCCACGTAGGTCGGATCCCCGTAGCGCTCGTGGTCCACGTCCACCCGGCTCCGCCGGCTGCGCACCACGACCACCGCACGGCCCCCGTCGTCGGTCACCGCGGCGATCTGCGGCGAGCGCACGTCGAGAGCGACCTCGGTGGAGAAGCGCTGGGTCTCCTGCGTGGCGGCCGGTGCCGCGGTCCACGGGTCGAGGGCGCAGAGGACGAGGGTCAGGACGAGGAACCGGTTGGGCGACGACATCGAGGATCTCCGGGTGGGCGTCGATCAAGGGGAGGCGAGCGCGCTTCCCTGATCCGACGATACAGCGGCTGGGCGCGCGTGGCGACCCGCGGTGGCGTTCGCCCGCATGCGTCCAGACAACGGGGCAATCGGCCTGGAGCGGCGCATTATCCTGCGGAAACACATGTGCTACATTGAGCACATGGGCACGACCATCCGAAAAAATCTCGACGAGCGGACGTATCCGGACTCAGCATGACGGAACCGAAGGACGCTCCACCCTCCGTCGGAGAGCCTGCCCCCGCGCTCGACCTGCCGACGCTGCAAGGTGACCGCTTCCGTCTCGCCGCTCGTCCGGAGCGGCCCGTCATTCTCTCGTTCCTTCGACACGCCGGCTGACTGATCTGCCGCTCGCATCTCGTGAAGATGCACGACAGGAAGGACCGGATCGCGGAGCTGGGTGCGGACGTCGTGTTCGTCGCCTTCGACGAGCCGGAGGAGCTGCGCACAAAGCTCGTGGCGGGCGTCGCGCTGGCATTCCCCGTCGCGTTCGACCCCGAGCGCGGGTCGTATCGTGCGTGGGGCCTCCGACGCGCTCCGTGGTGGAGGATCTGGCTCGACCCGAAGGTGTGGACGACCTACGCGCGCCTGCTCGCCTCGGGGCAGCGTTTGCGCGGGGGCGGGAAGGATGCGCTCCAACTCGGTGGCGATTTCATCGTCGCCACGGACGGCACCATCGCGTACGCACGACCGCAATCCAGGGATGACAGGCCCCCGGTCGGGGCGCTGCTGAAAGTGGTGGCGGGGCTCACGAAGATGGGCTGATCATCAACGCCGCCCGCCGCTCCGTGCTTGTGGCGGGCGAGACACCCGTCCTATTCTCCACCATCCCATCGGGATTCTCTCACACCCGGAGCAGTCGATGCCGCACCGTTCCTCCCTCTCGGTCGCGCTCACCACTCCGACGCTCCTCATGCTACTTACCACCTGTCAGGCCCCGCCAGCGGACCAGGCGGAGATGGTCGCGGCGACCACCCCTGCACCCGCCGTCGAGTATTTCACTACGCCGGAAACGGAATCCATGGGATTCCCATTCAGCGAAGCCGTGCGGGTCGGTAACATGCTCTATCTATCCGGCCACGCGGGCAACCTTCCGGACGCCGCCGCCGTGGTCGAGGGCGGCATCCAGGCCGAGACGCGCCAGACGATGGAGAACATCAAGGCTACGCTCGAGCGCTACGGCTCGTCGATGGATCGCATCGTGAAGTGCACCGTCATGATCGATGACATAGCCGACTGGCCCGCGATGAACGAGGTGTACGCCACGTACTTCCCCGGCCACAAGCCGGCGAGGAGCGCGTTCGGAGCGGAAGGGCTGCCGCTCGACGCGGCGGTCGAGATCGAGTGCTGGGCTACGGTGGGGTGAGTTGCCCGCGTGCTCACCCTCCCGGCGACCGACGCGGCACCATCACCGGCTGGATTCGCACATGCTTCACGACCCGCCGCTGGGAGACCTCACCACCATAGACGTTGCCATCGCCATCGACCGCCACCCCCTCGGGCCCGCTGAAGCTCATGACCCCGAGGTTGGGGTTGTTCCAGGTCTCGGGGATGAAGTGGAAGACCCAGCCGGTGGCCGCGTCCCCGATACGGATCCCCCGCTCCCAACCGGCATTCCGCTGTCCCGTGTAGTCGTTGCGGGCCGGACCGGACTCGGAGTCGGCGACGTAGATGAGGTCGTTCTCGTCAATGAAGATGCCGCTCGGCCGACCGAACTGCGTCCAGAACGCGATGAAGTTGCCGTCCTGATCCATGATCTGGATGCGGTTGTTGTACCGATCCGCGACGAACAGCCGTCCCTGCGAATCCATGGCGAGCGCGTGCGGCTCGAGAAACTGACCTGGTGCGTAACCCGATTCCCCGATGGTCGTTATGTGCGTGCCGTCCGCGGCGAACTTCATGACGCGGTTCGGGCCGGTGGGGCCGTGCCCGTCCGCCACGAAGATGCTCCCGTCCGGGGCGACCAGCACGTCGTTGGGCCGCGTCAGGCGCGCCGGGGGGTCACCGGGCTCGCCGGGCGTCCCGATCGTCATGAGGAGCTCACCCGTTGGGCTGAACTTCCGGACGGCGTGGCCCAACCCGACTTCCTCCGCGCCGGCGGCCGACGCATCCGTGATCCAGATGTCCCCGTTCGGCTCGACGAACATCCCGTGCGGCCAGGCGAGCATCCCAGCTCCGAAGCTCCGGAGCACGTTGCCTTCCGTGTCGAGCAGCAGCACGGGATCGACTTCCGAGCCAACGCACGTGTTCTGCCCGCAGCGCTCCGCCACCCACAGGTTCCCGTCGGGTGAGGGATACATCGCGCTCACGGCGCCCCAGCTACGACCGTCCGGCAGATCTCCCCACGTATAGTCCGGGCGATAGGGGTTGGTGACCGTCTGGGCCTCGAGCGCCCCGGTCGTGGGCACGGCAAGGGCCAGGGCGAGAAGTACCGGAACGGACCGCATCGGGGGGAGCCTCCTGCAGGTGGGTCGAGCTCGGACGTTCGAATTCAGTCGATAGCTTGGGCGGTTGCCGAGGGTCCCGCAACCGAGGGTTCAGAAGGGAGGACGTCCGGCCGGCCACAGGGCACGCCGCCCTTCTCACGCCCGCTGGTCCCAGGGGTTCCTCGCCGACGACGGCCTCGGTAGTCTCACTATCAGGAGAACGTTCCCAGAGCCCAGGGAGGCCCCATGCCCATGACGGTGGTGAACCCCGCGACCGGGAAGACGCTCCACGAGCACGACGAACACCCATGGTCGGAGGTGGAAGCGGCCATCGAGGGCGCCCACGCCGCGCACAGGGCCTGGCGCCGCACGAGCTTCGAGCACCGCGCGGAGCGCATGCGGAAGGCGGCAGAAATCCTGCGAGAGCGCACCGACCCGTACGCCGAGCTCATGGCGCGCGAGATGGGCAAGCCCATCGGCCAGGGTCGGTCCGAGATCGAAAAATGCGCTTGGGTGTGCGACTACTACGCGGACGAAGCTGCGTCCCAGCTGGCACCGGTCCCGATCGACACGCCCGATACCGGCGCGCGGACGTACATCGCCTACGAGCCCATTGGGGTCGTCCTGGCCGTCATGCCGTGGAACTTCCCCTTCTGGCAGGTCTTCCGATTCGCCGCGCCGAACCTCATGGCCGGCAACGCCGGCTTGCTCAAGCATGCCTCGAATGTGCCCGGCTGCGCGCTCGCGATCGAGGAGGTGTTCCGGCACGCCGGCTTCCCCGAGGGACTGTTTCGCTCCCTGCTCATCGGACACGACGTCGCGGAGAAGGTCATCGAGCACCCGCTCGTGCGGGCCGTCACCCTGACCGGGAGCGTGAAGGCAGGGAAATCGATCGCCGCCAAGGCGGGATCGCTCGTGAAGAAGACGGTCCTCGAGCTCGGCGGAAGCGACGCCTATCTCGTGCTCGAGGACGCCGACCTCGACGCCACGGTGGAGGCGTGCGTGACGAGCCGGCTGGTGAATTCCGGCCAGAGCTGCATCGCTGCGAAACGGTTCATCGTGGTGCGGCCGCTCAAGGAGGAGTTCGAGCGGCGCATGGTCGAGCGCATGCGTGCCGCGCGCACGGGCGACCCGATGGATGAGGATACCGATGTCGGGCCGCAGGCTCGTGAGGACCTGAGAGACGACTTGCACGATCAGGTCACCCGCAGCGTCGCGGCGGGCGCTCGTTGTCTGCTCGGAGGCGCGGTCCCCGACGGACCCGGCGCGTTCTATCCGCCGACCGTCCTGACGGACGTGGCGCCGGGCATGCCCGCCTACGAAGAGGAGCTCTTCGGTCCGGTCGCGTCGATCATCGAGGCGGAGGACGAGGCGGACGGCATCAGGATCGCGAACGACACCGTGTTCGGCCTGGGCGCGGCCGTCTTCACTCGGGACCGGGAGCGAGGCCAACGAATCGCCAGGGAGGAGCTCGACGCTGGGGCATGCTTCGTGAACGCGTTCGTGCGGTCCGATCCGCGCTTGCCGTTCGGCGGGGTGAAGGAGAGCGGCTACGGCCGGGAGTTGTCGCCGTTGGGCATCCGTGAGTTCATGAACGCGAAGACGGTCTGGGTGGGCTGACGTCGCGGCGCGGCGTCCCGTGGCGCCGCCTTCGATGATGGTCACGCGCTCCCCGAACATCCGTCGGGCCCATCGATCGGCGTCGAGTTGCGGTCACTCGCGCTTCAGGGCAACAGTGGTGCCAACATGGGGCCAGCCATCCGCAGGATCTGGGACGGCAACGAGCTGGTGAATCCGTAGTCATCCGCCGACGGGCCCGGCGCGAACGCGGTGATACTGCCGTAGAACCGGTCGCCGATGAAGAAGACGAGTGTCGACGTCCGGTTGAGCGCGCGGTCCTCGAGGAGTCGGCCGCCCGTTCCGAACGTCCGGTGCCTGTTGTTTCCCGTGCCCGTCTTCGCCCCGATGACGAGCGGCGTACCGTCGGCGCTCCGGACCGAGTTCCGGGCCCGGACCGCCGTGCCGGCGTCCACCACCTCCGTCATGGCTCCGCGAACGGCCCTCGCGACCTCGGCGGAAAGCACGCGCTCGCCCTCGGCCGGCACCCGGCCCAACCGGGTCTCGAAGGGCGTGTCCGCGGCGAAGTGCGCTTCGGTGACCATGCGCGCGGGAAAACGCATGCCATCCGCCAGCAGGATGCCCACCAGTTCCGTAAGCGCGTCAGGACGATCGGCGGAAGTGCCGATGGCCGTCGCATACGAAGGCACCAGGGACGGGAACGGGTAGCCCAGCCTGGTCCATGAGCGGTGGATCTCACGAAACGCCTCGGCCTCCATGATGGAGCGTATGCGCTGATCCTGAGCGGCGCTGCGGCGCGTGTTGAAGAGCCAACCGTACACTTCCTGCCGGACGTCCCGGCCCGCCTCCATCACCTCCGCCCGTGTGGCCGCCGGGTGGTCGGTCAGGTACCGCACGAGCCAGAGCTCGAGTGGATGAACGCCGGCCAGATATCCCTGGTCGACGAGCGGCACGGTGGCGGGATCGGCGCGCCGGTGGAGCTCGGCGATGCGCGCCGGTGAGATCTCCACGCCGTCCGAGTGCAGACGCACGAAGGCCTCGAGCTCCCCGACCTCGGCATCGGGCAGCACCGACCGGTACGCCCAGGCCATGCGCGTCGGGGTGAGCGTTCTTCCCTCGATGAGCAGCGACATGGACTCGTCCCGGGTTCGTCCCTGATGCTTGCGGTAGAACTGGCCCAGGAAGGTCTGGCCTTCTCCGTCGGCGAAGCGGCTCAGGTACTCCTGGCGCCGCGGATCCGACCTGTCCGAGAGGATGCGCGCAGGGTATCCCGGAAGCCGGTGGATGTGGTAGTAGACCACGTCTCTCATGAGCCGGATGAAGGGCAGGTTCACCGAGTGCCGGAACGAGTCGCGCACGGACAGGACCTGACCGTCGTGCACTCGGTCGAAATTCACGAACGTGTGCACGCCGCCTCCCGTGAAGAATCGCTCGCCGGGATTCGCGGAGTAGGTGCGGTCCAGGGCCGCGTCCAGCATCCGCTCCCGAGGCGCGCCGGGATTCCGCGCGAGCCAATCGAGCGCCCAGGCGGTGATGCGGTCCCCCGTATCCACCTCGATCCCCCGGAGCGCCTCGGGCTCGAGAGCCGAGTATTCGCCGTACAAGGCATCCACGATCTCGAGATGGGTGACCATCGCGCGCAGCTTCGCCGTCGAGCCCAGCTCGAGCTTAGCACCGCCGGTCAGCCGGAAAGGGGCGTCGTAATTCTCCGCCTGGATCCGGACGAGGTTACCCCCGGGGCCGAGCTCGTGGAGCACGAACGTGTAGTAGACGCCGGCGGGGTCCCCGCGGTCCAGGAGCCGGAAGGAGCGGAGCCCTTGTGCCTGAACGAACTCCGGGTCGGTCAGATTGACCAGGAGCGCAGTGATGGAATCCTGTACTTCCTTGTGGAAGGTCGTCCTGACGGTCAGGTCGATCCTGTCCAGGGCGTAGAGGCTCGACACCCCGGTGAGGGGCAGGAGTTGGCTACGCACGGCATCCGT
>Ga0326597_10012143_pt1 | contig 11360 bp, 12 predicted proteins | sample RVTome_12_FD_203789 | JGI IMG/M metagenome (GOLD analysis project Ga0326597, IMG submission 203789) | Soil microbial communities from uranium-contaminated site in the Upper Colorado River Basin, Wyoming, United States - RVT100D185 | ecosystem: Environmental > Terrestrial > Soil > Contaminated >...
ACGTTCAGGTCGCCGAAGGTCTCGAGCGCCCTGCCCACCAGCGCCTGGGCGTCGTTCCAGTCGGCGGCGTCGCCGAAGTGCGCCACCGCCTCGCCTCCCAGGGCCGCGATCTCGTCCACCACCGCCTGGGCGGGGCCCTCGTCGCGCCCGCTGCCGTCGCGGGTGGCGCCGATGTCCTGCACCACCACCCGCGCCCCCTGGCGGGCCAGCTCCAGGGCGTGCACGCGCCCCAGGCCGTGCGCAGCGCCGGTGACGACCGCGACCTTCCCTTCGAGCGTGCCCATGCTCAGATCCTCTCCAGGATCGTGCCGGTGCCGATGGCGGAGCCGCAGCACATGCTGATGAAGGCCGTGCCGGCGTCGCGCCGCTCCAGCTCGTGGAGCGCCGTCACCAGCAGGCGCGTGCCGGTGGCGCCCACCGGATGCCCCAGGGCGATGGCGCCCCCGTTCACGTTGAGCCGGTCCACGTCGGGCTCGAAGACCCGCACCCACGAGAGCACCACGGCGGCGAAGGCCTCGTTGATCTCGTAGAGGTCGATGTCCGCGAGCGTCATCCCCGACTTGGCCAGGATCCGGCGGGTGGCGTCGATGGGGCCGTCCAGCAGGTAGTAGGGATCGGTCCCCACCACCACGTCCCACAGGATCCGCGCCCGGGGTCGCAGGCCCAGGGCCCTGGCCTTCTCCGCGCTCATCCACAGGATGGCCGCCGCCCCGTCGGAGATCTGGGAGGAGTTGCCCGCCGTGTGGATGCCGCCCTCGGTCACCGGCTTGAGCTGCGCCAGGCCCTCCAGGGTGCTCTCGCGGATGCCCTGGTCCTGCTCCACCCGGTGCGTCTCGCCGGTGGGCGCGCCGTCGGCCCCCAGCAGCGGGGCCTCGACCGGCAGGATCTCGCGCTTGAAGCGGCCCTCGTCCCGGGCGCGGATGGCATTCTGCTGGGAGCGCAGGGCGAAGCGGTCCACGTCCTCCCGGGTGATGCCCCGGTTCCTGGCGATGCGCTCGGCCATGCGGAACTGGTCGGGCGCCGTGTCCCACGGCCAGTCGGGGGTCATGAAGTAGCCGGGGCCGTGGATGGCGTTGGCCCCCAGGCCCACGTGGCTCATCACCTCGACGCCGCAGCCGATCCCCACGTCGATGCTGCCGGCCTTCACGAAGGCGTTGATCATGTGGTTGGCCTGCTGCCCGGAGCCGCACTGGGTGTCCACCGTGGTGCCGGCCACCGTGTAGTCGTCGCCCCGCGAGAGCCAGGCGTGGCGCACCACGTTGTTGGACTGCTCGCCCGCCTGGGTGACGCAGCCCCCGACGACCTGCTCCACGTCCTTGGGCTCGAGGCCCGCCCGGTCGACCACGGCCTTCTGCACCTGGCCCAGCAGCCTCACCGGGTGGATCCCCGAGAGGTCTCCCCGGCCCAGCTTGCCCCGCCCGATGGGGGTCCGCAGGGCTTCGACGATCACGGCTTCGCGCATGGGCTTCTCCGTTCTCCCGCGTCGGGTTTCAGTCGAGCCTGCCCAGCAGCATGGCGCTCGTGGGCACGCCCACGCCCGAGGTGACGAGCACCGTGTCGCTGCGCGCCGGCTGGTTGACGGACGTCCTCCGGACGAGGCGCACGCCCTCGTTCACCCCGTTCATGCCGTGGATGTAGGCCTCGCTGAGCTGCCCCCCGTGGGTGTTGCAGGGGAGCCTCCCGCACACCTCGAGCGCCCCGTCCCGCACGAAGTCCTTGGCCTCGCCCGGCTTGCAGAAGCCGAAGGACTCGAGCTGCCAGAGCACGATGGGCGAGAAGGCGTCGTAGAGGATGGCCGCGTCCACGTCGCCGGGGCCGAGCCCCGCGATCCCGTACATCTTCTCCGCCACCCGGTCCATCTCGGGAAGCCGCGCGATGTCCGGGCGGTAGAAGCTCGTCATGGACTCCTGGTCGGCGCCGGCGGCCTGGGCGATGCCGCGGATCAGGGCGCCGGGCTGGCGCAGGTCGCGGGCGCGCTCGGGCGTGGTGACGATGCAGGCGCAGCCCCCGTCGGTCTCCTGGCAGCAGTCGAACAGGCGCAGCGGGTCGACGATCATGCGCGAGGCCTGGTGCTCCTCCAGCGTCAGCGCCCTCCCGTGGAAGAAGGCCGCGGGGTTGTTGACCGCGTGCTTGCGCGTCGAGACGGCGACCTGGGCGAAGTCCTGGCTGCGGGCACCGGTCTCGTGCATGTAGCGCTGGGAGAACATGGCCACCCAGGAGGCCGGCGTCATCAGCCCGAAGGGCATGTACCAGCTCCAGTGGATGGTGTCCGAGGTGACGATCTCGCCGGAGACGCCCTGGCTGTAGCGCTGCCCCGAGCGGCCGTTCAGCGCCCGGTAGCAGACCACCACCTCGGCCGTGCCCGTGGCCACCGCCAGCACCGCCTGGTGCACGATGCCGGTGGCGGCGCCGCCGCCGTGGGGCGTGCGGCTGAAGAAGGTCAGGTCGCCGCAGCCCAGGGCGCGCGCCACCTCGATCTCGTCGGTGCTGTCCAGGGTGAAGGTGGTCATGCCGTCCACGTCGGCGGGGCGCAGCCCGGCGTCGTCCAGGGCGGCCTTGATGGCCTCGGCGGCGAGCTGGAGCTCCGAGCGGCCCGAGTTCTTGGAGAACCCGGTCTGCCCGATGCCCGCGATGGCGGCTTCGTCCCTCAGGCTGGTCGGCATCTACCTCGCTCCGTCGGGCAGCGCCACCTTCACCCGGCCGGTGACGTGCTGGCCCCAGGCGTTGCGGCCCGCGATCTCGACCTCCACGGTGTGCGCGGCCTCGTCCCGGGCCACCACCTTGCCCGTCAGCGTCATGCGGTCGCCGGGCAGGTTGGGGGCGCCCAGGCGCACGGCCAGCTCCTTCACCCGCGCGTCGATCCCGGCCCAGTCGGTCACGTAGCGGCCCACCAGGCCGTTGGTGGTGAGGATGTTCATGAAGACGTCCTGCACGCCGGCCGCCCGGGCCGCCGCCGGGTCGTGGTGGACCGGCGTGAAGTCCCGCGAGGCCAGGGCGCCCCCCACGATCAGGCTCGCGCTGAGCGGGATCACCTGCTCGGGCAGCTCGTCGCCCAGCGCGACGCTCTCGAAGCTCGGGCTCGGGTGGCTCATGCGGCCCAGCCCCGGCTCCCGGAGGCCGGATGGAACATCGGGAGCTTCAGCTCCGCGTCCACGTTCTCGATGCGGCACTCGACGGGCATGCCGATGCGCACCTCGTCCAGGGCGCAGCCCACCACGTTGGCCACCAGGCGCGTCCCCTCCTCCAGGTCGATCAGGCCCACGGCGATGGGGAAGTCGTACCCGGGGATCGGGGGGTGGTGCATGACGACGTAGCTGTAGACGCTGCCCCGGCCCGAGGCGACGACGCTGTCCCAGGCGAGGGACTGGCACGCGCCGCACATGGGCCGCGGCGGGTGGCGCAGGACGCCGCACGCCTGGCAGCGCTGGATGCGCAGCTCCCCGCGGTCGATGGCCTCCCACCACCAGCCGTTGTCGTGGGCGCGGGGGGGCCGCAGGCGCAGCGGCGTCGCGGGCGCCGCGCCGGCGGCGGGCGCCGGGCCGGGCTGCCGGGCGGGCTTGAACTTGAGGACCCGGAAGGTCAGCCAGCCCACCTGCGCGCCGTCCTGGTCGCGGAAGACGCTGCGGGTCTCGATGAAGTACCCGATCCCCAGGGCGGTGGCCTTCTCCTCGGAGATGCTCTCGATGGTGGTCCGCGCCGAGATCCGGTCGCCGGGGCGCAGGTAGCGGTCGTAGCCCTGGCGCGTGTCGGTGGCCACGACGCCGGTGTAGCCGTGCGCGTCGAAGAGCGCGTGGAGCTGGCGCTGCCGGTCCCAGACCACCCCGCCCTCCTTCAGCACGTTCATGCCCGGCAGGATCCAGGCCTGGAGCATGGTGGGCGGCGCCACGATCCCCCCGTGCACCGACGCCTGGGCGGCGGCGGGGTCGAGGTAGGCGGGGTTGTGGTCGTCCAGGGCCTGGCACCAGTGGCGGATCATGGGCTCGTTCACCGCGTCCTCGGCCACCAGCGGCTCGCCGATCTCGACGCCGACGTACGCTGCGAGCTTCGCCTCGAGCTCCGGGTTGGGCATGGCCTTGGTGCGCTCGCGCCTCAGGGCGTAGGTGGGGGTGGAGGAGAAGCCCGGGGAGCGCGGCATGGGGTAGCATTCCCCCGCGGGCGCGGCAAGAAACTTGACGCCGCGAGCCGGCGGAGCATCCTCTAGGGGTTCTCAACCAGGGAGCAACTCGATGAAGCGGGTCTTTCTCTTCGTAGCCACCAACGTCGCCATCCTGGTCGTGCTCTCGATCGTGCTGCGGCTCCTGGGGGTCGAGCGGATCCTCGACGAGCAGGGCGTGGGCCTGAACTACGAGGCTCTGCTCGTCTTCTGCGCGGTCTTCGGGATGGGGGGCTCCTTCATCTCCCTGGCCATGTCCAAGTGGATGGCCAGGCGCATGACCGGCGCCCGGGTGATCGCTGACCCCCGGGGCGACGCCGAGCTGTGGCTGGTGCAGACGGTGAAGCGCCACGCCGACGCGGCCGGGATCGGCATGCCCGAGGTGGCGGTCTACGAGGGCCCGCCCAACGCCTTCGCCACCGGGGCCCGCCGGGACAGCGCCCTGGTGGCCGTGAGCACCGGCCTGCTGCGCGGCATGACGCGCGACCAGGTGGACGCGGTGCTCGGCCACGAGATCAGCCACGTGGCCAACGGCGACATGATCACCCTGACCCTCATCCAGGGCGTGCTGAACACTTTCGTGCTCTTCCTCTCGCGGGTGGTGGGCTACTTCGTGGACCGCGTGGTGCTGAGGAACGAGCGCGGCCTGGGCGTGGGCTACTTCGTGACGACCATCGCCGCGCAGATCCTCTTCGGCATCCTGGCCAGCCTCATCGTCATGGGGTTCTCCCGCCGGCGCGAGTTCCGGGCCGACGCGGGCGGCGCGCGCCTGGCGGGCCGCCAGAACATGATCGCGGCCCTGGAGAGCCTCAAGCGCGGAGCCGAGCCCCTGCCGGAGCAGCTCGCGGCCTTCGGCATCGCCGGCGGCACGGGCCTGGGCCTGAAGCGCCTCTTCATGAGCCACCCGTCGCTCGACGAGCGGATCGAGGCGCTGAAGCGCCACACGGTGTAGCCGCCGGGAAGCACCACAGGCCTAGGCAAGCGGCGCCGCAGGCGCCGCGCGCAGCGAGCCGAAGGCGAGCGAAGGTCACCCGAACCGGGCGCGGGCAGCCTCGAGGGTCTCGAGGCTGCCGATGTCGAACCAGTCGCCCGCGTAGCGCACCGCGCGCACGTCCGTGCGCCCCACCAGCCACTCGACGAAGTAGCCCGGCGCGTCGGGGTTGCCGCCCTCGGCCAGGTAGCGGCGCAGGAAGCCCTCGATCTCGGGCGGGTAGAAGTAGAGGGCGATGGCGCTGAGCGGACGGGTCTGCCGGGCGGGCTTCTCCACGAAGCCGACGACACGGTCCCCCTGGAGGGTCACCTCGTTGTAGGGCGACGGGCCGCGCCGCGGCTCCTCCTCCCGCACCACGAGCGTGGGCCGGCGCGTGGCCAGGAAGGCCGCCTGCAGCGGGCGCAAATCGCCGCCCAGCAGGTTGTCGCCCGCCGCCACGACCAGGTCCTCGCCGGCCAGGGGCACCTCGCGCAGGGCGAAGGCCAGGTCGCCGCTGGCCCCGAGCTTGCCGGCGTCGTCGCGGGAGCCGTCGTCGAGGATGCGCAGGGGCACGGGGCAGGCCGCGCCCTCCGCCCAGGCGCGCAGCTGGCCGGAGAACTTCGCGTTGCCCACCACCACCACCTCGGAGAGCCCGGGCAGCTCGAGCACCCGCTCCAGGATGTGGCTGAGGATCGGCCGGCCCCCCACCTCGAGCAGCGGCTTGGCGCGGTCGCGCGTCAGGGGGTGGAGGCGCGTGGCGTAGCCCGCCGCCAGGAGCACCGCCTTCACGGCGCCACCACGGGCTGGAGCGCGCGGAAGCCCGCCCGGACGTAGGCCTGCTCGATGGCGGGATACTCGTCCGCGTGGCGCAGCACGCCCAGCACCGCCCCGCCCGAGCCGCAGAACTTGACCGCCGCGCCCGCCGCCCGGCCGATCCGCACCATGGCCAGGTCGCGCTCGCGCAGCGGCCAGATGGAGGCGCGGGTGTCGAAGTTGCGGTCCACCAGGCGCTGGAGCCCGGCCACGTCGCCGCGCTCGAGGCAGCCCAGGCCCTCGTCCACCAGGCGCGGGAAGACGCTCATCGCCGCGTGCACCGCGGGATCGCCGGCCAGCCAGCGCGCGCGCACTACGCCGTGGGGGACGCCCGAGGGCTCGCCCGGCTCGGGGTCCCAGGCCACGAAGAGGGGCGGGAGCAGGCCGGGATCGAGCCGGCGATAGGAGCGCGGGCCCCGCGGCGCGCGGAAGTCCATGTGCACGAGGCCGCCGTAGGCCTGCACCACCCGGTCCATGGGACCCGCCACGATGCCCAGGTCCTCGGCCTCCGCCGCCAGCGCCCGCTCGGCCAGCTCGGCCGGGTGGAGCTGCACGTCGCAGGCGGCGCAGGCCGCGCGCAAGGCCGCCACCACGATGGCGCTCGAGCCCGCGAGCCCCACCTGGCGCGGGATGTTGGTGTGGAAGCGCACGGCGAGGCGCGGCTCCCCGGTCCCGCCGGCTGCCAGCCGCTGGCGGGCGGCCTCCGGAAGGCGGCCGAGGGCGGCCCCGAGCAGGCGCGCGGCCTCCGGGTCGGCAGGCAGCGCGAGCCGTGCGCTCGGCTCCACGCGGACCTCGGCCAGGAACTCCCGGAAGGCGAAGGCGATGGCCTTGCCCCCGTAGACGTCCGAGGGGTTGCCCAGCAGGCCCGCCCGGGCGAAGGCGCGGGCGCTGGCGGGGCGGGGGCCGGGCGTCACGGGTGCGGGAGAGGGATCAGGAGGCTCCGGGTGACGGCCGGTCGTGCACGAGGACCCGCTTCTCGCCGCCGAAGAGGACCGCGATCTTCATGGCGCCGACCACGCCCTGCACCACGCCGCGACCCAAGGTGGGATGGTCGATGCGCTCGCCGGCCGCGTAGCACGTGGTCAGGTCGTAGCGCCGCACGGGCTTCGAGAGATCGGCCTCCACCACCTGCGGCTCGGCGGGCGCGGACTTGGCCCGCGGGCGGGGCTTCGGGCGGATGCGGCCGGCCGTGGACTCCCAGGCCGTGGCCAGGCGCGGCGGGGCCAGCAGCGTGGGCCGCTCGTCGCGGACCTCCCAGGCCGGCTCGCCCTCGAGCACGAGGCCGAGGTAGCGCACGCCGATCCCGAGGGCCGGGACGGCCTCGCCCTCGGGCGGCGCCTCGCCCTCCTCGCTGCCCTCGAGCACGCGCGCCAGCCGCTCCATCTGGTTGATCCAGGCGGCGCCCTTCTGGGCCTCGCGGCGCCGGCACAGCTCCCAGTAGCGGGGGCTCCCCACCAGCAGCAGGACGGGCGGCTCGCTCGACACGCTGCGGCCGAAGGCGGTCTTCAGCTCGGCGCCCAGGGCCTCGCGGTCGGCCTCGAGGAGCGCGCAGCAGGCCAGGCCCTCCAGGAGCGCCCGCAGCGGCGTGTCGCCGGTGGAGCCGCGGCTGGCCGAGGGGGCCACGTACTGGAGCACCACCACGGCCAGGCGCTCGTCGGGCCCGAGGCCGAGGCAATCGACGCGCCCTACGCCGGGCGGCTCGGACGCCACCAGCTTCACGGGCACGTGGTAGTCGAGCAGGTCGACGGACCCGGCGTCCTCCCCGTGCAGGCGCGCGGGCAGCGGCAGCGGCCGGCCCGCCTGGCGCGCGTGGTTCACGAGGGCGATGGCGAGCTGGTCCGCGTCGTGCCGCGCGCCCCGCTTGGGGAGGGTCCCGTCGTGGCCCGCGAAGTACGCCTTGCCCGCCGCGCCGCGGCGCGGCGCGCTCTCGATCTGCCTGCGGTAGAGGCTGGCCAGGCCGGCGGCGTCCAGCGCCTGCGCGACCGCGCGGAAGCCGGACGCCTTGCGCACCTCGCGATCCTGGGCCAGCTCGCCGAGCGTCTGGTGGTTCAAGAGCCCCTCCCCGCAGCGGCCATGCGCTGGAAGGGACCAGTATAGCCGCTCGGAGCCGGCTAGAGCTCCACGTCCTCGATCGCCACCGCCACGCGCCAGGTCTTGAAGGACACGCTGTCCACCAGCGCCCGCGCCGCGTAGCCGAGGGCGGGCGGCGGCGGCTCCAGGAGCACGATGGCGCGCACCGCGCGGTCCCCGTCGGTCACGTGCTTGGCCACCCAGCCGAGCTGCTCGAGGATCCGGCCCACGGGATCGCCCTCCGCCCGCTCCGCCACCATCACCACCACCAGGGCGCCCGCTTCGTCGACGCCCAGCAGGTCGATCTCCCCCACGTCGCTCGCGAGCCCCACGCCCACGGGCCTTCCGCTTCCGGGGTCGCAGTAGACGGCGAGGCCCGCCTCGATCAGCCCCGGCTTCTCGACGATGCGGGCCCGCAGCTCCTCGGGATGCAGGGTGAAGATGGCGTAGCTGGCCGGAGCCGCGCGGGGCCGCTTGCGGGCGGGCGCCGGGGGCCGCACCACCACCGTCTCGTCGCCGGGCTCGGGCGCGCCGGCCGGCCCCCGCGACGCCGGCTGCTCCTCGCCCAGCTCCACCTCCTCGGCCGTGCGGACCGGCACCCGGGAGGCCACCCGGATCGCCCCCTGGCCCGGCGGGAGGGTCTCCTCGGCCTCCACCACCTCGGCGCCGGCCTCCGCGCCCCCCACCAGGGTCCGCTCGGCCTCCCCCTCGGCAGCGGCGGGATCGGAGTCCAGGGAAACCAGCGGCTGCGCATCGCTGAGGGAGGCTCCCAGGCCGGTGGCGCGGCCGCAGTTCGGGCAGTGGCGGTCGCTGGGGCGCACACGCGTGTTGCACGACTTGCAGACCATGGCCCCCTCCCGGCACGCACACGCCTGGAGCTCCTCTCATCGGCCGGGCGGGCAGTCCGGTTGAGGACGCCTGGGATACCCTGGAGACGGCCATGGCGGGTGAGCGACGGGCGCGCTTCGGGATCGGCGCGGTGGTGCGCCACCGCCACTTCCCCTTCCGGGGCGTGGTGTACGACGTGGATCCCACCTTCAGCAACAGCGAGGAGTGGTACCAGTCGATCCCGCTCGAGATCCGGCCGGCCAAGGACCAGCCCTACTACCACCTGCTGGCCGAGAACGCCGAGACCACCTACGAGGCCTACGTCTCCGAGCAGAACCTGCTGGCGGACGAGTCGGGCCAGCCCTGCCGCCACCCCCTGGTGCAGGAGCTCTTCGACGAGCTGCCCGGCGGCCACTACCGCCTGAAGCTCCCCGCGCACAACTGACGCAACGGTCAGCGCGTGGCGCCCGAGGACAGGCGCACGCCGGTTGCGCCGAGGCCGCAGTAGCCGGCGGGGTTCTTGGCCAGGTACTGCTGGTGGTACTCCTCGGCGTACCAGAACTCGGGCGCCTCGCGGATCTCGCTGGTGATGGGGCCGAAGCCCGCCCGGGAGAGCTCCTTCTGGTACAGCTCGCGGCTGGCCTCGGCGGCGCGGCCCTGCTCGGGCGAGAAGGTGTAGATGCCCGAGCGGTACTGCGTGCCCACGTCGTTGCCCTGGCGCATCCCCTGGGTGGGATCGTGACCCTCCCAGAAGAGGCGCAGCATCTCGTGGTAGCCGGTGGTGGCCGGGTCGAAGACCACCAGCACCACCTCCGCGTGGCCGGTCGTCCCGCTGCAGACCTGTGCGTAGCTGGGGTTGCGGGTGCGGCCCCCCGCGTAGCCCACGGCCGTGGTGTGGACCCCCGGCGCCTGCCAGAAGCGGCGCTCCGCGCCCCAGAAGCAGCCCATCCCCAAGAGCGCGGACTCGAGATGATCCGGGAAGGGCGGCGCGAGGCTCGTCCCCAGCACGAAGTGGCGCACGCGGTGAGCCTAGCAAGCGCGGATATACTGGGCGCCAGGAGGCGCCCCCCATGCCCTGGACGGCCGACGATCTCCCGGACCTCGCCGACAGGACCTTCATCGTCACCGGCGGCAACAGCGGGATCGGCTTCGAGGCGGCCCGCGCCCTGGCGGGCGCGAACGCCCGGGTCCTGCTGGCCTGCCGCAGCCGCGCGAAGGCGGGCGAGGCCCTCGCGCGGATGCGCGCCGAGCATCCCGGGGCGGCGCTGGAGGCGCTCGACCTCGACCTGGCGAGCCTGGCCTCGGTGCGCGCCTTCGCCAGGGAGTTCCTGGCGCGGGGCGAGAGGCTCGACGTCCTGCTCAACAACGCGGGCGTGATGGCCCTGCCCGCCTGCCGCACCGCCGACGGCTTCGAGATGCAGCTCGGGACCAATCACCTCGGCCACTTCGCCCTGACCGGCCTGCTGCTCGAGCGCCTGCTCGAGACCCCGGGGGCGCGCGTGGTGAACGTGAGCAGCGACGCCCACCGCTTCGGCTGGATGGATTTCGACGACCCCAACTGGCAGCGGCGCCGCTACCGCAAGTGGCGAGCCTACGGCCAGAGCAAGCTCGCCAACCTGCTCTTCACCTACGCGCTCCAGCGCCGGCTGGAGCGCGCCGGGAAATCGCCGGGCCTGCTGGCCGCGGCCTGCCATCCGGGCTACGCGGCCACCAACCTCCAGGCCGCCGGGCCGCGCATGCAGGGCTCGGGCTTCCTCGAGTCGGCGTTCGACGTCCTGAACCGCGTCTTCGCCCAGAGCGCCCCGATGGGCGCGCTGCCCAGCCTCTACGCCGCCGCCCATCCCGACGTGCAGGGGGGCGACTACATCGGCCCCGACGGCCTCCTGGGCGGGCACCCGAAGAAGGTCCGCTCGAGCCGGCGCTCCCGCGACGCGGCCGCCGCCGAGCGCCTCTGGCGCCTCTCCGAGGATCTCACCGGCGTGCGCTACGACGCGCTGGCCTGAGCGCCGGGCCCGGAGGCCGAGCCCCGAGGGATGCGCATCGCCACCTGGAACGTCAACGGCCTGCGGGCGCGTCTCGAGTTCGTCCTGCACTGGCTGCGGGCCCGGCAGCCGGACCTGGTGGGGCTCCAGGAGCTCAAGCTCGCCGACGAGCAGTTCCCGCACGCGGAGCTGGCGGCCGCGGGCTACCGGGCGGCGAGCCACGGCCAGAAGGCCTGGAACGGCGTGGCCGTGCTGCACCGCGAGCCCCTGGCGCTGGAGGTGTGTCAACGCGGGCTCCCGGGCCAGGAGGAGCTGGGGGCGCGCCTGCTCTCGGTGCGCGCCGCGTCCGCGGACGGGCCCCTGCGCTTCACCACGGTCTACGTCCCCAACGGCAAGCACGTGGGCCACGAGGACTTCCCCCGCAAGCTCGCGTGGCTGGACGCGCTGGCGGCCTGGCTCGAGCGGGACGCCCGGCCCGACGAGCCGTCGGTGCTGTGCGGCGACTTCAACATCGCGCCCACCCCCCTGGACAGCTGGAACGAGG
>Ga0326597_10012146_pt1 | contig 11358 bp, 10 predicted proteins | sample RVTome_12_FD_203789 | JGI IMG/M metagenome (GOLD analysis project Ga0326597, IMG submission 203789) | Soil microbial communities from uranium-contaminated site in the Upper Colorado River Basin, Wyoming, United States - RVT100D185 | ecosystem: Environmental > Terrestrial > Soil > Contaminated >...
ATGGCGGTGGCCCGGCTGCTGGGGCTCGTCCGGACCCAGGCGGTCGACGCGCTCGGCAATGCCGGCACCCAGGCGGCGGGCCTGTGGCAGTTCCTCGACAGCGGCGCCATGTCGAAGCATCTGCACGCCGGGCGCGGCGCGGAAGCAGGCCTGGTGGCGGCCGAGCTTGCGGCGCTAAGCTTTACCGGGCCGCCGGAAATTCTCGAGGGCGCGCGCGGCTTTTTCGCGGGGCTGTGTCCCGACGGCGATCCGACCCGCGTCCTGGGCGAGCCCGATGCGCCCTGGCAGCTCCACCGGACGTCGATCAAGCCGTGGCCGTCCTGCCGCCACACCCACCCGGCGATCGACGCGGCACAGGAAATCCGCCAGGCGCTTGCCCGCGACGGGCGCGGGACGAGCGAGATCGCCGCCGTCGATGTTACCGCCTATCAGGCGGCGCTCGATCTCTGCGACCGCCCCGACCCGCGCACGGTCTACGACGCCAAATTCTCGTTGCAGCATGCGGTTGCCGCGGCGCTGAGCCGGGATAAAGTCGATTTCGGCGCATTCGGCGACGAGGCGCGAGACGAATGCGCGAAACTCCGCGCTTGCGCGACGGTTGCCGCCGCGCCGCGCTACGAGGCCGCCTATCCGGCCCATTGGGGCTCCGCCGTCACCGTCCGCCTCAAGGACGGCGGCGTCCATTCCGCCGAGCGCGGCGACGCCAAGGGCGATCCGGAAATGCCCTTGAGCGCCGACGAAATAGTCGACAAGGCGCGCCGGCTCATCGAATTCGGGCAATATCCCGAGCCAGACGCGCTGATCGAGGGCATATTGGCGCTGGCGGACGGCGGCCCCCTCCCCCGGCTTGCGATCTGAGCGGATTGGACGCGGCCCGCAAGGCTTGCGCGCCATGCCCGGTCTGGTCTAACGCTGGGAAACTAAAACCGGGCGCGTCAGCGCCTCGCAACAGGGCCACGGTATGCCGGCCGGAGGATGGGTGGCCGAGTGGTTGAAGTTGAGGGCGGAGAAGCGAAAGATCCGGTGAATCTTTCGCCCGCCCGAAAGGTCTTGAAAACCGGAAGGCGGGCAACCGCCTCGTGGGTTCGAATCCCACCCCATCCGCCACTTCAGAACAGAACTACGAACGCCGGCAGCGTTAGCTCGCCTTCCGCGACCAAGTGAGCGGCAGGTCCAGTTCCACGCGGTCGTGCATCACTTTGGGCGTGATCCGCCCACGCTCGCCGCGTTCGAGGCGGACCAGGCCGTAGCCTTCCATCGTCCTCAGCGTGCGCGACAGATTGGATTTGGCCCTACCGGTTATTTGCGCCAGCTCGTCGAGCGAGCCGGGCGCCTTATCGGCGATGACCCGCAGCAGTTCGCGATTGCCGGCCGACAAGACCTTGGCGAATGACTCGGTCGAGGTGAACCAGACCTTGGGTTCGCCCGGAGCGACACGATGCTCGCCGCGCGCGATCCGCAGGGTGCGCGCCTTCATCTCCTCGTAGCTGGCGATGCCGACTTTCAAGGTGGTCATGGGATCACTCCTTTCTCGCGCAACACCGCGTCCACCGTCGTCCAGAAGTCGGCGAGCAAGGTCGCCGCGTCCTGGTAGTCATAGGACTTCATCGTCCTGAGCCGATGCCGATGGTCCTGCGGCTCGCCGCGCTTCTGTCTGCCCGCCGGATGCGCGTTGTCGAAGCCGACCAATCGCTCGCCGTCTGGCCCGTGCAGCGTCAGCGAATAGTCAAGCCCGTGCGGCTTTTCCAGCGACACAGGCACGCGTGTCACGACGAACCGGACCCAGTGACCGCCCTCCGGGTCCACCACGAGAACCTGCCCGTCGAGGTCGAGCAGCACATCGAGGGTCGGGTCACGCGGCTCCGTCACGCCATATAGTTATCATACTGAAGCAACTCAAGCAAGCGAAGCCTTTTCGCCGGCAGCAAAGCGGCCGACGTCGCTTCCATCGTTGATATCATTGACGTTTCGGCGGAAACCGCCAGCAGGAGGTGTTCGACGGGTGGCGCAAAATCTCAATTAATCCAACCATACGCGCCCGACCGGGGCAGGCCCTTGCCTCGGCTTACGATCCGAGCGGACTTGGCGCGGCCCGCAAGGCTTGCGCGCCATGCCCGGTCTGGTCTAACGCTGGGAAACTAAAACCGGGCGCGTCAGCGCCTGTCAACAGGACCACGGTATGCGGACCTGAGGATGGGTGGCCGAGTGGTTGAAGGCACCGGTCTTGAAAACCGGAAGGCGGGCAACCGCCTCGTGGGTTCGAATCCCACCCCATCCGCCAGCCTTCGCTCTTCGAGCTTCGGCCGGCTTACGCCAGTAAGATGCCGAAGCGAGTTTAGAGCGAGGCTGCCCTCCGAAGCTTCAGCGAAGGAGGGCTGGTGCAGGGAGCGCGAAATGTTCTACGTGTACCTCATCAGGAGCAAGGCGTTTCCCGAGCAACGGTACGTCGGGTTCGCCACAGACCTAAAAAAACGCCTCGCCGCACATAATGCGGGCGGCTCCGTCCATACAGCAAAATACAAACCGTGGAAGTTGATCAGTTATCATGCCTTTGCTGACAAACGCCGCGCGCAGGAGTTTGAATATTACCTCAAATCCGGCTCCGGAAAGGCGTTCGCGAACAAGAGATTCTGGTGAGCAAATGCCTCCCGTATACTCAAGAAAGTCCGCTGATGCCGGCGCCTAAAATTGAGCCGCACAGGATCACGCGCCCGATCCAGCTTCTCGCTGTTTGGTTTGCAGGCTTGGTTCTGCTCGTCGGTGCTTTCCTCTATGCGGCTGGCAACTTACATCGCCTTTTCCAACCGGATGAAGGCAGAGGCTTTTGAGCGTTACCTCAAGTCCGGGTCTGGCCACGCCTTCGCCAAGAAACGTCTGTGGTAGAATTCGGGGAAATGACGGCGTTCCGCCCCGGCATTGTCGATAACGCCGCCGGAGACAGGAGAACGATGGCCGAGCTCGTGACCTATGCACGCCAGGGGACCGTCGGCGTCATCGCCATCGACAACCCGCCGGTCAACGCACTTGGCGCCGGCGTCCGCAAGGGGCTGGTCGACTGTCTCGATAAGGGCAACGAGGACCCCGAGGCCAAGGCGCTGGTGCTGATCGGCGGCGGACGCACCTTTCCGGCCGGCGCCGATATCACCGAGTTCGGCAAGCCGCCGGCCTCGCCCACGCTCCCCGAGGTCATCGCCGCCTATGAGGACAGCGCCAAGCCGGTGCTCGCGGCGCTGCACGGCACGGCGCTCGGCGGCGGGCTCGAGGTCGCGCTCGGCTGCGATTGGCGCTGCGCGAGCAAGGACGCCAAGCTCGGTCTGCCCGAGGTCAAGCTCGGCATATTGCCCGGCGCCGGCGGCACTCAGCGCCTGCCGCGGCTGATCGGCGCGGAAAACGCGCTGACGGTCATCGTCGGCGGCGAATTCGTCGCCGCCCCCGAGGCGCTGGAATGGGGCCTTATCGACGAGATCGTTTCCGGCGATCTGCCGGCGGGCGCCATCGCCTTCGCCGAAAGGATCGTCGCCGAGGAGCGTCCGCGCCGGCGCGTCCGCGACATGGAGGTTTCCGCGGCGCCCGAGCTGTTCGAGGGTTTCCGCCGGACCGTCGCGAAACGGCAGCGCGGCTTCATCGCCCCGCTCAGATGCATCGAATCGGTGGAGAACGCGACCAGACTGCCCTTCGACGAGGGCCTGGCCGCGGAACGCGCCATGTTCGTCGAGCTCGTCGCCTCGCCGCAGGCGGAAGCCCTGCGCTACCTGTTCTTCGCCGAGCGCGAGGTCGCCAAGGTCCCCGGCATCGACAAGGACACGCCGCTGCGCAGGATCGCCTCGGTCGGCATCGTCGGCGCCGGCACCATGGGCGGCGGCATCGCCATGAATTTCGCCAATGCCGGCATTCCCGTGACCCTTGTCGAGGCGGTCGAGGAGGCGCTCGACCGCGGCTTTTCGGCCATCCTCGGCAACTATTCGGCGAACGTCGACAAGGGGCGTCTGACGCAGAAGGAGGCGGATGACCATACGGGGCGTCTGACGGGGTCGGTCAATTTCGACGATCTTGCCAAGGCCGACCTGGTGATCGAGGCGGTGTTCGAGGACATGGCGCTGAAGAAAGAGATTTTTGCCAAGCTCGACGCCGTCTGCCGGCCCGGAGCCATCCTCGCCACCAACACCTCGACCCTCGACATCGACGAAATCGCCGCCGCGACAAGCCGCCCGCAGGACGTCATCGGCACCCATTTCTTCAGCCCGGCCAACGTGATGAAGCTCTTGGAGATCGTCCGCGGCGACAAGACGGCCGACGACGTTTTGGCCAGCGTGATGCGGCTGTGCCGCGTCATCTCGAAGGTCGGCGTGGTGGTCGGCGTCTGCGACGGCTTTGTCGGCAACCGCATGCTGCACGCCTATTGGGACCAGGCCTATTCCTTGATCCTGGAGGGGGCGCTGCCGCAACAGGTCGACAAGGCGCTTTACGACTGGGGCTGGGCGATGGGTCCGTTCGCGGTCATGGACCTTGCCGGCACCGACGTGAGCTGGCGCGTGCGCCAGGCCAAGGCGGAAAGGCGCGACAGGAACAAGCCCTATCCCGCCGCCGTCGCCGACCGTCTGTGCGGGAAAGGCCGCTTCGGCCGCAAGACCGGCGCCGGCTGGTATCGCTACGAGGAGGCAAGCCGCGCGCCCCTGCCCGATCCGGCGGTCGAGGCGCTGATCCTTGAAGCATCGGCGGAGATGGGCATCGCCCGCCGCGAGATCGCCGACGAGGAGATCGTCGAACGCTCGCTCTATGCGCTGGTCAATGAGGGCGCGCGCATCCTCGCCGAAGGCGTCGCCGCGCGGGCCGGCGACATCGACGTCATCTACCATTACGGCTACGGCTTTCCGAGATATCGCGGCGGCCCGATGTTCTGCGCCGACGAGATCGGCCTTGAGAAGGTGCTTGCCGGCATCCGCGCCTTCGAGGAACGCCAGCCCGGCCTGTGGACGCCGGCGCCGCTGATCGTGCGGCTTGCCGGCGAAGGCAAGGGCTTCCGCGATCCGTGAGCGACGCCATGGCGGAGGACCCAAAAATCGTGCGCCAGCTTGGGCCCTTGCGCGCCGAGGTCGCGGCCTGGCGCGCCGGCGGCGAGCGCATCGCGCTGGTGCCGACCATGGGCGCGCTGCACGAGGGTCACCTTGAGCTGGTGCGCCTGGCTGCCCGCAGCGCCGCCCGCACCCTGGTCTCGATCTTCGTCAATCCGACCCAGTTCGCGCCAAACGAGGACTATTCGCGTTATCCGCGCGACCAGCGCGGCGACCTTGACAAGCTTGGGCCGCTCGGCGTCGACCTGGTGTTCATGCCGGCCGCCGCGCTGATGTATCCGGAGGGCTTCGCCACCTCGATCCATGTCGCCGGCCCCGCCGAAGCCGGGCTCGAGGACAAGTACCGGCCGCACTTCCTCGGCGGTGTCGCCACGGTGGTGTGCAAGCTTCTCGCCCAGTGCCGGCCCGATATCGCGGTGTTCGGCGAGAAGGACTATCAGCAGCTTCTGGTGGTGCGGCGCATGGTCCGCGACCTCGATCTCGGCGTCGAGATCGTCGGTGCCGAGACGGTGCGCGAGGCCGACGGCCTGGCGCTTTCCTCGCGCAACGCCTATCTCGATGCCGACGAGCGCGGCATCGCGCCGGGCCTCAACGCGGCGCTGCGCAACGCGGCCAAGCGGATCGCCGAGGATGGCGACGTGGAGACAATCATGGCCGCCGCGCGGGCCGGCCTCACCCGCATGGGCTTCCGCGTCGATTATGTCGAGGCGCGCAACGCCGAGACCCTGAAACCCGTTTGCGACCCCAAGCGCGAGCCGATCCGCCTCGTCGCCGCCGCCTGGCTCGGCACGACCCGGCTGATCGACAATATCGCCGTAGGAACAGAGACTTAAAGAAGCCCGAGCTCGGCGAGCTCGCGGCGCAGCTCGCTCGGCATCTCCTCCGCCCCCTTGGCCACGGCGCCGAGGTCCGGCGGCGCGTCCTTTGCCGGAAAGTAGCGCCAGCCCTGAAACGCCCGGAAGGGCCGCGGCGCCACCACGACGAGCTCGTTGCCGAGAACCAGGTGGCAGCGGCGGATGCCTTCTGCGTCGGTGAACGGGCGGATGTCGACGAGCCGCTGGCGGGTCTGGATGAAGCCCTTGATGACCCAATAAAGCGAGCCGCCGTCGATCAGCTCGTCGCGGCGCTTCGGCGTCATCCGCGTCGTGTGCTTTAGCTCCACCGGCTCGCCGCGCCGGCGATAATCCGCAAGCCGGTGCGCCTGCCATCGGGCGAGATCTTCGATCGAATCGCAGCCGACGCAGAGCTTGATCAGGTTGAGCGCCATGGCGGCAAGGTGAGGCGCAACGGCCTCGCCGTCAACCGCGCTTCGTGCGACAATCTGTGGGTTGAAGCCGGTGGCGAGGGTCACCAACTGAGAAGAGCAGGTTCAACAGGTTTCCAGCAACAGGAAGGATTGGTCATGAGCATCGCCCGTGTCACCGAGATTATCGCCTCCTCCCCGACCAGCATGGAGGACGCGATCCGCAGCGGCATCGAGCGCGCCTGCAAGACCCTTGAAAATGTCGAAGGGGCGTGGGTGCAGCAGACCACGTTGAAGGTCAAGGACGGCAAGATCTCCGAATATCGGGTGAATCTGAAGGTGACTTTCATCCTCACCGATTAGAGTTCGTTGAAATTCATCGTGAATTGAGAGCGCGGAGCGGAGAAGGGCTTCGACGCCCTCGTCTGGCGGGTGCCGTTCTCAGCCCACGGTAGGCGCGTCGTACTTGGCGATCGCCGGCTCGGTCCGCGCGCCTTGAGCCAGCTCCTCCCAGGCGGGCAGCGCCATCACCGCGTCCATATAGGCGCGGCTGTCGGCGGAAACCGGCACCTTATAGACGTGGAAGCGGCTGACCACCGGCGCGAAGACGGCGTCGGCGGCGCAAAAACGGCCGAACAGGAACGGCCCGCTACGCTCCTGGCCGGCGGCGCGGCAGTCGGTCCAGATTTGCTCGATGCGGGCGACGTTCGCCCTCGCCTCGTCGGAGAGGGAAACCACCGCGGGCGCGCGGCGCAGGTTCATCGGGCATTCGCGCCGAAGCGCCTGAAAGCCCGAATGCATCTCCGCGCTGATCGACCGCGCCCGGGCGCGCGACGCCGCGTCGGCCGGCCACGGGCCCGCCTGGGGATGGCGCTCGTTGAGATATTCGATGATGGCGAGCGAATCCCAGACCGCAATCTTCCCGTCCTTGAGCAGCGGCACGAGACCGGACGGCGAATGGGCGGCGATGAGGTCTGCCGTATCCGGCCGGTCGAGCTGGATGACGATCTCGCTGAATTCCGCCCCCGCCATCTTCAATGCCAGCCAAGCGCGGACCGACCAGGAGGAATAGTTCTTCGAGCCCATCACCAGAACGTACATGGCTGTTCTCCTGCGTACCTGCCGCCGTCAGTGCCAAAAATCGCGCATCAGGATCACGTAAAGCGTGACCAGCTCAAGTCGGCCGAGCAGCATCGCCAGCGCCAGCAGCAGTTTTGCTGAATCCGGAATGGCGGCATAGGTGGAAGCCGGCCCGATCACCGGCCCGAGGCCCGGCCCGACATTGCCCACGGCCTGGGCGACGGCGCTCACCGCGGTGAGGAAATCGAGACCCGTCGCCATCACCGCCAGCGACAGGGTCCCGAAGGTCAGCAGATAGAGGAAGAAGAAGGTGACGACGGAATGCTGCATATCCGGATCGACCGAGCGGCCGCCATATTGCACGTTCACGACCCGGCTCGGCGACAGCGTGGCGCGAAGCTGGTTCAGCACCGTGCGCAGCATGATCTGCCAGCGGAAAATCTTGACGCCGCCGGCGGTGGATCCGGCGCAGCCGCCGATGAAAAACAGGAAGAAGAAAGTGCCGACGGCGAAGCTGCCCCAGGCGCTGTAGTCCGCCGTCGCATAGCCGGTGCTGGTCATGATGGATATGACATTGAAGGCGGACTGGCGCAGCGCCTCGGCGACCGACACGTCGCGAAACAGGATGTTCCATGCCATCAGCAGCAGGATCGCCGCCGCCAGCGTCAACAGCAGCCCCCTCACCTGCTCGTTTTTGAACGAGGCCGCGCGCGGCTCGATCACGATCCTGGCCAGAAAGACCAGCGGCACGCTGCCGAGGACCATGAAGACGATGGTCACCGTCTCGATCGCGACCGAATCGTAATAGCCGATGGAGGCGTCATGGGTCGAGAAGCCGCCGGTGGAAATCATCGTGAAAGCGTGGTTGACCGCGTCGAAGGTCGACATGCCGGAGAGGGCCAGCGCGATGATGCAGGTAACGGTGAGGCCGCCATACACAATGGCCATGGCGGCTGCGATCTGGCGGGCGCGTGGAAAAATCTTCCCGGAAATGTCGGACGATTCGGTCCGAAAAAGCTGCATGCCGCCGATCCTCAGCGCCGGCAGCACGACCATCGCCATGGCGACGATGCCGATGCCGCCGACCCATTGCAGCAGCGAGCGCCACAACAGCAGCCCGGGCGGCAGATGGTCGAGCCCGGTGAGCACCGTCGAGCCTGTCGTCGTCAGCCCCGAGACGGTCTCGAAATAGACGTCTACGAGACCGATCTCGAGCGGAGAAAGCGCCAGCGGGATCGAGGCGAAGATGCTGACGATCAGCCAGAGCGAAACGGTCAGGAAGTACAAATATGTCCGCCCGGGCGGCACCTTGCTTGTCTTGCTCGCAATGGCCAGCAGCGCGCCGATGGTGAATGTGGCGAGCGCTGAAACGACGAAGACGAAGGCGTCGGGATGGTCGTAGGCGAAGTCGACCAGTGCCGGCAGTATCATCAGCATGCCCAGCAGGCAGAGCAGCAGCCCGTTGACATAGAGGATGAACTGAATGCTTGCGCGCAGCATGGCCCTCGTCCCGGTGCAGCATTCCGGCGAGGGGCGCCGGGGGACGCCGCGGAGACTAGAATCTAATTTGGCTGCGTAAAAGCATTTGATCGCAGCGCGTCAGCGCACGCGACGCAGCGCCGACTGCGGCCGACGGACCGTAACGGCGCGGCCGGAAAGGCTCAGCCAAGCCGCTCCACCGCCACCGCCGTCGCCTCGCCGCCGCCGATGCACAGCGCCGCGATCCCCTTGTCGACGCCATATTGCGCCATGGCGGAAACGAGCGTCACCAGAATGCGGGCGCCCGATGCGCCGATCGGATGGCCGAGCGCGCAGGCGCCGCCATGGACGTTGACCTGGTCGTGCGGCAGGTCGAGATCGCGCATCGCCGCCATGGTCACGACCGCGAAGGCCTCGTTGATCTCGTAAAGCCCGACCTCGTCCTTCGACCAGCCGGTCCGCTCCATCAACTTGTTGACGGCGCCGATCGGCGCGGTGGTGAACCAGGCGGGTTCCTGGGCGTGGCTCGCAGCGGCGACGATGCGGGCAAGCCGCGTCAGCCCGCGCCGTTCGGCGTCCGCGGCGCGCATCACCACCAAGGCCGCGGCGCCATCGGAAATCGAGCTCGAATTGGCCGCCGTGACGGTGCCGTCGGGTCGGAATGCCGGCCTCAGTTGCGGGATCTTTTCGAGATTGGCCTTGCCCGGCTGTTCGTCGACGGCAATCACCGTTTCGCCCTTGCGCCCGGATAGGGTCACGGGCGCTATCTCGCCCGAAAAATGACCGCTCTCGGTTGCCGCGCGGGCGCGTTTCAGGGACTCCACCGCAAAGGCGTCCTGTGCCTCGCGGGTGAACTGGTAGGCTTGCGCGGTGTCCTCGGCGAAGGTGCCCATCAGCCGGCCCTTGTCGTAGGCGTCTTCCAAGCCGTCGAGAAACATATGATCCTTGATCTCGCCGTGGCCGAGGCGCAGGCCGCCGCGCGCCTTGGGCAGCAGATAGGGCGCGTTCGACATCGATTCCATACCGCCGGCAACGACGATGTCGGCCGAGCCGGCGTTGAGCGCATCGCAGGCCATCATCACCGTCTTCATGCCCGAGCCGCACATCTTGTTGACGGTCGAACACGGCACCGACCGCGGCAGGCCCGCGCCGAGCGCCGCCTGGCGGGCCGGCGCTTGCCCCTGCCCCGCCGCCAGGACGCAGCCCATCAGCACCTCGCTGATATCCGCCGCCGCGACGCCGGCGCGTTCGATCGCCGCGCTAATCGCGCCGGCCCCGAGCTCGGCCGCGCTCTTCGCCGCCAATTCGCCCTGGAAGCCGCCGACCGGCGTTCGCGCCATGCCGACCACGACGATCGGATCGGAGCCGTTGGAACCTGTCATGACCATCCCCTTTTGCTGCCTTGCAACAATCTATTGCCTTGCAGCATATTCCTGTTGCAGCACACATCCAAGGAAGTTGCGCCGGCCATTTGCCGCGCTCAGTCGGGCCGCGGCGGCGCCCGTCTCAGCTCGACCGGGCCGCGCAGGACGATCTCCCGGTGGGGGAAGGGAATTGCGATGCCGGCTTCCTTGAAGGCATCCCACAGCGCCAGGAACACCTGGCCGCGCACATTGGCGACGCCGCGCTCGGGGTCCTGAATCCAGAAGCGCAGAACGAAATCGATCGAGGAATCGCCGAAGTCGGTCACGTGGCAGACCGGCTCGGGGCTGCGCGCCACCCGCTCGACCGCCTTGGTCGCGGCGATGGCGATCTCGCGCACCTGGTGCGGATCGCTGTCATAGGCGACGCCGAAGGTAATCTCGAGGCGGATGTTGCGCGAGGAGAACGACCAGTTGATCACCTGCTGGGTAACGAAGTCCTCGTTCGGGATCAGATATTCGCGCCCGTCGCGGGTCACCACCGAGACGTAGCGCGAGCGCAGCGAGGTGATCCAGCCGAAGGTCTCGCCGAGCGAGATCACGTCGCCCGGCTTGATCGACTTGTCGAGCAGGATGATCATCCCGCTGACCAGGTTCGAGACCACCTTCTGCAGGCCGAAACCGATGCCGAGGCCGAGCGCGCCGGAGAACACGGCAAGCGCGGTCAGGTCTATGCCGATCGAGGTGAGCGCGACGAAAAAGGCGACGGCGACCAGCACGACCTTGACGATCTTGCCGATCAGCACCTGCATGGAGGGCGTCAGGTCCTCGTTGCCGATCAGCCGCCGGTCGAGCAGGTGGCCGATCGCTCCGGCGAACCACAGCATGAGCGTGAGCAGGATCGCGCCCTTGACCAGCGCCCATACCGTCAGGTGCAACGCACCGACGTCGAAGGACAGCGATTGCATCAGCTCGATCACCGGCCCGAGCAGGCCGAGGATGTTCAGCGCCGCCGCGCTCCACACGATCACCGCCACGATGCGCGCCAGCGTCCTGTTGCGGATCGCCCGCGAGCCGACGGAGATGATCAGCCACGCCGTCACCAGGCTCATCGCCACGCCGA
>Ga0326597_10012147_pt1 | contig 11358 bp, 8 predicted proteins | sample RVTome_12_FD_203789 | JGI IMG/M metagenome (GOLD analysis project Ga0326597, IMG submission 203789) | Soil microbial communities from uranium-contaminated site in the Upper Colorado River Basin, Wyoming, United States - RVT100D185 | ecosystem: Environmental > Terrestrial > Soil > Contaminated >...
CCTCCCCCGTGCCTTCGGCACGGAGGAGGACGCCGGCTAGTCAGGTCAGGTGGGGGCGGCTCGCGCGGCCGGGATCATCTGACGGAGCAGTCCGGCTTCGCGATCTTGTTTGGTCTTTCGGTCGTGGCAGGGGTCGCAGCGGTCTTTGAGGTTGTCGAGGGCGGTCTCACCGCCGGATCCGCGGGGTTCGAGGTGGTCGGTTTCGAGGAAGTACCGGTTGCCGCAGTCGATGCAACTGCGTCCCTCGAATCCGGGTGGTTCCCCGAGGTTGAGGGCGATCTTGATCCCGGTGGGGATGTGACGGCCGAAGCGGCGGATGTTGCGCAGATCCTCCCCGTCATAGAACAGCCCGGTGAGGAAGGCGTCCTGCGCAAGTTTCTGGGCGATGGCGGGGGCGATGGGTCCCACGCCGGGGATCTTGCAGTGTTCGTCGTCGCGAACGTCCTGCCAGCCCCGCTCGGCGACTCCGTGGGAGACCAGGACCACCATTTCGGTGCGGCCCTTGCCCTTGGCGTCGCCTGAGGCCACTGCGGGGAGGGCGTCGGCGAGGTACCGCTCGAACGGCTCCGCCGCTTTCGCTTCCCGTGACAGCTTCTTGGCTTCGTCCCGCAGCCGGTTGACCAGCGGCGTGCCGATGTGGGGCTCCAACTCGGCTTCGAACCGGATGGTGCCCTTGTCGGTGATCCCGTGGCGGAGGAACCGTCCCTCATGCTGCTCTCGGGCCAGATTCCTGGGGTTCTGAGCCTGGAGGCGGATCCGCCGGGCGTCCTCACGCAGCACATGGACCGGAGCACCGCCGCGGACCCGCTCCAACAACGGCCCCACCGAACCCGGAGCAGCCGACTCGGTCTTGGCGATCTCGGTCGCCTGATCCAAAGACAACTCACCCGCCCGTATCGCCTCGGCCAGTTCCGGGGTCTTTTCCGCCGCCTCGGCGGTCCTGAGCGCCTCGCGGGCTTTGCCCATCGAGGTGCCGTTGGCCCGGGCCAGGGTGGCCGGGTCCCCGAGCAGCCGAGCAGCCGTTGCACCCCCGGCCGAACCCAGCTTGACCAGCTGCCCGAAGGTCGCGACGAGCCGCTTGACATCACCGGGCGGCATCTCGCCGCGTCCGACCTTGGCGGCTCTCGCAACCAACTCCTTGGCCCGCTCGGCCAGATCGTCAGCCTCGGAGAGCAATCCCGTATCCATACACAGATCATGCCAACTGGGTATGACAGAAACGCTGGGAACCAAACACCAATCTCCACCATCTAACCCCCGATGACCGACGACCGGGTCGGGCGCTTCCGCGCCCTCTACGACGAGGCCTATCCGCGCCTCATGGCCTATGCCTCGCGACGCGCCCGCACTCCCGATGCCGTCGAGGACGTCGTCGCCGAGGTCTTCACCACCGCCTGGCGGCGCCTCGATGACGTTCCCGATCCGGCGATGCCGTGGCTCTACGGGGTCGCCCGGCGAACCCTGGCCAACCACTACCGCTCGCTCGACCGCAAGGACCGCCTCCAGGAGAGGATGCGTGTCGAACCGGGCACGAGCCCCGGGGAGTTCGACGAGGTCCATCACGCCCTCGCCCGGCTGAGCGCCGACGACCGCGAGATCCTCACCCTCCACGCCTGGGACGGTCTCGAGTCACCCGAGATCGCCCGGGTGTTCGAGATACCGGCGAGCACGGCCGCCGTCCGGCTCCACCGGGCGAAGAAGCGATTCGCCCGGGAACTGGAGAAGAGCCTGAAATCGGGGAGCCTCACCCGGACACCTCATGGGGTGAAAGGGCACCACGGAGAGGTGACGGAATGAGCAAGCGATTCGACGGGGACCCCATCGATCAACTGCGAAGCGCCGACCCCCTCGACCGATCGGCGGTGCCGACGGACACAACGGGGGCCCATGCCCGGGCCCTGTTTCAGGAGGTCATCAGCATGAAGACGATGGAAGAGAAAGTTGCCGCCAAGCCGCGGCGCTGGGCGAGGCCGGCCGCATTTGCGGCGTCGGCCCTGGCAGTGGCGGCAATGGCGGTGGGCGCCTATGCGGTGTTCGCGCCGGAGGACGCGCCGGAGGCGATCGTCGGCGCCCCGATCGGCGGCGGCGCCCAGATGTGCATCCAGTACGAGGACGCCATCCTGCTCGCGCAGGACGTCGCTTTCGACGGGACGCTCGTGTCGGTGGAGCAGATCCCCGGCAGCGGGGAGATCGACTTCCCGCAGAACCTGGCCACGTTCGAGGTGCACCGTTGGTACCAGGGTGGCGAGGGTGACACCGTCACGCTCGACGCCGGGATCCTGTACGGCGAGGGCGACTCGATCGCTCTGGTCGGCGCCAGCCTCGAGATCGGCGAGCGATATCTGATCTCGGGAACCGACGGGTTCGTGTGGGCCTGCGGCTACTCGTACACCTACGACACGGAAGTCGCCAACCACTGGGCTGAGTTGTTCGGAGGTTGATCGGGAGGGGTTTGCGGCGGCCCCGCGTCGGGTCGCCGCAAACCCCCTCCGTCTCGGCCTGCGGCCGATCCACCTCCCCCTCCGGGGGAGGAAACCGCGGACTGCCCTCCGTCACCGCCTGCGGCCGATCCACCTCCCCCTCCGGGGGAGGAAACCGCGGACTGCCCTCCGTCACCGCCTGCGGCGGTGCCACCTCCCCCTCCGGGGGAGGCAACCGCGGACTGCCCTCCGTTTCGGTCTTCGGCGGACTGCCCGACGTCGCGTAACTGCGCCGCTCTGTACAGTCCGTGGCTGAATCTCGGATCGAAGGGTGGGCCATTGTCGAACATCAGTCGTGACTTGCGGGCGCTCGCACGCCTCGCTCCGCGTCCCGTGCGTCCCGAAGAGGCCGCCGTGGCCCTCGGCGTGGAGGTCTCCGCCATCGTGGACGAGGGCGAGACCCTCGTCGCCGCCGGTCAGTTGGAGTTCCGTGATGGCGGCTTCGCTTCGGGACCCCAGGCCGACGACTCGGATTCTTCGGCGGTTCGGGACGGCCAGCTCGCCGCCTCCCTCGCCGGGGCGATGGCGGCCGCAGGAGCCGAAGGAGAAGTGGTCGGCCGCCTCTACGCGGCGGCAGGCCGATGGGAGCAGGCACGAGAGCCACTCGCCACGGCCGCCCTCGTCCCGGGAGTCGACCAGGCGAGCGCCGCCGATCTCGCCGCGCTCGCTCTTCAAGCCCACGAGCGCTCCCCGGGCCTCGATCGCTCCATCGAGGCACAGCTGCGGCTGCTGCACGCTCGGCACCTGCGGGCAACCGGCCGCTCGGCCGAGGCGATGGCCGAGCTGGAGATGGCAGTGCGATGGCTCGAGGGCCTCGCCCTCGTCAATGCCCTCCGTTTCACCACCGTCGTCGCCGACGACATGCAGCACTCCCAGCGCGCCGAGACCTACGCCGCTCTGGGCGAGCGCGAGGCCTGGAACATCGGCGCTCCCGCCGAGGCGGGGTCACTCCTCAGCCTGCGGGGCCGGGTCCTCAGCCGGATCGGGTTCCCCCGCGAGTCGGACCGGGCCATCGAGGTCGGCCTCGAGCTGCTCGACCGGCATGGCGACGACGGACAGAAGTTCACCGGACGGGTCAGCCGCGCCTGGGTTCAGTTGGACCGCGGTGAGGCCCGTAGCGCCGAAGCCGGGTTCGACGACCTCCGCGACGAGGCCGAGGAGCTAGAAGGGCCCTTCTCCAAGGTCGACAAAGAGGTGTATTGGGCGCGGGCAGCCTTTGCCACGGGTCATCCGAAGGGCGCCCTGGAAGCCGTGGAGCGCGTCGAGGCGGCCGCTGCCACGATGGGTGCCCCCGTCCTCGACTTCCTCGCCGCCATCGCCCGCGCCGAAGGCGCCCTTTACTTCGAGCGTTGCGAAGAGGCGCTGGAGGCATCCGATCGGGTGCTCGAGTTCGCGCTGTCGGACCTTCCCGCCTGGGAGAACCGGGCCCGGGTGCTCCGTGCCCGCTCGCTCACCGGCCTGGGCCGTCTCGACGAGGCGACCGAGGAGGCCAACGCCGCGCTGGCGGCGACTCCGGAGGGCGTCGACGGGCTGCGGCTCCGCAAGGAGATCGAGGTGGTTCGTCTCCTGGCGCTTCCCGCCGATGCTTCCTGGCCCCAGAAGCAGGTCGAGGACCTCACCGACGAGCTGCTCCAGACCCGCTGGAACCTGTCCGCACTGGAGCTGATGATCGAGCGCGCCAAGCGGGAGAAGGACCCGGATCTGGCGCTTCAGGCGGCAGGGCTCGCCATCGATCTCGGGATTCCCACCGTGGCCATCCGGGCCGCCAATGCCGCCCAGATCTGGTCCGACCCGGGTGGCCAGGCGGTCGGCTACGCCGCTCAGGCGGTCCAGCATCAGCTGCCCGCAGCCTGGGCCGACGAGTGGCTGGCGCTGCCGCATGTCGCCGCAGCCCTCGGCGTCGAAGTGACCGACGACCAGGCGGCTACCGATGAGCTCACCGCGCAGTGGGCCCATGTCGTGTCCGAGTCGGGACTCGCCGGCTACGAGGTGTTGAGCCCGGCACAGCGGCGCGCCCAGGGGCTGGTCCGCCGTCGCAAGGCGACCTCGTGGGCGCGGCGCATCCTCACCGCGGCGGCCGTCATCGTCATCGCCGGCGGTGTGAGCGCCGGGATGGTGCTCGCCTTCGCGCCCGACGACGATCCGACCGTGATCACGGCTGCCACCGGCCCGACGACCACGACGACGCTGGCGCTGGAGGAACGGCAACTCGTCCCGTCAGATGCCCGTTTCATCGGTGTCACCGCCTACCGCGGCGACAACGCTCGTTCGGGCGTATTCGCCGGCGTCACCTCGAACATCGACGACCCAACCGGCTTCTGGTGGCGGTTCCAGACGGCGGACCAGATCGTGGCCTCGCCGGTGTCGTTCGGGCAGTGGGTATTCGTGGCCAGCACCGACAACAGCATCTACGCGCTCGACACGACCACCGGTGACGAGCTGTGGAGCACACTCTCAAACGACGCCTTGCGGGCCACGCCTGCGGCGGACGAGATTCGGTCGACGGGTGTCGGTGGTCAGGGCGGCAACCAGAGCGTCGTCGTCTACGGCGACACCGGCGGAACCGTCTACTTCCAGAACATCAGCTCGAGCACACCGTTCTACTCGGAGCCCTTCAATGGAGCCATCGTCGGATCTCCCCTCATCTTCGGTGAGCGGGTGGTAGTCGTCAGCAGCCAGTCCAACTCGGCCCAGGTCGTGTCCTTCCTGCCGATATCGCGTGAGATCGAGTGGACCTTCCCGGGGGAGGACGCCGAACCGATCGGCCCGATCCGCGGGGCGCCCGCCTATCACGACGGGATCATCTACCTGGCCACGGCCGGCCCCGGTGAGCAGGGGAGCCTGCTGCTTCTCGACGCCGAGACCGGTGGGCTCCTCTGCGAGAGCTTGCCGATCGGCCGCAGCGAGGTGAATCCGGTCGTCATCGACGGCACGGTGTATGTGCTCACGGCGGCGGGCCAGTTGTGGACCTTCCCGGTCGACTCGTGCCGCGCCGGAGCCGAAGGCCGTCTCACCTACTACTCGGTGACGGGAGCCGCCACCGCACCGGCGATCGCCGGCAACATCATTGTGATCCCGATCGGCCCCCGTATCGCTGCCATCGATGTGACGAACACCGACTCCGGGTACGACGTCGAGTGGTCCTACGAGACCGGGTCAACGATCTTGTCGGCTCCGGTGGTGGCCAACGGCCGGGTGTACTTCGGGGACGGCGACGGGGTGCTCAATGTGCTCGACCTGGCCACCGGCGACCTGCTGTGGCAATGGGACACCGGGAGCCGGATCGTCTCGTCACCGCTTGTCATGGACGGCGTCGTCATCGTCACGAGCACCAACGGGTGGGTGGTCGCAATCGGTGAGGGCACGCCCGTCCAGCCGGTGGCGCCAGAGCCCTCGGACGAGATATCGACCACCTCCGGCGAGACCACGACCACCACTCAGGGCGGCGACGTCACCACCACGACCCGGGAGCCGGTGGTGACGACCATCATTCCGCCCACCGGGGTCAGCGGAGCGCAGTAGGGCAAGCGCAATTCGCAAATTGAGTTCGCAATTCGCAATTCGCAATTGAGGCGCAATTCGCAATTCGCAATTCGCAATTCGACAGAGCGGGTCCAGGCTCTATCGGACGTGCCCCGGTCACTCTGACCAATTGCTCGTCACACGCTCACGGCGGTGAGTCCGGCTCGGGTCAGGTGATCGCGCACTCGGGCCAGGCCCTCTCCCGACGTCTCGGGCCATGCCCTGGCGGCTTCGCGGGTTCCGTCGTGGCGGAACGCCATCAGTCGCACCGGGATCGAAGGTGACACCGAGGCGACGAACGCCGCCCAGGCGGTCAGCTCTTCGTCGGTGTCGGTGACGCCTTCGACGACGAGGAGGCGCACCTCGGCGAGCTTGCCGTGATCGTGGAGCCACCGGATCGACTCGTAGACCGGGGTGACGTCGTGGCCGGTGAGGGTCCTGTGCAGATCCGGTGTGCCCGCCTTGAGGTCGACCATCGCCCCGTCGAGCACCGGCGAGAGGCGTTCCCAGCCGTCGGGGGACAGGGTGCCGTTGGTGTCGACCAGGGTGGTGAGGCCGGCGAGGGCAGGGTCCTCCTTGATCGCCGTGAACAGCGCGATCAGAAAGTCGAGCTGAAGAGTCGGCTCGCCCCCGGTGATCGTGATCCCGGACAGGAAGGCGGCATCGGCGCGCAGCCGGTCGATGACCTGCTCGACGGAGGTCTCCTGCGCCATCGGCGACGAGTTGGAGGGGCATACCTTGATGCAGATGTCGCACCCGTCGCACCGGTCGAGGTGGAACACCACCCGACCCTCCGACATCGAGAGCGCATCGAGGGGGCACTCGCCCACGCACAACCCGCAGTCGTCGCACACGGCGATCGTGGACGGGTTGTGGCATGCGGTGCAGTCGAAGTTGCAGCCCTGGAGGAAGAGGACGTGCCGGTTCCCCGGCCCGTCGACCAGGCTGGTGCGAAGCGAGCTGGCGACGAGGCCGCGGGTCGTGCTCAAGACAGGCGCCAATCGGCTCACCCCGGGATAGTGTCTCGGCTTGTCTCAGGCCGAGACTCCATGGGACCTGTGACCGATTGCCCCATGTCTTCATGGCTGATCACGCGAGGTGTCCGGCCGAGCAGGCCCCAGTTCTCCACGGATTGCGCTCCTAGGACGGTGCTGGCGACGCGGGACCCCTCTCGCTTCCATTTCTCGATGTCCGACAGCTTGACCATGTAGCCGGTGACCCGGACCAGGTCGCATCCCTCCACGTTGAACGTCATCTCCCGCATGCCCGCGGCGAACGCCCCTCTTGTCACGTCGACGATCGCCCGGGGGTTTGCCCGGGCGGAGCCCTCCAGGGCGAAGATGTCGCTGATGCCGCTGGTGAATCGGCGATGGTGGGGGGCGACGGCTCCGATGTGGTCGAGCACCTCAGGCTCGGTGCCGATGGCCACCCGGGCGCCGGCGGTGATGCCGACATCGTCACCGATTCCGGACTGGGCATGGAGTGTCGCCCGCCCGAGCCGGCAGTACGGCAGCTCGCGCTCGTCCACAATTCGTGCCAGGGCGTCGATGATGCGGTCGGCGAGATCGTTTGCGGCGGCGTCCCAGCCGTATCTGGCTTTCCCGTCGAGGAGGGTGTCGATCGCCTCGGTGAGCCCGAAGATCCCGAACATGGCAGTGAACCGGTCGCGATGGAGCAGCCCCTCCTTCACCAGGAAGTGGTGGTCATAGAAGCCGGCTTCCTCGACGAGGAATCTGACCCGGGCCTCGATCACCTCGAAGACGAGCGCCGCGTGAGCCGGGAGCGCTTCATCGAGGTACCGATCGACGTCACCGGCGAACCCGGCGGCGGCCTCTTTGAGGTTGAGCCGCACCAGGGTGTGCGACCCGCCGCCGAGGGGGAGCGTGTTGTAACAACTCACGACGCCGTACCCCTCGGGGAAGTCGGCGGAGATCATCGGGTGGTTGGCGACATGCGGCTTGTTGACCGCGGCGATTGCCGTGGCCGCCAGCTCGAGCAGGTCGTCGCCCGAGATGGTGGGGTCGTACTTGAGCGTCAGGTTGGGCACGACCTGGGCCAGGGCGGCGTCGACGCGGAGCACCGACCGGGCGATCCGGTTGTTGGTGGGCCCGATGTTGGCGTGGGCGAAGGCGTCGGGGATCGTCCGGTCGAGGAACCGCCAGAACCGGGTGAGGAGAGCGTCGAGGGCGGTGTCGTCCCGGTCGTCCAGGTATGGGAGCAGCAGAGTGTCGAGATCACCGAAGTAGACGGGGTACGAGGTGATCGACGGGACGTTGTGATACAGGATCTGGAGGTTGGTGATGGCGTCCTCGAGTCCGGTCGCGGGCTCGAGCTCGAGGTACTCGCTGCCCTCGCGGAGGGCGACCGAGTAGTCGGGGACGGTGTACCGCGGCCGGTAGGGGGCATGACCCTCGGCGAGGTCGGACACCAGCCCCGATTCCAGAGCGGTTTCCGCCTCGGCCGACAGCTTGGGGTAGGGGAGCGCATCCTCGGCGAGAAGGGCGAGCTGATGGAGCCGTTGCCGGTAGGACAGTTTGGGCGTGGTGACGAGCCGATGTGCCGAATGTCGGAATTCGTCCATATGAGCCATGTCCCCCTCCTCTGCTCGCGCGGAACCGGCGCCCAATGGAGAGTGTGGGCGAGCAGTCCCGGCGGCGTTAGGGGCTTTGGGCCTTAGGAGGCGCGACGATTCGCAAGCAATTCGCAATACGCGATACGACGGACCGGTGTCGCGTAGACCGTGCGATGGGCGAAAGGCGAAGGGCGAAACCTGGACCGAGGGCATCGCGCCTGATTGCTGGTCGCCGGAACGCCAAGGTGAAACCTGGAAAGTCGCAGTTCGCAATTCGCAATTCGACAGACGCCCATGTTCCGAGTGACGCGTTTCGCCGGCTCTTCGGGAGGCGGGAGGCAGGGGCCCCCCGCTACCTCCTCCCTGCTCCCTTCCGGAGCCTCGTTGCCAGCAACAGCGCGACACCGGCGACCACTGCCGCCGCCAGGAAGGTCTCGGAGAGGACCGAGGCGCTGAGGTGTCGCTGGGCGGCTTCGGCGGCCTCCGCGTAAGCGGGGTCGGTGAGCGGAGGGAGGTCGATCGTCGCCCGCAGGGTGTCGTAGCGATGCAGGGCCCAGGCGGTGAGCCCGGCGAGACCCACCGCCAGGCCGATGAGCCGGGAGATGACGACGAAGGCCGTGCCCAAGCCGCGGCGCTCCGGCGGGACCTCGTCGACCACCGCGGCAGTGAGCGGCGCCGTGACCAACCCGATCCCGGTGCCGAGGAGTGCGGCGTGAACGCTCATCGCGAAGGCGTCGATGGCCGTGTCCCAGGTGGTCCCCATCACGACGAGGGCAACTCCCGCCGCCGCCATCCCGGCGAGGGTGGGGGCGCGGTGGGATATCCGGTCGCCGAGACGGCCACCTGCGACGGTCATGACGGCCATCGCCGCGGTCAGCCCGGTGAGGACCCAACCGCTCGTCACCGCGGCAGACCGCACGTCGAACTCCACCACCAGGTTGACGAAGAGGGGGATGTCGACCATGGCGATCGCCAGGACGGCGCCGACGAGGAGATTGGTCGCCAGCGCCACGCGGGTGGTACCGCTCTTCAGGACAGCGCGGCCAACCAGAGGGTCGTCACCCCTCCGCTCGATCAAGACGAACGCCGCAGTCGCCATCGCTGCCACCAGGAAGAAGGGCCACGCGAGGAGGCCGCCGCCCTCCGTGAGTCCCGCCAGATCGGTGGCCGAGGCGATGTCGCCCGACTCGACCAGGCCGATCGTCAGTGCCACCAGGGCGACCGACAGCGCCACCGCCCCGGCGGCGTCGAGGCGGCGCCCCGGGTCGCGTTGGCCCACCCCGCGCAGGACCACCCAGGCAGCCGCCATCCCGCCGATCGCCAGCGGGACATTCAGGTAGAACTGGCAGCGCCAGTCGAGGAAGCGGACCAGCATCGCCCCGAACAGCGGTCCCCAGACCCAGCCCAGCGTCTCCAGCGCCCCCACCGCGCCGAGGGCACGGCCTCGGCGCCCCTCCGGGTAGACATCGGCCACGGCGGCGAGAGCGACGGGGACGACGGCGCCTCCCCCGATGGCCGTCACCACTCGCCAGAACAGAAACGGCCCGAGGCTCGTGGTGAACGGGATGAAGGCCGAGCCGATGGCGAACAGCCCCAGGCCGCCCACGATCACCGCTCGCCGACCCACGATGTCGCTGAGCCGCCCGGCGAGCGGCATCACCGCCACATAGGCCACGAGGTAGGCGTTGACGATCCAGGCGGCGTCGTCGATGCGCTCGGGGAGCGCGATCTCCAGGTCGCCGACGATCTGGCGGAGGAGCGTCGACACCACGGTGAGGTCGTCGGCGGCGACGAACATCCCGAAGCCAACCACCGCCAGCACCAGCCCGGGGCGAGTGCGTCTCACTCGACCGGCGGTTCGATGTCGGCCGGCTCGTCGAACGGGCCGAGGCGGATCGTCCAGACGGTGTCGCCCTCGGGGCCTTGCGTCGTGAACCCGGCGGTCTCGACGAGGGAGGTCTCCGGATCGATGCCGAACTCGATCTCGACCTCCTGGCCGGTCACCACCCCCGCGGTCAGGCGCTCCACTCTCTCGGCAGGCGCGGTGCCGGTCACCACGTACCGGCCGCGTTCGAACCCGTGGATGATCGGATCGCGCAGGGCCCCGGCGAGCAGCGCGGTCCACCCCTCGTCGCCGAAGAGCAGCGCCGGGTTGAACCCGATCCCTGGAGCCAACTCGCTCCACTCGCCGGTCAGGGGATCGGTGACCCAGGTGCGGTCGGCCACCGACACGGTCCCCACCCCGATCGTGATGTCACCCAGCCGGAGCATCAACACCGCCTCGCCGCGGTCCGGGGCGAGGTAGGTGCCCTCGGCATCGACGAACTCGAGCCCGGTGATCTCGATCGGCGCGCCGGAAACGGACATCTCGAATCCCGCCGAGGTGAGGGCAGCCATGGCGGCATGGGAGTCGTCGAGAACCTGCTGCACCGGCGGCACCGGCCCGTCGGAGGTGTCCGACCCGCCGCAGGCGGCCATAAGCGCAATCAGGGCGAGGGTTGTGAACTGGCGCACGGAGGGGAGCGTAAATCACGTCGCCCGTCGCCCGTCGCCCGTCGCCCGCTTCCCGCTTGCCGCAAGAATCTTGGTTGCTGGTTGCTGGTTGCTGGTTGCTGGTTGCTGGTTGCTGGTTGCTGGTTGCTGGTTGCTGGTTGCCGCCGAGCGCAGCGAGGCTTACGCCACCACTGGCTTGAGGATCTCTTCGAGCGTCGGGCCCTTGACCTCCACCAGGTCGTAGAAGACGCGGACGCTGGGGACCTCCAGTTCGAGTACCCGGGCCAGGTC
>Ga0326597_10012148_pt1 | contig 11358 bp, 9 predicted proteins | sample RVTome_12_FD_203789 | JGI IMG/M metagenome (GOLD analysis project Ga0326597, IMG submission 203789) | Soil microbial communities from uranium-contaminated site in the Upper Colorado River Basin, Wyoming, United States - RVT100D185 | ecosystem: Environmental > Terrestrial > Soil > Contaminated >...
ACCTTCCAAGGCTCGGAGCCGTTGGCCAGGTAGCCGTCCGAGAGGACGATCACCGGGATCATGTACTTGAGCGCGATGCGGCTGGCCTCGATGGCGATCCAGAAGCAGTCGCCGGGCGTGGCCGGGGCCAGGACGGGGATGGGCGCCTCGGAGTTGCGGCCGAAAAGCGCCTGCATCAGGTCCGCCTGTTCGGTCTTGGTGGGCAGGCCGGTGGACGGGCCGCCGCGCTGGACGTCGACGATCACCATCGGCAGCTCGGTGGCGATGGCGAGGCCCATCGCCTCGGTCTTCAGCGCCATCCCGGGGCCCGACGTCGTGGTCATGGCGAGCGCGCCGCCGTAGGCCGCGCCGATGACCGACGTCATGGCCGCGATCTCGTCCTCGGCCTGGAAGGTGATGACCCCGAACTCCTTGAACATCGACAGCTCGTGCAGGATGTCCGACGCGGGGGTGATGGGGTACGAGCCCTGGAACAGGGTCAGGCCGGACTTCGCCGCCGCGGCGACGAACCCGAGGGCCAGCGCGCTGTTGCCGCTGATGTTGCGGTACGTGCCGGGCTCGAGCTTGGCCGGCGGGACGTCGTAGCGGACCTGGAAGGCTTCAGTGGCGTCGCAGTAGGCGTAGCCCGCGCGCATGGCCAGCTTGTTGGCCTCGGCGAGGATCGGCCTGGTCTTGAACTTGTCGTCGAGCCACTTGTGCGTGGGCTCCATGGGACGGCTGTAGAGCCAGTAGCACATGCCCAGGGCGAAGAAGTTCTTGCACCGGTCCATGCTCTTGGCGTCGAGGCCGAGATCGCGCAGGGCGGCGCGGGTGAGCTTCGTCAGCTCGACCTGGAAGAGCCGGTAACCGTCGAGGGTATGGTCCTCCAGCGGGCTGACTTTGTACCGTGCCTTCTTGAGGTCGGGCTCCTTGAAGTCGTCGACGTTGACGATGAGGATCCCGCCCGTCTTGAGGTCGGCGACGTTGGTCTTGAGGGCGGCCGGGTTCATGGCCACCAGGACGTCCACCACATCCCCCGGCGTGTAGACGTCGCTGGAGGAGAAGTTGACCTGGAAGCCGCTCACCCCGGGAAGAGTTCCCGCGGGGGCGCGGATCTCCGCCGGGAAGTCGGGGAAAGTGGCCAGATCGTTGCCGAAAAGGGCCGCCGTGCTCGTGAACTGGCTGCCCGTGATCTGCATGCCGTCGCCCGAGTCTCCGCAGAAGCGGATGACCGCGTGGGCGAGGGTTTCGTGGGGCTTCGGTACCGCTTCCAGCGTGGCCATTGGGATTCAGGACCTCCGGACGGGGCTTTACGACAGATGAGTATAGCGCCCTGCGCGCCGCGCCCCAACACGCGCGTGACCGCGGTTACAGTCATCCCTTGCTTCTCGCGGTGGTGGGCGCGGGCGCGGCTGGGCTGATGGCGGCGATCACCGCCGCGCGTGCGGGAAGCCGCGTGGTGCTCCTCGACGGCGCGCGGACACTGGGCGCGAAGATCCTGATCTCGGGCGGCGGGCGGTGCAACGTCACCCACCACGAGGTGGACGAGACCGCGTTCGCCGGCTCGTCCCCCGCCGCCATCCGCAAGGTGCTGCGGCGGTTCGACGTCCCGGCGACGGTGGCGTTTTTCGCCGAGCTCGGCGTCGCGCTGAAGCGCGAGGAGACGGGCAAGCTCTTCCCGGTGACCGACCGCGCCCGCACGGTCCTCGACGCGTTGCTGGACGCGGCGCGCGTAGCCGGGGTGGAGATCGTTCACCCCTGGCGGGTGGCGGAAGTCGTGCGCGGACCGTCGGGTTTCACGATCGTAGCGTCGGACGGGCGGCGGTTGGAAGCGGAGCGCGTGGTGCTCGCCACCGGAGGGAAGAGCATTCCGAAATCGGGCTCCGACGGCGCGGGCTACGGGATGGCGGTGAAACTCGGCCACTCCATCACCGACCTCGTCCTCCCGGCGCTCGTCCCCCTCCGTCTCGCCGAGGGACATTTCCTGCGCTCGCTGAGCGGCCTCGCCGCGCCGGCGACGGTGGAGGTGCGCAGCGCTTCGGGCCGGCGCCTCGTCGCGCTCACGGGCGACACCCTGTGCACGCACTTCGGCCTGTCCGGCCCCGCGATCCTCGACGTGAGCCGGCATCTCCTCACCGCGCGCGCCTCCGATCCCGCGGCGGGACTGGCGATCAACTGGCTGCCGGGAACGTCGACCGAGTCCCTCGACGAGCACTTGCGCACGCTGGGCGCGGGGACGCCCTTGCTGCTGCTGAGGGGGCAGGAGCAGATCCCCGAGCGCCTGGCCCGCGCGCTGTGCGCCGCGGCCGGGGTGGATCCGGCGACACCGGGCTATCGGCTCACCCGCGAGGGCCGCCTTGCCCTCGCGCGCGCGACCACCCGGCTGGCCGCGCCCGTCGTGGGCGACACCGGGTTCGACTTCGCCGAGGTGACGGCCGGCGGCGTGCCGCTGCGGGAGCTCGACCTGCGGACGCTGGAGTCGCGCGCCTGCCCGGGGCTGTTCGTGTGCGGCGAGATCTGCGACGTGGACGGGCGGATCGGCGGGTTCAACTTCCAGTGGGCGTGGGCCAGCGGTTACGTCGCGGGCCTGGGGGCCGCCGCTGCGTGACCTTCGGCCCCCGGTGGGCCGCCGACGGCTTCGTGGCCGGGCTGGTCGCCGGCCTCACGGGAACTACTCCGACAGCATCTCGTGCTCGCCGTGGTAGACGACGTAGCAGATGCAATCGTCGGGCCCTTCGGCTTCCTCGGAATGTTCGGAGCCGGTGACGCTGCGGCAGATCTCGCCGGGTCCGTACGAGCCGCGGTGGTCGCGCAGCCGGCCCGACAGCACGAGGATCTCCTCGTCGCCCAGGTGGCGATGGCGCGGGTAGCGGCTGCCCGACTTTGCCCACACAAGCACCGCGCGAAAATGCCGCGACGGATCTTCCCTGACGGTGTGGAACTTCAGGCCCGGCGCGAGCTCCTCCCATGTGTATGCGGTCACGTCTATGGGCAGCGACGGGGCTTCCGCCAGGTCGAGGATGCGCTGGCGAAGCGAGGGCGCGGGCTCGATCGGGCCCGCCAGATCGATCAGCGTTTGCGAGGCGTGGGCTAGAGACCGCGCGCACACGGCGCAGGACGACACGTGGGAATCGAGTCGCTCGCGATCCTCACCTTCCAGCGCTCCCAGCGCGTAGGCACCGATCAGCCGACAGTCGTCACCTTCCATCGAGCTTCTATTCTACGAGGCAATCGGCGAGGAACGAGAGCGCGAGAGGGTCAGCACGAAGGGACCAGGGCCCGCATCTCCTGCGGCCGCGGATGACCGGCCGACTCAGCGGCACGCACGGCCTGGCAGGCCGCCGCGCTCTCTCCGGCGGCGGCGGCGGTTCGGGCGATCAGGTCGAAGGCCCAGGGCGTGGGGCGCTTCATCGCGTTGCGACGGGCCAGCTCGAGCGCCCTCCGCGGCTCGCCCCCGGCTCCCAGCCAGAACTCCGCCGCGTGGTCGCTGAACGCGTCTCCATGCCGCGCCAGCAGGTCGCCGTAGCGAGCCGCGGCCCACTCACGCCAGCGGGCCGCTTCGCTCGTACGCCCCGCCTCCGCCAGAACCCTCGCCAGTTGACCCGCGGGGTCGGGGTCCTCCGCGCCCACGGCCGCCGTGCTCAGCAGCTCGATGGCCCGATCGCGATGGCCGAGCGCCGCCTCCACTTCGCCCAGGTGCGCCGTCGCGGCGACGTACGACGGCAGGCGGAGGTGCGCGGCCAGGAGGCGTTCGCGCGCCCGGTCGAGCTCGCCCAGCCGCATCCACATGCGCCCCTCCTGGAACTCGAGCCACGCCAGCGGGAACGGCGACGCGTCCCGGTACGCCTCCCGGGCCTGACGAAAACGGGGCACCGCTTCGTAGAGTCGTCCCTGCTCGGCCAGGACCGCCGCTTCGGCGCCCACGGCCGTCACGTCGGCGCGCAGGCGCACGAGCCGTCGGCGGATACGCAGCGCCTCCTCATAGCGTCCGACGGCCTGCAGGACGGCAGCGCGGGCGGAATCGATCGCATCCGGATCCCCGCCGCGGGCGCCTGCCATGCGTAGATCGGCCTGCGCGGCCGCGAACTGGTGCAGCGCCGCACCGGTGCGGGCCCGGGCAAGGAACGAATCCGCCGAGCCCGCGCGCACCACCCACTCCCCCGCCAGGACGGCGGCCCGCTCGTAATCGGAGACCCGCGCCAGGAACTGGCCGCGCATCAGGCGCAACTCGATCAGCTCCGGCACCGCGCGGGTCTGACCGACGGCCAGCTCGCGCTCGCGAGCTTCCACCATCGCGTGCAGGTTCGAGAGCGCGATACCGGCGTCGGTGGTGCGCACCACCGGCGCCGATCGACAGCCGGCCAGCGCGACCACGCCGACCATCACCACCCGGAGCAAGCGATCGACCTAATTGGGAGCGAGCAGGAACGGGAAGCTGGTCGTGGAGTGCGCGCCGTCGGCGTCACGGTCGACGCCGTCGGTCACGCCGGCCAGGGCCCCCGCCGCGACGACCGAATAGGTGCGATCGATGGTGTCGACGATCGGGGTCCGCCCGCCACAGTCGTCGTTCGTGATCCCGACCGCGTTGGCCTCGACCGCCAGGTAGACGTCGCAGGCCCCGGAGTTGGTGTTGACGTAGAGCTGATCGTCGGCCAGCACCGAGGCCAGCGTGCCGTAGCGCCCGGCCATGGCCGCCGGGTCGGCCAGGAGCTGGTTGCCGCACACCGTGTCCAGGCTGTCCAGGATCGCGAGGTTGCCGGCGAAGCGTGCCGCGTACTGCGTGCCCCACTGCGCGGGCACCGAAGCCGCGTTGTAGCCATCCTGGTTCGCGCCTTTGGTCGTGCTGTTGAGGTTGAAGGGATCGGTCACCGCCGTGTTGACGCCCGCCCGGCCCATGCGGTCGATCTGGGGGCCGAGCGCCGGAGGCGGCGGAGCCATGCTGTCGTTGCAGGCGGGCAGCAGGGCCGCCAGCACCATCGCCGTGACGAGAGTCTTGGGTGAGCGCATTGTCTCCGGGCCTCCTCAGGACCTGCGGTGCGTGCTGCCCCAGACGCTGACGATGGGTCCGTTGCGGGTGATGAGCGACTTGTCGATAGAGACCACGATCGCGAAGGCCTCGAAGCCCAGGAAGTCGTCGCGTCCGGTGCCCAGCGTGTTCACGAGCGAACCGGCCGTAGCCGCGTCGAGCAGGGGGCAGCCGGCCAGGTCGAAGGTCAGGCTGCCGGCCACGGTGCCGACCGTGCGTGCGGTGGTGTTGAAGCCGGTGAGGTTGAAGAAGAACGGATCGTTGCGCACGCCTGCGAACAGCTTCAGGCGCGCGTCCGGCGATTCGATGCCCGCTGGATTGCTGGCGTCTCCGCCCAGGAAGATATCGTTGCCGGCCCAGCAGCGGATCTGTCCGGACGTTTCGACCTCGCAGATGATGTTGTATTCCTGACCGGGCGGGGCGCCGAAGCTGGCTCGGCTCGTGGTGTGGAACACGTACTGGACGCGGTCCGACAGCCGGAAGTCGACCGGCACGTTCCGCCCGATCGTCATGGCCAGGTTGAGGTCGGTGGTGTCGGCGGACATCCACGCGTAGACGTCGTCGATGTCGGCGGTGGGCTCGGCGGTAGAGGCCGGGCCGTCTGCGTGGTCGGCGGCGCGCAGGGACGCCCAATAGGTGCCGCTCGCGATGAGCACGCCCAGACCCAGCGCCAAGCCTCGGATCGAGCTTCGCATAGCGTTTCGTGCCTCCTTCGAGTTCGGCGAGAAGCGGTGGAGCGGCCTCGCGGCCTTCCACCGACTTCACTACGGCTGCCGGCCCCCGATCGGATGGCGCCCACCGAAAAAATCACGCGCGACCGCCACCCTCAAGTTAAGATGGTCCTCGCCGCTCCCGGCCGCGAACACGTCATGAGCGAGTCCCACGCCCACGTCCTCTTGCAGCGCCTCGCGGCCGGCGACCACGAGGCGCTGGGCGAGTTCTACGACCTTTACGCCGGCCTGGCCAACGGCCTGGCCCTGCGCATCCTGCGCGACCGCTCCGACGCCGAGGACGCGGTGCAGGAAGCGTTCGTGCAGGTCTGGCGCGAGGCCGCGCGATACGACCCGCGCCGGGGCAGCCCGCAGGCCTGGCTGTGCACGATCGCGCGCACGCGCGCCCTCGACCGGCGGCGCCGCCGCGTCGCGCGGCGAGAGGACGCGACGGGCGCCCTGCCGGCCAGCTCGAGCGCGCCGCAGATGGAGGAAGCGCTCACTGTGCGCAAGGCGCTCGGCGGCCTCTCGACGGACGAGCGCCGCGCGCTGGAGCTCGCGTATTACGAGGGGCTGACCCAGTCCGAGATCGCGCGCCGGCTGAACGAACCCCTGGGCACGATCAAGACCCGCATCCGCACCGCCATGATCCGTCTCCGCGAAGCGTTGGGGCCGGGGGCCTCGTGAGCGACGACGCCTGCTCGAGAGGACTCCGAGCACCCACGCCCGGCCCGCCCTGATCGACGGTCATTCCATTCCCAGCCAGAGCCGCAGGGCCTCTTCGACCGCCTCGAGCTCCGTCGGATCGCACCGGCCGATCTCGGTGCCGACGGAAGTCCGCGGCACGGTAACGATCTTGTCCACCATGATCTGCGACAGGCGGCGAAGGCCCGTTCGCGGGCCCCCGGGCACCGTGAGGCGGAACAGTGGAGCGTCCACACGGTCGGAGGTGATGGGGCAGATCGTCACGCTCGCATGGGTTTCGTTGAACAGATCGGACTGGACGACCAGCGCAGGGCGCGGCTTGCCCGTATAGGCGCCGCGCGAAGCCACGACCACGATGGCGCCTCGACTCAGCGCCATTCGCGGCGGTCCGCGACCCGCTCCACGAACTCGAGCGCCTCGCGCTCCGAGGCGCGCCGACTGACGAGGAGGGACTGCCGTCGCGCTTCCGCGGCCGGGTCCGTGCCCGCACCGCCGCCCAGCGCACGCTCGAGGATCTCCCTCAGGAGGGCGCTGCGGGTCCGTCGGCGGCGCCGAGCTTCCCGGGCGATGGCGCGGTCGAGATCCCGTGAGACCCTGAGCGTCACGACCGACGACTTGGGTCGAGCCGCCATATCCTCCTGCAAATGTATGACAGTATACATCTGCGAGTCCTTCCGGAGGCGCACTACTCCCGCTCGGGAGAGGGGATCAAGCGAAGTCTGCGGGCCTGGCGGTCCAACTCACCGCATCAGGCCGGCGGCGTCCCACTGGCGGATCGTCGTTTCGACCAGCCGCGCGATCTTGTCGTTCACGCGGTCGAAATAGACCTTCGCCCGCGCGGGGTCGAAGCGCGGGTAGCCCTGGCCTTCCTTGTAGAGACCGATGCTGGTCGGCGCGGGGTACGCGATCCAGCTCCCCGGCGCCGGGTTCGCGGCCGCCATCTCCGGCGTATAGCGCTCCTTGTGCACGAGCGCAGGGTCGATCGCCATCACGAAGGCGGTCTCGTTGTCGCCGGCGTGCCCGCCGTCCTCGCCGAAGACCTCCTGGGTCACGTCGGAGCAGTACGACCACCAGTTCACGACGAGGATGCGCGTGTTGGTCTCGCGGCCGACCTCCTGGGCCAGCGCGCCCAGGATGGCGGTCTGGCCGCCCCCGTGGCCGTTGATCATCACGATGTTGCGGAAGCGGTTCCGCGCCAGCCCCTGCAGCACGGAGCGGACGTACGCGCGGTAAACGTCCTCCGGCACGGTGAAGGCGCCCGGGTACGCGTCCATCGAGCCCGTGAAGCCGTAGGGGACGACGGGCGCGATCAGCGCGTTCACGCGCGGCGCGATGGCGCGGGCGATGGCGAGCGGGGCCACGATGTCGGCGCCGTTGGCGATGACGCCGTGCCCCTCGAGCGTCCCCAGTGGGAGCAGGACGGTCTCGATCCGGGAGGGCACCCATTCCCGGAACTCCATCCAGTTGATGCGCTCCATCTCGCGGGTGGTCGGGGCGGCGGTGTCGGCGATCGCGACTGCGAGCGCCAGGAGCGCGAGCATCAGGAGCTGGCCGGCGCGGCGTGTTCGGTCACGAGCTGCGTCTCGGTCGCGGCGGGGATCGATAGCGCGGCCTCGACGATCGACTCCTGCTCCTCGGCGTGCGCCTTGTGCGAGCCGGGGGCCGGGCTGGCGCTCGCCTCGCGCCCGACGTAGCGCGGGACCCTTCCGCCGGCGAGCCCGGCGGCGCGGTCCAGGAACTCCTCGCGGACGAAGCGCCACGCGCCCATGTTCCGCGGCTCCTCCTGCGCCCACACCAGCTCCGCGGTCTCGGGGTACCGCGCCAGCGTGGCGGCAAGGTCCTCCAGCGGGAACGGGTAGAGCTGCTCGAGCCGGACCAGGGCCACGCCCTGGACGTGCTGGTCCTCGCGCGCCTTGAGCAGGTCGTAATACAGCTTTCCGCTGGTGAGGACGACGCGCCGGACGCGCCCGGCCTCCACGCCGGTGTCGTCGAGCACCTCCTCGAACCGTCCTTCCGCGAGAGAAGCCAAAGGCGACTGGCACCGCGGGAGGCGGAGCAGGCTCTTGGGCGTCATCACCACCAGCGGCTTCTCCACCGAATCCCGGCCCTGGCGGCGCAGCAGATGGAAATACGACGCGGGCGTCGACGGATAACACACCCGCAAGTTGTCTTCGGCGCACAGGGTCAGGAACCGCTCGATGCGCGCGCTCGAGTGCTCCGGCCCCTGCCCTTCGTGCCCGTGGGGCAGGAGCAGCACGAGGCCCTGGGGCTGGGCCCACTTGGTCTCGGACGCGACCAGGAACTGATCGACGATGACCTGCGCGCCGTTCCAGAAGTCGCCGAACTGCGCTTCCCACATCACGAGGGCGCGGTGCTCGGCGACCGCGTACCCGAACTCGAAGCCCATCACCGCGGCCTCCGACAGCAGGCTGTCGTGGACCTCGAAGCGCGTCCCCGCGGGCGCGATCGAGTTGAGGGGAACGTGCTCCCTGCCCGTGCGCACGTCGAAGAGCACGGCGTGCCGCTGGCTGAAGGTGCCGCGGGCGGTGTCCTGCCCGGACAGCCGGACCGGCACGCCTTCCAGCAGCAGCGTGCCCAGGGCCAGCGCCTCCGCGGTCGCCCAATCCACCTCGCCGCGCCCGGCGAGCAGCTCGGCGCGGCGCTTCAGCAGCGGCATCAGCTTGGGATGCAGCTCGAAGTCCGCCGGCACCGTGCTGAGGGCCTGCAGGGTGGTGCGCAGGCGGCCCCACATGGCGGCCGGGTCCACGGGCCCGCTGGCGGCGGGCGCGCGACGCGCGATCTGCCCCAGCGCTCCCCCGTCCCCTTCGCGCTGCATCTGGGCCTTCTTCTCCGCCCAGATCCGGTCCACCTCCTCGCGGCTGATGGCGCCCGAGCGCACGAGGTGGTCGGAGTAGAGCTGGCCGACCGAGGTGTGGCTCTTGATCTTCGCGTACATGAGGGGCTGCGTGTAGCTGGGCTCGTCGCCTTCGTTGTGCCCCCAGCGGCGGTACCCGACCATGTCGATGACGATGTCCATCTTGTAGCGGTCGCGGTACTCCCAGGCCAGGGCGGCCACGTGCGCCACCGACTCCGGCTCGTCGCCGTTCACGTGGAGGATCGGGGCCTGGACCATCTTCGCGACGTCGGTGGCGTAGGTCGACGAGCGCGCGTCGATGGGGAGAGTGGTGAAGCCGATCTGGTTGTTGATGACGACGTGGATCGTGCCCCCCGTCGTGTACCCCTCGAGGCCCGCGAGGTTCAGCGTCTCGGCCACGATCCCCTGCCCGGCAAAGGCGGCGTCGCCGTGGAGGAGGACCGGCAGCACCTGCGCCCGCCGGCTGTCGCCGATCGCGTCCTGCTTGGCGCGCACCATGCCCTCCACCACCGGGTTCACCCACTCGAGGTGGCTCGGGTTGGGGGCCACGGAGACGGCGAGGGTCTCGCCGGTGTGCGCCTGGTGGGTGCCGGTGGCGCCGAGGTGGTACTTCACGTCACCCGAGCCCTGGATGGACTCGGGGTCCACGTTGCCCTCGAACTCGGAGAAGATCTGGGCCAGCGGCTTGCCGACGGTGTTGGCGAGCACGTTCAAGCGGCCGCGATGGGCCATGCCCATCACCGCCTCCTTCACCCCCGCCCGCGCCGCGTCGGAGAGCACGCGGTCCAGGAGCGGGATCAGCGCCTCGCAGCCTTCCAGCGAGAAGCGCTTGTGCCCGACGTACTTCGCGTGCAGGAACTTCTCGAAGCTCTCGGCCTCGACGAGCTTCTCGAGGACCCGCCGCCGCCCGGCCGGATCGAGCGCGGTGCGGTTGCGGCTCGATTCCATCCGCACCTGCAGCCACGCCTTCCGCTCGCGGTCGGCGATGAACATGTACTCGGCGCCGATGGTCGCGCAGTAGGTCTCGCGCAGGATCTCGAGGATCTCGCGCAGGGTCAGCCGCTCGGTCCCGGCCAGCCCGTTGGTGATGAACTCGCGGTCGAGGTCCCAGATGGTGAGGCCGTAGGTCGCGGGGTCGAGGTCCTTGTGCGGCACGCGGGTGGAGTCGAGGGGATCGAGGTCCGCCACCAGGTGGCCGCGGACCCGATAGGCGTTGATGAGCTGCAGCACCTTCGCCTGCTTCTCGATCTCCTCCTTGCTGCCCGCGGGGCCGAACAGCCCCGGCGAGACGTCGATCTCCCACTTGATGGGCTGGTACGGGACCCGGAGGTCCTCGAAGATCCGCTCGTAGAAGCCGTCTTCGCCGCGGAGCAGGTCTTCGAGGCGGGCGAGGAAGAGCCCGGACTCGGCGCCCCCGATGATGCGGTGGTCGTACGTCGACGTCACCGTCATCACCTTGCTGATGCCGAGGAGCGACAACGTACGCGGAGCCATCGACCGGTACTCGGCGGGATGGTCGAGGGCGCCGGTGGCGACGATCAGGCCCTGGCCGGGCATGAGACGCGGCGCGGAGGCGGTGGTGCCGACGGTCCCGGGGTTGGTCAGCGAGACCGTCGTCCCCCTGAAGTCGTCGGGCGAGATCGTCCCTTTCCGCGAGCGGGCGACGAGGTCGTCGAAGACCTTCAGGAAGGAGGCGAAGTCCAGGCGGCCGGCGTCTTTGATGTTGGGGACGAGCAGCGTACGCGAGCCGTCCTTCTTCTGGACGTCCACCGCGATGCCGAGGCGCACCTGGTCGCGCTGGATGCGGTGGGGCTGGCCCTCCAGCTCGGCATAAGCGTCGTTCAGCCGCGGGAAGGTGTCCAGCGCGCGGAGGATCGCCCACGCCGTGAGGTGGGTGAAGCTCACCTTCGACACCGCGGTGGCGGCCCGGTGCTTGTTCAGGATCGCGCGGTTCTCCTCGAGGGTGCGCACGGGGACGTTGCGCATGGAGGTCGCGGTCGGGACGGTGAGGCTGGCCTCCATGTTCTCGACGATGCGAATCGCCCCGCCGCGGATCGGGGTGG
>Ga0326597_10012149_pt1 | contig 11358 bp, 7 predicted proteins | sample RVTome_12_FD_203789 | JGI IMG/M metagenome (GOLD analysis project Ga0326597, IMG submission 203789) | Soil microbial communities from uranium-contaminated site in the Upper Colorado River Basin, Wyoming, United States - RVT100D185 | ecosystem: Environmental > Terrestrial > Soil > Contaminated >...
CACGGAAATCTCTTGGGTATCGCCGCAGTATTCCGTTGGCACGCGGTATCGTCCGTCTTCCTGACCACCAATCCAAGCATTAATCGCTTCTTGCCAGCGATTGCGACCGTCTTGGCTAACTGGGTCATCTTCACGAAGAACTATCGACTCCTTTTCGTTGTAATCACCACTGCTAATCTTCGCCTCAGTTGCCAGTTTTCCTTCGTCATCCCGACAAACTTTAAGTTTAGTGTGAATCGGATCGGGGATAGTGGGTAAGGTGCCTTTCAAAAAATAATCGGTTTTGCTGGGAAAACCATCGTGAGAGGGATAACCAGAAATACTATCTACTTCAGCGCTTATCACCTCATCACCGGGCAATTGCCAAGCTGGTGCTTGATAACCCATATCCAACGCCGCCAAAATAATCCGGCGCCAAATCGGAGAGGCACCGGTAATGCCGGAGGCAACTTGCCGCATCGAACTATTATCGCTATTACCTACCCAAGTGCCGACCATCACGTCTCGGCTCCAACCAATCGTCCAGTTATCTTTTTGTTCATTGGTGGTACCCGTCTTAACCGCGATCGGGCGACCGGTATTCAAAAGTGAGTTGACACCAAAAGCTAACAAACGGGCATTATTGTCTGTCAAAATGTCGTTGATAATGAAAGCTTCGCCTGCGCTCATCACTCGTTTGCCCTCCACTGGTTTGTGCTCAAAAATTATCCGACCATCCTTATCTTCCACTTTCAAAATTGAAACTGGCTCAACTCGCCGTCCGCCGTTGGCAAAGGCACTGTAAGCCGTAGTCGTGTCCAATAGACGTACCTCACCACCACCCAAGGTGATCGAAAAACCAAAACGCTGTAGGTTGGCTTTAGTTGGCTCCAGCGTAATAAATCCCAACTCGTAGGCTAACTGCAGAAAGTCTTCGACTCCCACCATGGCCACTGATTTGACCGCCGGAACGTTGAGTGAACTGCTCAGCGCGTTTCTCAAACTAACTGGCCCACGAAAAACGCCATCATAGTTCTTGGGAGTGTAAGGTTCGATCTGGTCGTTGGCTTGGAAAGTAGTCTCCACATCCATTAGCATTGAGGCTGGAGAATAGCCGCGGCGCAACATTCCCAGATAAGTAACCGGCTTAATGGATGATCCCGGCTGGCGCAAACCATCAGCCGCTACATTAAACTGACCGTCAATGTCATTGTCAAAATAATCTTTACTGCCCACCATGGCCAAGATTTCACCCGTTTCAGGATCCATCACTACCGCCGCGCCATTGGTGATATTCAAGCCTTCCACCGCTTCAATCTCTTCAGCAACAATGGTCTGTGCTCGCTCATGAAGCGGTAAGTCCAAAGTTGTCACTACTTTTAAGCCGCCAGCCTCGACCAACTCAGGACCAAACATCTCCTCCAACTGCGCTCGCACATAAAAAACGAAGTGAGGAGCTTTAATGTCCGCCGAGGCAGTATCAAACTCCAGGTCAGCTAAACTGGCAATGGCTTCTTCCATTTGCAGTTTGGTGATATTGCCTGAATTCTCCATCGCCTTCAACACACTTTGTGTGCGAATTTTCCATAACGGTTCGCCATCGCTGTCTTTTTGACCAGAAAATGGCGAATAGGCGCTCGGTCGCTGAGGCAAACCAGCTAGAAAAGCTGATTCCACCAGGTTCAGTTCATCAACTGGCTTGTTAAAATATATTTCCGCCGCCGTACCAACTCCCCAAGCTGTCCCGCCATATGGTGCTTCATTCAAATACATTTCTAAAATCTGGTCTTTAGTAAAAGTGCGTTCAATTTGAATGGACAGCACCAACTCTTTGAATTTTCGCGAAATAGTGCGCTCGTTGGTGAGGAGTGCGTTTTTGACCAACTGCTGAGTGAGCGTTGATCCACCAACTACTCGACCACGAAATAAAATATTGTAAGGAATTCTTAAAGCGGTCAAAAGGTCAAAACCGCCATGCCGATAAAAATCCCTATCTTCAATCGCCACTGTTGCTTGTTCTAAGTAAGTTGGCGTGTCATTAAGGGTAATTGGCGTGCGTCGTTCCGTGTCGTACAAGTCATAAAGCAGTACTTCCTTGCGATCATAAAGTTTGGTACTAAAACCTTCGCGCCGAATTACTTCGCCGGGACGTGGCAAATCTCGTGAAAACCAAGCAAACATAATAAAAAAACCGACAATGCCTACAATCACCGCAATTACCGAACCGCGAGCAATTCGACGCATTCGTTGGGCCTTGGTCAACTCTTGTTGGGCAGGAGAGAGACGTGCAAAGCGCCGACTGCGGCCACGTGACAAACGAATGATTAAGATTCTCAGCTTGCGGGTCAGCTTCAGCCAAATTCGCTGTAAACTCTCAAACATCTTGGTAAAGTTGATTTCCATGACCCTTTTATTGTAGCAGGTTAGTCAGTGTGGAAGCTCCGCTTCCTCATTTATTTCTCGAAATTTTCCAGCCAACGAGCAATTCCTGTTTCTAGCGAAGTAAGGTTTTCCCGGTCTATACCCAAAAGAGCTAAATCTTTTGAGGTTTCTGGCGTATTTACCACTTTTATATTTTGAATTTCAATATCTGTTTCCACTTTAAAGGCATCTCGTACAATCCTGGCCATTTTCAAGTTTGTAAGTTTATTGCCACTTACTTCTAAGACTGTTTTAGGAAAGTTATTTTGTGTACTACGCATCATCATTGTTAATACGTCATCCACATGTGTTGGAAAAACAAAATCGTTCCACACATCCTGAACAATATGACCATCGCGAGCTGTAAAGCCATGGAGTTGCTTTCCATCGGTGGGAATCCAGTTAATTATCCCCGCCTTGATGAGCTTATAAGCTGCCATAAACCGCTGTAGTCTGCGAGCTGGCAATTTAGGATCAATCATTTTTTTCGAAATATCTTGACCTGGTCCATAAACATCAGAGATTTTTAAAACTCGAATATTTTTTTGGGAAAGCTTTTCAAGAATGGTTTGTCCTAGGTATTTAGAATATGCATAGCTAAAATCAAGCGCATATTGAACGGTATCCAGCGATCCAACAATCTTTGGATAAATTCCAGGTTGATGCTTTGAAAGAATCGAAACTATAATGTTATGAAACTCAGAAAAATGCGTGCTTTCTATTTTAATAGCATCACAAATCATGTCGGTAATCGTTTCAATTTCCTTTTTTAATATTCCAACGTTTTCTGGCGATAAGCGGGACAGCATCGCATCAATTGCGTTTGTAGAAGTCCATACGATTATTTGATCTGGTCTAGTGACTTTTGCTAAAACATATGCGCTTACTGCATTTTGTACAATTTCTTCAACCATTAAGTCGTGGGGTGTTAGTTTTTTTTCACCTGGATGTTGCCAAGCCAACGCCGCAGAGTCAAAAATATATGTAGACCTTTCTAAAGAAGCGCGTAGGGTTTTCTCGTCAAGATGGTCCGCCTGAATTATGTTTAAAGAAGTATTATTCTCGGTTCCCTTCTGTGGAATATTTTTTAGCGACGAATTATGTGGATTCCGAGTGGGAAGAGTAAGAGAAGAGGCCTCGTGACCATTTTTCAAAAAGAATTTCAACAAATTGTTACCAATGAATCCCGTCGCCCCGATTATTGCAATATTTTCTTTGCTTTTCATTCACTGCGCAGAATACTTGATATCTGGTGTTCGGTCAAGTATGATACCCGAATTATATGCGAAGAATAGAAAAAGGGAAATCGCTTCGCCCATTAAAGCACAAAGAAAATGCTACTGTTAAAATCGAGTCGGATGCTGTTGTCGTTGGACTCGGTATTTTAGGCCTGCTAATTACAAAAAGACTTGCTGACTTTGGCCAAACTGTAACTGTTATAGACAAAAGTCCAACCATCGCGCATGACGCTTCAATTAAGAATCATGGATGGCTTCACACCGGAGCGGTTCATGCATTGTCCATAAAAGATTTCGATACTGCTGCGCAGTTAGTAAAAAAACTTCAATATGGATACTCTTTTTACAAAACGTATGCCCAAGAGTGTATTGAAGATCCATTTCTTCCAACCTATACAATGACCGATGATCCTGATCTAGCCCAAAATGCTAGGGAAAGATGGGATGAGTTTAACGTTCCATATCGGGAATTGACTTCAGAACAAATGAAAAAAATTGAGCCTGAATTTAATCAAGAAATGGTCTCTTATTTTTTTGAAAATAAAGATACAAGAATTAATAATAGACTTCTCTTTCAAAAATTATTTACTGAAATACGAAGAAATGGAGGCATTGCCTTAACAGGGGCAGAGTATGAATATGAAAACGAGCAAATAATCCGGGTCATAAATAAAAATGGTGTTTTCCAAATTCAATCGCCGCAGTTTTTTTATACTACTGGTGTTTATCTTTCCGATTCCCACGAGAAACTTACGGGAGAAAAACTTGACGTGCAATTCTGGAAAAGCCATTTATTGTTTTTGCCACGCTTCACGTCAGTTAGCCTTGTGTCTATGGATAAAAATGCACCCATTATCATTAATCACGGTGAAGTATCGGTCATTAATCGGTCTTACGATGAATACCCTGTCGATTCTATAAATTGGGAAGTTAATGAAGATGAAGTAAAAAAAGCATTGGAAGTGATTTCTCAATACTATCCGTCAATAAAAGGAGAAACGAATAAAATACATGCTATTGCTTGCCTGAAACCAAATGTTTTTAACAAAGATGCTATTCGACATACAGTCGGGGAAAAAATTTATGAACCAGTTAAGGGACACATTTTTGCATTACCGGGAAAAATGACAGAAGCTCCGTATGTAGCTGATATGATCATCCAGCATGCTTATACAAATTTTAATGTTGATGATGTAACAGAGAGACCAATTGATAAATTTTTAAAAGAAAAATAATTACACTAACAATAAAAAATTGTGAAAAAATTTTGGGATATTCATTTTTTAGTGGGGAAGATTTTTAGTCATCTTTCATATTATAACTTGCGGTAGAATGATAAAAGACTATGAATAAGGCAAAGTTTGATACCAAAGAAGTCCTCACTAGAGGCGTGGCAGAAATTCTGCCCAGCCGAGCGGGACTCGAGAAATTAATGGCTAAGCGCAAGATCAAGCTCTATTTAGGAATCGATCCAAGTGGTTTTGAACTACACTTGGGTCATTCGGTGGTTCTGCGCAAACTCAATCAATTTGCCCAACTTGGCCACCAGGTGGTTTTGCTGATCGGCAACGGCACCGTTAAGATTGGTGACCCGACTGGTCGCGATGAATCCCGACCGATGCTGACTGACGAGCAAATTGAAGCTAATTTTAAAACTTGGAAAAAGCAAGCCAGCAAAGTTTTGGACTTTGCCAAAATCGAAATTCGCTACAACGGTGATTGGCTGGACAAACTTACCATGGTGGAGGTTATCAAGCTCACGGCCAAGACCACGGTTCAGCAACTGATTGAACGCGACATGTTCCAAGAACGCATTAAAAATGGTCAGCCCATTCACGGCCATGAGATTTTATACCCACTCCTGCAAGGCTACGATTCCGTCGCCATGGACGTAGATTTGGAGCTGGGCGGCACCGACCAAACCTTCAACATGATGATGGGCCGGACACTGCTCAAATCTTACAAAAACAAAGAAAAATGGGTGCTGACCACTCCGATTATAGATGGCACCGATGGTCGCAAGATGAGTAAGTCCTACGGCAACTTTGTTGGCTTGACTGAGAATCCGATTGACATGTACGGCAAGCTAATGCGCATTGCTGACAATTTGATCATCGAATACTTCTTACTGCTGACCGATATTCATTCCGGTGAGATTGCCAGAATGGACAAAGCCATGCGAGCAGGGGACAACCCAATGACGTTCAAAAAACTGTTGGCCTTGACGATTACCGAGCAGTACCATTCGACCAAGGAGGCCGAAAAAGCACAGGAACATTTTGAACAAACAATTCAACAAAAACAGGTTTCCAGTGAGGCTGAAGAAATTAAAAAATCTATACTTTTTGGAAAACCTGCCTTTGCAATGGTTTCTCTCGTTAGTGGAGCAAGTAATAGTCAAGCCAGAAGGTTAATTGAACAAGGTGGGACTGCGCTTCTACCAAGTAATAAAAAAATTACTGACCCCAATGAATTGATTGATTTGGAGAATGTTGATGCCATTCGCGTTGGCAAACGGAAAATATATAAACTAGTCGACTAACATGACCCGTAGACAACGAGAAAAAATGATCAAAATTTTCGCCATCGTGGCCATCGGCTCGCTGTTGATGACCAGCATTGCCAGCTTCGTTTTTTCTATTATTTAAGCGCTACCCTTGGGTTTTTACGGTTTTTCTCGTACACTCAAGAGGATGATTTATCGATTAAATGATCCTGTTTCGACTGTGAAGGGCATTGGTGATACACTCAGAGTTTCTTTGGCCAAAGCGGGTGTGAACACGGTGTTGGATTTGGTCCTACAATTGCCGTATCGCTATGAGGATCGCAGTAATATTGTGTCTATCAGCGAACTGCAAGTTGATGAGCCGGCTACCATTAAAGCAGTAGTGCTTCGTGCCAATATTTCCTATCGGGGCCGGCGAACCACGGTGCGAGCTACAGTGGAGGATGAGTCCGGTAAAATTAACTGCATTTGGTTTAATAATCGCTTTGTCATCAATCAGCTCAAAGAGGGGAGAGAGCTTTTTTTGGCTGGCAAACTCTCCGAGCGGGGCATGTTGGTGCAACCAACTGTTGAGGTAGTGAGTGATGACACCATTCACACCGCGCGCTTGGTGCCAATTTATTCACAACTAGCCAAAGACCTAAAGCTTGGCAGTTTGCGACGAATCATCAAAGAAGTGGTAGACCACTTACAAACCATCGACGACCCGATTGCTAAATTAACCACAGAGTCCTACCCAAACTTTGTTGAGGCTCTGCAAACCCTGCATTTCCCCGATGAAGTCAACTTAGTTGAGCCGGCGCGAGAGCGGCTGGCGTTGGAGGAATTGCTGAGATTGATTAAACAATCTCACCAAGTGAAAGAAAGGTGGCAAAGTGACCACCACGGCCAGCCGCTCAAGCTCAAAAATTACGATCCGTATGATTTCTCAGCTTGGTTGCCTCAGAGCATTCCGTTCAAATTAACCAAGGCTCAAGTAAAAGTAACGCAGGAAATTTTGGCTGACTTACAAAAAGACGTGGCCATGAATCGGCTGTTAACTGGCGATGTCGGTTCGGGCAAAACCGTGGTGGCTGGCCTTGCCGTTAACTTTGTCCAACAAAATAATTTCAATGCCGCCCTAATCGCTCCCACTCAAATCCTAGCTCAGCAACATACTGAGAGTTTGACCAAGTTATTTCCTGAATTATCAATCAAATTACTGACGGCTAAGCAATCGGCCAAATTCGAATTAAATAAACAACCCACGCTTTACATTGGTACTCACGCCGTGATCAATCGTTTGGAGACAATCCAACCAACGTTGATAGTTTACGATGAGCAGCATCGCTTTGGCGTCAAACAGCGCTCGTTGATTAAATTTGCCAACCAGACCCCCCACATTTTAACCATGTCCGCCACCCCTATCCCCAGAAGTTTGATGTTGACGCTGTTTTTGCACCTGTCGTTAAGCGTCATTGACGAACTGCCGCCGGGCATTAAACCGACTAAAACTTGGCTCGTGCCTCGCAAAAAGCGAGCGGAATCGTGGCAGTGGGTGGCCGACAAAGTTACTCAAACCAATGGTCAAGCTCTTGTTGTTTGCCCCTTTATTGAGCCTTCAATTCACGAAACACTGGGTAATGTGGCCGCGGCCACCAAGCTTTTTGAGGAAATTAAATCAAGTTATAAAAAAAGTTTTCCCAAGTTGAAACTTGGTCTGCTCCATGGCGCACTCAAGTCCGAACAAAAACAAGCCGTCATTGAGCAGGTCTTTGCCAAACAAATCGACGTCTTGGTCACCACCCCAGTAGTAGAAGTAGGCGTGGATTTACCGGCGGCCAACGTTGTCGTTGTAGAGGGAGCTGAGCGATTTGGCCTGGCCAGTTTGCATCAACTGCGCGGCCGGGTCGGCCGCGCTGGTCAGGAGAGCTTTTGTCTTTTGTTCATGAGTAATTTTTCCCAACCAGCCTCACAGCGATTGAAAACTTTTTCTCAAGAGCATGACGGTCTAAAATTAGCCCAACAAGACCTAAAAAACCGTGGGGCAGGGGACTTGTTTGGTTTTCGCCAACATGGCCTGAGTGATCTAAAATTTGCCTCTTGGACAGATTTGAAGTTAATTCAGTCAGCCCATCAATTGCAAAACAAGCTAGAGACAAATTGGCAACCCCTAATAACTTTTCAGTTTGTCAGTCAGGGAAAAACCCCCACTGCTAACTAACTACTTGCGTCTTGAGAACTGCCTGCGTATCATGGAGGATGAGTATTATGTCAAGATTACCGCCAATTCGCCAACAGGTTGCTCTGGCCGTCAAAGAAAGTTCTGGCCAAGTCGGTCTGATCGTCCTGCTGATCATGGTGGTCATTCTGGCACTAGGTCTTTCTCTAGCCACTCGCACTTCCCAGCAAGCGGAAATTTCTATCCAACAAGAAGATACTACCCGGGTTTTTAACGCCGCAGAGGCCGGTGTAGAAGCGGCGCTGGCTAATATTTTCCAATCTGAATCAGCCGGCGACATCGAAAACTTGTCTGAAGATGTTGCTTCTTTGGATTTGTCTGGTAGTAATGCCAACATTAGTTACAACATTTCCAAAAGCAATACTTTGGAAACTCATCTTAAACAAGGCAGTAGCACCGAACTGGTTTTGCCGGCGGCTGGCAGTATTAGTTTTTATTGGGCAATTGAAGAAAACTGCGAAGATACCGCTTCTCTGATCCTATCTGTTTACAACAATGACGCGGGAGAAATTACAGCTCGTCATTACGCTGTCGGCGACTGTAGCGGCACTAGTACTCGTGGAGACAATTTTATTCCCAATGATTCTGGCCCCACCCCCTACCAATATGCCTACACGTTGTTTACAACCGATACCGATGAGTTTGTCAGAGTAAAACCTGTTTATAAAGATACAGATATCAAAATTGTTGGTTCTCCGGCCGTTAGCCAATTTACTATCAATTCTCAAGCCCAAAATACCTTGGCTGGCCAGGAAACTAGATCATTTGAAGTGAAACGCACACTCTCCACCGCACCAGCTTTTATGGAATATGCGCTGGTCAGTGGTAGTTCAATTATTAAGGACTAAAAAAACCTGCCATGCCTGCCACCGCCATTGACATCGGTACTTATGCTGTAAAAGCGATTGCCGCTGACGCAGGTAAGGCGCCCAATATTTTGCGTACTGTAGAAGCGCCTAACCAATTTGGTACCGCTATACCCACCGATGACCTGCAAACTGAGCAGTTGGGCGAACTTATCAATAACACTATTTTTGAAAATAAATTACCTCACAGCGATGTCAGGCTCAGCCTGCCAGAATCAGCAGTTTCTACTAAAGTTATTACTATCCCTACTCTAACTGACGCCGAACTTGCCTCAGCTATCGGTTGGCAAGCAGAACAGCATATTCCTATCCCCAAAGAAGAATTATCTCTGCAATATAAAGTGCTTTATCGACCAACCAAAACAGATAAGCAAGCCCAAATGCGTGTCTTGCTGACTGGTACCCGCAAGCCATTGGTGGATCGTTATATTACTTTATTTACCAATTTGGGCATCGAACCAAGCTTTTTGGAAACACAAATGTTATCTATCCTGCGCTCCTTGGGTATTGGTAAAGAAGAGCCCGCCACCATGGTGATCAATCTAGGTGCCACCAATATGGACGTGATGGTAGTGGCAAACGGCGAAATTCAATTTGTTTTCACCCACACTGGTGTGGGTAGTTTACTAACCAAAACCCTTCAACAAGCAGTTGGCCTGGATCTTCAACAGGCTGAGCAATATAAACGCTCCTATGGTCTCAACGCCGATCAATTTGAGGGAAAAGTTAGCAATGCTCTCTTGCCGACTATCACCAAGCTAACAGATGAAATGCAAAAGGCTTTGCGTTACTACAGCAATCAAGCCCCGCAAAATTCCATTCAGCGTTTGGTTTTAGTGGGTGGTTCAGCCCAGCTACCAGGCCTGGTGGAACAACTCAATAGCACTCTTAATCTAGAAATTTTACTAGCCGCTCCATTCGCTACCGCCACTGGAGAAGTGCCCACTCAAAATCAGCTGGCTTTTGCCGTATGCATGGGGCTTTTGATGAGGCAAGTTTAAGTATGTCAGAAATCAATTTTCTTAATCTAAGGCGCGCTTCGCTGGGTAAGACTAACAAACAAGATGCGCTTTATCGTCGCTGGACCACTCGCGCCTTCATTGTCACTCTGATTTTGTTTGCCCTGGCTACTGCCACTAATATTTTTTTAACCATTCGCCTCCGTCAAGCCAATGACAAGCAAAGCATACTCTCAGAACAAATTGCCAAAGATGAGCCCATAGAAATTAGTTTCCTAATTTTTGCTCAAAAACTGAAAAGTGTCAAAGAAATATATGAAAATCGTAGCAATAAACAACAAGCGATCGATTTTTTTTCCAATATCTTTGGCGATCAAGTTTTTTTGTCCGGCATGAATTATGGCGGAGAGGGCAATCAACTATCTTTGCGATTAACTAGTGCTGATATTTTTGCCTTTGAAAACACGCTAACTATTTTATCCTCCGAGGAAGTAAAAAATGCTTTCAGCACCGTTTCACAAAGTGGCTTGCGCCGTGATGAAACTGGTAGTTATAGTTTGGATATCGCGGTGGAACTAATCAAAGAGGGAGAAAAGTAAAATGGCTGGCCTTAATCCTTTAAGTAATTTTAACTGGCAGTTGTTGGTGAACACCAGAAAAGATTTGGTGATGGCGGTGGCTTTTGGAATTGTGGCGGGGTTGCTGGCTATACTCACTTATACCCAAGTTACTAATGCTGTGGATGTAAATCGTAACCTACAAACAGAAAACAACAGAATCAACCAATTGAATCAAAAAGCCAAGGAGTTGGAACAGATTAAATTTTCACCTGAATTTACCCAAGCAGAACAAATTAATCGGGTATTACCATCACATAAACCACTCTTGGAACTGCTCAATAATTTGAATAACGTTGCCGGAGAAACTAAGGTTACGATTACCGAGTTTGAGATCAACCCAGGAGAAATAGCTACTGACAGCACCCAACCAGAAACCGCCGCTAGTCAAAAAAGAGCTAACGCAGACTATAACCAACTGGATTTGGACCTAACTATTGTCGGCCCACTAGCTCAGATAAGAAGATTTATGGAGCTGATTGAAAGAGTGACTCCGCTAACCACCATCACTAGCCTGACCGTGGATCGCAAAGTTAGTAATATCCTAGCTC
>Ga0326597_10012150_pt1 | contig 11357 bp, 10 predicted proteins | sample RVTome_12_FD_203789 | JGI IMG/M metagenome (GOLD analysis project Ga0326597, IMG submission 203789) | Soil microbial communities from uranium-contaminated site in the Upper Colorado River Basin, Wyoming, United States - RVT100D185 | ecosystem: Environmental > Terrestrial > Soil > Contaminated >...
CGTGTGAGGTGTCTCATGATCGTGGGTCCTTATGCGGCGAAACTGAGTCCTGTCAGGGCGGCTTAGTATAGGGGAGTACTTGTGGATTCGTCCAAGGGTCCCCGGGAAGCCTGGAACTAGCGGCTCGCGGCCACCCGCTCGAGCATCCGGTCGAGGTCGGCGCGCTCGTACAAGCGGCCGCGGACCATGACCCCCCAGGGTCGCCGGAGCGCTCCGGTCGACGTCCTGGGATCGGCGTCCAACAGCAGAATGTCGGCACGGGCACCTCTCTCGAGGGTGCCGAAATGGACTCCCGCGGCGACGAACGCCTGCACGAAGCGGCCGGCATTGCTCGTCGCGGTCGCCAGAGCCTCGTAGCCGGTCATTCCAGCGGCCCGCAACGCATCGATCTCCAGGGGGAGTGAGAAGCCCGGGACCAGCGCCGGGATGGGCGTATCCGTCCCGGCCAGCATCGGGACGCCCGCGCCGTGAAGCTGCCGCACGAGCGTGGCCTGGAATACGGCCATGTCGCCCAGGCGGTCCCGATCCGTGGCGTCCAAGCCGAGGAACGGGTTGGACGCGCGCCACTCGTTGCGGAGCCACGCCGGTAGGTAAGCCGCCACGTCGGAGCCGAGCGCCTCGTCCACGTAATCCGGCGAGCCCCATTGATCGGCGACGCTCCGAAAGTGGGCGAGCGTCGGGATGAGCCAGGTTCCTGCGTTGGCCATCTCACCTGCCAGCGTCCTCGCCTCGTCGGCGTCGAGCGTTCGGAGCCGCGTATGGATGAGCTCCTCGGCGTGCGTGACCGCAACCTGTCGGTTCTCCAGGACGGCCGAGAATGGCAGGTTTCGGGGTGCGTGGCCGATGATCGGGATCTCCAGCTCCCGCCCGGCCTCGTTGAGCGTTCGGTAGGTGTCGGCAGACAGGTCGCCGTGCACCTTCACGAAGTCGTATCCGAGGGCCGCCTGGCGCGCAACGGCGCTGCGGGCGGCGGCCGACGTACGCACCTCCGGCTGGGCGATGTAGGGACCGGCAGTGTAGACCGTCGGTCCCTCTTGCTCGCCAGCCCAGATGCGACGCTTCAACTGCAGGTGGCTCGGGCGGCCCTCCATGTTGAAGACGGTCGTGACGCCGTTGGCGATGAAGAGCGGCAGCCAGGACTCGTACCGTCCCCGCAGGTGGACGTGGGCATCCGTGAGGCCGGGCGACAGGTACTGCGAGCCGTCGCCCTCCACGATCCTGGCTCCGATCGGGGGCTCGACGACGCCCACGTCGCCGATCCGATCGATGAAGCCCCCACGCACCACGACCACCTGGTGTGTCAGGACCACGTCCCGGTCCATGGGCACGACGTTGAAGTCGACGAATGCCGTGGAGGGCCCTCCCACCGGGCTCGTGATGGATCCGCCTGCGTCGGCCACTCCGCGGCCGTGACCGTCCGGATGCCCCGGCTGACCGTTGTGAACGGCCACGAGCGTCAGCGCGCCCAGGACGACCGCCGCACCCACCGCGTCCTTGAGGTCTAGTCGCACGGCGGGTTGGGAAGCAAGCGCGAGGGCGAGTTCAACGAATGCTGTCGAGCTCTTCTGCTCGTCGCCTGGTCAGGTCCTGCATGTCGAGGGCCCTTCCGACGGCACCGGCGCCGGGGATGGGCATCGTCGAGATGAGGCTGTCCTTCTGCCGACGCGTCAGGGTGTCGACGGCCGTCTGGTAGTCCCCGGCCGAATCGCCGCACGCACCCACGGCGAGCACCGCGACCGCGGCGACGAGCAATCTCTTCATAGCGCCACTCTTGCTCATCGCGACGCCGAGCGCAAGCTCGTGGCCCGAGGGGATGGTTGCCACTCGCAGATGCGCTCAGCAAGCCGATGCAGAGTCAGCGGAGCCGATCCCTCGGCCTTGTTGTTGGCGATGACGAAGGCGGGTCGCTCGGCCAGCAAGACGTCGAGCACCGTCGTGGCGATGCGCTCTCGCGAGGCCACGTCTTCGTCCACGATGCGGTCGAACGGCTGGTACCGTTCCCGCGCCGCCTCGTACTGGAGGCTGGAGTGCAGCATCCAGCGGACGACGAGAGCCGGCTGGTAGAAGGGCTGGATCAGCGCCAGCTGGCGCTCGAGCGGAGCCATCGACGGGTGGACGTTGTAGCAATGCGCCGCCCCCGTGGCTTCGAGGATGCGGACGTAGCCCTCCGTGAGGAAGGAGGGCGTGCGGAGCTCCACCGCGTAGAGGGGACCGCCGGGCAGCGCCGAGAGGAAGCGGTAGAGCCTCTCGATGAACGCGCTTCTTCCGCCGACGAGGTTCGGCGCGATGGGTGGGAACTGGAACAGGAGCACGCCGAGCTTGTCGCGCATGCCGTCGACGGCCGGGCCCACCACCTGCTCGGCCGCGTAGGCCGTGTCCAGGAAGTGCGGGTTACGCGCGCGCACTCCGACCGCCTCAGGATCGAGGGGGGACGTCAGGAGTCGGTCCGCCTTCACCAGGAAACGGAAGTCGTCCGGTACGACGTCCGCATAGGCACGAAGCTGGCCGGAGTCGAGAGGCCGGTAGTAGGTGCGGTCCAGCCCCACGGTGCGCAGGAGCGGGTGGGCCGAATAGGCGGCCAGGCCCTCGCGTGCGAGGAGCTGCTGCGACGCACGACGGTCGTAGACCAACCCTTCCCAGCCGGGGAAGCTCCACGACGATGCTCCCAGGCGGACGCCCGTCGGCAAACGCGCGGCCAAGCCCGCGACGTGCTCGGGGACTGGCGCGGGACCCACCGCCGAGGTCAGTGCGGGCGCGCCGGGCTGATCGGCGAACAGACCCAGTTGAACGTCCATGCGAATGGACTAACGTGTCCGCGTATGGACGTCCAGATCTTCGGTATCAAGAACGACGCCGACACGCGCAAAGCCCTGCGATTCTTTCAGGAGCGCCGCGTGAGGGTGCACTTCGTGGACTTCAAGCAGCGCAACGCCTCCAAGGGTGAGCTCAAGCGCTTCTTCGACAGGTTCGGTGAAGAGAAGCTCGTCGACCGGACGTCGAAGCGTTTCGAGGCGCTGGGGCTCCGCGCGGCCCACTACGGGGACCAGCGGTGGCTGGAGATCGCGTGTGAGGAGCCGTTGATCCTTCGCATGCCGCTCACGCGATGCGGAAGCCGGCTCACCGTCGGTCTGGACGAGGCCAGCTGGAAGGACTGGCTGGCCGCCTAAACCGACGGGGGCCCGCCACTACTGAAGCGAGGCGATCAGCGAAGCGCAGCTTCCCGGTGCGCCGCCGCTCCCCAGCGTGAGGCTCAGGAACCTCGGAAAGAACCCCTGCAGCTCCTGTCCGCCCGTTCCGACCACCCCGCTTTCCGCCAGATCGAATAGATCTCGCTCACCGGGGACCCGCACGAGCGCGTCGCGGACTCGCTCGCGCCACTCCGCGTAGGTCTCGTCCGGCCCGAAGACCATTTTGTGCAGGTTGATGCAGGGCGCGAGCGTATTGAACGTCGCGAAGTACTCCCAGCGAAGCCCGCGCAGGGCGTCCTCGGCCTCCACCAGGTCGGGGATCCCCTGAAGCAAGGCGTGGATGTCCTCCGGGATGAGCCCCGCCCTGGCCTTGCGTGCGGCGCCCAGCGCCGACGAGCGGGCCCAGGCGAGCTCGTCGGCCATCGTCGGTCGCCCGACACGCCGGTAGTAGGCCTCGAGGGCGTCGCCGCCGAGGTTGGCCAGCACGACGCCCATGAGGTTGTCGAGGAGAGTCGGTCCCTGGTCGATGAGCAGAAAGCCGGTGGAGATCATCTCGCGCAGCGTCAGCTCGGCCTGCTCCGTGTCGCCATCGGACACCTCAACGGTGGCCTTCGCCACCCTCGCGAGGCCGGCGGTGCGGAACGCCGGAAACCGCGACCACAGATCCTGGAACGTGGTCGAATCGGGGAAGGGGAGCCTCCAGCGCGCGCTTACGACGTCGACCAGCTCCGCGCGGGCCAGCAGCTCGAACTCGGCCTGGGCCGGGTGGGTGGCGGCCCCTTGCTCAGCGGGGCTGAACGACGACACGGGGCGGCTCAGCAGATCGGCGGCGACCGTCTCGGAGAACGGGTCGGGGAAGTAGTCGGCGTTCGGGAACCAGGGCTGCTCGTAGGTGGTGACGGGCCGGCGCTCCATCGGCTCGGGTGAGGGGGGTCCTCCGACGAACGCGAGGTTCTGGAGCGCCGCGCCCGCGTCCGCCGCGTCGATCGTGCGGTCGTGGGCGAGCTGGTATCTGCGCAGCGCCTCTGCCCCTCCCGCCGCCTCCTGCACGGGCTGGAACGAGGGCACCGCGATCTCGGCGAGGATCGGCCCGATGGCCGTGGTGACGCTGATCGTCATGGTCGGCACGAAGCCGACCACGAAGAGCGCGGCGAGCGCGATCATCCCCGAACGGAAGCGCCCGGCCTCCCCCTTCGCGCCCGCGCCCAGCACGACCGCATCCCCCGCTTCCTCGAGGCGCCCGGACCACGCGGTGGACTCGGCCCGCACGCGGTCCGATCCCTCCTGCGCCTCCCAGCCGCTCCTGGCGGCGCGCACCGTGCTGCTCTGGCTGATCAGCAGGGCGATGCCGGCCAGGGCCATGACACCGGTCGGGCCCCACGTCATGAGCCAGATCCCGGACGGCGTCACGAAGCCGCGCGCCGCCAGCACGATCGCGAGGCCGAAGCCGACGACGAGCCAGAGCGCCCCGGCGAGCACGAGGCCCGCGCCCCTCAGGCGAGCCTGGACGACCCTCGTCAGCCGCTCGGAATCGAGGGAGCTGAAGTGTCGCTTTCCCTGGATGAGGAAGCCGGTGTCGTGTCCGGAGTCGCTGGCGACCTCCATGATCGTCAGGACGCCGTATCCCATGTCGGCCGCGGCGGCCGAGGTGCGGAGGATGCCGAAGAACAGGCCGAACGCGACGACGACGATGACGGCGCCGAGGACCGCGATGCCCAGGCCCAGTTGCCAGTTGTCCTCGAAGGGGCCGAGGCTGTAGAACGGCTGCTCGACCGCCAGAGCCCACAGGAGCGGGAGCACCAGGACGAGGCTCCCGATCCATCCCAGCGCGATCACCCTCCACAGGCTTCCCTGCAGGCGCTCGAGTCCCGGAGGGGGCCACGAGAGCGGAGGAGGGGACGTCAACGGCGTGCTGCGGGGGGCATCGCTATTGCTCATCACGCTTCCCTGAACGTGTTGCGGTGTGGCAAGATAGCAAAAGCGTCACCGCGATGCGCCAGCTTCTTCGCGAGCGCCGTCATAACTCCCGATGCCCACGCGTGTAGAGGGAGGATGATGATGCGAATTCACCCACCGGTACGTGAGAGGGTCGTGAGGCGACTCGCGTTGCTGCTCCTGCTCGGGCCCCTCCTCGGCGCGTGCACGGACCTCGGACCGGTGGACGAGCGCCTGGTCGAGCTCGAGGCTCGGATGGCGATCTGGGACAGCTTGGGCCCCGCCTCCTACGTCTACGCCGTCGAACGGCTCTGCTTCTGTGGCGTCGAGTACCGGGGGCCGGTGCGGATCAGGGTCGAAGACGGGGTCGCGGTCGAGCGGCTCTACGTCGACACGGGGGCCGTCGTGCCTCCCGCGATCGCCGGGGACTTCCCGACCGTCGAGGGTCTCTTCGGGGCGCTCCGCTCGGCCATCGAGGGTGGGGCCGACCACGTCGAGGTCACGTACGACCCGGCTCTTGGGCTACCGATCGACTTCTGGATCGACTTCTCCGAGATGACCGCCGACGAGGAGATGGGTATGCGGGTCACGGAGGCGGTGGCTCCCCTGCCGTAGCCGGACCCCTATATTGGCTGGCCGGTCGACCGGAGTGGGTCGGCCGCCAGAGCCAACGTCGAGGAGCCTCCTTGAGCCGACAGCCCGAGCGGCCCCGTCTCGCGACGGTGACGATCCCAGCGCCGGACCTCCGGCCCGACGTCTTCCTCCGCCATGCCAAAGGGGAGGAGCGCGGGTTCTGGGCGAAGAGCGACCGCTGGGTCGCGCACAGGGGCGTGGCGGCGGAGCTTCGCGGGACGGGAGACACGACGCTCGACCGCTTCGAAGAGGTCGCTGCTGCGGCGCGCCGGCTGGCTCTGGAGCCGCTCCTCCCGGCGGGCACGGCGCGAGCGCCGAGGGTCCGCTACTACGGCGGCTTCTCCTTCCGCCCGGACCACGTGGCGGAGGGCGTATGGGCGGACTTCCCCTCCTGGCTCTTCCACGTACCGATCTTCGAGCTCGAGGGAGAGGGCTCCGGCGACGCCTGGCTGCGTGTGCGCACCCTCGTTCCGCCCGACTCGGGCGACGACGTGTTCGTGCGCCTGAAGCACCGGGCAGAGGCGTTGCGCGCCGAGCTCGCCGCGCTCGGGGAGACCGGAGCGAGGCCGCCGGCTGCCGTGAACGGACGCGCCACGCCGTCCGATCGAGGTGCGTGGGAAGAGGCGGTCCGTGAGTCGCTGCGCGCGATCGGCAGGGGATCGATCTCCAAGGCCGTCCTCGCCCGCACGCTCGAGGTCGAGCTGGGCGCGCCCGTCGACCCCGTCGACGTCGTGAGTCACCTGTGGGACGCGAACCGCGGAAGCCACGCCTTCCTCTTCGAGCCCGTGCCTGGGTCGACGCTCGTCGGCGCCGCGCCCGAGACCGTGGCCACTCTGCGCGACGGCGTCTTCCACGCCACCGCGGTCGCGGGCTCGATTCGTCGCGGGGAGTCACCGAGGGAGCAAGCCGAGCTGGCCGCCAGGCTCCTCGCCAGCGAGAAGGACCGCGTCGAGCAACGCATCGCGCTGGACGACATGGTCGCCCGCCTGGAGACCGTGGCGCATCAGATCCGTACCGATCCCCAACCCCACGTGCTCACCTTGGCGCGCATCCAGCATCTCGAGACCGAGATCCGGGCCAGCGTGCCGTCCGATGTGGGCATCCTCGATCTGCTGCGGCTGCTCCACCCGACGCCCGCGGTGTGCGGCCTGCCGCGCGACTCGGCCATGGCGTTCCTCGCCGACGAAGAGCCGTTCGAGCGCGGGTGGTACGCGGGCCCCGTCGGTCTCTTCGACGCGGAGGGCAACGGCATCTTCGTGCCCGCGCTCCGCACGGGCGTGTCCACGGGCTCCGGATGGCGCCTCTTCGCGGGCGCCGGCATCGTCGACGGCTCCGTCCCCGCGCTGGAGTGGGAGGAGACCGTGATCAAGTTCGAGCCCATGCTGGAGGCATTGGGGGCCAGCGGGGCGTCGCTCGCATTCGCGGGGACTTCCCCCGCTCGCTCGGGGGCTCGCCCGGGCGGGGAGGCATGAGCCGCGCGGTAGCCAACACGGTCTGGGCAAGCGGCTTTGCGGACGAGCTCGCCCGGGCGGGCGTCCGCGAGGTCGTGCTGGCGCCGGGCTCGCGCTCGACGCCCCTCTGCCGCCTTCTTCGCGCTGGGGGTAGGGAAGGCCTCCGGCGTCCCCGCCGCGGTGGTCACCACGTCGGGCACGGCGGCGGCGAACCTCCTGCCCGCGGTCGTCGAGGCGGCGCAGAGCGAGGTGCCCCTGCTCGTGCTGACGGCCGATCGTCCGCACCGGTTGCGAGACGCCGATGCCAATCAGGCGATCGATCAGGTGCGCCTGTACGGCTCATATGTGCGCGCGTTCCACGAGGTCTCGCCGCCCGTGCTGGGCGACGCGGAGCTGCGCCACCTGCGCACGCTGGCGTGCCGGACGGTGGTCGAAGCGAAGGGCCCCCCGGCCGGTCCCGTGCACCTGAACTTCCCGTTCGACAAGCCGTTGGAGCCGACGGCGGTGCCGGGAGACTTCGCCCAGGCGCACCCGCTGGCCGCACGAGGGCGCCCAGGGAGCGCGCCCTTCGTGCGCATCGTGCCGGGCCGCACGGTGCCGGAAGCGGACGAGCTCGCGCGGCTCGCGGACGCGCTCGGGTCGGCGGAGGGCGTCGTGGTCGCGGGACCGTGTCCGGATGCCGAACGGGTGGGACCCGCGGTCCGAGCCCTGGCGGCTGCGACCGGCTTTCCCCTTCTGGCCGACGCGCTCTCCGGCGCCCGCTTCGGCCCCTCCCGTGGAGCGCACGTGGTGGCCGCGTACGACCTCTTCCTGCGGGAGCCGGCCGCCGTCGAGCGCCTCACCCCATCGGTCGTCCTCCGCGTCGGGGCGTCGCCGACGTCGGCGCCCGTGCTCGAGTGGATGCAGCGTCACGCGGCGGTTCCGCAGGTGGTCGTCGACGACGGGGACCGCTGGAAGGACCACGGCTCGACGGCCAGCCTGTACGCGATCGCGGGTGCCGCGGCGACGCTGGAGGCGCTGGCGGGCCGGGTGGAACGCTCCGTGTCGGAGGCATGGGCGGAGCGGTGGCGCGCCGTCGAGAGCGCGGCGCTGGAGGCGCTTTCGGCCGATGCGGGCGAGGCGCACGAGGGCACCGTGTGGGAGGCCGTGCTCTCGACCGCCCCGTCCGACGGAGCCCTCTTCACGTCGAGCTCCATGCCCGTGCGCGACCTCGACGCCTTCGGTCATGCGCGCGAGCGGGCGCTCTTCGTCGTGGGCAACCGGGGCGCGAGCGGCATCGACGGCATCGTGTCGACGGCCTTCGGCGTCGCGAGCCAGCGCGGGGCGCCGACCGTCTGCGTGCTCGGGGACATCGCCTTCTTCCACGACCAGAACGGTCTCCTGTGGCACCGCGAGGCCGATGCCGCGGTGGTGTTCGTGCTGATCGACAACGACGGTGGCGGCATCTTCCACATGTTGCCTGTCGCCGAGCATGAGCCTCACTTCACGCCTTTGGTGGCCACCCCTCACGGGCTCGACCTTGGGCACGCGGTGGAGTTGCACGGGCTCGAGCTTCGCGACGTGGCGATCGTGGACCTGGAGGCGGCGTTGCTGGAGGCGGTCGCCGCGGGCCTGACCACTGTGCTACGCGTGCGCACCGACCGCGTCGAGAGCCACCGGCGTCGAGGCGAGGTCGTCGACGCCGTGAAGCGGAGCGTGCGCGAGGCCCTGGGGTAGCCGTGCGTCTCCGCAAAAGCCGAGAACCCATCCCGCGGGAGAGCCTCGAGCGATGACGAAGCCGGACTGGCAGCAAGTGAAGGCCTACGAGGACATCACCTACCACAAGGCGGGGGGTGTCGCGCGCATCGCGTTCGACCGACCCGAGGTCCGCAATGCGTTCCGGCCCGACACGCTGCTGGAGATGCAGGAGGCGTTTCGCGATGCCGGTGAGGACACCGAGATCGGCGTCGTGCTCCTGACGGGGAACGGGCCGGCCGAGGACGGGAAGTGGGCCTTTTGCTCCGGCGGCGACCAGAACGTGCGCGGCGACTCGGGATATGTCGGCTCGGCCGGCGTGCCGCGCCTCAACGTCCTGGAGCTGCAGCGCTACATGCGATCGATGCCCAAGCCGGTGATCGCGCTGGTACCCGGCTACGCGATCGGAGGCGGCCATGTGCTGCACGTCGTGTGCGACCTCACCATCGCTGCCGAGGGCGCCATCTTCGGGCAGACGGGTCCCATCGTCGGCTCGTTCGACGGGGGCTTCGGCTCCTCGTACCTCGCGCGCCACGTCGGCCAGAAGCGCGCGAGGGAGATCTGGTATCTCTGTCGCCAGTACACGGCCGCCGAGGCGTACGAGATGGGTATGGTCAACAAGGTCGTGCCGCTCGAGCGGCTCGAGGACGAGGGATGGCAGTGGGCGCAGGAAATCCTGACGAAGAGCCCCCTCGCGATCCGTCTCCTCAAGAGCGCCTTCAACGCGGACGTCGACGGTCAGGCCGGGCTGCAGGAGCTCGCCGGCAATGCGACGCTCCTCTTCTACATGACCGAGCAGGGCCAGGAGGGGCGGAACGCCTACGTCGAGAAGCGTCCGCCGAACTTCCGCAAATACCCTTGGCTTCCCTGGTAGAGAGGAGTCCCCTCATGCGTCGTCTCACGCCCCCGCGCGCGGCCCTCCTCGTCGCCTCCAGCTGGCTCGCGGCGTGCGGCACCAACCAGGCCCTCTGGGAGCCGTCGCCCGAAATGCTCGCGGCTCCAGCGCCCGACTCGTTCATCGTCGAGGTGGAGACGAGCGAGGGCCCGTTCTACGTGTCGATGCACCGCGATTGGTCCCCGCTCGGGGTGGACCGCGTCTACCACCTCATGAGCAACGACTTCTACGCGGGGGCGAGGTTCTACCGCGTGGTTCCCGGATTCGTGGCCCAGTGGGGCTTCTCCGGAGACCCGACGCTCGACTCCATCTGGCAGGAGCGGCCCATCGCCGACGAGCCGACGGTGGAGAGCAACCTGAGAGGCGTCGTGAGCTTCGCGCGCGCCGGGCCCGAGACGCGCTCCTACACGCTCTTCGTCAACCTCGTGGACAACGCGCGCTTGGACGACGCCGTGGCGGGAGGCATCGCGGGGTATCCGCCGATCGGGCGCATCGTCAACGGCGTGGAGGTCCTGGACGGCTTCTACGCGGCGTACACGGAGGATCCGCCGGGGCAGGACTCGATCTCCATGCTCGGCAACGAGTACCTACGGCGGCGCTATCCGCAGCTCGACTCCATCGTGGCCACCAGGGTGATTCTGGAGTGGCCCTGAGGGCTTGGGTCCTCGCCGCGAGGCCCAAGACGCTGACCGCTGCGGCCGCGCCGGTGCTGGTCGGGACCGGGCTGGCGGCGCACCTCTCCCGGGTCGCCCCGCTGCCCGCGCTGGCTGCGCTCCTCGGCGCGCTCCTCATCCAGGTTGGCACCAACTTCGCCAACGACTACTACGACTTCGTCCGTGGCGGTGACACCGAGGAGCGCGTCGGCCCGGTCCGGGTCACGCAAGCCGGGCTGCTCAGTCCCGGGACGGTGAAGCGCGGCATGGTCGTGGCGCTCGGGCTGGCGATGCTCGTCGGCATCTACCTCGTGACCGTCGGCGGATGGCCGATCGTCTGGATCGGCCTGGCTTCCGTGGCGTGCGCGGTGCTCTACACGGGCGGCCCCTACCCGTTGGCCTACCACGGCCTCGGCGACGTCTTCGTGTTCGTCTTCTTCGGGCTCGTCGCGGTCGGCGGGACCTACTACGTACAGGCGCTGGAGTGGCCGCCCGACGCGCTGCTCGCCGGGGCCGCGCTGGGCTCGCTGAGCACTGCGCTGCTCGTCGTGAACAACCTCCGCGACATCGACACGGACGCGAGGGCGGGCAAGCGCACGCTGGCGGTGCGCATCGGCCCCGCCGGGACCAAGGTCGAGTACGTGGCGTTGCTCGTGGTGGCCGCGGTCTCGCCGGCCGTGGGCGTCACCCTGTTGGGTTGGCCGCCGGCCACGTTGGCCACGCTCCTCGTGACTCCGCTCTGTTGGTCGCCGCTGCGCACGGTGCTCTCGTACCGGAAGCCCCGGGAGCTGATTCCGGCGCTGGGCGCGACGGCGCGGGTGATGGCCGTATACGGGCTGCTACTCACGCTGGGCCTCGGCCTGGGCTG
>Ga0326597_10012151_pt1 | contig 11355 bp, 12 predicted proteins | sample RVTome_12_FD_203789 | JGI IMG/M metagenome (GOLD analysis project Ga0326597, IMG submission 203789) | Soil microbial communities from uranium-contaminated site in the Upper Colorado River Basin, Wyoming, United States - RVT100D185 | ecosystem: Environmental > Terrestrial > Soil > Contaminated >...
GTCACGGTCGGCGAAGCCGCGTCCTGTCCGTCGGGCTAGCGCCCTGTCGGCCAGGTACTAATGGCGCGGTACTCCCGGGCGAGCCGCCGGTAGACGCGGGCCGTCCGTGCCGCCCGCTCAGCCTCGTCCTCGGTGACCTGGCGCACGACTTTGCCCGGCATTCCCATCACGAGCGACATTGGCGGCACGACCATGCCTTCGGGCACCAACGCGTGGGCGGCGATGATCGAGCCCGCACCGACCTGGGCACCGCTCAGGACCGAGGCATGCATGGCCACGAGGGTCCCGTTGCCGATGGTGGCGGCGTGGACGATCGCCAGGTGTCCGAGGCTCACGTCGTCGCCCAGCACCGTGGGCGAGTCGTGCTGGGAGTGGATGGTGGAACTTTCCTGAACGTTCACTCCCTCGCCGATTTCCACCGTTCCGGTATCGCCCCGCACGGTGGCGCCGAACCAGAGACTGGACTCGGCACCGAGACGGACCCGCCCCACGACGTAGGCGTTCGGAGCCACGAACACCGACTCCGCCACCTCCGGGTGGTGATCGAGATAGGACAGCACGGGCATCGCAGATCCTCCGACGGCTTCGCGATCCGATCCAAGGACACCCTGGATTCGGCGGCTCGAGCGAGCGTAACCGGGACGGCCGTCCGCCCCGGACCGGATGCCGGATGCCGCCTATGACGAAAGCCGTAACAGGCGTGGCACGCTCGTCGGAGGGTGAAGCCTGATGTCTCCCACCGGTTCGTTGCCAACCAGACGGTTCGCCTCCCATGCAGACGCATCCCGGTACTTCCACGACCAGGGGTGGACCGACGGCCTCCCGATCGTCGCACCCACGCCCGACTCGGTCCGGGTGATGGCCTCGGCCGCGGGACGGGCGCCAGCCGAAGTGGTCGGCGAATTCCCGCCCCGTCGCCGCTCACTCTCGGTGTGGCAAGCGGCGACGTACGCGGTGATGGCGGGATGCGAGCCCGCCCACTTCCCGATGGTGCTCGCCACATGGGAAGCCATGTTCGACCCAAGATTCAACCTGCAGGGCGTCCTCTCCTCGTCGGGGGGCGCCGCCATCCTGGCCGTGGCTTCGGGACCCGGTGCGGCAGAGATCGGAATGAACGCGGGGAGCGGTCTCCTTGGTCCGGGCAACCGCGCCAACGCCACCATCGGACGGGCCATCCGGCTGGGCATCATCGCCGGTCTGGGCGTCGCGCCCGGCGGCTTCGATGCGAGTGCGTTCGGACATGCCGGGAAGTACACGTTCCACTTCGCAGAATCCGAGCCTCCCCCACCATGGTCGCCCGTCAGGGTGCGGCTCGGTTTCGCCCGCGACGCGACGACGGTCACCATCCTCGGAGCAGGCGCCCCCCGGCAGATCACACAACGTACGGGCGGGACACCCGAGAGCATTCTCGCCGCGATCGCCACGAGCATGCGGACACCGGCACAGAACGTCACCGGCCACGGCAGCTACTTCGTGATCGTGCTCGGACCGGAACACGCCGGCATCATCTGCGAGCAGGGCTGGAGCGACGACATGGTCCGCGATCAGCTGGCGGACACGTCGAAGGTCACGGCCGCAGACGCCGCGCGCGCCGGCTTTCATCCCACGGCCGGACCGGATGAGGAAGGTCGATACGTCACGGCCCGACCCTCGGACATCCTGATCGTGACCGCAGGTGGCCCGGGAGCGGCGTGGTCGCTGGTCGTCCGATGCTGGACGAGAGTCGACGGGACGCAACCCGTCACGCGGGAAGTCGTTCGCCCCGGTGTAGCGACGGGCGGCCGTCTGACCGTCGCCGACAGTTCGTTCTCGTAGAAAGTGAAGCAATGGCGATCGAAATCGTGATCCCCGTGGTCGAGGATGCCGCCCGACAGGCTCTGACCCTCGCGCCCGCCGCCCGTCTCACACCCGACGGCATGATCGGCCTCGTCGACAACGGCAAGTTCCGGGCGAGAGAGATCCTGGTGGCGGTGGCAGACCGGATGATCGCCGCCGGTCTCGCAGGCTCGTATGCCGTGCACACGAAGCCGTCGGCGTCACGACCGATCGGAAGCGAGGATCACGCCGAGCTCGCGGCGCGATCGCGACTCGTCCTCACCGGTGTGGGCGATTGAGGAACATGCAGTTCGTGCAGTGTGCACGATGCCGCCATGTTCGAGCAGGTGGGGATTCCCGCGACGGCGATCGTCACACACGTGTTCCGGCCGATCGCCCAGCAGACCGCCATCGCCTCCGGGCTCGACGTGGATCTCCTCACCATCGTCGAGCATCCGATCTTCACTCGGGACGAAGACTGGTTCGCCGACCTGGCCGATGTCATCACCCCCGCAATCGTGCACAAGATGACCGAGGGCCGACCCTCGTCGCCGCGGGAAGGAACGGGATGACTCTTCACGTCGATCCGACTGTCCGCCATGACGGGGAGGAAACATGAGAGCGGCGTACGTGAGGTCGCCGTTCGAGTTCGAGATACGCGACGTGGAGGCACCCGAACCCGGGTTCGAGGAGGTGCTGTTGGACGTCGCGATGGTCGGCATCTGCGGTACTGACGTGCATCTGGCAGCCGAGTGGGCGGCCGAGTGGAGGCGTTTCGGTCACGAGACGGCGGCCCACGTCGCGGCGGTGGGGCCAGGTGTCACCGACCTCGCCACCGGCGATCTGGTGGCCGTCCGGACTACGACGATGTGCGGCCGTTGCCGCTTCTGCATGGATGGCAGGCCCCGGGGATGTCTCAACTGGCGCGAGAGCCGGCTGTCGGTGGCGCTGGCGGACCGGATGGTCGCGCCGCGCCGTTCACTCTGGAGGGTGGAGGATCTCGACTCGGTCGCAACGACCCTCATCGAGCCGCTGTCGGTGGCGCTGAGCGTGGTCGACACTGCAGAGATCGCGCTGGATCACGATGTCGCAGTCGTCGGTCCTGGCCCGATCGGTATCATGGCGATCAAGGTCGCGAAGCTCCGGGGCGCCAGACGGGTGTTCGTGGTCGGCACCGTCGCAGACACGGGCCGCTTCGGCCTGTGCGAGGAGATGGGGGCGGATCTCTGTCTCGTCGCCGAGACCGAAGACCCGGTCCAGCGCATCCGGGCCGAGACCGGCGGCGTGGGTCTCGACCGGGTGGTGGTCACCGCTCCCCCCGTGGCGATCCCGTCCGCGCTCGCACTCGGTCGATACGGCGCCATCGTGACCTTCGTCGGCTTCGCGGCCAACGACGAAGCCGGTGTCGTGCCGATCGACATGAACGCGTTCCACAACGCCAAGCTGCAGCTCAGAGCGTCGTATGCCGCCCCGCTGGCGCCCTTCGCGCAGGCGAACCGGCTACTGGCCGCCGGTCACATACCGGTCGACAAGCTGATCACCCACCGCTTTCCGCTGGACGAGGTCGCAACTGCCCTCCGGGTGGTCGCGAACCACGAGGACGGCGTCGTGAAAGCCGTGGTGGCCATCAGATGAGCAGCGGGCAGGACGCCGTGATCGCCGGGGTGGGTGAGACCGAGTATTCGAAGCGGAGCGGGCGCAGCGAGCAGCGGCTCGCGATGGAGGCCATCCTCGCCGCCTGTCGGGACGCCGAGCTCGATCCACGACAGATCGACGGGTTCATCGCATATCCGTTCGGGCTGGATGCCGAGGAGGTGGTCTCGGGCCTCGGTCTTCACGAGTTGCGGGTGAGCGCCACGGTCCACATGGGCGGCGCGAGTGCCGTGGCGGCGCTCGCTCACGCCGTCAGGGCTCTGGCCGACGGAACAGCCCGACACGTCGCCATCGTCCGGGCGAAGAACGGTTACTCCGGCAACCGCATACACGAGCGACCGTCGCAGCTTCCGACCCAGCGGTTGCGCCAACAGCTCGAGGAGCCGTACGGCTGGAACAGCGCGGCGCAGCGGTACGCGTTCATTTGCCGCCGCTATCAGCACGAGTACGGGCTCACCCGGGAACAGCTGGGGGCGGTGGCCGTCGCGGCTCGCCGCCATGCGCAAAGCAACCCCCGGGCGCAGATGTACGGGCGGGAGCTCACACTCGACGACTACCTGGCCGGTCGCGTGATCGCCGACCCGTACACCCTCTTCGATTGCTGTCTGGAGACCGACGGTGGGTGCGCGATCGTCGTGTCGGCGCGCGAGCACGCGATCGCACGCCCCCACGACGCCCGGGTCCTCTCGGTGGCGGAGGCCCGTCCGCACAGTCCCGACGACCTCACCAACCGCGACGACCTACTGGAGATCGGCCTCGCAGGAGCTGCCCCGCGGGCGTGGGAGTCTGCTGGTGTCGGCCCGGCGGACATGGACGCGGCGATGATCTACGACTGCTTCACGTTCCAGGCGCTGCACCAACTCGAAGCCGCCGGGTTCGTCGCCCTGGGCGGAGCAGGTCGGTTCGTCGAGGACGGCCACACCGCCCTCGGCGGGTGCCTCCCGATGAACACCCATGGAGGGCTGCTGTCGGAAGGCCATCTCGCCGGGCTGAACCACGTCATCGAGGCGACGAGACAGCTCCGGGGCGAATGCGGTGACCGCCAGGTCGCAGACGCCCGCCACATTGCAGTGACCGGCTGGGGCGACCTCGGCGACGGCGCGCTGGCAGTCCTCGATCGAGTGGGTCCACATTGAACCGGCCCGTCCCCGATGTCGAGAGCGACGACTACCGACCGTTCTGGGACGCCGCACGCGACCACAGGATCGTCATCCATCGCTGCGCCACGTGCCGGACGTATCGATGGCCGCCCCGCCCGATCTGTCGGGTCTGCCACTCGTTGGACTTCGAGTGGGCGGAGGTCGGCCGGCGCGGGACGCTCCACACCTGGACGGTCGTCATCCACCAGACCGTCGCTGGGCTCCCACCGCCGTACGTGGTTGGGCTCGTGGAACTCGGGGACGTCAACCGGGTGCGCATGCTCGGCAACGTCGTGGGCGTCCCCGCCGAGCATCTCCGGATCGGGATGCCGATGCAAACCGCGTTCGAGGCAGTGACGCCGACGGTGACGCTGATCAACTGGAGCCCGATCGAAGGCGATTGAGAAATGCACGAAGCGTCAGCCCATGCCCCCGCGGACGGCGCGATCGAGACCGCGCAGAAGTGGCAGCACGACATCGAGGACGGGCGTGGCCACGTCTAATTCCCGAGCGAATCGTTGCGGCTGGCCGAGCATCGCCTCCACCTCGATCGGACGGCCCGCGAGGACGTCCTGCAGCATCGACGGTCTCGTCTGGAAAGGCGGCACCGGCGTGTCCTCGTAGCGGATCGTGACCGGGATGTGCATCGCCGCAGGAATGGCGGCACATTCGGCGAAGACGCTCCTCTGCAGTCCGTGGAGGTCCGGATCGGCTCGCAGGTCGGACGAGTAGAGACGCGTCAACGTGGCCAGCGGTGCGGAGGTCAGGTTGAGCAGCAGCTTCTCCCAGATGTCGGTACGCACCTGTCGAGTGCTGACAGCACCGAGCCCCGCCGCCGACATCACCCCTGCGACCTCGTCGAGGCGGGCACTGGCCCCACCATCCGGTTCCCCGAGAATCCACCTGTTCATGCCGTAATGGCGGATCACACCGGGTTCGATCACCTCGTTCGACGAGTACACGACGCCGCCGATGACTCGGTCCGGTCGAACCTCGGACCAGAGGAGACCCTCGGGATCGAGCAGTGGCAGCGCCGCATCACTGACAGGCCCTCCGCGATAGTTCCACCACCACGGGATTCCATTGTTGATGAAGACGGCTACCCCCGAAGGACCAAGGAGCCGACCGACGTCGCGGGCGGCGGCGGAGGCGGAGTGCGCCTTGGCCGTCACGAACACCACGTCGTGTTCCCCGAGGGTGATGGGGTCGTCTGTCGCCGCCGCTGGAGCAGCAACGATCACCTCGTCATCGCCGCGCAGCACGAGGCCGTGCCGGCGGATCGCGGCCAAGTGCGCCCCCCGGGCGACCACGCTGACCTCGGCGTCGACCTGCCGGATGAGATGGGAGGCCAGGTTGCCGCCGATGGCACCGGCCCCGTACACGCAGATCCGCACCAGGCCCTACTTGAACGCGAGGGCGTTGGAAGGCGAACCGACGCCGCCGATAACGTTGAGGGGCTTGGCCGTCACGAAGAACTCGTACACGCCGTCGTGTGCGCAGTCGGCGGCGAGATCGTCGAGATACCACATCTCGCCGATCGGCATGCCGAGCAGCGCTATCAGCTGGGGGTGGATCTTGCCCTCGAGTTCGGGCGACAGCACCGACCCCGTCTCCGGATCGGGGTACGTGAACGGCGAGTCCGGGATGGGGGGAAGCGCTTCGACAGCGAAGTTGTCCATCGCTACCACCGCGATCCGCGAGTCCCACAGCCACGCCACGAGTTCGCGGGTCTGGGCGAGACCGGGGCACCGAATGTTCTGGGGAAAGCGCGCCCGGTCGTCACCTCTGACGTGCTCGAGGAAGTATCGGGTCCATCCTGTGCGAATCAGAAGAATGTCGCCCGGCTCAACGGTGACACCACATGACTCTGCCGTGGCGGTGAGGACGTCGAGTCCGATCGGGTGGCTGCTGTCCTGGTCGATCGGGTCGCCCGCATCGGCGAGGAAGCGTTCGACGTCGAGCAGCACTCCCCGTCCGGTGATCCCCCGCTCGGCCCAGTGCTGGATCCCGAGCGCGGGATTGGATTCGACGATGTCGTCGTCGCTGGTCCAGTTGTAGAAACCGTGGACGGGATGCCTGATGTGACGGAAGCCGTCGAGCTGCGTCGTTGACTGCAGGTAGAACGAGTCGAGGTAGTCATCCCTGTGATTGGGATGGTGGGCGAAGATCCGGTGGACGGTCGGCTCTCTGGTCCCCGACGGGTAGGGATTGAAGACGTTCAACGGGTAGTCGAGGTTGAAGGTCACCCCTTTTCTCACCAGGCCGGCTGCCGCCGCCACTCGCTCAGGGGTCAGGTGGTTGAGGGTCCCCGCCTGATCGTCTGGACCGAACAATCCCCACGCCGATCCGGGAGGCGCGTCTTCACGTTCCATGAGCTCGTCGTACGTCAGCATTCTCACCTCCACCTTCCTCGGCGTCTCGTTCCGTGCTGCAAATCGGTGGAGTCTGGATCTCCCCAAGGGGTGCCGAACCCGTGGCGTACCGGCAACGGTCAGCTCCATCGGAGCCACTCATGACGGGGCTGGGTCGCTCGGGTACGGATCGAGGTGCCCGAGCGTCTCGCCCGTCTCGACCAGCGTGCGGGTCGTGTCGGCCGCGCCGTACACCCAGAGGATGCGGAGGGGCGTCGTGCCGGTGTTCACGAACTGATGCACCACGTCCGGCTGCACATGGGTGGCGTCCCCCGCCTGTACCGGCTCCTCCCGCCCTCCGACCCTGACCAGTGCGCTGCCCTCCACGACAAGGATGAACTCCTCGCTGCTGTGGGTGTGGAGCGGAATCTCACCAGCCACCGGGATCTCCGTGAACCCTGCCAGCATCTGCTCAGAACCGGTCTCCGGTGTCACCAGCGGCCAACTCCTGACCCCCCGGCCCCGATCCTGGGGGACGACATCCCCCGCCCGATAGATGGATGCGAAATCAAACGACGGCACTCCTCGGTCCTCCTCTCGACGTGATTCCATTCATGGTGACTCGATGATCAGTAGTCCGTCGACCGCCACCGCCAGGTCCTGTCGGACGATCACGGGGTTCACCTCGAACACGAATCTGTCCCAGGGCGCCCCGGCTACCAGGCGTGAGAACGTGGCGCAGTACGCGGCGAGATGGGAAAGACGCTCCAGGCCGGCCTTCGTGTCGGTGGCAACGGTCTTCAGCGCTGGAAGGGCCTCGTCCGCCCTGGTCTGGTCGAACGGAGCGCGGAGCAGGACGACGTCGTCGATCAATTCGGTCATGGTGCCGCCCGCCGCGACCGAGACCACAGACCCGAATGTCGGATCGCGGAATCCGGAGACGAGGAATTCGGCGCCGCCTCCGATCATCGACTGCACGTAGACACCCTCCAGGTGCACGTCCAGCGACACTGCCCGCTCGCCGATCGTCCAGTAGATCGATCGCGCACCGGTTTCGTCGGCGACACCGAGCGCCATCAGGCCGGCGGCTGCCCGATGGGAAACAGCGGTCGAGATTCCTTTCATGGCGACCGGGTACCCCAGTTCGCCCGCGATTTCCACTGCGTCGTCTTCAGTGGTGGCCAGACGACCGGGAGCGACGGTCAATCCCGCCGCGGCAAGAATCTCACGACAACGGTGCTCCGGCACCACCTCTCCTGGGCTCGGCCGGGGAACGAAGCCACCCCAGTCGAAGTCCAATGCCGGCACCGCAGACGAGCGTCGCCCACGCGGTCGACGGCGTACCACCAGCTTGCCGAGGACCCTGATCGCACGCTCGCTCTCCTCGAACACGTGACAACCGGCCGCCTGCAGCTGTTCGGCGATACCCGGCGGGGGAAGGGCCCAGGCCACGCTGACGGCCTCCTTGGCGCGGCGCCGGAACTCGGCGATGATCCGGGCGACGTCGGCGCCTCCCGTCGCCATCGGCCCCGCCTGCACCAGCACCATGTCGACGAGCGGATCCGCCGCGATCACATCCAGCGCGGCGGGCAGATGCTCCAGCCACGACAGATCGAGATAGGACTGGGGCGTCAGATCGACCGGGTTGCCGATCGCTGCGACCGGCGGGACGAGGAGGCGGAGGCGGGCTCGCGTTTCGGCGGAGAGCGGCGGTGTCGCCAGCCCGTGCGACACGGCCTGGTCAGCTGCCAGCACCCCCATTCCCCCGCCGAAGGTCACGGCCGCCAGGCCTGCGCCAGCGGGGATCTTGTCGGCGTCCATGCTGCTGAGCTCGAGTGCCACATCGAGGAGTTCCTCCAGCGACGCAGTCTGGATCACGCCGAACTCGTCGAACACGGCCGACCACACCCTCCGCTCGCCCACGAGCGCCCCCGTGTGTGCCGTGGCTGCCGCCGCACTCGCCGCGGTGGCCCCGGCTTTCAGCACGACGACCGGCTTGCCGGCATCCCGCAGGTTCTCGAGCGCCGTCACCAGAGCCTCGCCGTCGCGCACGCCTTCGAGGTAGGCGCAGACAACCTTGGTGAGCGGATCTCCGACGAGGGCCTGGAAGAAGTCGGGCACTCCCACCACTGCCTCGTTGCCGGTGCTGATCATGTACCGGAAGCCGAAGCCGAGCCTGGCGGCCATCGCCTGTGTCATCGTCGCGAGCCCGCCGCTCTGGCTGATCATCGAGATGTTCCCCGCCACCAACTCGTCGGATTCCCGCAGGAACGATGCAAATGTCGTCGTCGCCGGCAGGTGGGTGTCGATGATCCCCAGACAGTTCGGGCCCAGGACCGTGAACCCGGTCTCCCGGCATGCTTCGACGAGCCGTTGCTGCAGGTCGGCACCGCCCGGACCGCCCTCGGCGAAGCCACCAGACCAGATGATCCCGGTCGTAACCCCGGCCGAGGCACATTCCCTCACCAGCGCGGGGCAGGCAGCGGCGGGAACGGCGAGGATCGCCAGATCGGCCGGCGACGGGATCTCGGCGATGGACGGATAGCAGGTGTATCCGGCCACCAACCGGGACGTGGGGTGCACCGGCCACACCTCGCCCGGGTACCCGAACTTGCGGAGCAGGCCAACCGCGACGCCGCCCAGGTTGCCCGCCCGATCAGAAGCGCCGATCACGGCGATCGACTTCGGCTCGAGCATCTTCGCGAGATGGGACGAGAGATCCCCGCTGGAGGCTCCGTTCACGACTGGTTGGGTCACCTACCGCAGCTTCCAGTCCGGCTTCCTCTTCTCGATGAACGCCCGCGATCCCTCTGCCCCGTCCTCGGTCTCGGCAATCTCCTGGTCGAGGTACCGGGCGTAGGTGGTGAGAGCGGCAGGGAATGCCGCGGTCAACCGGTACATCCGGATCACTCCCTGCACGGCCAGGGGTGAGCTGTTGCACACCATCTCGGCGAGTTCCTCGGCGGCCGCCAGGACTTGATCCTTGGGGACCACCCGGTTCACGATGCCGTACTGCAGGCACTCCTGGGCGGTCAGCCGGCCGTTGCAGAGCGTCAGGTAGGCCGCCACCGCTCGGGGAAGGGCGGCGTAGAGCTCATGGGGCGCCCCCAGCCTCCCGACGTTGGTGTGCTGGTCGCCCAGCCAGGCGTCCTCGGACATGACGCGCAGCTGGCACTGCATGGCGATGTTCAGGCCGACACCGACTGCGAAGCCGTTGAGCGCACAGATGAGCGGCTTCTCGAGTTCGGCGTCCTGCGGCTGGCCCCCTCCCCCCCAGTGGTAGAGCGGGCTGTTGGGGTCCTCGTGAGGGGTCCGCTTTCCCTCCGCCTGATACTTCGCCAGGAACTTGACGTCCCTGCCGGCACAGAAGGCATGCTCCCCCGAGCCCGTGAGAATGGCGACGTACACGTCGGGGTCGAGGCTGATGTCGCGCCAGCACGCTCTCAGCTCCTGATACGAGAAACTGTGCAGAGCGTTACGCACCTCGGGCCGGTCGATCGTGACATACGCCACGTGGCCCTTCTTCTCGTACTTGATGAACTCGAGGTCCCTCGGTGCCGTCGAAGGGTCGTACGGCGAATCGTATCGCACCATATGGTAAGTCTTCTCCTTGTCGATCTCGGCCTGCGACCGTGTGGGCGCCGGCTCCCTTCTTCCTGTCTTCAGAACACGGGTTTGCGCTTCTCGAAAAAGGCGCGTCTCGCCTCCTCGGCGTCCGCGCTCCTGCTCAGCTCGGTCGTGTACTGCTGCTCGAGACGGAATCCTTCCCGGAGGGTCAGGGCTTCCACCGTGGAGAACGAGTCTCGGATCGTCTGCACCGCCGTGGGACTCTTCGATGCGATCGACGTAGCGACTTCGAGCGCGGTGGAGAGCAGCTGGTCGTCCGGCACGACCTCTTCGACCGCTCCCAACCGGTGCAGCTCGGCTGCGCCGACGTGTTCGCCGGTCAGCATCATTCGGCGCAGCTTGGAAGGCGGCAGGATCCGCTGCAGGAAGCTCGCCCCTCCCGCCAGTCCCACGTCGATCTCGGGCATGCCGAAGACGGCGCTCTCGGCGGCGAAGATCATGTCGGCAAGGGCGGGAATGATAAATCCAGCGCCGAGCGCAATCCCGTTGACCGCCGCGATCACGGGTTTGGTACTGTCCAGAACGGCGAAGAACGCGTCGCGTGTGACACGGTTGGCTCGTACGTAGTCGCCGGGCGTCGCGCCCAGGGTTTGTTTCTCCTTGATGTCTGCCCCGGCACAGAAGATTCTGCCTCTGGCAGTGAGGACGATCACCCTGACGTCGTCACGTCCCTGTAACTCGTCGAACACGGCGACGAACCTCGTCCTGATCGCGGTGTTCAGAGCGTTGACGGGTGGCCGGTTGAGGGTCACGATCGCGACGTGCTCCGG
>Ga0326597_10012152_pt1 | contig 11354 bp, 9 predicted proteins | sample RVTome_12_FD_203789 | JGI IMG/M metagenome (GOLD analysis project Ga0326597, IMG submission 203789) | Soil microbial communities from uranium-contaminated site in the Upper Colorado River Basin, Wyoming, United States - RVT100D185 | ecosystem: Environmental > Terrestrial > Soil > Contaminated >...
GCGGGATCAGGTCCAGATTCGCGTTCAGCTTCTGGTTCAGCCGCACGATGCTCTTCTCTTCGTCCTGCCCGACGAGGAAGCGTACGATCGCCGTGGACACGCCGGGGCTGGACGTCGAGTAGATGTATTCCACGCCCGGGATCTCCCATAGCAGCTTCTCCATTGGTTTGGTGACGCGCTCCTCTACTTCACGAGCCGACGCGCCCGGCATCTGGACGAAGACGTCGACCATCGGCACGATGATCTGCGGCTCTTCCTCGCGCGGCAGCTTCCACACCGAGAAGGCGCCCAGCAGCAACGAGCCGGCGATCACCAGTGGAGTCAGCTTCGACCCAATCCAAGCACGGGCGAACTTTCCCGCCGGGCCGAGTGTTCGTTCCACCTTCACGGCCGGACCTCCACTCTGGCTCCATCCGAGAGGCTCTGCGGAACCGGAAAGATCACCTTTTCATCAGCAGTGAGGCCGGAGAGCACCTCAACATGATCTTTGACCTTCTGCCCGGTCGTGATCAGCCGGGTGCGAGCAACGCCGTTGTCCGCTACCATGACCGATTGCAACTGGCCGCGCTCTCTGACGGCCCCCGCCGGAACCGCCAGCAGCGACCGGCTTCCGAGTTGGAACGCCGCACGCCCGAAGACGCCCGAGCGGAGAGCAGTGAGGGCGGGTAGATCAATCTTGACTGTGTAGGTCCGCGAGGCGGCATCCACTGCGGGCACGATCTCCGAGACCCTCGCCTCGAGCGTGTGATCTAAACTATCCAAGGTGACCGACACCGGCTGGCCAACCCGAATCATCCGCAGCCGGGACTCTTCCACCGACGCTTCCAGCCGGTAGGCGCCCTCGCGTTCGATGGTCAGCAGAGGCGCTCCGGCGAGAGCGAGACTGCCAGGATCAACCGATTTGGCGGTGACAACGCCCGTGAAGGGTGCCAGTACATCGGCGTAGCTGCGCGTCACCTCGGTGAAGCGCACTTCCTGATCTGCTTGTGCGAGCTTCGAGTTCAGTTGGACGCGCCGCGCTTGTGCCATTTCGTACGCCGCCTGTGCCGCCTTGAGTTTGGCTGACGACTCATCAAACTCCTGGTTGGAAATCGACTTCTTTTCAAAGAGGCCCTGCATGCGGCCAAACGTTGTTTGCGCCAGATCGAGATTAGCCTTCGCCGCGGCCACAGCACTATCGGCCTCAGGCAGCGCCGTGCGAACTTCCTCGCGGGCTGCTTCGGCGCGGAGCGAACTGACGTCCAGCTCGCGCGTATCGAGCGTCACCAGCATCTGGCCTTCTCGGACCCGGTCGCCGGTCTGAACTTTCACTTCGCGTACGTAGCCGGTCAACTTCGAGGAGATAACAGCCGAGGTGCGCGCGCGAACCGTGCCCGTCGCTTCATAGATCGAGGGCCATTGCGCCGTGACCGTCGTCACGGTATCCACGGCGACGGGGTGCGAGGATGTGTCTGACTTGGTCTCGCGTGAGAGATCGCCGCAACCGGTTATCCAGATCGCCAAAGGAATTAAGAATAGTGAACTCTTTGTCATCAAGCCCTCTATTTGAGAGCCTGCGAATCCACGGTGAGCGTACCAGCGGCCATTTCCAGCATCGCGGCGGCGATGCGTTGATCGTGGATGGAGGCCAAATATCGGGTCCGTGCTTCGAGCACGGCCGTCTCAGTGCGAAGTAAGTCGGTGACGTTGCTCATTCCGGCTTCGTAGCGGTCTTGCGTGATGCGAAGACTCTCCTCCGCTTCCGCCACGGATGCTTTCGCCACTTCAATACGCTGCCCGGCAGCGCCCAAGTCTGCGTAAGCCCTGCGCACCTGCAACCGGATCGTGGAGCGGGCGCGTTCCTCCTCGGCCGTGCTGCGGCGTAGGGCGAAGGTGCTCGCTTCAATCCGCGCCTTGTCGCCGAAGCCGTTAAACAGGTTCCAGTGCATCCCGATCGACAGCAGCCAGTTGCCGCCGCCCCGCTCGTAGAAGCGCTGGCGGTCCGCTTCGAAGGCCGCGTGAAAGTTTACTTGCGGCAGGAGGTTGCTCTGGGCCGTCGCCGCCTGGGTCTCGGCCAAGCTTGTCGCGAGCTTCACCTGGCGGGCCTCGGGTCTTTCGCTGAGGGCATTCCTTTCGTAATCAGCCAGCGAGCCCTCCGGCAGATTCAAAGGCGTCAGCTGTGTGGTCAAGGTGTGCGCCGTGTCAAGTGGCAGGCCGAGAACGTCGTTCAGCGCCGCGCGAGCCACGTCGAGATCAGCCGCGCGCCGGATCTGTTGCTCGCGAACACCGGCCAAGTGAACGCGGATCGAGAGCACGTCTACCTCGGTAGACATTCCGGCGGACCGGATCGCTTCGGCGCGCTGCTGGTCGGACTCCGCCGAGCTCATGGCTTGGCTGGTCACAGTGAGCTGCTCTGCACTTAACAGGACGTCATAATACGATCGGATCACGCTCGCAATCACTTCCATTTGGGTGCGTCGGCCATCCTCGCTGGTGATGTCCTTAGTCAACTCGGCCGAGCGTACAGCATGTTTCGTCTTGCCCGCGTCGAAGAGCATTTGATCTACGGTGAGCTGCGATTGGAAATTATTGAGGAAGTCGGGCCGGTTCAGCGGACCGACCTGAAAGTTCTGCTCGCCGAATTGATGCTGCGTAAGCAGGGAACCGAACACAAAGACCGGATTGTCACTGCGAGCCCAGGACTCCGAGTAGTCAACCTTCGGCAAGAAACCGCTTCGGGCTTCCGCGATGCGGCTTTCCGCAGCCTTCCGTCCGGCGAAGGACGCTTCGATGGACTTGTTCCTGTCAACGGCCGTTTGCACGGCATCTTTCAACGAAAGCGGGGCTTGTGCCCAAACCGGCGCCGACAAAAAAATCAGGAGTGCTAATCTTTTCTTCATGGGATCTGTCTTCTTAGACTGAATGTAGTACCCACACTACTGGCTACGTTCCGTGGATATTTGCGGGTTATCATCGATGGCAATTCCAGGGATGGCAATTCCAGGCTCGCACTGAACTCAAGATGTCGCGGACATATGCCGTCGGTTTCTCTCGCGCTGGTTGTAAGGGCTCCCAGTTTCCGGGTTCAACTAGACCCAATAACGTCCAGCCCGAAACGCTGGCAGCCAAGATCTACATTATTCTGGTCACGGCTCCAGTTTACCTCAATTTACCTCAACGACTGGGCCGTCTCTGACGTGCTCCCGGAAAACTCAGCCAGGGAAAACTAGAGGAGCTCCGGTAAGATCAGCGAGCAAGGAGGAGCTTCGAGATGAAGAAGAGCCGGCATAGTGAGGAACAGATCATCGGGGTGTTGAAGCAGATGGAGGCAATCGGGTGTATATTCTTCACTGCCGGAGCGGTGAATTAGGTCCGGTTTGAAGCGTACCAACCTTTGAGGGCGATTGATAGGTCGCCAGGAGAGGAGATCCGTCATGGGAAGCAAGTCTTTTTCGGGGCGAAGTTACAAAAGCGTTGTGGTGACAGTGGCTCTGATATGCTCGGCATTAGCTTGGTTTCTTTCGATGGGAGAATCGTGGTCCCCGGAAATCAGCAGCCCGCGGTTCCTCCCTGCTCTGCACGCGCAAAGCCAATCCCGCGCGCCCGCTCAAGCCAGAAAACCCACCATGATAGAGCGTGCCCCGCTACAGGTCCTCGAGGATACGTATTTGGATCTCAGCGGCGTGGCCGTGGATCCGGTTAGCGACGAGATCATCTTAGTAACCGGACAACGAGCTGCAAGCCTCATGGTATATAACCGGTCAGACAACACTCCGTCCGGAGCTACCCTGCTCGAACCGAAGCGAATGATTAGCGGGCCGAATACCAAGATCGGGGCACCTGGCGTCTATGTGGACTCGAAAACTGGTGAGATATATTCCGTGGACACCACCCACGGCGCCTTCCCCGGCTCAGGCGATCGAATGGTGGTCTTTTCCCGCACCGCCAAAGGCAACGTTGCTCCAGATAGAGAGCTTCTCGTCCCGCACCGTGGGTTTGCGATCGCGGTGGACGAGGTGGCTCGGGAAATGTTTCTTACGGTTCAAAATCCTCCTGCCATATTCGTTTACCCCAAGGCGGCGAAAGGGAATGAAGCGCCACTCCGCATCGTAGAGGGACCGCGGACGCAGTTAGGTGATGTTCACGGGATCGCTCTGGATACAAGAAACCAGTGGATATATGCCTCCAATCGCGGAGGGAGTTCGACTAATGAGGAAAAGGGATGGAGCGGCGTTCCAATCAAAGACGAAGGAGGCAACCGCACCTGGACCATACCGACCGATCTAGAGTCGGATCTGCTTCCGGGTTCAGGAAGGTTCTCATCTCCGTCGATCACCGTGTACCCGTTGAAGTCTAGTGGAGATGTTGCACCTGTCCGGGCTATTCGAGGCCCCAAAACCCAATTTGGCTGGCCGGCATTCATTGCATTGGACGTGGTGCACCAGGAACTGTTTGTGGCCAATTCCTGGGAGCACTCCATTCTGGTTTTCCGCGCCACAGACAGCGGCGACGTGGCTCCCATCCGGGTGCTGAAGGGAACCAAGACGGGGCTCGACAATCCTTATGGATTGGTCTTCGACGAGAAGAACAGCGAGTTGGTCGTAGCGAATTACGGTAACCACACAGCGACCGTTTACCCGCGGACGGCCTCGGGCGATGTGGCGCCGATTCGCACGATTCGCGTGGCGCCGCAGGGCACGACGGTACCCATATTCCAGCATGTTAGCGCCGTAGACTATGACAGCAAACGAGAGGAAATTCTGGTGCAGAGTTGCGTTGCGCAGCCGCAGATGGTGGCCTTTGCGAAGGGGGCAAAGAGTGGCGAGAGGCCCGCAAGGATCCTTGCCGGGGAGGCGACGCGACAGGGTCGCGGAATGCACGACATGCGCTATGACCAGATACATGACGAGATCGTGATAGCCAATCCCAACGCTCAGGCGGTCTTGACGTTTCGGGGCGGGGCCAGTGGGCAGGAGCCGCCACTACGGATCATTCAAGGGCCTCGAACAGGAATTGTGAAATCAGATTACGTGGAACTCGATCCCGTGCATGACGAACTTTTCGTGCCAGAAGGCGGCAAAATCCTGGTGTTTCCTCGAACCGCTACCGGAGACGTGGCTCCGATCCGAATTCTCCAAGGCCCCGACACGGGATTGCGCGGCGCGCTAGGAGGATTCCTGTCGGTGGATCCAGTGAATGACTTGCTCGTCATACCAAACCGTGGGCGGATTCTAATCTTCAATCGCACCGACAGTGGAAACGTAAAGCCGAAAGCAGTGATTGAAGGAGCCCAACTCAATGGCATCCAGCATCTGAGAGTTTACCCGCCGAAGGGTTTGATTGTTACCGTCCTAGGCGGTAAGAGCAGAGCTGGTCAGCAAGACGATATGAGCGCGGTCGCTGTCTGGAGCATTCACGACAACGGCGACGTACCCCCGCTCCTGATGCTGACGGATCCCGCGGGTCAGGTCCCGGGAAGGAAGCTCGCCTTTAACCCCAAGGCGAAAGAGCTCATCATAGGCGGCAGCGTCTCCATAAGGAGGTATTCCTTACCGGAGATTTTCTAGCCAAGAGCGCGACCGGTCCGGCCATACTTGTATGAAGCCGCAACGAGCTTCGCGCTTGCTGTTCGCCGCGCTGACGCAACGGCCTGGCAACACCATCCGGATGTATCGTCGGCTGCGCAGCAATGATTGTGGACGCCCGCTCTCCTAACCGATTAATCCAAAATGGGCCTTTGTGAAACGCTATATTTGACCGGAGTGTATGCAGGATAAGCGTAACCCAAGGGCACAGGATGGCTGGCCATTGAAAAAGGCCGAAACGATTTGAAAAAGTGCAGGAGCGCGGGCACAAATAATGCCCGAGATTCCCAACTTGGCGGTAGGCTAGATACAGTGGCAAGGAGGGTTCGGCGATGAGAATCCAGAAAGTGCTAAGACCATCTTTGGGAACAATACTGGGGTTCTTGTTCCTTGTTGGTTCGGGTCATGCGCAGGAAACGGTGGGAGAAGTTTTGAAGGTGAAGCGGGAAGTGCCGCTTCTGCTGGTGGGCTACGAGTCTGGACGGACCACGCCGATCGACTTTCGGGGAACTGAACAACTCATCGTTGCGAAAGGATCAGCCCGCGTAAAGATCGAGCGCGGCGCGGCGCAGATTGACGCGAGATTCCAAGACCTGCTGGCGCCTGTGATATTCGGACCCGAATACACCAGTTTTGTGTTGTGGTCCATCACGAGCAACGGCAGAGTATCGAATCTTGGCGAAGTGGTCATCAGAGGCAACCGGGGAGAGATCAAGACATCGGTTCCGTTGCAGGCTTTCTCATTGATTGTGACGGCGGAGCCGTACCCGGCGATTTCCGTACCCAGCAACGTCGTGGTTCTGGAGAACATCCTCGCATCGAGGAATTCCGCAACGACATCAACGATCACGCCTTCCATCGAGATGGTGGAGCAAGGGCAGTACGCCGCCGCCGGCATTGTGCCGTTTGACTGGGAAACTGAGTTGCCACGCGACCTGTTTCAGGCACGAAACGCGGTGCGTATTGCAGAATGGCAGGGAGCTAGCCGCTACGCGGCAGACGAGATCGGAAAAGCACAGCAGGCGTTGCAGGAAGCGGAAATGAACGCAAAGGATCGCAACCGGATCATTCAGTTTTCCCGCCAGGCAATGCAGTTGGCCGAAGGGGCCCGCACGCTGGCTCTGCAGAGGATTGAGGAAGCGCGTCTGGAACGAGAGCGCCGGGAGGGAGCCCAACGGGAAGCTGCCGCCGAAGCGTCCCGGCTTGCCGCGACGGAAGAAGCCGAGTGGCAAACTCAGCTGAGAACTTCGGCTGAAGCCGAGAGGAGACAGGCGGAAGCCGCCCAGCAGGCTGCCGCCGCCGAAGCCGAACGCGCGCGCAAGGCGGCGGGCGAAGCACAGGTTCTGCTGCAGCGGCTGGATTATGAAAAGAAGCTGCTGGAGGCGGAAAAAGAGGCACTTCGGAAAAGACTGCTGCAGCAGTTCACCACGATCTTTGAGACCCGCGACACGGCGCGCGGACTCATCCTGAACATGGGCGAGGTGTTGTTTGATGTCGGCAAGTCCGATTTGCGCTTTGAGGCCCGGGAAAAGCTGGCAAAGCTGTCCGGTATCCTGCTGGGGCACCCGCAGCTGACGGTGGAAATTGAAGGCCATACTGACAGCACCGGCAGCGACGAACTGAATCAAAGACTGTCAACGGAACGTGCCGAGGCGGTGCGGTCTTACCTCCTGAACCAGGGAGTGATAGAGACCGCGGTGAGCGCTCGCGGTCTTGGGAAGACCATGCCGATCGCGTCAAACGACACGGCCAGAGGTCGGCAACAGAACCGCCGAGTGGAGATCATCGTCTCTGGAGAAACGCTGGGCGATCCACTAGGGAACCTGTAATTGAGCTTCCGAGTCCGTGTGACTTACGGTGATTTGCGGAAATATTTGCGGGTGAACCAGCGGCATAACTCGACAATGACGTTTGCTCGCAACCGATCGCAATGTTACGGCGATCACTGAAGGATGATGTCGAGCATCCAGTAGCCGTCGTGTAGATGATGGCCGATATCGCTGATCGTTAAACGCGCCGTGAACAGAGGAGATGAGGTGACTAAGGTGTGGTATTCACCGTATTCCCCGCAGGGATCGATCCCAAGTTTCTCGAATTCCGGGAGCAGTTCAGGACTCAGAGGGCGTCCGAGCCAGCTCTCGTCTAACAGTGCTGCCTTGCTTGCAACAATGTGTGCCTCGCCGCCGAGATTGAGAAATTCCAGCAGCAGTTGTGACGTTGGCTGCTCCCATAGCGGCTCGACAGCAATAAGGCCCGTTTCTGTGCAAACGCGCTCGACCCAGTGCTTGTGGTCGTCAAGAAAAATATCTCCGAACACGACGTGAGAAAACTGCCGGTCGTGGAGTTCGCGGAGCAGCCTCTTAAACTCGGCTTCATACGACTGCCATGATCCACGTCCCGCGAGCAGTTCCAGTTGCAGCAATTCAGCTTGCCGCTGAAGCACTTCCGGGCGCAGTCCGTGGGACCGGCTTCTGGTCCCATCCTCAGTGAACATCGTAATGAGAGCCGCAACATCGAATTGCCGGCGAGCTCGATTCAGTGCAAGATAACTGTCCTTGCCGCCACTCCACGAAACGGCCGCACGCGGTTTATCCATCCCTCATCTCTCCTAGGTGGCGCTACCGCACCCAACTGAACAGCGACTCGCTCTGCCGTCAAACCAATTATTGGGAACCACCTCCGAGTGAAAGATGCTTGCGAGCGCCTCGACGCCTTCGGCGAGGCGTGGTCCAGGCCGCGAGAAATGGCTCGTCGCATCCACTGCGAAGATATGATCGTTCCGAACGGCCTGTAGGCTGACCCAATCGGCGGGCTTATTCAGCTTTGCGTACTCGTCCACAGTCTCCTGCAAGCCATACCCGCAGGGCATCATCACGATGAATTCAGGTTGAGCAGCAAGCACTGTGCGCCAGTCGGTTCGAAAGCTGGGCTCTGCAATGCCGCCCAAGACATCCAGTCCACCCGCTTCGTAAACCATCTCTGGCACCCAGTGGCCAGCGATGTAGGGCGGGTCCAGCCATTCAAGACACGCGACGCGTGGGCGTGGCTGACCAGCCACCATCCGATTCACTTCGCGAATCCGCTCCTCCAAGCGACTCGCCAGCCCGTTCGCTTCGTCGTCGTGGCCGGTCACGTGGCCCACCTCTCGGATGTTATTCCACACGTCGTTCAGCGTGTGCGGGCTGAGGGTCAACAGCTTTGGGGCTTTCGGTAAGCCTTCGATGGCGCTGACGATGTCATCAGGCGAGGCGGCGCAGACGTGGCACAGCTCCTGCGTAAGTATCAGGTCCGGCTGGATCTGTTGAAGTGCTTCAGTATCGATGCGGTAAAGGCTCTCGCCGCGTGCAACGAATTCCGCCACTCGCCTGTCGATTTCCGATGCTGCCAATTCCCGGGGCAGCTTACTGTGAACGACAACCGGCTTCCGACGTGCGTCCAGCGGGTAGTCGCAGCCGTAAGTTACGCCGGCGACCTCGTTTCCAAGGCCGACCGCGTAGGCGATTTCAGTAGCAGACGGCAGTAAACAGCAAATTTTCATGGAACCTCCTAAATGGGGTAAGCCCCGCAGATCCGGCAAAAGCTCATATCCAGCCTGGGGACCGGCCCGCAGCATTGAACGCACGTTTTTGTCCCTTTCGGTTGTTCGCCAGGTGGCGGAAACATCCGCCGGTACATACGGTAGTAAAGCAACTGTTCCTTATCGCGAAGCGCAACCCTGTCGTTTTCGGAGGCCGATTTGCGCTCCACATCGAACTCCTGATCACCGATCATTTCGGCAGCGAACTTCTGGAGTGCGGTGCTGCCGGAACCAAACTCGATCGGCGTCTTCACTCGCCACGTTATCTCTTCGGGCAGCACGTCGGCGAATGCTTCTCTGAGAATCTTTTTACCCATCCGCTTTCCCTGATGCTCGCCGACCAGGTCTTCGCTAGTCAGTGTGAGAGCAAATGACCTGATTGCATCCCCGATATAGGGCAGCTCGACAGCGATTGGTAGACACGGCGCTACCACACGGGAACTGAAATACATCACCTCGTTCAAATGGCGAATGTATTTCGGCAGATCGGCCTGCGGCATGTTGAACATGTAGCTGTAGCCTGCGAACAGTTCATCCGCTCCGTCTCCCGTGAGCACGGTGGTAATGCCGATCTCCCGCGCCTTCTCCAGCGCTACGTAAGCCGAAATGCTGTTGCGCAATTCCATCGGATCGAACGTGCCCAGGATGCTTATTAGCGCAGGCATTTTCTCAACCAACCCTGACAGGCTCGGGCGAATCACATGCAGCTCCAGACCAAGGCGATCCGCCACAAGCTCGGCATATGGCTCGTCCAACCCAGGTCCATCAGCAACCGACACACAGACCCCCGTCAGTCGCCGCCCTTGACGTGAGGCGACGGTGGCGAGAATGCTCGTATCCAGACCGGCTGAGAGCTGAATGCCGTCGGCTTCTGTTTCGGCGACAGCAGCTTCCACCAGTCGTCTGAGGTGCGCTCGCTTCGACATTGGATCAGCCGAGGCGTGCGGCAGGGACATCAAGTTGTACTCTTCCTTTCTTTCGCTCGTAGTATTCATAACTTCCAAACAAGACCGCGCCAAATAGGAAGCTCGCCAGAAGCGAGTTTCGATAGAATGGCAAGGCGGCAACGTAGCAGGCGACGAGGCCCTCCCAAGTCTGTGCATGCGTTCTGGACCCAAGCCAGACACCAAAATTGCTGATCAGATAGAAAACCGTGGGACCAGCAAATGCAGCAGCCGTAAATCGACTGATAGTGATGCCTCGACGTAACGACCAGCCAATCAGGGCTACGGCGGCAAAGGCTACGGGACTCCAACCGTGCGACCAGTGCATCGGAAATCCGTAGACCTGGGTGGTGAGCAGGAAATCACTCACAGCGAGCACCGCGACGGGAAACCAAATAGCATCGCGCTTCGGCAGCCGGGCTCCTCCGAACAGCAGCGCGCCAAACACGGGCGAGAAATTCCACGGATGCGGAATGAAGCGGGTGAGAACCGCCAGAACAAACATCAGGTATGCCATGACATTCTCCTTTTTTAGAATTCGAACCGGACCCCGGACCGATATGTGAATCTTAGAGCCGGGAAACCAAGAGCCTCCATGTATTGCTGATTGAGGAGGTTTTCAAATGCGCCGAAGACCGTCACTCCTTGCGGCAACCGGTACATCCACGCCAGGTCCCATTTTGCATAGCCATCGTTTGAGGTGAGTGGTGGCTGCAGAGATGAGAAATCGCTGTCTGTCCGGGAGCCCACGAATACGGCGCTCGAGGTGACATTTATTCTCTGCCACTGCCAGGTTACTGAGAGCGACCCCGAGTGTCGAGGCCGCCGAATCAGACTCTGGCCTACGGGATTTGATGGGCCGGGACTCCGTACTACTTCAGCGTCGAGGAAGGTGTAGGTGCCGTGCGCGCGGAGAGCACGAATAGGATTCAGTTCCAGCACGACCTCCGCCCCGGAGGCCCTGTTTCGTTGGACATTGAAAAACGAACCGCGCGTTGGATTAAAACCTATGATCACGAACGAGACCAGATCGCGATAGGTGTTGTCGAACCAGTTCAGTTCCAGCTTTGCGGAGTCGCTCCAGAAGCGTTGCTCGATACCGAAATCAAAGCTGCGTGCTCGTTCCGGACCAAGGTCCGGATTACCCGGAAATGACGGCGAGGGACTGAAGGATTCTACGAGTGTCGGCTCTTTGATACCCAAGCCGAAATTGAACTTCAGCTTCGTCGCCCCCCAGGAGCCGCTTCCGGAGCGGAGGAAGAGCGCCAT
>Ga0326597_10012153_pt1 | contig 11354 bp, 14 predicted proteins | sample RVTome_12_FD_203789 | JGI IMG/M metagenome (GOLD analysis project Ga0326597, IMG submission 203789) | Soil microbial communities from uranium-contaminated site in the Upper Colorado River Basin, Wyoming, United States - RVT100D185 | ecosystem: Environmental > Terrestrial > Soil > Contaminated >...
CCAGCAAGAGCATCTTGAAGATCACGACCGGATCGACGGACGGCTGACCGGTATGGCTGTAGTAGGGGCGGCAGAGGGGCCGGACGAAGGAGAAGTCGACGGCTTCGGCGATGCGCCGCAGCAAATGATCCTGGGGTACAAGCTCGTCGATCGACAGCTGGTAGTAGAGCTTGGTCCCGAAGTCCTGCTGGCCCATCATTGGCGGCCTCCTCTTCACTGGAGGCCACGCGCCCATGTCGATCATATCACCGCGGCCGACGCCAACGCGATCTGTTCGGCAACAACCCCTGGTCATGGTGATGGCGGCGGCCTTCTGCATGAGATGACGAGGCCGCCCGTTGGCGGATCTGGGCTTCCGCCAAGCCGAGGCGCTACCGGAGGTGACGCTGAATTGGTAACTCCCGATGGCGCTCCCCGGTGCGGTCGAACACGGCATTGGATATAGCCGCCGCGATCGGCACAATGCCCGGTTCGCCCGCACCAGTCGACGGGGTGTCGTCGTCTCCGACCAACAGTGTGTCGATGGCCGGCGCGTCGTTGCTGCGGGGGACTCGGTAGCGCGTGAACCCGGCGTTGAGCACACGACCATTCTGGAAATCGATCGCCTCGTACAGCGCCGTGCCCATCCCCATGACGACAGAACCTTCGACCTGATTCTTCGCTCCTTCCGGGTTCACGACGAGTCCGCAATCGAGCGCTGCGGTCACGCGATCAATTCGCACCTCTTGGCCGCCGACGTCGAGCTGAACGGCTGTCGCGACATAGCTGCCTACGTCGACACCTATCGCGATCCCTTGCCCACGACCCGCCGCGCCCTTCGCCGGTTGCCAGCCGTGCGCTTCTGCGGCGCACTCAAGCACGCGCCGGAACCGAGGGTGTGACAGATTGCGCAGGCGGAGCTCGACGGGGTCCATGCCAATCGCATCGGCAACCTCGTCGATGTGCACTTCGCGAGCGAAGTGATTTGCCGCCGCCCCCAGTGAGCGATACGAGCCGGTGGACAGCGGGCTGTCGGATGTGTACGTCGTCACCTTCACGTGCGGCGTATCATAAGGGCTGTCGGACCCGCGCCGCCCCAAGAACGGTCGGTCGCCGGCGTGGTGGGTGTCGCACTCCCAGGCGACGATCCTCCCGTCCGACGTGAAGCCGCTCTTGATGCGTATGACGGCTGCGGGACGCATCGTGGCGTAGATCATATCCTCGGCTCGCGTGTATGCCACGCGCACGGGCCGTTCGGCTATGCGCGAGAGCCGGGCCGCTTCGTGGGCCACCGGGTAAGGGCTCTTGCTGCCGAATCCGCCGCCAATCTCGGGCGCTATGACGCGCACCTGCAGTTCCTCGATGCCGAAGCGTTGGGCCAGTTCCGTCCGGATGCCAAACGGGCGTTGCGTGCCAGCCCAGACCGTGAGCCGATCGCCGTCCCATGATGCGACGGCTGCGCGCGGCTCCATGGGCGCATTCGACACGTATGGCACGAAGTAGGTCGCTTCGAGCGAGCCGCTCGCACCCCTGAAGCCCTCTTCTAGTGATCCCGCTTCTTGCGTGACGTAAGGGTCGCGACCGCTGCTGACGAGGATCTCCGGAAGATCGATTGTCGAGGCCCGCGCGGCAGGCTCGCCCCATTGCGCCTGGAGCACGTTCGCCGCTGCTGCTGCATGTTCGTCCGTGTCAGCGAGCACAGCGACGAGATCGTCGTCGTGGACAACCTGAACGACGCCGGGCATGCGCTCAGCCACGGAGATATCTAAGGAAGCAAGGTTCGCGCCGCGCCACGGTCGACGCAGGACCGAGGCGAAGACCATGCCGTCGACGACGATATCCTGCGAATAGCGAGCCCGGCCGGTGACTCGGGCCTCGGCGTCGACGCGCGCGTGTGCTTTGCCCATCACACTGAAATCTGACGACGGCGTAAGCGCGATATCGTCGTCCAGGTCGCGCACGATGTTCGCGCCGCCGATCAGTTCGGCGTATGTCACGACGCGACTGCGGTCGCTGGTCGACGAGATGCGTCCGGATTCTGCGCGCAAGTCGCCAGCGGGAAGGTCGAGACGGTCCGCGGCCATCTCCAGCAATACGTGGCGCGCCGTCGCGGCTGCCTTGCGCAACTGTAGTCCTATTCGGGCGGTCGACTGGCTTCCGAAGGTGCCCATGTCCCATGGCACCAGAGCCGTATCGCCCAGCACGACCTCTACGTTTGAGAGCGGCACCCGCAGTTCATCAGCGATTGCAATCGCCAGGCCGGTCCGAATCCCCTGCCCGTACTCGACCTTGCCTGCATAGGCAACGACCGATCCGTCAGGTCGTACCGTCAGCCAGCGCGCCGTCGCTGCATCGGGCTGAGTGTTGCCATACGCGACGCGCGCGTACGTTCGCGGTGGCGGCGGGAAACCGAGCGCGACCTCCCCCTGCACATGCAGCCCCGGTTCTTGCGCATCGCTCTCAGTCATCCGCCGCCCCGTCCGGTTCCGCGGCACGTTCGACCGCGCGCAAGATGCGCTGATAGGTTCCGCAGCGGCACATGTTTTGCGAGAGCGCCTCCCGTATCGTCGCCCGATCCGGGGTGTCCACGCGGTTCAGAAGGGCCACGGACGTCATGATGAAGCCAGGGATGCAGTAGCCGCACTGCATCGCCTGTTGGTCGATGAATGCGCGCTGAACAGGGTGTAGTTCGCCGTCAACGGCAAGCCCTTCGATCGTTGTTAATGAGCCGCCTGCGACTGCGCCCACCGTTGTCATGCACGATCGCAGCGGCTGGCCGTCGATGAGCACGGTGCAAGCGCCGCAGACGCCTTCACCACAGCCATACTTGGTGCCCGTGAGACCCGCGTCGAAGCGGATGAAGCTCAGCAGGTTGCGCGAGGCATCGGCTGCCTCATGCGACTCGCCGTTGATGCGGATCATAACCATGTAGGCTCCATCCAATCGCGGTTCTATTGATCCTTGCGTTCCCCGGGCGGGAGGTCAAGCACGTCAGCCCGCCTCAGACATGCTCGGAGATGTCTTCAGGCCGATTCAGGTCCACCAAGACGCTGGCATCACAGTCGACTTCGCAGATCTCGTCCGCATGACGCCGCAGAACGGCGCGTAGGCCCTGTGTGTCCTCTGTCATGGCGAGCAGTTCTGGGAGCAGCTCGCGCGCGAAGATCGGAGGATGCCCCCACCGTCCGCGATGCGCTGGCAGCGCGATCGGTCTTCCCGATGACGTATGCGCCTCGATGATCGTGCGAAGGATCTCGGCTGAGCGCGGCTGATCGACAGCGAGCAGAATGATTGCATCAGCGCCGGACGACACGGCTCGAGTGCCGGCGTCTATGGAACTGACCTTGCCGGTGCGGTAGTTGGTGTTGTGCACGATGCGGGCTCGCTCGGCAGTCAACGTGATTTCCCCTATGCGGTCCGGCTCGTGACCCGTCACGACGATGATCTCGCGGATCGCCTCTACTGCCGCAAGCTGCGCGAGCTGGTATTCGAGCAGTGTGGTGCCATCCCATGGGACAAATGCCTTCGGTCGACCCATGCGGGTGGACTCGCCAGCCGCCAGGAGAATCGTGGAAACGAAGAGCATGCCCTAAGCAACCGTCTGCGGATGCGCTCGATCGATCAGCCGCTCGTCTCGCATGGGACCGCCCCCGCCGCCAAGGCGATCCATCGTGATCTCCGCCATGATACTGACGGCGATCTCCTCCGGCGAGATGGCGCCGATATCGAGGCCAATCGGCGCGTGGATGTCACGCAGGCGTTCTTCCGCCACGCCGTCGCGCAGCAGTTGACGATAGATGAGCGTGACCTTGCGGCGGCTGCCCATCAAGCCGACGTATCCCGCTTTCGACCGGGCCGCCGCGGTTAGAGCCTGGTAGTCGTACTTGTGCCCGCGCGTGACGATCACGATCGCTGTGTTGTGATTCGGCGCGTGCCTGTCAATTGACTCTTCGATGTCCCCGGCGATGACCTTGTGCGCTTCCGGAAACCGTTCGGTGCTTGCGAAGTCGGCACGGTCGTCGATGACCGTGATGCGGTAGCCCAGTGTGTGGGCGACGGTCGCAACGGCACGGCCGACGTGCCCTCCGCCAACAATGACGACCTCAGACGGTTCGGCGAAGACATCCGCGAACACCTCAACGCCGCCTAGCAGCGTCGCCAGCGCGGCCTTCGGTCGCGGCGCCGCCACCAATTGTTGGGCAAGTTGGATGGCATCCGCATGGGCATCGCCCAAGTCGCCATCGATCGTGCCGTCCTCCCACAATGCCATTCTAGTGGCTGTCGAAATGCTTTCTCGCCCGTCGACGACGCTTACGACGATGCCGCGGCGTTCGCCCGACGCGGCGCCGAGCATGCGGCGCGTGAGCTCGATGTCACCGCGCGCGAATGTAGGGTCGACAAGAATGCGCTCGGTCCCGCCGCAGGCAAGCCCGTAGTCGACCGCGATATCCTCACTGAGCGTGAAGTTGAGCGTGCTTGGCTGGCCTGTCTCAATCGCCCGCTGCGCGACCTCCCACACCTCAGCCTCGATGCAGCCCCCGCCAAGTGTTCCAACGGTGCTCCCATCGGTTCGCACAAGAAGCCGCGCGCCAACTTTCTGCGGCGTCGAACCGTGCGCGTCCACGAGCGTGGCGATGGCAAAGCGCTCGCCCTTCTCGACTAGCCTGAGCATCTCCGTCGTGACTTCCAGCTGCATGTTTGAGTCCTGCCGGCTCAACCTTGGACCTAGGCCCAGCGTCCGTTATGCCTCTCAGCATAACGCCCCAATCGCGTTTAATCTGGCAAGAACACCATGAACTCTCTGTAATGTAGTCCCGCCAAGTCGAAGAGTGTACGCTCCGTGCGCGGCGGGGAGCTGACCCAACTATGAACTGGCTTCGTGCCATCGATCGGATATGTCGCTCCCCGCCGCGCGCACCAGACGTGACCTGATAGGAGCCGGTCGGCTGACTCAAGAGAGTTCCGTCGGTCTGGTGTAGAGCGGCACGATCATAGCAGAGCAGGAGGCACGAGTGATCACGATAGGAGTCGACGCACACAAGGCGGTGCATGTAGCGGTGGCAGTTGACGACGCCGGGCGCGACATCGGGCAGTGGCGCGGGCGCAACAGCGTCGTAGGCTGGAAGGAGCTGCAGCCCGTCTCCCGTCTAGGCAACGTCATTTTAGTGGAAGGCCACAATTTGCCCAACAAACCCCCTTGCACATAGGAGCATCCGATGGTGCTCGGTTCGGCCTCCAAGGCAGCGCCGGACTTCCAATCCGATGGTCGCAGGTTCGAATCCTGCCGGGGGTGCCAGACCTCCTCTGATGGCTCAGCGCAAGTTGGACAGCAGTTAGCATAGGAACGTGTTCCAACTCCGAACAGCACGACTGCGTCTTCGCGTCTGGGTTGAAGAGGCCTGCCATCTCATCAAGGTGCTGTCAGCCGATCCGCGCGTCACGCGCTACAAACCCTCCCCAATCAGGACTGCGATGTTCTTCGCGACTTGCCGTCAAGGATGCTCGCCGGCAAGCTGGCCGAGCGTCAACGCGCCACCGCTTGCACCCCACCCGCCACGCGACTTGCACCGAACGTCACCGTTGGATATACACACCCGCAACACACTAATGGGTGCGCCCAACAAGACAGCAAGCGGGGAGTGTGATGGCTGACGTCCGAACGACTTTACGAGAGCAGATGCAGGCTCTGCACAGCACGCTCGAAGCGGCGGTAGGCGACTGTCCTCAGGAAACGGGGGGATTATGCTCTTGACACACAAGCCTCGCTAGGTTACTATGGTGGTGAAAGGACACCGCCATGGCAAAGATCTCCTTCCTCAAGGTACTACAGTGGAGCGATCAGGAGTGCCGCGACTTCCTAGAGGCGCAGCGCTGGCCCGATGGCCCGGTCTGCCCGAAGTGCGGCGCTCAGAACCCGTACACCATTCAGCGCCGGTCAAAGACCAAGAACAAGGTCACCAAGCTCTACCGCTGCCGCGACTGCCGCAAGGACTACACGGCCACGGTAGGCAGCATCTTCGAGGACTCCAAGATCCCGCTGAACAAGTGGTTCGCGGGGATATACCTCATTGTGTCGAGCAAGAAGGGCATGAGCGCCCACCAGCTCTATCGCCAGCTCTGGAATGACGACAATCCCGGCTCCTACCGCTCTGCGTGGTTCATGCTCCACCGTATCCGCGAGGCCATGAAGGACAAGGACTTCCCGCCGCTCACGGGCATCATCGAGGCTGACGAAACCTACATCGGCGGGAAGCCGCGCGGGCATCGCAAGCACCGCACCGGCAGGCCGATGAGCGATGCGATAAAGGCCGCATGGGAGAAGAAGGAACCCGTACTCGGCATAGTCGAGCGCGGTGGCCGTATCCGTACCGTCCACATGGGCAAGCTGACCCGCAAGAAGGTTCAGGAGTCGCTAGTCGCCAACATCGACACCGAGAAGTCGGCGCTGCTGACCGATGAGCACATGTACTACTACGGGATAAACCGGACGCTCCCGCATGGCGTCATTCGCCACAAGAGTGAGTATGTCCGGGGCGCGATCCACACACAGAACATCGAGTCCTATTGGGCCAACCTCAAGCGCGGCTTGTTCGGGATATACCACCACGTAGACGCAGGATACCTGGGCTGCTACCTGAACGAGTTTGACTTCCGCTTCAACCGCCGGAAGATAACCGACGCGGAGCGGTTCGTTTCTTTGGTCGGGCAGGTTTCGGGGCGGCGGGTCCTTTGGTACTGCCAGACCGAGCAGCCGGAGAATCCTTTTGCATAGGAACACGGGCCAGCGCCCCTATCGCTTCCTCGAAGGTCAGGGGTGCAAGTGAGAGGGGCTGGGGGGTTCCATGCTTCCGCTCTGAAGGTTTCACGGAGTACAGTATAAACGGCGAGAGCGCCCGTAGGCGCTCCCTCCGTGTCGTATTTTGTGGCGTAGGTATTCGAGTCTCAGTTTCTCAGGCAGATGACTCTTTCCCCACGCCGTGCGACACGTCTCCTCAGTCTCCAAAGACTGAGACCTCTGCGGACGGTCAGGGACACACGTTGTACACCGGGCGTTCCCTGCCGCGCGCATACACCGCCCCTCCGGATGGAGGGGCGCGTGTTTTCTCTAGGTGGCCGCATCGCGCTCAATGTCAGCCTTCGCTGCAAGGACCTGCGCGACGCCTGCAAACAATGCAGCGATTCTCTCCGGCCGCCAGTCTTTCATCTCGCTCATCTCCACGCGCACCGACACATGAAAAGTCAGGGCACCTTCCGGTTGCTGCGTGAACCCAGATGCGACGCTCGACGCTTGGCTTGTGCGACCCGCTCTCGTGCTGCCTGCCGTCTCAGGCGCGATTTCGTTCTCTGGTTCGAGCTGTTGTAGGGCAGGTGTTTCGGCAGGTGCTTCCACGTCGGCAGGATGGCGGCGTGCGAGCTTGATGGTGGCACCATCTCGTTCGATGAGACCTGCGACCTGTAAGTAATTCAGGAGTACCAGGATCTGTGGGCCGTACTCCTTGGATGCCTCGGCCGTCGTCGCGAGCAACACCTGGGCCTCGTGCTCTTGCATCGGTTGATATCGCAATCGCGATTCGAGTGTCTTGAAGAACCATGATTGCGTGAGCGCAGGAGCTAATTTCTGCGCGGCCGTCGCTGGAGCCCACTGATAGGCCATCACAAATTCGTGGACTGCCACGCTGGGGATCAGTCGGCCGCCGTCAGCCTTATTCAACAGTCCCGCATCGACGAAGAAGGAGTTGTTGAGCGAGATGGTAGGTGGGCTGATCTTTGCGATCTTGGCCACGTCAGCCAGACTCACCGGCTTGCTCAGCCCCCCCGCGGCGGCATCGAAAGCGCGGAGTAGGTCCAGTTGCTTGAGGAATGCAATCCGGTTTGTCGGCAGAGGCTTCTTGGGGCGCTTTGCGGTGGTGGGCCGCAATTCTACGGGCGTGGCGGCTCCGTTCGTGTTCGCCTCCGGCGATGGCATCGGAGCGATAGGAATCTCTGACTCTGCCATATGATCCTCCCAGCTCCGGGAATCCAACCGAGAGCTGATGCGATCATAGCGGGATATGCCGTGCGGATCAATGATCCCCTCGGGGGTTGACGGAACAGATGTACTGGATCAATACTGAACCCGGCCCGGTAGCTCAACGGATAGAGCATCCGCTTGCTAGGCGGTTGGTTGTGGGTTCGAGTCCCATCCGGGTCAATTCCCCTCTTGATTTGTTAACGCCCGCGGCCGATAATTAGGTGCCTAGCAAGCGGTGTTCGGTTCCTTTGAACTAGGATTCGGACGCGCGAAGAGTGGTCGCTTCTATAGACTTGGGCGTCCAGGTTTCTGCCCGGACCTCAGGAGGCCAACCGGCGACCGCTTGTGAAAAGAGGGACGGCTTATGTCGTCCCTCTTTCATTTGCTCTATGATCGCGGCCGAAGGGGGTCGCGATGGAACACTGCCTAGTCTGCCTATCTCGGAATCTGGTCGAGCCGAAGGACTCATTCCTCCTGATCAAGCGGGAGCCTCACTCGCTTGAAGTACGGGACGGTCTCAATGTAAATCTCATCGTCTGTACGGATTGTGGTTTCATCGCGATCCGCACTGACTCGATCGAATACAACGAGTAGGCGCACCGGGTGCAATCTAAGTTTCGCGTTCGCAATGCTATTCTTCATAGCGGGAATCTCCTTGTGTGTAAAGGGCATAATCCCCCGTCTCGTTCTCCTCTGGTGCCACCGGCGCACCCGACGGCGTCCGCCTGCAGCTCGACGCGTCGATCCAGGACCCCTCGGAGGAGGGGAGGCTGGAAGGCGACGGGGTCATCCATTCGATCACATTGAATGACATCGAGAACCTGGGCTCTCCCTCTCTCGGCTGGGCGGCGGTGAGCGGGATTGTCGGCGATTCGCAATCGTTCATCGAGGTCACCGAAGGCGGGGTCTCCGCGCAGGTCGCGTTCGACGACGAACTCACCGACGAGGTGATCGAAGAAGTGCCCGGTACGCTCGAAGCGACGTGTCCGGCTCGCTGATACATATTGGCCGCATGCGTTCGGCGTCCGGGCAACTCGCACTAAGCAGCCCGTGGTCGCAACGGGGCTCGCGCAGTTAAGATCTGCGCCCGTGATGCGCGTACGGGTGCGCACCTGGTGTTGCTAGGCGCGCGTCGACGAGCTGAAGCGCCAGGGCCATCTCTCACTCAGCCAGCCCCAGAAGGACTCACTTCGTCGTGAAGTTGTGCAGTTTCCGGTACCGCCGGTCCGGCACCACGCCTGCCGGAAGGTTCGGCTTCACGTTCTCCTCGAACGAGCGCTGGCCGTCCTCCTCGGACTCCCACACTTCCACCACCGTCCACACCCCGTCATCGCCCATACCCGCCGCGTGTGAGATGAACCCCTTCGCCTGCTTAAGCTTTGGTATCGCATTCGCGGCGATACCGTCGTAGACCTCGGGCGTCATACCTGGGACTTTTCCTGTCATCAGCACTGTCATCGAATGTGTCTCCTTTCGTGCGTGTTTTGACGGACCTCCGTAATACCGGACTCACAGCTCCTCGTCCACTGCACTCTGGTTCACGCCAAAATGGACGAGCGGACTTCTAATCGGAAGGTCGCTGGTTCGAATCCTGCCGGGGTGTTGCAGCGTGCACGGCTGACATCTGTCAACGTGGTAGCAGAAGCGCGCTTGGGTGCCATGGGCGGCTACCTTTCGAAGCTACAATCGCACGGGTTCGGGCAGAACTGTAGCCGATGGGATGCTGGTCGCACGCGTCGTCCGGAAGGCGGGTGAGAGCTAGACTGCGCGCATCCCGCTCGAAGGCCGAGCATGTCGTCGGAACGTAGACTCACTTCTGGGGCTCTAAAGCGCAGGTATCGCGACGCCGCGCGCGCCGGCGATTGGGACGCCTGCCGTCTCCTCGTCACGCAGCTCCTGGGCCTGCAGGTTTGATGGCCCCGAGTTGGCCGAGGTCATCTACGCGGACGGCTACACACGCGAGCACGCCGGCGACCTCGACAACGCGCGCCGGTGCTACGAGCTGGCGGTCGAGAAGGGCCACGTGAAGGCGGCCCGGCGGCTCGCCGCCCTGGGTGGGCCGGTGCCCAAGCTGCCGCCGCGACGGGCGTACTGACCGCGCCAACCCCCACGATTGTGCCATCGTGCCGCCTCTGGCGTATCCTCTCGGAGTTGTGCGCAGAGGGCGGCTCGTCCCTTGTCAGTCACCCTCGCTGGGCTGCATTCCTCTTACCTAAGGGTCCCGCTCTCGTGGCGGCGTTCTCGGAGGCAGAAATGATTCATACGCCAATCTGCGCCCTGCTGGACATTCGGGTGCCTGTGGTGCAGGCGGGGATGGGGTCGTTCACGTCGGCAGAGCTGGTGGCGGCGGTGACGAACGCTGGCGGGCTCGGAAGCCTCGGGGCGGCGAATCGGCCGTTGGAGGACTTCCGGCGCCACCTGGCCCGCATCGGCGATCTAACGACGGGGTCATTCGCTGTCAACCACGCGATCACGGTCATCGACGAGGAGGCGTTTCAGGCCGGGCTCGACGCGCATCCGAAGGTCGTGACGCTGGCGCTGGATCACCCGCACGACTACGTCGCGCGCGTCCACGACGCGGGGGCGCTGGCGATGCACCAGGTGACGACCGTGCAGCAGGCGGAAGCGGCCGCCGAACAGGGCGTCGACATCATCATCGCGCAGGGCGGCGAAGCGGGCGGCTATGGCGGCGTGGTGAGCACAATGCCGCTTGTACCACAGGTCGTCGATGCAGTGCAGCCGCTGCCGGTGATCGCGGCGGGCGGCATCACCGACGGTCGCGGTCTGGCGGCGGTGCTGATGCTCGGCGCGCAGGGTATCAACGTCGGCACGCGTTTCCTCGCAACACAGGAGTCACCGATCGTCGATTCGTGGAAGCAGGCGATCATCGATGCCGCGGCGCAGGACGCCGTGAGGGCTGACGTATGGAACGACATCGCGCCGGGGATGGGGACGACCGGGTACGGGACGGTCCTGCGTGCGTTACGGACGCCATTCCTCGACGAGTGGTCGGCGAAGCGCGAAGAAGCGGTGCGGGAGATGCCGCGGATCAGGGAAGCGATCGCGAAAGCGTCAGACGCCGGCCGGTTTCACGACCTGATGATATTCGGCGGACAGTCGGCGGGCGCGATCCGTGATCTACCGTCGGCGGCGGATGTGGTGGCGGCAATCGCGGCGGAGGCGGAGGTGGCGTTGTTGGGTGCGAACCGCTTTCTGAGGTGAGTGCGATCGAGCCGCCACGATGAACCGATGGTGCACCAACCCGCAGTCCGTCGGGGCGCCGCTCATGCTGACGAGCCGATGAAGCTTAGGTCGACGGTGTCCGCCTGAACAGCTGCTCGCGGAGGGTGCAACCCGGGACGCC
>Ga0326597_10012154_pt1 | contig 11354 bp, 8 predicted proteins | sample RVTome_12_FD_203789 | JGI IMG/M metagenome (GOLD analysis project Ga0326597, IMG submission 203789) | Soil microbial communities from uranium-contaminated site in the Upper Colorado River Basin, Wyoming, United States - RVT100D185 | ecosystem: Environmental > Terrestrial > Soil > Contaminated >...
CAGGCCGAGTTCGCCCGGCAGATCGCGAAGGCATCGAGCCTCCAGGACCTGCTGATCCTGCAGGGCGCGCTGCTCAACGAGTACTGCCTGCGCGCGGTCGCCTACTGGTCCAAGCTCGCCGAGCTCTCGCAGCAGACCCAGGCCGAGATCGCCGCCGTGCTGCGCGCTCAGGGGACCGAAGCGCTCAAGCAGGCCTATGCCTCGGCCAAGGCGCCGGCGTCCGCGCCGGGCGCCTCCGAGTCGCTCGCGTCCGTCATGCAGAGCGCTTTCGCCGCCGCGCGCGGTGCGAACGAGGCCTACGTCAACGCGCTGACCCGCGCCTACCCGCTCGCCCCGGCATCGAAAAAGCCTGCAAAGGCCGCCACCGCGCGCGTCACCTGAACGCGCTCGCTTGACTCAGATCAACCGGGTCGCGCGCCCCGATGGGACACTGAGCTCATGCCCTCGTTCCCGCAGTCGATCTCGCTCGCCGGGAGGCGGGGCATCGTGCTCGGCATCGCCAACGAGGCGAGCATCGCCTGGGGCTGCGCCAAAGCGATGCACGCCGCCGGCGCCGAGCTCGCCCTTTCCTACCTCAACGAGAAGGCGCGGCCGCACGTGCAGCGGCTCGCCGCGCAGGTGGCGGCGCCGATCTTCCTGCCCTGCGACGTCGAGAGGGAAGGCGAGCTCGAGGCGCTGTTCGCCGCCGCCGCGGCGCGCTGGGGCGGCATCGATTTCTTCGTCCATTCGATCGCCTACGCGCCGAAGGAAGACCTGCAGGGCCGCGTCGTGGACGCCTCGCGCGCCGGGTTCCTGCGCGCCATGGACGTCTCCTGCCATTCGTTCATCGTAAGCGACGCCGCCGCCTCCATCACTGGCGGCACCCTGCACGTCGACGGCGGCTACCACATCCTGGGGTAGGAAAGGAAGGCAAGTGGACAGGGGACCGGAATTCATCGAGAACAAGACCTTCGACGAGATCAAGGTCGGCGACAGCGCGAGCCTGCAGCGCACGCTCACGCCGCGCGACATCCAGCTCTTCGCCGTGATGTCGGGCGACGTCAACCCGGCGCACGTCGACCCCGAGTACGCAAGATCGAGCCTGTTCCACGAAGTGATCGCGCACGGCCTGTGGGGAGGGTCGCTGATCTCCACCGTGCTCGGCACGCTCTATCCCGGCCCCGGCACGGTGTACATCGACCAGACGCTGCACTTCTCGCGCCCGGTGACGCTCGGCGACACGATCACCGTGAGCGTCACGGTGAAGGAGAAGTTCGAGCGCACGCGCCACGTGGTGCTCGACTGCCAGTGCGTCAACCAGGAGGGCCGCACCGTGATCCGCGGCACCGCCGAGGTGCTCGCTCCGAGCGAGAAGGTGAAGCGCCAGCGCGCCCAGCTTCCCGAGGTGCGCCTGCACGACACCGCCGCGCGCTACCAGCACCTCATCGAGCGCACCAAGGGCATGGCGGCGATCGACGTCGCGGTGGTTTATCCCTGCCATCCGGAGTCCCTGGGCGGCGCGCTCTCGGCGGCCGAGGCCGGTCTCATCCGGGCGCTGCTGATCGGGCCGCGCGAGCGCATCGAGGCGGCCGCGCGCGAGCTCGGCGCCGACCTCTCGCCCTATACCGTGATCGAGGCCGCCAGCGCGCGCGAGGCGGCGCTCAAGGCGGTCGAGCTCGCCCGCGCGGGCAAGGTGCAGGCGCTGATGAAGGGCAGCCTGCACACCGACGCGCTCATGGGCCCGGTGGTGGCCGCCGAGTCCGGGCTGCGCACCGACCGGCGCGTCTCGCACGTGTTCTTCATGGACGTGCCGGCCTATCCGAAGCCGCTGCTCATCACCGACGCCGCGGTCAACATCGATCCCGACCTGCAGGCGAAGCGCGACATCGTGCAGAACGCCATCGACCTCGCGCACGCGCTCGGCGTCAAGGCGCCCAAGGTGGCGATCCTCGCGGCGGTCGAGACGGTCGACGCGAAGATGCGCGCCACGGTCGACGCCGCGTCGCTGTGCAAGATGGCCGAGCGCGGCCAGATCACGGGCGGGGTGCTCGACGGCCCGCTCGCGCTCGACAACGCGGTCTCGCTCGCCGCGGCCAAGACCAAGGGCATCGTGTCCGCGGTGGCCGGCCAGGCCGACATCCTGGTGGTGCCCGACCTCGAGTCGGGCAACATGGTGGCGAAGCAGCTCGAGTACCTGGCCGATGCCGCCGGCGCGGGCATCGTGCTCGGGGCGCGGGTGCCGATCGTGCTCACGAGCCGCGCCGATCCGGCGCCGGTGCGCGTCGCCTCGTGCGCGCTCGCGCTGCTTGTCGTCGCGCACGCCCGGGCCGGCGCATGAGCCGCGCCGTCCTGGTCGTCAACACCGGCTCGTCCAGCGTCAAGTACGCGCTGTACGACGAGGCTCTGCACTGCGTGCTGCACGGCCAGACCGAGGGCTCGGACCTGAAGGCGGCGCTCGAGCGCGCCGAGGGCCCGGGGCTAGAGCTCGTCGCGGCAGGACATCGAGTAGTGCACGGAGGGGACCGATATGCCGGTCCGGTCCTGCTGGACGGCGAAATCCTCCAGGAACTCGAAAAACTGACCCCGCTCGCGCCGCTGCACCAGCGGCGCAATCTCGCGCCGATCCGCGCCATCGCCGAGCAGCGGCCGGGCCTGCCGCAGGTCGCCTGCTTCGACACCGCGTTCCACCAGACGCAGCCCGAGATCGCGCGGCTGTTCGCGTTGCCGACGGCGCTCGCCGACGCCGGCATCAAGCGCTACGGCTTCCACGGCCTCTCGTATGAATACGTGTCCGGCCGAATGAAGGACATGCCCTCGTTGAAGGGAAAACGGCGCGTCATCATCGCCCACCTCGGCAACGGCGCGAGCCTGTGCGCGCTGCAGGACGGGCGCTCGCTCGCCTCGACCATGGGCTTTACCGCGCTCGACGGCCTGATGATGGGCACGCGCACCGGCGCGATCGACCCGGGCGTGCTGCTCTACTTCCTGCAGGAGAAGGGCATGTCGAGCGCCGACCTGCAGCGCCTGCTCTACCGCGAGTCGGGCCTGCTCGGCGTGTCGGGCATCTCGCACGACATGCGCGTGCTGCTTGCTTCCGCCGACCCGCACGCGAAGCGGGCGGTGGACCTGTTCGTCTACCGCATCGTGCGCGAGATCGGCTCGCTCGCCGCCGCGCTCGGCGGGCTCGACGCGCTGGTCTTCACCGGGGGCATCGGCGAGCACGCCGCGCCGGTGCGCGCGGCGGTGTGCCGCTCGATCGCCTGGCTGGGCGAGGTGGCGGTCGCGGTGATCCCGACCAACGAGGAGGAGATGATCGCCCGCCATACGCTCGAGGTGGTCGAATGCCGGCTGCCGGCGCTCGCCTAGCGCGCGCGCTGCCCGGGGCGGGGCTCGCGCTGCTGTTCGCCGCGCTGCTCGCCGCGGCGGCCCGGGCCGCGAGCGAGCGCTGGCGGCTCGCGCGCCGCTCCCGGCAGCTCGGCCGCGCGCACGCGAGGCTCGAGCGCGCGCTCGAGCGCAGCCGCCGCGCCACCGAAGCCTTCCGCATGAGCGAAGCGCGGCTGCGCCAGCTCGCCAATGCGCTGCCCTTGCCGCTGCTCTACGTCGGCCGCGACGAGCGCTGCCGCTTCCACAACCGGGCGGCGGCGCTGGCGCTCGCGCTGCCCGCGGCGCGCATCGACGGGCAGGGGCTGCGCGAGGACCGCTTCCTGCTGCTGCAGCAGAAGATCGTGCCGCTCAAGGACGGCCTGCCCAACCCGCTGTGCTACGAGATCCTGCTGCGCCTGCAGGAAGAAGAGGACAACCTGCTGCCGCCGGGCGGCTTCCTGCCGCTCGCCGAGAGCTACGGCATGATGGAGGAGGTCGATCGCTGGGTGGTGCGCACCCTCATCGTGCGCTGCCGCGAGCGCCAGCTGCGGGAGAAAGGCTGGCGCGCGCCTCTGTACTGGGTCAACCTGTCGAGCGCCGCGCTCGCGAGCCCGGAGTTCGCGCGCTCGGTGCAGCGGCAGGTCCAGGCCGAGCAGTTCGACGGCCGGCTGCTGTGCTTCGAGATCGGCGAGCCCGACCTGATCGCGCGCCCGCGCGAAGCGCAGCGGCTGGTGCAGGCGCTCAAGCCCCTGGGCTGCCGCTTCACGGTAGACGCCTTCGGCAGCGTAAGGCCGGCGTTCGCCGAGCTGAAGGACCTGGCGGCCGACTTCGTCAAGATCGACGGCGTGATCGTGCAGAACATGCTGCGCAACCCGGCCGAGCTCGGCAAGGCGCGCGCCACCAACACCGCCTGCCGGCAGATCGGCGTGCGCACCGCCGCCGAGTTCGTCGAGCAGCACGACACGCTCTCGGCGCTGCGCAAGATCGGGGTCGACTACGCCCAGGGCTTCGGCATCGCGGCGCCCGAGCCGCTGTTCGGCGCGCCGCTTGATCTCGGTCAAGCGGCCGCGGCCGCCGCCCTCTAGGCTCCTCGGCATGCGCCGCCCCATTCCGCGCTGGTCGATCGGCCCGGCGATCGCGATCGCGCTGTTCTGCCTGCTCGTGATCGCCGGCATCACGCTGCTCACGCTGGAGCGCATCGGCTACGAGCGCGGCGAGGCGGTGAACGAGGCGACGCGCGCAAACTCGAACCTCGCCCTCGCCCTGGAGGAGCACGCCATCCGCGGCCTGCGCGCCGCCGATCTCGCGCTGCAGCTGCTCAAGCGCGAGTACGAGCGCGGCGGGCGCAAGGTCGATCTCGCCGCCATCCTGTCCGAGGGCGTGCTCGACGAGCGCATCTTCACCGAGGTGGCGCTGGTGGACGAGGCCGGGCGGGTGCTGCTCAGCTCGGCCGAGACGCCGCCGCTCAACCTCGCCGAGAGCGAGTTCCTCGCCTACCACCGCGCCAATCCCGGCGCCGGGATGCTGATCGGCAAGCCGGGCCTGGGGCTGACGGGCGGCGCGGCGACCATCCTGCTCAGCCGCCGCCTCGCCAGGCCGGACGGCTCGTTCGGCGGCGCGGCGGTGGTGGGGGTGACGCCGGAGTACCTCTCCTCGTTCGCCCGCAAGCTCGACGTCGGCGGCGCGAGCCTGGTGCAGCTCGCCGGGCTCGACGGCGAGGGCGCGCTGCCCTCCGCGGCGCGCGCCGCGCGCAGCGGCAGCCTGGTGAGCGTCGGCGCGGACGGCGTCGCGCGCTACGTGAGCTACCGCAGGCTCGACGAGTATCCGCTCATCGCCGCCGTGGGCACGGCGGTCGACGAGACCCTCGGCCCGTTCCGCGCCCGCAGCCGCAACTACGTGCGCAATGCCTGGCTCGCGACCATCGCGATCATCCTGTTCGGCGCGAGCCTGATCACCGCCTGGGTGAGCCTCGGGCGCAGCGACCAGCAGTTCCGCGAGCTCGCCGCGCACATTCCCGAAGCCTTCTGGATGACCGACCTGCAGCGCAGCCGCGCGCTCTACCTCAGCCCCGCCTTCCGCACCATCTCGGGCCTTGCGCCGCAGCCCCGCGCCGAGTCCTGGGAGGCCTGGAAGCTGCTCATCCATCCCGAGGACCGCGGCCGCGCGCTGCAGTGCTACGCCGGCGAGGCGTACGGGAATACCGACGTCGAGCACCGCATCGTGCGTCCCGACGGGACGGTGCGCTGGATCCGTGCGCGCGGCTTCCCGGTGCACGAGGCGACCGGCGAGCTCTACCGCATCGCCGGCACCATCGAGGACGTGACCGAGCGGCGGCTGGCCGAGGAGCAGCTCGTGCACCAGGCGCACTACGACGGCCTGACCGACCTGCCGAACCGGCTGCTGTGCTACGACCGCCTGAGCCAGGCGCTCAGCCAGGCGCCGCGCAAGCGGCGCACGGTGGCGGCGCTGTTCGTCGACCTCGACCGCTTCAAGACGGTGAATGACACGCTGGGCCACGCGGTGGGGGACGCGGTGCTGCGCGAGGCGGCGCGGCGCCTCGCGAGCTGCGTGCGCGCCGGCGATACCGTCGCGCGCATGGGCGGCGACGAGTTCGCCGTGGTGCTCGCCGAGCTCGCCAGGCCGCAGGACGCCGGCGCGGTGGCGCAGAAGATCATCGAGGCCATGGCCGCGCCGATGCAGCTCGAGCGCCACGAGGTGTTCACCAACGCGAGCGTCGGCATCGCCACTTTCCCGGCCGACGGCAGCGACGGCGACACGCTGGTGAAGAACGCCGATGCCGCCATGCTCAAGGCGAAGCAGGCGGGGCGCGCGACCTTCCAGTACTACACCGCGGCGATGAACGAGCGCGCGATGGAGAGCCTGATGCTCGAGAACGACCTGCGCCGCGCGCTCGAGCGCGGCGAGTTCGCGCTCCACTACCAGCCCAAGCAGGACCTCAAGACCGGCCGCATCACCGGGCTGGAGGCGCTGCTGCGCTGGCGCCATCCGACGCGCGGGCTGATGCCCCCGGGCCAGTTCGTGCCGCTGCTGGAGGACACGGGGATGATCGTCAAGGTCGGCGACTGGGTGATCCACGGCGCCTGCCGGCAGATCCGCGACTGGAAGAAGGCCGGCGTGCCGGTGGTGCCGGTCGCGGTCAACCTCGCCGCCAAGCAGTTCCTGCACCACGACCTGGTGGCGGTGATCGGGTCCGCGCTCGCGCACGCCGGCATCGACTCCTCCCTGCTGGAAGTCGAGATCACGGAAAGCGACGCGATGCAGCGGCCCGACGAGGTCGTGACGATGCTGGAGAAGCTCAAGGCGCGGCGCATCTCGGTCGCGATCGACGACTTCGGCACCGGCTACTCCAGCCTTGCCTACCTGAAGCGCCTGCCGATCGACAAGCTGAAGCTCGACCGCTCGTTCGTCACCGGGCTGCCCGAGGACCCCGACGACGCCTCGATCGCGCGCGCCGTGATCGGCATGGCGCACAGCCTCGGGCTCAAGGTGATCGGCGAAGGCGTCGAGACCGGGCCGCAGCGCGCGTTCCTCGAGTCCCTGGGCTGCGACGAGCTGCAGGGCTACCTCTGCTCCGACGCGCTCGCGCCCGCGGCCTGCGCGCGCCTGCTCGTCGAGCGCGCCGCGATCGCCGCCTGATGGATGCAAGCGCGAAGCTCGCGATGCTGGACGAGGCGCCCGACGGCGTGGCGCTGCTCGACGCCGTCACCGGGCGCCTGGTCGAGGCCAACGCCGAGTTCCTGCGCCAGGCGGGCCGCGGTCTCGACGAGCTGCGCAGGATTCCGGTCTGGCAGCTCTGCCCGCCTTTTACGGTCGAGATGGAGCGCGTGCGGTTCAAGGCCGTGGGGCAGCGCGAAGCCGCGCGCGCGTGGGAGCTCCTGGTCCTCAGGCCCGACGGCACCGAGTTGCCGGTCGAGATCCGCGCCAAGCCGATCGAGCTGGCCGGCAGGCGCTACGTGCTCGCCGCCTCGCGCGACGTGAGCGAAGACCGGAGCGCCGAGCGGATGCTGCAGGGCGAGCTCGACGAGCTGCGGCGCCTGCGGCGCCTCATGGACGACGGGAAGGCGGGCGCCTGAGGCGCGGCTCCGCCGCGCGTCGCCGGCTGCGGCGCGATCAGCCCCTTCACCGGCTCACCGCTCCAGGACGTACGTGCCGGGGGCGTCGGCGAGCTTCGGGTAGGCCCCGGTCGCGAGCGGCGGCGGCGTGCGCGGCTCCCCGCAGCGCTCGGCGAGCCAGGCGGTCCAGTCCTGCCACCAGGTCCCGGCATGCTGCTCGGCGGCTGCGAGCCAGGCGTCGGCGGCCTCGCCGCGGTGCGCCGCGCCCACCTGGTAGCGCCGCTTGGGCGGGCTGACCGGCGGGTTGACGATGCCCAGGATGTGCCCGGAGCTCGAGAGCACGAAGCGCTTGGGCCCGGTGACCCAGTTGTTGATGCGGAATACCTGCCGCCAGGGCGTGATGTGGTCGTCCTCGGAGGCGACGACGTACAGCGGCGTATGGATGCGCGCGAGCTCGATCGGCTCGCCGGCGATGGTGAGCGCGCCGGGCTTCACCAGGTTGTTCCTTAGGTACATCTCGCGCAGGTAGTACTCGTGCATGCGGCAGGGCATGCGCGTGGTGTCCATGTTCCAGTACAGCACGTCGCTCGCCGGCGGGCGCTCGCCGTAGAGCCAGCCTTGCACTACGTAGTGCCAGATGAGCGGGTTCGGGCGCAGCAGCCGGAAGGTCGCCGCCATCTCGGCGCCGTCGAGGTAGCCGCGCGTGCGCATCGTGTCGGCGATCCAGTTGACGCTGCCTTCGTCGAGGAACACCTCGATGTCTCCGGGCGACTGGAAGTCGACCAGCGACGCAAGCAGCGTCCAGTGCGCGACCGGCACGCTCTCGCGCGGCAGGCGGCGGCTGAGCCAGGCCATGTACACCGAGAGCAGCGTCCCGCCGATGCAGTAGCCCACCGCGTGCACGCTTTCGGCGCCGGAGAGCTCGCGCGCGACGCGCACCGCGGGGTCGATGCCCTCGGTCACGTAGTCGTCGAAGCCGGTGTCGCGCATCTCGGCGCCGGGGTTCTTCCAGCTCACGATGTAGACGTCGAAGCCCTGGTCGAGCAGGTGGCGCACCATGCTCTTCTTCGGCTGCAGGTCGAGCACGTAGAACTTGTTGATCCAGGGCGTCACCAGCACGATCGGCGTCGGGCGCACCGCGCTCGCGCGCGGCGCGTAATGGATCAGCTCGATCAGCCGGTTGCGGAACACCACCGCGCCCGGGGTGGCGGCGAGGTTCGCGCCGACCGTGAAGTCCTTCGGATCGGTCATGCGCACCGTGCCCGCCTGCTGGTCCTCCAGGAAGATCTGCAGGCCGCGGCTCAGGCTCTGGCCGCTCGACTCGATCGCCTTGCGCATCGCCACCGGGTTGGTGGCGAGGAAGTTGGTCGGCGCGGCGGCGTTCAGCCACTGGCGCCACCAGAAGGCGGCGCGGCGGCGCTCGCGCGGCGAGAGTCCCGGCGTCTGGAACAGCGCGTCCTGCACGTGGCGCGTGTAGAACAGGTACCACTGCTTGAGCAGGTCCCAGAACGGCTCGCGCGTCCAGACCGGGTCGGCGAAGCGCAGGTCGTCGCTCTGCGGCACCACGACGTCGGCCACGTCGCGGCCGGCGAGCTTCGCCGCGGTATGGAGCTGCAGCGTCAGCAGGTCGGCGCCGAAGCGCGTGGCGAGCTCCCAGAACTCCAGCGGGTGCAGCCACCAGGCGTGCTGCGCGTGCACGATCGGCGCCACCATGCCGAGCGGGTCGAGCAGGCTCTCGGCGCTGCGGCGCATCTCCTTCAGCCGCTCCGCCGTCAGCGACAATCCCGCGCCTATGCCGGCGCCTTCGAGCGCGCGGAACGGGGCTCCCTGGTCCATGCCGGCAGTCTGCCGCTCCCCCGCGGCGGCAGTTTGATCAGGGTCAAGGAACGCGCTCGGGGCTCATGCGGCGCATGCTATGGTTCGCGCCCATGAAGCTCGACATCTTTCCGCACATCTTCCCGCGCGCCTACTTCGAGCGCATGAAGCAGATTGCCGAGGGCAACCCGGCGCTCGCCGCGCAGCTCAAGCGCTGGCTGCACATCCCGGTGCTCTGGGACCTCGAGCGGCGCATGCGCATGATGAGGCGCTGGCCGGACTACAAGCAGATCCTGACGCTGTCCATGCCCGCGATCGAGTTCCTGGGCAATGAGAGCGAGACCCCGGAGCTCGCGCGGCTGGCCAACGACGGCATGGCCGAGATCGTGGAGAAGCACCCCGAGCTCTTCCCGGCCTTCGTCGCCTCGCTGCCGATGAACAACGTGCCGGCGGCGCTGGAGGAGATGGACCGCGCCATCAACACTCTCGGCGCGAAGGGCGTGCAGATCTTCACCAACGTCAACGGCCGCCCGCTCGACGACCCGCAGTTCTTCCCGATCTTCGAGCGCATGAGCAAGACCTACGACCTGCCGATCTGGGTGCATCCGAGCCGCACGGCGAAATCTGCGGACTATGCCTCCGAGAGCAAGTCCAAGTACGAGATCTGGTGGCTTTTCGGCTGGCCTTACGAGACCAGCGCCTTCATGGCGCGCCTCGTCTTCTCGGGGATGCTCGACAAGCTGCCGAAGCTCAAGATCATCACCCACCACCTCGGCGCGATGGCGCCTTTCTTCGTCAACCGCATCGGCTACGGCATGGACCAGCTCGGCGCGCGCACCGCGGATGAAGATTACGAGGGGCTGTTGAAGCGCATGAAGAAGCGCCCGGTCGAGTACTTCAGGATGTTCTGCGCCGATACCTCGATCAACGGCTCGCCGGCGGCGATCCGCTGCGGGCTGGACTTCTACGGCTCGAGCCGGGTGCTGTTCGGCACCGACTGCCCCTTCGACCCGCAGGGCGGGCCGCTCTTCATCCGCGAGACGATCAAGGCGCTCGACGCCCTGAAGCTCTCGAAGCAGGACAAGCGGCGCATCTACTTCGGCAATGCGGTCCGGATGCTCCGTTTAAAGAATCTAAAGTGCTGAGAAAAGCCCAGTGATTTCTATCCTGCAAAGACCACGCTGACGCGCGTGCCGCGGCCCCGCGGGCCGGCGCCGATCTCCACGCGCGCGCCGTGCTGGAGGGCGATCTCGCGCACGATGGCGAGCCCCAGGCCGCTGCCGGCGCCGGCCGAGCCGGGAACGCGGTAGTAGCTCTCGAACACCCGCTCGCGCAGCTCCTCCGGAATTCCCGGCCCCTGGTCGAGCACCGAAAGCGTGCTGCCCTGGAACTCGACGCGCACCTCGCCGCCGCCGTGGCGACGCGCATTGTCGAGCAGGTTGGTGGCGAGGCTGAGGAGCTGGTCGCGGTCTCCGCTCACGACGACGTTGCCTTGTATCTCGACGGATGAGCCGAGCTCGCGCGCCGCTTCCTCGACCACGCCGCGCAGCCCGACCGGAGCAAACGCCGCGCGCGGCGCGCTCGCGCGGCTCATCGCGAGCAGCTGGCCCGCGAGCCGCGCGGTGCGCTGCAGGCCGCTCAGCATGCGCTCGAGCGACTCGCGGCGCTCCGACTCGGTCTCGGCGCGCGCGGCATTCTGCGCGTGGACCTGCAGCGCGGCGAGCGGCGTGCGCAGCTCGTGCGCCGCGTCCGCGGTGAAGCGCCGCTCGCGCTCGAGCGCCGCCTGCACGCGGCCGAGCAGGCCGTTGAGCGCCTCGAGCACCGGCGCGATCTCCCCGGGCGTGCGCGTCAGCGTCACCGGGCTGAGCGAGCTGGGCTCCCGGGCGGCGATGCGCGAGGCGAGCTGCGCAAGCGGCGCGAGGCCGTAGCGGATGAGCAGGCTCAGGAGCGCGAGCACGATCGGGATCCCGGCGAGCAGCGGCGTGACCGCCGCCCAGGCGAGCTTGGTGGACATCTCGGTGCGCGCGTAGTCGCTCTCGGCCACCTGAACCCAGACACGCCCGGAGCGCAGCGTGAACACTCTCCAGCTGTCTCTTGTGCTGTAGCCGGCGGCGAGCGGGGCGA
>Ga0326597_10012155_pt1 | contig 11352 bp, 11 predicted proteins | sample RVTome_12_FD_203789 | JGI IMG/M metagenome (GOLD analysis project Ga0326597, IMG submission 203789) | Soil microbial communities from uranium-contaminated site in the Upper Colorado River Basin, Wyoming, United States - RVT100D185 | ecosystem: Environmental > Terrestrial > Soil > Contaminated >...
CCCTCGACCAGCGCCCGGCAGGCAGCGACCAGCGCGGCCTGGCGCTCGAGCGGCACGTACCCGCGCAAATGGGCCGCACCCGGGGCGACTTCCCTGCGTTCCCAGCCCACACCGTACGTTACCATTGTCGGCTCTGGAAACCGTGCAGGCATTGACGCGAGTTCTCCTGTCAGTCGTGCTGGCCGCCTGTGTCGGCACCGCGGCCACCGCCGAAGCGCATCCGGTGCCGTTCAGCTACCTCGACGTGCGCGTGCAGCCCGGGGCGATCGAGGTCACCCTGGTCGCGCACGTGTTCGACCTCGCCCACGAGCTCGAGATCGAGCCGGTCGAGACGCTCCTCGAACCGGCGGTCTTGGCGTCGCACGCCGGCCGGATAGCCGCCCTGCTGGGCGAACGGCTGCGCCTCGCCGCCGACGGGGAGGCGCTCGGTCCGGGAGGGTGGTCGGGCGCCGAGCCGCTGCCCGATCGTCAGTCGATCCGCCTTCGCGCGCGTTACGAGGTCGATGGAGCTCCCGGAGTGGTCGAAGTGGCCGGCGCGCTGTTCCCGTACGATCCGGCCCATCAGAGTTTCATCAACGTCTACGAAGGCGACGCGCTCACCTCCCAGGCCATCCTCGACCAGGGACGGGCCCGGTTCGAGTACTTCGCCGGCACCCGGCAAGGCACGGCGGCGGTGATCCGGAAGTTCGTGCCGGAGGGCGTTCATCACATCCTCATCGGCCCCGACCACCTGCTCTTCCTGGTCGGGCTCCTGCTCCTCGGCGGCTCGATGCGCCAGCTCGTGCTCGTCGTCAGCAGCTTTACGCTGGCGCACAGCGTCACCCTCTCGCTGGCCGCCCTGAACATCTACAGTCCGCCGGCCTTCATCGTCGAGCCGGCCATCGCGCTGAGCATCGTGTATGTCGGCGCTGACAATCTGATGGTGCGCGGCGGTCGGGATGTGCGAGGCTGGATAGCGTTCGCGTTCGGTTTCATTCACGGGTTCGGCTTCGCGAACGTGCTGCGCGCGATGGATCTGCCGGCTCGGGCGCTCGGCTGGTCGCTGTTCGCGTTCAACCTCGGCGTGGAGATCGGGCAGCTGTTCGTCGTCGTCGCGGTGGCGACGGCGCTGGCGGCCGTGCGCGCGCGCAGCGAGACGGCCGGCCGCCGCCTCGCCTTCGCCGGATCGATTGGAGTCATCGCGGCTGGAACGTTCTGGTTCGTTCAACGCGTTTTCTTTCCTGGAGGCATGGCATGAAACGAGGAATCGTCCTGGGTGTCCTGATCGCATCGGGCGCCCTGTCGATCGGGGTCGCCGCGTATCGACCGGCAGCCGGCGGCGGTCAGGGACAGGCGCCCCGGGTCGTCGAGGTCGAGAAGCTCAAAGACAATCTGTTCGTGCTCAAGGGCGGCGGCGGCAACACAGCTGTGTTCGTGATGGCCAACGGCGTCACCGTGGTCGATTCGAAGAATCCGGGCTGGGGGCAGCCGATCCTCGCCAAGATCAAGGAGCTCACCAGCAAGCCGGTGACGATGATCGTCAACACCCATACGCACGGCGACCACGTGAGCGGCAACGTCGAGTTCCCGGCCACGGTCGATGTCGTGACCCACGAGAACACGAAATCGAACATGGAAAAGATGGCCCCGGTCACCGGATTCGCCGCGCCCGCGACGCCGACCCCGAGCATCTTCACGCAGAACAGCGGCCGGGGCCTGCCCAAGCGGACCTTCAAGGACAGAATGACGCTTGGGAGCGGCGCCGACCAGATCGACCTGTATTACTTCGGCCGGGCGCACACCAACGGCGATGCGTGGGTGGTCTTCCCAATGCTTCGCGTCATGCACGCCGGCGACGCGTTCTCGGGGAAGAACATTCCGATCATCGACGCCAACAACGGCGGCAGCGGCATCGAGTACCCCGACACGCTGTCGAAAGCGTTCAGCACCGTGAAGAACGTCGACACGGTCATCACCGGCCACAGCACGCAGATGACGATGAACGACCTGCGCGAGTACTCCGAGTTCAACCGCGATTTCCTGAATGCGGTGCGCGAGGCGAAGAAGGCGGGCCGGAGCGCGGCAGACGTCGCGAAGAGCTGGACGATCCCGGCCAAGTACGCCGGCTATGCGGCGCCTCAGCCGGCTCGGCTCGAGGCGAACGTGCAGGCCGTCTACAACGAGATTAAGTAGACGGTTCCCGATGATCAGGCACCTGCGAACAACAGTCCTCGCAAGCGTGGCGGTCGTCGGCCTCACCTTCGGGGTGACGCCGCCGGCGGCTGCGCAGCTCGGCGGCCGGAGCGCCGAGGAATGGATCAAGACTCTCGAGTCAACGAATCGGCTCCAGGGCCTGAAGATCGCCGAAACCGTCGCGGCGCTCGAGCTGAAGCCCGGCCAGCTCGTGGCCGACATCGGCGCCGGAACCGGTGTGTTCAGCCTGCCGCTCGCGCGCGCCGTGAGACCGGGAGGAACGCTGTACGCGGTCGAGGTCGACGAGAAGCTTCTCGAGTACATCACGGAGAGCGCGACCGAACAGGGCGTCGCGAACGTGCAGCCGGTCTACGGCGAGTACGACGATCCGCTGCTGCCGGCCGAGGTCGACCTCGCGTTCATCCACGACGTCCTGCACCATATCGAGAAGAGGGACGTGTACTTGAAGAACCTCGCAGGCTACCTGAAACCGTCGGGCCGCGTGGCGATCATCGACTTCGTCGCTGGTCGCGGCGGGCACCGGGACGATGGCAAAATGCAGCTCACCAAAGATCAGGTCGCGGCGATGATGGCGCAGGCGGGACTCAAACCTGTGCGGGAAATCGACCTCTTCGACGACAAGTGGTTCGTGATCTACAGGAAATAGCGGCGTGCCCCTTACATCCCCACCTTGAATGGCACCGACGCCATCACCCTGTCCCAGGTGAGGACCATCGTGCCGCTGGCATCGGTGACGTCCCCGAACTGCCACGAGAGCTGCTCGAAGGACACGGGCAGCGTCTCGAGCTTCATCTGGGTCCGAACGACGTCTCTGTCGGCCGTGTAGCCATACGAGCCCCACAGCGCCGCCTTGTTGGCGGGATCGAACCTCTGCTGCGCGGGCCAGGTGGAGACGATGAGGGTCCAGTTGTTGGGCTTGAGGTCGATGAAAAGGCCGTATTCGCCCGCTGCGACCGTCCGGCCGCCGACAACCAGGGGCACCTCGGTCTTGAGGCGGGTGGACACGTTCGCGCCCGCGCGCCACACGGGAGCGCCGGCGGGGGCGGCCCGGCCGTAGTCCGCTCCAGCCCCCAGAGGTCACGCCCGCGCTTGATGGGCCGGCCGTATGCGATCTCGATCCATTTGCCGCCCTCGTAGTTCTCCCCGCCGAGCGTCGGGGCGCCGCGGCCGGCGGGTTTGACCCATTTGCCGCTCGGGGAATGGTCGTCGGCACGCTGACCGGGCCACTTGAACGGCCGCGCTGCCTTCGGGGCTCATCGAACGAGCGGTCTGCGCCAGGCCAACGATGCTCGAAGTGGCGACGACGGCGCCGGCGGCGAACAAGACACGGGGCATAGCCTCGCTCCTCCAGGCCCGATTGAAGCGGACGAACAACGATGGCCCGACTCACAGCTCGCGCGGGCGGGCGGCGAGCTTATGACGGCGGCAGGCCGAAACACGGTTCGCAGCGCGAGGCCGCCGCGTCTTCAGCCTCGCCGGGGCCGGGTCGTTCTCGCCGTGGGCGTCGCGTTCCAGGGATCTTCGGGCCACGGATGCCGGGGATATCGGCCGCGCAGCTCTCTCCTGACCTCCGGATAGGTGCGCTCCCAGAAACTCCGGAGATCGCGCGTCATCTGCACGGGACGTCCGTTCGGCGCGAGCAGCGCCAACAGCACCGGCTCGCGGCGCACGCCGAGGCGAGGCGTTTCGGCCAGGCCGAACAGCTCCTGCAGCTTGACCGCGGCCGTCACTCCCCCGTCTTCCGTGTAGTCGAGGGCGACGGTCCGCCCGCTCGGCACGGCCAGCCTGTCGGGCGCGTCGCGATCGAGAGCCCGCAGCACGTCCCGATCGAGCGCACGCTCGAGCCGCACGTCGGCGAGCGTTCGCGCGCCGAACGCCGACGCGCGAACGGCGGCTGGCAGATCGATGGTCCGGCCGGTGAAGCGGAGCCGCCGCAGCAGGCGCTCGTCCTCGTTCCTGGGTCCTCGAGCGAGCCAGCGGTCCGCGATGAGAGCGCTGGCGATCTCCGGATCGGGGACGGTGGGGCGCTCGGCGAGCACGAGCGCGTCGTAACGCTCGACCTCGAAGGCAGAGACGGTGCCGGACGCCTCATCGAACCGGTGTTCGGTTTCCACGGCGTTCGGCTCGAGCCACTCGCGTTCGACGCGGCTGGCCACTCGGATGACGCTCTCGCGCCCCGGATCGGGCCGGTGGCGTCCGGTTCGTAATCCGCCCGAAGGCGGCGCGAGGCCCTCGCGGGCAGGGACCGAACCCCGCACCTCGACGAGATCGAGCGCTACCAGGAACTCGCCGTCCCGGACACCGCTCCGGGGCCCCACGACGGCTCCGGCGCCCGAGGCGAGCCTCACCCGCGGGGAGCCGGGTTCGCGCCGCTGCGCCACGCGATCGGGATAACCCGCGAGCACGGCGCGCCGGAAGTCGGTCTCGGATAGGGGGCGACGGCCGGATCGGTCGGCCTGTGCGGCCCGCTGCTCGATCTCACGCGCCACGCGGTGCACGTGCGGTGGGACGGCCGCCCAGTCGTCGATCGCCGACAGGAGGTCCGACGAGGTGGACGCCGCGCGGGGCGAAAGGAACTGGCGCTCGGACAAGAGGGCGCAGGCCTGCGCCAACGATCGGGCGCCGGCTCCGGCGAGGAGCACGCGCGCCAGGCGCGGATGAACCGGGAGCCGCTGAATCTGCCGGCCCGTCTCCGTCAGCCGCCCCGATTGAACCGCGCCGAGCCGCTCCACGAGCGCCAGCGCCGATTCGATCGCGTCGGCCCGCGGACGCTCGAACCATTCGAACGTCTTCGGGTCGCCGCCCCACGCGATCACGTCCAGGACGGCGGCCGCCAGATCGACGCGCTGGATCTCGGGCTCGCGGTGCGGCCGCAGCCGGTCGCGGGCGTCCCAGAGGCGCCTCACCGCGCCCGGCGCGATGCGTCCGGCGCGGCCCGCGCGCTGATCCGCCGAGTCCTGGGTGATGCGCTCGGTCGTCAGGCTGTCGATGCCGCGGTCCGCGTCGTAACGCGCCACCTTCTGGAGCCCGGAGTCGACGACCGCCGTCACGCCGGGCACGGTGACCGACGTCTCGGCGACGTTGGTGGCGACGACGACGCGACGGCGCCCGGGCGGCGATTCGCCCAGCGCGCGATCCTGCTCGGTGGCGTCGAGCGCGCCGTAGAGCGGCACGATGTCGACCTCGCCGGCCGTCTTCTCCGCCAGCGCCGACATGGCACGTCGAATCTCGACCGCGCCTGGCAGAAAACACAACACGTCACCCTGCGATCGGCCGAGCAGCTCGGACGCCGCGTCGGCAACCGCCTGCCCCGGACCGTACTCGATCGTCAGCGGATGAAGCCGGCCCGGTACCTCCACCAGGGCGCAGTCGTCGAGGAAGGCCGAGACCGCTCGGGCGTCGAGCGTGGCCGACATGACCACGAGGCGGAGATCGGAACGCGCGCGCCAGGCCTGCCTGGCGAGCGCGAGCGCCAGATCGGCGTGGACGCTGCGCTCGTGGAACTCGTCGAGGACGATCGTGGTGAAGGCCGACAGGAGCGCGTCCTGCTGGAATCGCGCGGTGAGGATGCCTTCGGTGGCGACGAGCAGCCGCGTGTCGGCTCCGAAGCGGTGCTCGAAGCGGATCTGCCAGCCCACCTCGCGGCCGACGATCCAGCCCCGCTCGGCGGCGATGCGCTGCGCGATGGCGCGCGCGGCGAGGCGCCTGGGCTGCAGGAGGATGACCGGGCCGTCGCCAGAGAGCGCCGGCGGCACGCGGGTGGTCTTGCCGGCGCCGGGCTCGGCAACGACGACGACGGCGCGCGACGACCGCGCGCGTTCGAGAATCTCGGGAACGCGCGCGTCGATGGGGAGCGGGATCACCGGGGGAGTCAGTCGATAGTCGTTAGTCGATGGTCACCGCTTCACCCGGCGGCGGTCTGTCCTGATGTGACCACCATGCCGCGCGGGCCCCGCGGCGTTCGGCCCGGGCCGTAGAATTTCAAGAGCCTCCCACGTGACCTGCCGTGACCGTCATATTGGAGCCGAGGGTTGCCGGTCGCCAGGTTAGACACGGCTGCCGGCCACTCCCGCTCGCGATTCTCGACTGGCTGGCAATCCGACTAACGACTCACGACTCGGTCCACTCCTGTCGAACAGGTGACGCCCGTGCCGCCGAGCCCGCAGTAGCCGCCGGGATTCTTGGCGAGATACTGCTGGTGATAGTCCTCGGCGTAATAGAACTCGGGCGCCGGGATGATCTCCGTCGTGATCCGGCCGTACCGCGCCTTGACGAGCTCGCGCTGAAACGCATCGCGCGCCGCTTCGGCGGCTTCCCGCTGCGCCTCGTCGTAATAGTAGATGCCGGATCGATACTGCGTGCCGACGTCGTTGCCCTGCCGCATGCCCTGAGTCGGGTCGTGACTCTCCCAGAAAACCTTCAGCAGCTCCTCGTACCGGATCGCGGCGGGATCGTACACGACGAGAACGGCCTCGGTGTGACCCGTCATGCCACTGCACACTTCGCGGTAGGTCGGATTCGGCGTTTGGCCGGCGGCGTACCCGACGGCGGTCGAATAGACCCCGGGAAGCTGCCAGAACATTCGTTCGGCTCCCCAGAAGCAGCCCATCGCGAACATCGCGCGGGCGAGACCGTCGGAGAACGGGGGCGCCAGCGGGTGGCCGTTCACGAAGTGCGCGGCCGGTACCGGCATCCGTGCAGACCGGCCGGGGAGCGCGTTGGCGTCCGATGGGAGAGTCGTTTTAGGAGACATCGGGTTGAAACTCCAGCGCTACGCCATTCATGCAGTATCGCTTCTTGGTAGGCGGGGGGCCGTCCGGAAACACGTGCCCGAGATGCCCGCCGCACCGCGCGCAATGAACCTCCACGCGGCTCATGAAGAAGCTGCGATCCGTCTTCGTCTCGACGGCGTGATCGAGCGGCGCCCAGAAGCTCGGCCACCCCGTGCCGCTCTCGAACTTGGTGTCGGCGGAAAACAGCGGCAGGCCGCAGCCCGCGCAGACGAAGGTCCCGTCGCGCTTTTCCTGATTGAGGGGGCTCGTGCCCGCGCGTTCGGTTCCGTGCTCGCGAAGTACGTGAAACTGCTCCGGCGACAGCGTGCGGCGCCATTCTTCGTCGGTCTTCTTCACGTCGAACGCCTTGGTCTCGTCCATGAAGCAAGTGTACTCCGGGAGCGCCGCCTCGTCGCGCTCCCAGACGGCCGCGACCGCCGAGCTTCGAGACCTACGCCTCGGCGCGCACGACCCCGTCGCTGACGCGCAGCACCCGCGTCGCCGTCGCGCGCGCGAACGGCTCGTCGTGCGTGGCGACCACCAGCGTCCGGTTCTGGCTCACCAGGCGCCGGAGCAGCGCCGACAACTCCGTCCGGCGATCGACGTCGAGCGACGCCGTCGGCTCGTCCATCAGCAGCACGGGAGGATCGACCGCGAGCGCCCGCGCGATGGCGACTCGCTGAGCTTCGCCGCCCGACAGTTCTCGCGGCAGCGCGTGGGCGCGATGGTCGACTCCGAGCGTCCGCAGCAGCGCGCGGGCGCGCTCCTCGGCCTCGGCCGGCGGCAGCCGCTGCGCGTGAATCGGCGCCAGACACACATTGTCGAGCACGCGCAGGTGCTCGAACAAGTGATGAAACTGGAACACCATCCCGACTTTGCGGCGAAGCTGGCGGACGACAGGGCCCGCCGACCCGCCGCCGTGCAGTGCGATTCCATCGACGACGATCGTTCCCTGCTCGAACGGCTCGAGCGCCACGATTGTCCGGAGGAGGGTGGTCTTGCCCGAGCCCGACGCGCCCATCAGGACGACCACCTCGCCTTGTGCCACATCGAAGCTGGCGCCGGCCAGTACGGGACGGCCGTTACGGCGGAGCCGCACGTCGTTCAGGCGGACCACGATCTCGCTCACGGCGTCGGCGCCTTCCATCGCTGCTCCAGCCGGCGCGCCAGCGCCGAGAGCGGCAACGACATCGCCAGATAGAGCGCCGCGCAGAGCGAGCCGGGGATGACCCAGCTCCCGATATTCGTGGCGAAGATCTGCGTCTGCTTCGTCAGCTCCATCACGGTCAGCACGGACACGAGCGACGAGTCCTTGAGCAGCGCGACGAAATCGTTGGTCATCGGCGGAAGCGCAAGGCGGAACGCCTGGGGCCCCCGGATCAGCGTCAGCACCTGTCGTTCGCTCAAGCCGAGGGTTCGGCCCGCTTCGAGCTGTCCGGTTGGCACCGCTTCGAGGGCGCCGCGGTAGATCTCGCTTTCGTAGGCCGCATAGTTCAGGGCCAGGCCCAGCAGCGCCGCGACGAAGGCCGGCAGGCGCACCGCCGCGGCCAAACCGTAGTACAGCACGAACAGCTGCAACAGGATGGGGGTCCCGCGCATCAGCTCGACGTACCCCGTCAGCGCGGCACGCAGGAGGCGGCCGCCGTAGACGCGGCCACTGGCGATGAGCACACCGAGCGTCACGGCAAGCCCCATCGCCAGACACGACAGGACGAGGGTCGTGACCGACGCGCGAAGCAGCGACGGAAAGTACCGGGCCGCCGCGCTCCACCCGGATTCACCCAGCAGTTGGCCGACGATGTCGGAGCCGGTGAACGGCTCGACCGGCTCGCCGGCGAGCAGGTTCGCGTAGAGCGGGGGCTGGTCCGCGTTCCAGACGCCCCACTTTCGAAAGATCCGCTCGAGCGTCCCGTCCCGCATCCCCTGGAGAAGGATCTCGTTGACGGCATCCCGCAGAAGCCCATTCTGGGCGGACAGCACGCCGACGTACTGGCCGATCGCCACGCTGTCGGGCTGAATCACGTATCCGCTGACCGAACGCAGTCGTCGCTCGGCGAGCACGTTGTCGAGGAGCACACCGTCCAGGCGGCCGAGCACCAGATCGGTGTACGGATGCACGTCGTCGTCGTAGGAGACGGCCGTGAGGCCGTGCTCACGTTCGGCGGCGAGGAGGATCTCGTACGCGATCGTGCCGCCAAGCGTCCCTACCCGGCGGCCCGCGAAGTCGCTGAGGGTGCGCAGCCGTTCCGCGTCTGCGTCTCGGACAGCGAGCACCTCGCGAAACCGGTAATAGGGAACCGTCGCGGAGTACACCGACCGTCGCGCCGGAGTGTCCTCGATGCCGCTCAGACCGATGTCGGCGTCTCCACGAGCGATGGACTGGTCGATCGACGCGAACGCCACCAGGACGAACCGTGGCACCCGGCCCAGCTCGCGGGCAATCAGTTCGGCGATCTCGACGTCGAACCCGACCAGGACACCAGGGTCTGAGGGGCTGGCCTCCACGAACGGGGCGCCCCCTTCAGGATCGCCCGCCCACCGCAGCTCGCGCGTCGCGGCGGGCTGCCCGGCCGCGCCCGGGCCGACCGGGAAACTGAGGAGCGACGCCGAGAACGCAAGGGGGAAGCCCGTCCGGAGGATGCGAGTGGAGCGGAACATCGGGCGCGACCGGCACTATAGCGCAAGCGCCTCGCGCCGGCACGTCCCAGCGGTCATCGAGCGGCTGAAGGGTTTCCTACGAGGCGAGGGACAGAGTGGTCCTGCGCGCTGTGGTCTCGACGCGGCCATGAACCGCGGCGCCGTCTGCGACGCTGACCGCGGGCGCCGTGAGGTCACCTTCGATCACCGCCGTCTCGCGAACGACGATTCGAGCGCCGGCGTGCAGGATGCCCGTCACCGCCCCCGCGACAACGATGGTGTCCGCCACGAGGGTGGCACTTATCCGGCCACCGGCCACGATCGTCAGCGGGTGGCCGCTCACTTCGATCGAACCGTCCACGTGTCCAGCGATCGTCAGCGGCTCGCTCGCGGTGACCTCGCCCGTGATCCTGATTGAAGCTCCGATCTGCGCCGCAGTATCCATTGACGACTCCTTCGCGCCGAGAGCGATGGCAAGGGCCGTTCCGTGTAGATATGCTCGAATTCGCGCGGGAACGCTGAGGGCGAGGTGGGGATTCGGCGCACGATTTGGACAGTTGATTACGAAATCGTGATCGCCGTCCATTGCCGAAGGCCATGGGTTCCCCCGCGGGCGTTCGCCCCAGTCAGCCAGGCACTGCTCCCGCTGGGTCGGGCTCGACCGGCGCTAGACTGAGGCCGCCCTGCGCATGACAGGTCACGAACCGACGCGTGCCACATGAAGAAGCGTGCTCGACTGCGATCCCTGCGGGTCAGCGACGGATTCAAGTCGTACGTCGTCGACCAGCTCGAGGCGCTTGGCCACATCGCCGCGCGCTCGATGTTCGGCGGCGTCGGCCTGTACTGCGACGGGCGGTTCTTCGGGATCATCGCGAGCGACGTGCTGTATCTGAAGGCGGACGACGTGAACCGGCCGGTCTACGAGCGTGCCGGCGCCTTGCCGTTCAGACCGTATGCGGACCGGGCCGGCACGATGCAGTATTTCTCGGTGCCGGTGGGGGTGCTCGAGAGTCAGCCGGAAGTGCTCGAGTGGGCGCGAAAGGCCGTCGCGGCCGCCGGGCGGGCGCCAGCCGGGCGGAGTCGGCCGGAGCGGCGGAGGTTGACGGGGTCGGTGGCAGGCGGGAAGAAGAAACAACAAAAGCCGAAGAAGATAAAAAAAGGCCCGAGCTGAAGACGTTCAGCTCGGGCCTCTGGTAATAATGCCGGCAGCGACCTACTCTCCCACGCAGTTTCCCACGCAGTACCATCGGCGGTAGCAGGCTTAACTTCCGTGTTCGGAATGGGAACGGGTGGAACCCTGCTCCTATGACCACCGGCAAACTTGTGTGCCTGGGGTCCCGCCTCCGCCGGCTTCGCGACGAGGGCGCGCAAGCCTTATAGCGGCCTGCCCGCCGAACCGCCGGAAGGCGCGAAGGTGGGTCGTCCCAGACAATCTTTGGACCGGCGCGTCGGGCGCCGGAGGTTTTCAAAGAGCGAGCTGGGGGTTTCAGGGACCCCCGGCGAGCCGCGACGGCTCAATGCCGTCTTATAAACAGCGAACAACTCACTGAATATCCTGCAAACGGTAGTTTAACCGAACCACTCCACGCAGCGGTTTCTGCGTGCATATGTAGGCCGATCCCTGTTGGGGATCGGCAAACGAAGTTATGGTCAAGCCTCACGGCTGATTAGTATCGGTAAGCTCAACGTGTCGCCACGCTTACACACCCGACCTATCGCCTGGTCGTCTTCCAGGAGCCTTTAGGGATCT
>Ga0326597_10012156_pt1 | contig 11351 bp, 9 predicted proteins | sample RVTome_12_FD_203789 | JGI IMG/M metagenome (GOLD analysis project Ga0326597, IMG submission 203789) | Soil microbial communities from uranium-contaminated site in the Upper Colorado River Basin, Wyoming, United States - RVT100D185 | ecosystem: Environmental > Terrestrial > Soil > Contaminated >...
TCTACGTCCGGGGCGTGAAGGTCACGATTCCCAAATGGCAGGCCTGGGCCACGGCGGCCAAGGCCAAACTGGACCGAATGATGGCGGCGTAATCCCGATGGCAGCCTCCACTACACAAAAACGCCCCAACCGATTCCACTGGAACCCCGTACCAAGACAGGGCCGCCCGTCCTCACCCGGTCCGGGAATCGTCGGCGCCGGCGCCTCCGCGGCGGCGGGCGAAGTTGCCAGGGCGCCGCCGTCGGAGGTCATTGCTCCGGTTCTCCACTCATGCCCTCACCGGTGCGACCTGATGTGCAGTCAAACGCCTGTCAGACCGGCGTTGGCTCGCGCAACGGAAAACCCCTACTCCACTCTCGACACACCTCCGCCGATGAACCCGCGTCAAGGGCACATACCCTCGGTCGGGCGTGTTCTCGACCAGCCGGCGACGCGCGAGTAGCACGACCACGGGCCGGCTGCGGATTCGGACTGCGCGATGCAGGCGAAACACGACGACTTTTTGGTTTTTTGTGCTGGGGCCGCCTCTTGCGCGTTACCGCTATGCGTCGTTGAAGAAATCGTGTTCCTACCGGAGCTCCTGGAACCGCCCACGCGGCCGCCATTCCTGGCAGGGCTTTTGAACCTCGAAGGCAAGGCGGTCCCCGTGGTCGATTTGGCGAGACTCTTCGGCCTGACGCACAACGATGCAGGCCTCTACACTCCGGTCGTCGTCATTCGCGTGTCAGAACGGTCCGTCGGTCTGCTGATAAGCGGAGTTGCTGGGCTCGCTGGCGTTGCAGCCGAGTCCTCGCTTCCCCTGCCGTTGAACGACTCCTTCAAGGGCTGCGTCACGGGAGCCTTCCACTGGCATGATGAGGGCGTGGTTGTGTTGTCGCCCGAACGCATCTTCCTGCACCAGGAGGTGAGTTGCATGGAGACCTTTCGGGAGCTTGAACGACGGCGGCTTGGCGCCCTGGAGGTGGCCCCATCGTGAGTTCCTTCGAGTGTCGTCCGGACGTATACGAACGCGAGGCGCAGTACGCCGACCTCAAGGCGTACGTACTCGCCGAGACTGGGTTCGCGTACTACGCTGATCGAGACGATGACTTTCTCGCGCGCGTCCGCACACGAATGTCCGAACTCGGTTTGGTCCGCGTCGGCGATTACCTTGAGTTCTTGCGGGGCCATCGCGGCGGCGAACCTGAACTCGAAGTGCTCATTGAACGGCTCACAGTCGGGGAGACACACTTCTTTCGGCACCAGGAAATCTTCGACGCCCTCCGAGACGTGGTTGGGCCGACCTTGCTCCAAGACAACCGCTCCGGCCCGGTCAGAATCTGGAGCGCCGCGTGCTCGACCGGCGCAGAGGCGTACTCCGTCTCCATTTCCTTACGACGGGAGGTCGGCATCGGCCACTCGGCACGGCCGGTTTCGATCCTCGGCACCGACGTCAATCGCAGCGCATTGCGGCGGGCGAAGCGCGGAGAGTACACGGAATGGGACCTACGAGGAATGCCCGAGCAATTCCGACCCACCTGCTTCGTGCATCGTGAGGGAAACTGGGTGATCCGGCCGGAGTTCCAGGAAGGCGTCGAGTTCCGGTACCACAACCTCGTCCGGCACCCGTATCCGTCGCTTGTAAACAACCTGATCGATCTTGACCTGATTCTGTGCCGGAATGTGCTGATCTATTTCGATGAGGTTACAGTTCGTCGCGTCGTTGGCCGTCTGTTCGACTGCCTCGCGGATGGCGGGTGGCTCTTGGTCGGCCACGCCGAACCGAGCATCGCACTCTTCGCCGCGTTCGAGACGGTCAATGCACCAGGGGCTGTCCTGTATCGTAAGACGGTAGGCACATCGGTCGGCCGTCCGGGGAAGCCCGTCGTGTTGAAGCGGGCCTCACCACGCGCCAACGAGATGCCATCCGCCCGACCCACTGCTACCGCGCGAGCCGGGCGGCTGCGCGCTGCGCCTCGTCCAGCGCGTCGCGAGTCGGCGTCACCGTCAGCGGATCGTGATGCCTGGCTTCGCCGCGTTCGGGAGTCCGCGGACCGGGGTGACCTGCGAGCGGTGGACGGCCATTGCACCGCCCGGGCCGCGGCCGACCCACTCGACGCCGCGCCCTACCTCTACCTTGCACTCGTCGCCGAACAACGCGGCCGCTATCCCGAGGCCGTTGCGCTGATCCGTAAGACCCTCTATGCGGACCGCTCAATCGCCGTTGCGCATTACCACCTTGGGATCCTGCTCCGTCGTTCGGGCGAGCTCGCGGCGGCACGCCTGGCTTATCAGAACGTGGGACGACATCTGGCGGCGTCCGAACGCGATCCCGTACCGTACGCCGACGGTCTCACGGTCGAGGACATCCGCAAGCTTGTTGCCCTGGAGTTGGCGGAGCTCGGGCCGTGAACGAAACACGCAGGACGAGGATCGACTGGGTCGAGGTTCGGGCGAAGCTCCAGGAGAATGAGCGTTTGCTCGCACGGGCCCTACATCCGGACGGCGAGGTGCGCCGTACAGTCCGGCGACGGCGGATGCTTGAACTCGCTCGGCGCGGCGCCCCCACGAAGCGGGCTGCCCCGATTGCGTCGATGCTGGTCGGCATGGTCTGCGACGAACGGTACGGATTCGACCTGGCAGAGCTGTCGCATGTGGGGCTGCTCTCAAACTTCACTCCAATCTTCAGCGACGTTCCGGCCGTTCTCGGTGTTTCCGCATGGCGCGGCGACGTACGGACCGTCATTTGTTTACGAGCGATGCTCGGGCTCGAGCCACCGCCGATCGCGAAGATCGGCGATCATACTCTGTTTCCGCGGCGGTTGAGCAACCAAGTGGCCCTTCGGGTGGATGGCATCGACCGAATCGTTCAAGTGTCTGACGCGATCCCGGGCCCCGGCGATGCCGACTGGGTCCACACGAATCCCCACATTCGGGGTCGAACGGTGGACGGCGTCGCGATGGTTGACCTGAATTCGCTGCTTGGGGATCCACTGGTGTCGATCCCGAGTGGCGGATTCGACTCACGAATGGAGGGCGATGGGACGACGGCAGGAGATCCGAGGGACCCGCCCGGCACGCCTGCGCCGGGTCTATCTGGGAGTTCTGCATGAGGGCGACTATCGGAGTGAAGCTCGGCGTTGGGTTCAGTCTCGTCATCGGCCTTATGGTAACGAGCGCGATCGTGGCCTACCTCCGTTTGGCGGAAATGGACGCGTCGAGCCAAAGAATTCTGGAGGTCTCCGTCCCGGCGGTGGGCAGTTGCTACGCCATTCGCAACGCCGTCAACCGCTCGGCGGCGGCGTTACGGGGCTACGTGATGCTTGGAGATGACCCTGAACAAGCGTCGCAGTTCCAGCAGGATCTTGCGGAATCGTGGGCCGAAATCGACGGCGAGCTCGCCAACCTCAAACGACTTCGCAACGCGTGGACGGGCGGCTTGAGCGATACGGCGTTGACCGCGGCGCAGGCAGCGCTCCATGAACTTCGTCGCGCCGAGCAGGCAGCAGAAGCAGCGATGGGCCAACATCAATTGCGGCCATCGCATGAACTGCTTACCACCGAGGTCATGCCGGCCGTGCAGCAGCTACTGCCCGTTCTGCGCTCCCTGCAGCTGGATGAGACCGGCTTGGACGCGGAACAGGAGCGAACTTCGATTCTGGCGGACCTCGGGGACCTTCGCACCGATGTCGCCCTTACCGTGGCAGACCTACGACGTTTCCTGGACACACCGGATGCAGAGAGCGCGACAGCCTACAACAGGAGGCGGTCCGCCATCGATCTGGCTGTCGAGGCCATGGAAACACGGTCCGGTCAGCTCGCGGTCGCACGACGCGACGAATGGCGACGTGCCGCGGGCCTTCTGGATCGGCTTGGAACACTTGGCGGACAGGTCATGGACCTGCGTCGTTCGGGCCATGCGGACCCGGCAAAGGACCTTATTGAGGCGCGGGTCATTCCCCAGCGGGAGAAGGCTCGGTCCGAACTGGCGCGACTCCAAGAGTCGGCGGACCTGCTGCTTGCGGAAAGCCGGGCCACGTTCGTTGCGGCCAGTGAGACGATGCAGCGCACGCTACTCATTGCGACGTTGCTCGCGGTTGCGATCGCGGGAGGGCTGGCGGTGACATTGAGCCGCCGGATTGCGCGCTCGTTGCAACAACTCGTCGCAGCGGCGCAAGGAATCGCGGCCGGTGATCTACGCGGCGAGCCCCTGAGAATCAAGGCACGAGACGAGATCGCGGACCTAGCCACCGCCTTCGACGCCATGCGGAACGGCTTGAAGGAGCTGGCCGGCCAGGTCCTGGACGCCACGGAAAACGTAACGTCGTCAGCGTCCGAGATTGTCGCGTCCACGAAGCAGCAGGCGGCGGCGACTCGGGAACAGGCGGCGACGGTCCAGCAGATCACGGCCACGATGAAGGAGATCAGCGAGTCGGGGGCCCAGATCGAGGAGCGCGCTCGCCATGTGTCGGCGGATGCCGAGGCGGCGTCGAGCGCAACCGCTGCGGGTACGCAGGCCGCGCAGGACGCGAATCAGACGATGGACGGCGTACGGCAACAGGTTGAGGAAGTGGCCGAGAACATTGTATCGCTGAGCGGCCGGACACAGGCGATCGGCGAGCTGATCGCAACCGTCACCGACATTGCTGAACAGTCGAACCTGTTGGCGCTGAACGCAAGCATCGAGGCGGTCGCGGCCGGTGAACACGGGAACCGATTCTCCGTCGTAGCGAACGAAATGAAAAACCTGGCGGATCAAGCGAAGGCTTGTACGGTCCAAGTTCGTACAATCCTCGGCGAGATTCAGAAGGGCATCCACGCGTCGGTCATGCTGACGGAGGAGGCGGTCAAGCGGGCGGAGAAGGGAAAGGGGCAGACGGAAGCGACCGAAGCAACGATCCGGCGTATGGCCGGCACCACGGAAGGATGCGTTCAGGCGTTTGGGCAGATCGTCGGCGGATCCAATCAGCAGCAGATCGGAGTCACCCAGGTCGCTCAGGGCATGGAGGGAATCCGCCAGGCCGTCGAGCAGACGGCGACCGGAACCTCGCAGCTCGAGAAGGCAGCGTCGAACCTCAGCACCTTGAGTCACCAGCTCCAACACGCGGCTCGGAGGTATCAAACGTGATCGCCGTCAGCGAGAAAGTGCTCGCCGCGTTCCGTCTCGAACACCGCGAGCAACTGGAGGGGATTCGCTCGTACTTGGCCGCGGCGGGCGGGAAAAGCGACACGGCTGCTCGTGCCGATGTGGACGAGGCGTTCCGCCTAGCGCACAGCCTCAAGGGCGGGGCACGCGTGTGCGATCTGCGGGAAATCGAGACGCTCGGCCACCACATGGAATCTCTCCTCGCCCGGGTACGCGAGGGTGTCCTGACGCTGGACCGGACCGCGCGCGAGGCCATGTCGCTTGCGATGGATGCCATCGAGGACTGGATGGCCGCCCCGCCTCGTGAACAACCGCCTGCGGTCAAGGCACGCGTGGAGGCCGCGATCGGCCGACTGTGCCGGCTGCCCACCGTGGCCGCAACCTCCGCGGAGTCCGAGTCGGCCGGCCGGCCCGACGGGCCGAAGTCCGACGAACGCGCCAGGGTCACGACGACCACGGGCACACCATCCGCCGATGATCGTCCGACGCTACGCGTTCGCGCGGCCGGGCTCGATCGGGTCCTGAGTCTGACGAACGATCTCATCGCGGAATCCGGACGGCAAGCCGCGTTGGGAACGGAGCTGGACTCTCTCGTGGCGAGCACGCGAGAGCTGTCCGACCAGTGGCAGGCCGTTCGCAAGCTGGCCGCTCCGTCGCTGCAGGGGCTCACAGGTGCTCCCGGATTCGCGAGGATCGCTCGGTACCTTGAGTCCTGCGATCAGCAGGCACAGCGCCTGACGGCCCAGCTACGACGAACACGAGGCCTGCACTCACGCTCCGCCACCGCGATGCGGGCCACGTGCCGGCAACTCCAGGACCAGGTTCGCGACGCCAGAATGGTCGCAGCGGACAGCGTCTTCGACGGCTTTCGCAGAATGGTGCGCGATCTGGCGGAGGAGCAGGGCAAGTTGGTGGAATTCCGTGCCCTGGGCTTGGACGTGCAGGCCGACAAAGTCGTTCTTGAGCGGCTGAAGGATCCCGTAATGCACATCCTGCGCAACGCCGTCGTCCACGGCATCGAGCCGCCCGAGGAGAGAGCAAAAAAAGGTAAGGACCGAAGCGGGCACATCACGCTCCAAGCGCGGGCGGTGGGGAACCGGTTGACGCTCAACATCGCGGATGATGGCCGCGGAATTGACTATGAGAAGGCAGCGGTCGTCGCACGGCAGCGCAGGTGGCCCGGGTCACCGGAAACCGCGGCGCCCGGGCGGTGGGAACTCGAGCGTCTCCTGTTCGAACCGGGCTTTAGCACGCGCGCCGGCGCCGATCGTCTTGCAGGCCGCGGGATCGGCCTGTCGGTTGCATTCGAGGCCGTGACGCGGTTGCAAGGGACGGTCAGGTTCCTAGCACGGCCGGGGCCGGGCACGATCGTCGAGGCGACCGTTCCGCTGACGATCTCGACGCACCGTCTACTTACCGTCGGATGCGGTACGATCGTTGTCGGCATTCCCGTCCACGCCGTGGACCGCGTGGTTCGCGTTCGCTCTGAGGGGCTCGAGACGATCGACGGTCGACCGGCTGTCGCCGTGGACCAGCAGCGTGTGCCGATATGCGCAATCTCGCAGCTCCTTGGGATGGCAACGCCAGCGCTATGCCCAATGCGGAATCCGATCGACATCGTCGTCCTGCGGACGCCGTCGTCGCGGATCGCCGCGGCCGTCGACCGACTTCTTGACGAACGCGATGCCGTCATACAGGAGTTCCACGGACCCGCCGGGCGCATGGACCGGTTTTGCGGAGGGTTCATCCTCGCCGACGGCGGAGTCGGGCTGGTGCTGAACCCGGCAAAGCTCGCGGCATCACCTCGGCCAGGCCTGCGCATCGACGCCCGGGAACTTGCCGAGCCGGAGCAGTCGAGCCGACCCTCGACGATTCTCATCGTCGACGATTCCTTCACAACCAGGACCCTGGAGAAAGCGATCTTCGAGGCCCATGGCTACGGCGTCAAAGTCGCGGTCGACGGGACGGATGCGCTGCGCCAGCTGCGCTGCGAGCGCGTGGACCTCGTGGTCAGCGACATTCAGATGCCCCGCATGGATGGGTTCCGGTTGATGGAGGAAATGAAGGCTGATGCCAGGCTGGCAGGTGTCCCAATCGTTCTGGTGACCTCGATGGACCGCCGCGAACATCGTGAACGCGGCCTCACGCTTGGGGCCGATGCATACATCGTGAAGCAGAAGTTCGATCATGAGGAGCTTCTTCGGACGGTACAACAGTTGATCCAGCCGGGTGGCCCCTGGCCGGAATGCCGCAGAACAACCGGCGAACGACGAGGATGAAGACCACCGACTTTAGCGCACCGAACCAGCCCATCGGCGTGCTCATCGTCGAGGACTCGATCACGATTCGTCGATTCCTCGACGAGATCGTATCCGCCGATCCAAGGCTCCGGGTGCTCGCCGCGGTCGAGTCCGGCGAGGAGGCGCTTCGCTTGATGGAACGGTTGCACCCCGACGTGATTTCACTGGATATCCGACTTCCGGGAATGAGCGGCTTCGAGTTCACCCACCGGGTGATGAGTTGGAAGCCGACGCCGATCGTCGTCTGTTCGGCGAGTGTCGAGACCAGCGACCTCGGCATCACAATGAACTCGTTAAAGGCGGGAGCCCTTTCGGTGGTGGAAAAGCCCGTCGCGCTGACGAACGAACACTACGCACGGCTCGCGGAGCGGCTGTGCACGCAGTTGGCCGTCATGAGTCGGGTCAAGGTGGTGCGCCAATGGGGCGGTGACCCCGCGTCCCGTCCTTCCCCACCGTTGCCGCAACCCAGCCAGGCAGTGTCGCCGGGTTCCCGGTCGCGTGACGTCCGAGCCATCGGTATCGTCGCCTCGACAGGCGGGCCGAGTGCGTTGACCACCGTACTCAATACACTCGGCCCGGACTTCCCCGTACCGGTACTCGTGGTCCAACACATAACCGCGACCTTCGCCGACGGGTTCATCGACTGGCTGGGGACGGTCTGTGAGCTCAAGGTCGTTCGCGGTGAATCCGGCCAATGCGCAAGACCGGGCCATGTCTACGTAGCGCCGGGCGACCGACACCTGCTGATTCGATCAGGTGTGCTGCACACGAACGACGGGCCACCGATCTCGATGCAGCGTCCTTCTGGCGACGTGCTGCTGACCTCGCTTGCGGCGGCGTTCGCTGCGCAAGCGGTCGGCGTATTGCTGACCGGCATGGGAGAGGACGGGGCCGACGGACTCCTTGCCCTGAGGCGTGCAGGCGGCTATACGATCGCGGAGGACCGATCCACAGCCGTGGTGTTCGGCATGCCGGCGGCCGCCGAGAAGCGAGGGGCCGTCTGCGAATCGCTGCCAATCCATGCGGTCGGTCCGCGCCTACTTCAGCTCGTCAACGCGACCGTGGAGGTGTTTCCATGACCCCGCCAGCCCGCATCCTGCTGGTTGAAGATTCTGCGGCCCAGGCCGCTCGGCTCACGCAATTCCTGGAAGCACAGGGGTGGGAGGTGATCCACAAACTGACCGCCGAGGAGGCGCTCAGCCAGCTCGCGGGCGTCTACCCCGACCTGATGCTCGTTGATTACAGTCTCCCCTACATGACCGGCGATGAGTTTTGCCGGCAGGTTCGGATGAGAATCGACACGCGCATCATCCCGATCATCATGCTGACGGCGCAAGACGCGCTTGACCTAGAGACACGAGGCCTGGAAAGCGGCGCCGACGATTTCGTTCGAAAGTCCGCCAATCCGGAGCACCTGATCCTGCGGATCCGCACGATGCTGCGACGGGTCCGAAATGCGTCGAGCGTCCTGCGGCCGGTTGCGTTTGAGTCGAGCAGGTCTCGGGTTCTGGCCGTCGATGACAGCGCCACCTACCTCGCCTTCTTACAAGACAAGCTATACGGTGAGCTGTATCAGCTCGAAACGTCGTCGTCGCCCGCGGAGGGACTCAAGCGCATCGAGCGGGGTAACATCGACTGCGTCCTGGTCGACCTGGTCATGCCGGGCCTCGACGGCATCGAAGTGTGCAGGCAGATCGATGGCTGGAGGCGCAACCGCTCATGCCGGACGATGATCCTCATGCTGACCGCCAAGGAAGATACGCACGACCTCGAGCAGGCCCTGGAGGCCGGCGCGGATGACTTCGTCGGTAAGTCGTCCGATGTCGTCGTCATCAAGGTCCGCATCCGGGCGCTCCTCCGCCGCAAGTTCTATGAGGACGAGAATGAACGAATCCTGGAGGAACTGAAGAAACGTGAGCTCGACACCGAACGCGCGCGCATGGCACAGGAATCCGCGGAGTCCAGGGCCGCGCTCTTCGACCAACTCCGGAAGACGGCTGCCGAGCTACTGCGATCGAACGCAGAGCTGGAAGAATTCGCATACGCCGCTTCGCACGACCTGCGCGCGCCGCTGCACGGCATCGGCAACCTGGCGGATTGGCTGTGCGAAGAACTCTCTGAATCCCTCTCTGAGGAGCAGCGAAAGAGATTCGATCTGATCCACAGCCGCGTTCACAGGTTGCAGTCATTGGTCGACGATCTCCTCCAATACTCCCGGGCCGGGCGCCCTGATGGTGCACCCGCACCGGTCGAGACGGGACCGTTGGTGAAGGAGATCGCCGACCTGCTAGATCCCCCACCTTCGTTCACGATCCAGGTGCCGGCCGACATGCCAGTCGTCGTGTCGGCGGTGTCACCAATCCGGCTCGTCTTTTCCAACCTGATCGGGAACGCTCTAAAGCACCATAATCGACGTGACGGTCTGATCGAGGTGATCGCGGAGGACGCCGGACTGTGCTATCGCTTCAGCGTGCGGGACGACGGCCCAGGAATCGCCCCGAAGTTTCACGACCGGATCTTCGGGCTCTTCCAAACGCTGTCGTCGCGCGACTGTAAGGAAGGAAGCGGTCTAGGCCTTGCGCTCGTGAAGCGCATTGTCGAGAAACAGGGCGGCAAGGTAGAAGTGGACTCCGACCTCGGCCGCGGGGCAACGTTCTCGTTCACCTGGCCGAAGCATGCACCAGCGATCGACGAGACGTCATGGAGCAGCGGGCTTCCCGCGCTGTGTGCGGCCGATCGAGAGATACTAAAGCTCATACAAGGAGCCGTGGATGGAAAGCCCGAGTGAGACCGTTACGGTACTTGCCGTGGATGACGACTTCGTTTGCCACATGCTGGTCGAGCGCGCCATGCGGGATATCCGCAGTTGCGTACGGATCGCCGTTGCCCACCACGGACTCGAGGCGCTTGAGAAGCTCCGATGCACGGACCCGACGAACGCCGTCCGTCCCCCGTATGTCATCCTCTTGGACTTACGGATGCCGCAGATGGACGGATTGGAGTTCCTGGAAGCGGTCCGAACCGACCAGAAGCTCCACGACGCGATCGTGTTCGTGCTCTCGACGTCAACCCAGGAGGAAGACGTCCGGACCGCCTTCAGCTTCAATGTCGCCGGATACTTCGTCAAGTCCGCCGATTATGCCGAGTTCAGGGAAATGATGACCGTTCTTGATCAGTACTGTCGATTGACGGCCTTCCCGCCGCGGAGCGACAGGGCGAAGCATTCGCCGACGGCGGCCGGAACGGGAGGCTAATCGCCGACAACGACTCAATCCAGTATGGCTCCCTTCGGTCCGTACGGACGCCTAAGGATGCGTGCTATGACCTGATGTGTCCAGCGTCCCGAGCGGCCGGTCTTGGTGGGAACGCCTCGCGCTGTCAGCGCCGCCGCGATTGCCTCAAGCGCCGCTCGGGCGGCGCGCATGGTCCGGATGTCGGCGATGATCGCCCGTTCGCTTGGGTTCGGGACGAGGGCTGTTCCGTCGGCGGCCAGGTCGAAGCCGTAGGGGACGGCGCCGATGCGCTGGCCGTTGGCGCGTTTGACGGCCATTGCCGAGCGGGTGCGCTCCCTGGTCAGGTTGCGTTCCATTTCCGCGGCCCCGGCCAGGACGACGAGCATGAACCGGCCCGCGGCGCTGGTCGTGTCGATCGCGTTTCCGCCCAGGTCCACCACGTGCAGGGCGATGCCGACCTTTTCCCAATGGTCGATCGTGTTCAGGCAGTCCGCGCGTCCCGGAAGCCGCGGTCCAGCTTGAGTGTATAGTTCGGGGTTCCTGGGAATGGGTGAATGTAGGGCGTTTTGTCGTCGGGGATGAAGAGGAAGCCCTTTCCTCCGGGCTTCGAGCGTACGGCAGCGGTCAGAACCTGTCCAGGACTCCACCCCTCCGTGGGTTCCGGACAGCCGCCCCATCCATGGGGCGGACTCC
>Ga0326597_10012157_pt1 | contig 11350 bp, 12 predicted proteins | sample RVTome_12_FD_203789 | JGI IMG/M metagenome (GOLD analysis project Ga0326597, IMG submission 203789) | Soil microbial communities from uranium-contaminated site in the Upper Colorado River Basin, Wyoming, United States - RVT100D185 | ecosystem: Environmental > Terrestrial > Soil > Contaminated >...
GTTATGCGCTGTGAACGAAACCCTCTGGAATGATCTTGTCGTGGGTCTTGGGACAATCCGGGGCCGTGACAGCACTTTCCGACCCTGCCTCGACGCGACCAGGATTAGCGCGGGGTTAGGCATTGATTGACTCGACCGGCACGTCGTCACGATTGCCCCATTCGGCCCATGAGCGGTCGTACTCGCGCACGCTGGGGTAGCCCAGGAGCTGTGTGAGTGCGAACCAGGCATGGGTGGATAGGCCCCCGCGCACGCAGTAGGTAATGATGTCCCGCTCGGGAGTGATCCCCAGTTCTCTGACCAAGGCCAGCAGTTCCTCGTGTGATTTGAATGTGCCGTCCATGTTCACCGTCGGGACTCGCCAGGCGCCAAGGCTGCCATCCGGCTGCACTTCCCGGTAGGCCGCCAGATTGACGGCGCCTGGGATGTGGCCGCCATGTACCGCGCCAGCCGTGTCCTGGCCTGCAAACATTTCCGGCGAGCGCGTATCCACCAGAAGTGTGTTTGCCTCCCCCAAGCTGGCCAGCACCTCATCGTATCTTGCGCGCAGCCTCCAGTTCGGCGTCGGCGCCGGGTAAGGCATTGGAGCTACGGCCGGGGCGACAGTGCTGGTCGGTCGGCCTTCATCCAGCCATTTGCGCTTGTCGCCGTCCAGCAAACGCACATTGTCGTGGCCGTACACCTTCAGCAGCCAGAAGGCGAACGTGGCAAGCAGATTGCCCAGCCCGCTGTACACGACCACGATCGTCTCCGGCCCAACACCCGAGCGCGATAAGAGTTCCTGCATGGCCTCGCCATCCACGACGTCTCCGGGTGGGCCGGGTGTCTGGGGATCCCGGGCAAACTCCCAGGCGAGCGCGCCGGAGATGTGGCCCTGGTCGTAGCCAGGCTGACCGAAGTCCGGGCTGTCACCCCACACCACCTCGACGATCCGTACATTGTCGTCGTGCAGGTGCTCGGCCAGCCACTGCGGGGTCGCGAGGCTCTCGGGATGCGCGTAGCCTGTCATTGTCGGGCCTCCTTCAGTCTACGCAGAGGTCTGCCCAGCAGTGCGATCATCCCCGGGGGCGTCGTCGCCGGTCACGCAGCTTCGGTGCGACCGAGTATCCGGACTCGAGGCAGAGGTGCGAGAAACCGCCGCGAGAAAGCAACGCACGAGCGGCGGCAGTGCATATCGACAATTCCGAGTGGAACCCTCTTGTATCTCAGACCGTCCGCTATCGGCACATCATGGGCGATCCATGCCGCCGTCAGGAAGGTCCGATGACCCGTGCTCCGACCTGTGAGAGGGCGTCGAGGAGATCGGCCGTCCCCCACCATTCGGCGATCTTTCCGTGGGAGAAGCGGACGATGTGAAAGGCCGTGAACTCGACAGGAATGTTGGTTCCCTGAACGCCTACCAACGACCCGGAATATTGCCCGGAAAGTCACTCGCCCGGCGAGCCTGTCATTCTCGACGACTGTGTCCTCCACCGTCGCCGACAGGTCCAGAAAGGTCTGTCGAGCCGAGGCCATCCATTGCTTGAACCCGTCTCGGCCCGCCAACTGTCCCGGTATCGGGTTGTGGTCAATGAGGTCGTCAGCGAGAAGATCGTCGAGGGCCTCGAAGTTGCCTTCCTCGACGGCGACGATCACTCGGAGATAGATGGTCCGGTAGTCACCCGGTCGCACGATCAGCCTCGGGCTTAGTAGGGGGAGGATTATGCCGCAAGCGACAGCCAGTCGGCCACGCAGATCGCTCAATCTCGGCGCGTATCGCTCAACAGGGAGACAGCTCTATAACGGCACGATGTGCGCTGCTTCTTCAGACACGCCGTGGAGTCCACACTCCTGTCAGGTCAGATGATCCACGGAAGCGCCGCGTCGAACAGGTAACCGGCCTCCCGTTTGCGTTCGAACTCGACGTCGCGTCAGAGCCCTGCGCGTCATCCCGTCGGCAGCTAGCGCCCGATTGCCGGTTTCACCGAGGCCTTGGAGCTGACCAGGCCGGTGAACGCCGGATGATCTATCGAATCGGCCGTCCTGACCACGCCGAGGGCCCACAGCCGCGAGCAGCGAGTGAAGTTATGGCCGATATGGGCGGGAGGAAGTCAAGCGTGATGAGCACGCTTCGGGTCATGTGAGTAGGGTCGGAGCTGTTCCTTCTGTGTAGGGCGACCTTGCCTCAAAGTCCTCCGAGTTCGGGTTGTGGGGAACGACTGGTCGCCGATCAGGCGCAAAGACAACCAGGAGGGCGTCACGAGGAGGTTCTTATGCCACGCAGGAGAGTACTCACAGTGGGAAGGCTGACAGATGGGAGAAGTCCGGGGAGGAGTTGCTGGGTTGTTGCAGTGACGCTGCTTATGTCGATCGGTCTCGCTCTCCCGGCTGCAGCGGACCCGCCCGTCACTGATACATTCAGTGTCACATTCGATGATCTGAATCCGTGCAGCCCGACGGGCGAGTTCCACGAGGTCACTATCAATTTCGAGGACCGCATCCACTTCCACCAGAACAACTTCGTGCTGACCAGTAAGAGGACTGGCACGACTGATAGCGGGTTTGTGATGGTCAATGGAACGGAGCACATCGTGGAGACTCAGAATGTCTTCGCAGCCGGTTTCACCGATGTCTGGAGCAACCCAACCACGGGCGAGAGGTTCATTGCCAGCGGCACTTTCGTCTTCAATGGGAACACTGGCACTGTGCAAGTGGACGACTTCTCTCTGAGGTGCCTCGGATAGGACCGATTGTATGAAAGGAGGGACGACCATACCGGGGAGGCGTCCCTCCGAAGTCGTCACCTATCTTTTCGGACCGGTTGGGGTACGCCACACCGTCATCCTTCTCGCGGTTGGCGGGATTCCAACCCTTGACAGTGAATGCCCTAGGCGCGATTTAGCGACCCAACGGGGGCCAAAGACAATCAAGGCGGCACCTCTTTACCCGTGTTCTAGCGTCAACGCCGCATGAGACGTCAGATCAACTCGTCAGTCTTTCCACGATCACCGGCGGGAAATTGGATTAGCTCTTAAGTAAGAAACACACCCGAGCACTCTTAGGGTGCCAAATGAACAGTGTCCCGAATCAGAATGACTTTGCCGGGTCCGTGCAGCGCCCTGAAGTCCGTCCTACCTGTCAGGTCAGATGATCCACGGAAGCGCCGCGTCGAACAGGTAACCGGACTGCCTTTTGCTTCGAGCTCGCCGTCGCATGAGAACCCCGGCGCGTCGGACCGTCGCAGCTAGCGCCGATTGCCGGTTCTCGGACTGGTGGTACGGCCGGATTCGGGCTAGGTGACCGCGCGTTATGCGCTCCGCAGTTACGGCGGCAAGTTCCGGCGGAAAGTCCGCTTCTTGAACCGATAGCGCGTGGAACGGCATGACGGCGCGTTCCTCGCCGAGTGACGTCTCCAGCCTGGTCGGCTTGTGTGGGTCATGTGCTGAGAGGCAAGTCAAGCAGTCGTCGCCTGCGAGGCGTGCTCCAACAGGCCTTTCTCCAGTGCTGCCGCTACGGCGCTGTCTCTGGATGGGGCGTTGAGTTTGCTGATCACCGCTGCCACATGGTTTTCCACTGTTCGGGGTGAAAGAAACAGGCGATCGGCGATCTCGAAATTGCTGAGCCCTTCGGCTAGCAGGTGAAGGACTTCATTCTGTCGGCTGGTGAGCCCGACGGGGTGGGCGCGGGTGGAGCGTGACCTGCCTCTGGGAACAGGTACACCTTGACTCCGGAGTCGCTGTCGCACCTTCGCTGCGACGGCGGTCGCTCCCAGCGTTTCCAGGATGTCGGTCGCCTGAATCTGCGCATCGCTGTCACCGAGTGTCAGTGCCATCGCGGCGTCGTAGCGGCACTGAAGCGACTCCCAGGTCCGAGCCGCTGCGATCGGTTCGCCGAGCATCATCATCCGATAGGGCTCCGCAATTGACTCCGGGACCTGCGCCAGGTCTCCTGTCTGCCACAGCCAGAATGCGATGGCTCCTGACCCCCACGGCCACGGGATTTCCAGGCCCTTCCTCAGGACCTCATTAATTTGAGCCACCGGCACGATCTCGGTTCCGGAGATCCATGCATACTCTGCGGCCGCGGCCGCGGCACTAACAAGACGTTGAACTTCGTCCGAACGTCTCGCTAGTTCCCATGCTTCCACGAGAGTCTCCGAGGCGGCGCGACGTCCCTGCCGGGCTTCGATTCTTCCCACGATGGGCAGTGCGAATGTGCGGACGTAGCCCCTCTGCTTCTCCACCTGCTCTCTTGCCAGATCTTCGGCCAGACTCCATTCGCCCCTCAATTCCAGTATCGACGCATATGTCGTATTCGTGTAAGACCAGCCGCGGGTGTCAGTGTCAGAGTGTTCGGCATGCACGGCCATGGATCGTTTGACATAGGTCTCTGCCGTCGTGAGATCTCGAAAATTGACCGCCTCCCACGCGAAATTGCCGAGCGCCCTCGCCTCTTCCACCCAGAGTCCAGCCGCTCGAGCCCGTTCGATGGCCTCTTCAAGAACTTCGAGCCCAGCCGGGTAGTGGTCGTTGAGGACGCCGCCGCGGTGAATGAGACAGCGAATCAGTAGGTGCTCACCTAGGTGCGATCCTGCGCCATCGAAGATCCTGTCCACCAAATCAAGTGCGACACTGCTGTCACCTGCCATCACCGCGAGATAAGCGCTGACCTCGAGCGCAATGGCCAAATGCTTCCCCTCTGGGCCAGGCCCCAGCACGTCGAGAGCCTGGCGGGCGTGTTCTTCGGCCAGGGAGCGTTCGCCGGCCCATTCGTAGTAGTAGCCAGCACGGGCCAGAGTTCGCGACTGACCGGGCCGGTCGTCCCTTCCGCGGTAGAGACGACGAGCGGCATCGACCAAGCCGATTGCCTCCTCGTAGTTTCCCACCTCAGATTCTGCTTCTGCCCAATCCTCCAGTACCTCTCCCCGTTCGTCCGGGTCCAACAGCTCGAGATGGGGTCGGAGCATTCTGAAATGCGCCACGGCCTCCCGATCACTGTCCGCGGCAACTGCGGCGCGGGCCGCAACCGGCGCGTACTTGAGAATCGACTCGATGTCCTCGGCAGCATCGGCGTGGTGAGCCAATCTCGTTGGGCCGGCCAGCTCCGGTACCGTCGCCAACAGTTTCAAGACTGCATGGTTCAACTGTTGTCTGCGGTCCGGAGACAGCGTTGATTCCACGGCGTGTCGGGTCAGCTCATGCCGAAAAGCGACGACGCTGTCCCCGACGTCCAACAATCCTTGTCCGGCGCACTCCCGCAAGACTTCAGTCGATCCGACGAGCTCGTCGATGACCTCCCTCTCCACGCTGCCGGGAATCACCGAGATGAGATCGAGGGCCTCACGGGCTTTCGGCGAGATCTTCGCTGCCCGAGCCAGAACCGAGTCCTGAATCGAAGCGGGCACGCCCGAAGTCCCCGAGGTCACCAGTTCGACCACGAACAGGGGATTCCCGTCGGTGAGCGCAAACAGTTCACCGGGGTCGAGATTGGTCCCGTGGCTCATCGACTCCACAGCATCCGGCGACAGCCCCTCCAGAGATATTCGAACCAAGTGTTGCGATGGGAATTCTCCGATCACCGCCCGGAGAGGATGGTCAAAGTCCACGGCTACATCCCGATAGGTGAGGATGAGCACACCCCGCGTGTCAGCGATGCGACGCCCGAGAGACCTGAGCGTATCCAAGGTCGCCTCGTCGGCCCATTGAGTGTCCTCGACGACGATGACGGTTGGCCGAAGCGACCTGTCCAGCAGGTCGAGAATGGCATTGAGCAGTCCGGGACGGTCAGAATCGTGAAGCGAGCGAGAAATCGTTGGCTCATGCCTCGACATGTCCCAGAAAGGTCCCAGGGGCTGCGGAGTCGTCAGATCGTCACAGGCACCGACGAGCACTGTCGCCTCACCTTCGTGACGGGTGACGAACTCACGGATCAGCGCCGTCTTGCCAATCCCCGCTCCTCCACGCACCAGGACGATCCGTCCACCGGAGGTCCGGGCAGTCGCCAAGGCACGCTCCAGCGTCTCGAGCTCCTGTTCCCTCTCCAAGAGACCCTGAGCTGCCATTACCACCACCTGAAGCGTACCCCCCAGTCAACTCAGAACAGGCAACGATGTCTAACGGATTTCGTCCCCCCGCCGGTCAGTGGATCGCGGTGGCGACGTCCTCTCTGGCGACGCGGGGAAGCGGGAGCGCCTATGAGTCCGGCGCTCCCGCTCCCACTCCTGACATGGCCAGGGCTAACGCGGCCCGCTAACTGGGGTCACCTCAGTCGCTCCCTCGTCGAGGGCGCTCTTCGCCGTGGCCCGCTCGAACGAGTCGACGTTCCAATACAGGAAGCTGTCGGAAACGTTCTCGTCGCTGGTGTCGGCCAGTGACGGCATCCCTGTCGTATTGATTTCCACGAACCGGTCCAACCACATCGACCTCCGCGGAACCGCATCCACTGCCGATGCGGCAGAAGGCAGCGCCGTGGTGTTGAGCTCCAGGAACCTGGCGTGACCGGGCCTTGCCGACACCAGGCTCGCTTCCGAAGCTCCGGGGCTGACCTGAACCAGGGCCGCGGCACCAACCGCGATCGCGATGGTAAGGAACAACGCCACGACCGTCCTTGCCGAAAGCCAGGTTGATCCCATGACCCGCTTGTGTGTGCTGCTGAGTGACATCTCATTCTCCTTTCGTCTCCGAGGCGTCACGCAGCGAACGTACGAACACGCGAGGGCAGACAAATCGGGGTCGCCTACTCAAAAAAAGGTGGGGACACCCCTACTTATGGACGCCGGGGCGGATCAACAAATCCACTGACTGGACGGGAAACTGGCCGACTCGTCCTTTTTGCGGCCTCGTCGTTCAGAAACCCTCCGGTAATGCTCCTTGATGGGGTCGTCGCCGTGGTTTTTGGATATGGCTTCGATGGCCGCCCACCGGACCAGAGGCGGGCTTTGTTTGGTGATCGACCCTCGATGCACCGTCGTATCCGACTCGCGATGCCGTGGTGTCAACCCGGCCCAGGAGGTCACCTGCTTCGCTGATCCGAATCTGGTGACGTCACCAAGCTCAGCACAGAAGATGGCCGCCAGCACCGGGCCCACACCATTGAGCTGTTGGATCACCTCATACCCCTCATGGCCTTCGAACACTGAAGCGATGCGGGCATCCAGCTTGGTGATCTCGGTGTCGTAGATCTTGATCAGCCGGCGCAGCGACCGGACTCGAGTCTCATAGGCGTCGGCCATGTCCGTTTCGTCCAGCCAGACGCTGCCGCCAGGACCCCACATATGGGTGATCGGAGGACGCAGCCCCTCTTTGCCCAACACGGCATGCACTTGAGCTTTCAACCCTGCACGCAGCTGGGACAGTTTCCTCCGGTAACGGACCAGCTCCCGCTGATGCCGGACGCCCTCAGGAGCAATCCAGGATTCGGGCAGCCGACCCATCCGCAGCAGATCAGCCAACAATCGGGCGTCGATCCGGTCGTTCTTCACCCGCCGGTTCTCAAATCCAGCGATCCCCAACGGATGCGCCAAATGCACACTCCCACCCGCCTCGGCGATCACATCCGCAGCCCAATACCACCCCCACGTCGCCTCCAACACCACCTCAGGATCCGGACCAGCCTCCTCGATCTCGAGACCAAGCGTCAACGGGTCGTTGTCGATGCGTTTCGTCCACAGTTCGGTGCCATCAGAATCCAACACCACGATCACCGACCGGCGACGGTGCAGATCCACACCCACGTAACGTGTCATTCGGGGCCTCCTTGTCTCGACGAATGACAAGGCCCGAGTCTCGTCTCGGGTCAAAGAGCGAGGAGGTCCCGCTCTTCATGGCATCACCTATTCGGCGGGCGACGCGACGTGGTTCTGCTGGTCAAGCAGCATCACAAAAAGATACGCTGCTCATGTGTCTGAGAAGCTGCGATACGAGATCGACTTATCGAACACGGTCCCCATTCCCGCGCTCGACGTCGGCCTCCAAATCAGAACGGTTAGCCCGACCGATCTCGTTGGCCTTGCCAGACTCATGCTCGATGCATACGTCGGCACCATCGATTATGAGGACGAAAACCTCGATGACGCCGTGGATGAGGTCCGTTCGTTCCTCGACAATCCCGATTCGCTGCTCGACAGGTCCTACATAGTGGAAGACGAGGGAGAGATCGTCTCCGACGGTCCTCGTCTCGATGTCAGATGGTTGGCCCTTCATCGGCTATGTGATGACTCTCCCCTCACGCAAGAAACACGGGCTGGCACGGCACCTAATCATTCATGCCTTAAACCACCTCGCCGAGGACGGGCATGAAAGAGTCGTCTTCTATATAACCGAAGGAAACACGCCTTCCGAGAACCTCTTTCGCTCGGTTGGTGCGGTTCACGTCCCATCCTGACCACGGCTCGATATCAACAATTCTGAGCGAATAACGATCATTTCAAGAGGTACGCGAGATCGGCACGTCGTGCTCGGTGCAGGCTGAGATCGTCGGACGTGACTGCTGAAACGCCGGGCATCTGAGAGAATCAACTTTGGATGACGAGTAGCTCAGATCTGGCGATCACGACGGCGCCCTTCCTGCCTGATCCGGCTGACGACGAGATCAGGCTCCTACGCACCGCCGTATTCCTCGGGACATCGGTCCGACATATATCTCTTTCGGCGTCGGAAGTGCGGAGCATGTTTCCGAATACCGATGGCGGTCTAACAATCCCTTGGGGCGCCACGGCCGTGGACTTCGCGCCATCTGACGTCTTGCTGGACTCTCGCTTTGGAGAAGCCTTGGTCGAATTCGCAAGATCCCTCTTGCTCGAAGGTCCAGATGAACCTGAACCGAAAGTTCTGGTGGCTGCCCTTCTTCACACTCTCCCTCTGAAGGTCGGTCTGGCGATGTTGGAAGACTGGGAAGCTCACTTGGTCGGTGCAACCTACGAGGCTTGGCAGGACCGCTTCGCGGCAGCCGACACGGCCGAAGAGAAGTTCACCGTAATAGCCGCTCGCTACATGCAATCTGGAGCCGGGGTGTTAGAGATGAGACGGCTACAGGACGTGTGGCGAACGACCCTCTCGGATGACGACACCCTCCCCGGTCGAGATACAGAGACTCTGCGCCTTCTTTATGACGAATTGCAGTTGGCTGAAGAAGCCGGCGTCGTGACACTGGAGAGCTTCAGCTCGGTTCATGGACTCACAAGCGCGATGGTTGAACACCAGCAAGCGATCCAGAGGGCTGAGAACCCCGTCGTGATCTCGAACGACGAATGGGCTCGGCTAGTGGCATTAACCCGACAAGAGAATCCCGATCCAGTCATTGACTACGTCTTCCATCGGAGGGCACTGATTGGAGAGGAGAGTATGACCCCGAAGGAGGGTCGATCCGCTGCCTGGGCTCAAGAAAGTGACGCGCAGGCGCATCGTGCGGCTGAACTCGGTCAGACCTATCTTGAGTATCGGATCCCAGACATCGGTGACATGCCCATGGAATCCGTCATCGCCCTACGCAGCGACTTGACCGATGGTCTTGAGCGGTTTCGGGAGTGCCTTCTGGATATCAGTGCCTCGGCCCCGCTTGCGAGTGGCTCCGGGCCGGATGATTTGGAGAGATTCTTCTCACAAGCTCGAGGCGAACTCGAGCACCGCGAAAGGGAATTGCTGCGGTTGGTGGAGAAGGCGAGGCCAGCCGAAGTAGCGAGGAGATCTGCACCGAAGCTGGTAACTGCAGCGGCAACAACCGCGGTCGCGTTCTCTATTCCTGAGCTATTGGCCGCGACCGTGGGATTCCTCGGCTGGGCTTGGACGGATCTTCGCGACACCAGAGATCACGTGAAGAACCACCCCCTTCATTTCCTCTATCAAATCCGGTGAGGTGGCCGCCCTGAAGAAGCAGTGCCGGCAACCGTTCGTCGGCGATTCGTGTCCGACGGAGGCCCAGTGACTCCCAAACCACACTTGTTTGACAGGATCACCTACATAACAACAATTCTGGGCGAATAACGAACACTTCAGAGGGTGCGCGAGATCGGCACGATTGTGCGCTCCCCCACCAGCCTCGCGTTGGGCTCCGCACTTCGGTAGGTCAGATGATGTAAGAAAGCGCCGCGTCGAACAGGTAACCGGACCGCCTTTCGCCGTCGAGCTCGCTGTCGCATGAGAGGGATCGACGGTCGGGCGGGTCCGGATCGTCCTTCGCCGGCCGCTCGTCTCTAGCCGGTTGGATCAGGCTGTATTGACCGCAGCGATACTGTTCGAGTTGACGCGCCTTGGTCCGGTTCGTCCGAAGGCCGCGCGATGAGTCAATGGAGGCAGTCGATGCCTGACGAGCTGACGTCGTTCCCACCTGAGGTGGCTGAGAAGCTCAAGACCTACGTGTACCGCCTGATCGACCCCCGCAATGGCGAGACCTTCTACGTTGGCAAGGGGAAGCGGAACAGGGTCTTCGCCCACATCCGCGAACAGGTCGAGGAGGGCGACCCGAGCAACAAGCTCAGGCGCATCCGCGACATTCACCTCGCCGGCTTTGAGGTAGCCCACGTGATCCACCGCCATGGCATGGACGAGCGAACAGCCTTTGAGGTCGAGGCCGCGCTCATGGACGCCTATCCGGGGCTGACCAACATGTCGAGCGGTGTCGGCAACGCCGACTTCGGCGCCATGCACGCGCTGGAGATCATTCGCCGATACGCAGCCGAGCCAGCCGTCTTCCAGCACAAGGCGCTGCTCATCAGCGTCAATCGCTCCGCTGCCGACTCATCCCTCTACGAGACGACTCGCTACGCCTGGAAGATCAGCCTGCCGAAGGCGAGACAGGCCGAGGTGATCCTCGCGACCCTCCAAGGTCTCATCGTCGGTGCCTTCGCTGCCTCGCAATGGCTCGAGGCGACGGCCGAGAACTTTCCTGGGAGGGAGCCGGTCGCTGGGCGTTACGGATTCGTCGGCACCGAAGCGCCAGAGCCGATCCGAAGCCTGTACGTCGGCAAGCGAGTGCCAGACGAGTACCGCAAGCCGGGTTCAGCCAACCCGGTCCGATACACGTGGCGGTGAATTCCATGCAGAAGAGCGAGTAATCGACTTCACGCATCTCCTCTCCACAGGGGTCCGGTTGGGTGCCGGAGCGGGGCGACCATGCCGGTTCTGCACAACGCGACAGTCCTGCTGTCCTCGTCTGGGGTCAGTCGTCGAGGCGAAGCGCCGCGTCGAAGAGGTAACCGGACTGCCGTTTGCGTTGGACCTCGCCGTCGCATAGTGGCTGTGGGAACTGCCCAACACTGCCGGCTGGACACAGCAGTCCCGTTTTCGGGCCCAGGCAGATGGCAAGTTCACGCGAGTAGCCTTGACAGGGCTAGCTCAAAACGTGCGATAAGCGGGTGCAGCACGGTCCGGACCGG
>Ga0326597_10012158_pt1 | contig 11350 bp, 9 predicted proteins | sample RVTome_12_FD_203789 | JGI IMG/M metagenome (GOLD analysis project Ga0326597, IMG submission 203789) | Soil microbial communities from uranium-contaminated site in the Upper Colorado River Basin, Wyoming, United States - RVT100D185 | ecosystem: Environmental > Terrestrial > Soil > Contaminated >...
GTTGACTGTCACTACGTGTACTCCTTTGCCCACGAGAGCCACCAGATAGGCCGGTAGTGTCGCTACGAGAGTCTTGCCTTCTCCCGTCTTCATCTCTGCGATACCACCCTTGTAGAGAGCGATACCACCGAGAAGTTGGACATCAAAATGTCTTTGGCCCAGGGTGCGCTTCGCTGCCTCTCGGACAGTAGCGTATGCTTCCGGCAAGATCTCATCAAGAGTCTCTCCTTTCTCGAGGCGCTCCCTAAATTCAGTCGTCTTCCCACAGAGTTCTTCTGCCGAAAGATTCTCTAACGAAGACTCGAGCGCATTCGTGCGCTCGACAATGGGTTTCCAAGACTTAAGTAACTTCTCCTCGGGAGTGCCGAAAAGACTCTTCAAAAAGGCCATGAGGCGCTCATTTTAGCACGTTTAAGGTGACACGCCAAAGACGAAAAAAGAAGAAACACTCTTAGAGGAGTGTTTCTTCTTTAGACTAGCGTCTCTTCTTCGAAGCTTTGCGCTTCTTGGAAGCAGCCTTTTTTTTCTTTGCCATTGTGTTGTCTCCCGCCGCGGCGGAAATTATTATTAACGTCTGTCGCAAATAAATATTTCAAGAAATATTTTTCTGCCTGCGACTTATGTTCATTATCGTACTAAAAGTTAATATATACAATAGAGAAAATCAAAAAATGTGGATAACTATTTAAAAAATATTTCCGTCCACGCGCGGAGAGCGGGGCTAGCTCCAAACGAATATCTTTGTGAGTGCGGCCGCTCTCCACGCACAAAAAGAAACTAGGACTATTATACCTAAAAAACGTAAATCCCGCCGAGTAGGCGGGACTTGCGCAGACATTCGTTCGTTTGGTGCCAAGTTTCAGCACCCACCCCCCAATCCTAGCACAGTACTCCTCAAAATGCAAGGGTTCTCGGTGATTTTACATGCTTTGTATCTGTCTAATGTATTCTCCCATCTGCTCTTTATGATCTGGGGAGATTTCTCCCACATATTTCAGGACGTCAATCGCCTTCTCTTTCTCCCCCTTGTTTAGGAAAGCGTTGGCTATCTCGAGGTAAATTATTTGTTTACCCGGCATCAGTCGACTAGCGCGTTCGAGATATATCAGGGCCTCATCGAAAGATCCTGTAGTCGAGAGAAACGATCCGGCAATCAATTGATAACGGGCATCTTCGGACAAATCTTCGGCTTGTTTAAGCACAGCGTCTCTCGCGAAACTGAAGAACGCGTTCTTTTCCTCCATTGCCATATCAGTCGTCAAGACAGCGACAGCATTGGCGGCAACTTGTTCCACGACTTCCGGTCTACCAAGACGAGAGGTCTCGTAAGCAGATTTGAAAAGACTGGCGGATAAAGACCCATCAATCTTTTCCGATTGCAGAGTAGAGAGGGCGGAGATCAAGCGGGTATTGGCAAGCATTGGTTGGACATTTACAAAATAAAATACAGTCAACAAAGCGACAGAGACAATGGGCAAGGCAAAGAATAAAACATTTTTTGGCAAGATCCTTTTTTCTTGCTGGGATTCACTGTCGGGCACTCGCATGTGTATATAAGCGAGAAGCGAGAAGAACAAGATGTAGCTAATAAGATGATCAAAGACAAAAAAATTGTGGAAAAAGTATGCGGCTATGAGTCCGGTGAGAATAGACTTTTCAGTATGAGAAAAACTGATGTTCTTCCAGATTGAAAGTAGAAGCGCGACATAGAGGGCAAGATAAGACAAGAGACCCAAGATGCCGCCAGCCACCGCCCAATCAAGAAAGATGTTGTGAGCACGATCAAACCACGGTTCCAAGCGGTACATCTCTGGAACGTAGTGCTCGTTGAAAATATAATTGAAATTCTCCTGCCCCCAGCCGAGAAACGGCCGTTCCTTGACTCCTTCGAGCGCGATAGGCCAGACAAAATACCTGCCCTGCGTCTTCAACTCCCCCGTGGTCAGAGAAGAGAAACGCGAAAGCACTGGGCTATTTTGGACAAACTCCGCATCTTTAATTGCTACAAAACCTCCCACCAAGACTACTAGTCCAACCAAGACGGCGATACTCGTCCTCCTGGCAAATCTATCTTCTTTATTCCAAATATTGAGCACAGCTATGACTAAGAGTCCTCCGAGGAGACCGAGAATGGCTCCACGCGTGGCGGTGTAATATAGAATAAACGCTTGCGCGAAAATTAAGAGACCGTAGACCCATCTCAAAAATACATTTTTCCACTCCCGCCACATGAAGAGAGACGCAATAAAAATATGGAAGAGCATGTAGACGGCCAAATAAATAGCGTTGCCGAGCGTGCCATCCACCCGCACCCCACCTTGGTTTATCGTTTTTAGCCCAGTAATCTGGAGGATACTATATAAGACCATCACAAATGAGGCAGCAAGTGAGACGTTCCACCACCTCTTCCACATCGTCTCTTTTCCTCCAGAGGCGGATCCGCCTTCGGCGGAAAAAACCGAAGATATAACTATGAAGAACATTCCTAAATGAAGCAGAGTGATGAAGCCCTCCATACGCTCGAAGTTTGACCAGAAGCTCTTGATGGGTGCGACGCCCAAGAGGTCGGCCAGACCGATAATTATTAAGAAACCGAGAACCGAATAAAGAATAATGGAGCGCTTCGGACGGTAAGATGCATCAAGCAAAGCCAAGAGCACCCAGGCAGCAAAAATAATTTCTACGATAATCCTCCAAGCAAAAGCTTTGGCGGTGATGAAGGGAAAGAAAAAAGAACTGGAAACAAGAAATGGGATGAATGGAACCGCGAAAAGGCCACATAAGACAATCAGGCGCAAATAGTGTTTTTTCATGTCGGTTCAATAATAACAAAAGGTTCTTATTTTTCCTATAAGAGACCTTTGGAGCGGAGCAAATCTATAATAATATCTGCGCACTCTTCGGGGTCATACTTTTCAGTATCCAGCACTATTTCTGGATTCTCGGGTACTTCGTATGGATCATCAACTCCGGTAAATCCCGACATTTTCCCTGCGGTCGCCTTTTTATAGAATCCTTTAGTGTCGCGTTTCTGGCAAACTTTTAACGGAGTTGATACGTAGACTTCGATGTAGGTTCCGTTCTTCGAGATAATGTTGCGATTTTTATCACGCGCCTCGGTGTATGGGGCAATGGCCGCGCATATAGCGATACCGCCATGCCTGGCAATCTCGTTTGCAACAAATCCGATGCGCTCGATATTGGCATCCCTGTCCTCTCGCGAGAAACCAAGACCTTTCGAGAGATTCTGGCGAACCACGTCTCCATCAAGGATCGTTATTTTTCTATATTGGATCTCCAAGAGCTTGGTAGCGAGAATACTTGATATAGTCGATTTGCCGGATCCTGAAAGCCCAGTGAAAAAGATGACCGTGCCCACCCTATTATTCTGTATCGACTTTCGAAGCTCATCGACAACTTCCGGAAACGAGAACCATGGCGGTATATCATCTCCTTCTAAAAGCATTTTTCGAAACTGCGTACCAGAAATACTCTTAACGGTATGTTGCGGATCTACGTCTTCTTCCGGCATATAAGTATCAAGTTCTTCAACATACACATGCTCTTTCTGCGGGATAATCACAATTCCTATCTCTTCCTCATACGCTTTTACAAGCTCCTGCGCATCATAAGGACCATAAAAGGGCTTGCCTGAAGAATCATTCCCCGGACCAGCATGATCACGACCAACAATAAAGTGAGTGGCTCCATAATTCTTACGGATAAGGGCATGCCAAAGAGCCTCGCGAGGACCACCCATCCGCATAGCGAGCGGCAGAAGCGCCAGCTTCGCGAATTCTTTCATGTACTTTTCATATAAGCGCTTGTAGGACCTAACCCGAGTGATGTAATCAGTATCGCCCTGCTTGGTTAAGCCCACAACCGGATGCATAAGGACTTTACCGCCAATCTTTTTTGCTGACGAACTCATAAGCTCAAAGTGGGCACGATGTGTAGGATTCCTGGTTTGAAAAGCAACGACTTTATCCCAAGAATTATCTTTGAACCATTGCTTAAGCTCGTATGGGTGAAATCTAAGCTCCCTGAAATCATATTTGGAGGAGAAACCGATACCTCGAACAGGGCCACCAATATAAACATTTTTTGTTTCCTGAAAGAGATACTGTCTTCCTGGGTGAGCTTTGTCGTTAGTGCCAAAAACTTGCAAAGCTTCTCGCTCTTTGTCGGGTTTAAAAATAGATTCAATAGTTAAAGTAGCGATTGGATTGCCATATTTATCACAAAGTAATATCTCTTCACCTACTTTGCAACCAAGAAATTCTTCGACATCAAGCGTGATAGGCATCGGCCAGACGGCATCGCTTTTCAGGCGCATTCTATCAACAACTGAATCATAATCTTCCTGATTAAGAAAACCTTTAAGAGGATAAAACCCTCCGTTCAAAATAAGTTCCAGATCAAGCAACTGCCTGTCGGACAAGTTAAGGCGTGGCAAAATAAGTGACTTTTTCCAAAAGTCATTTATTTCTTCCGGTCTGGTGATAATTAGCCAAGATTCGTCTTTCATATTAATATCAAGACTAACTTTTAAGCAATTCTTTCGGATCACGTTGCTCAACAATCCTACCACCCTTAAGAACAAAGACCTTATCTACATTAGAGAGCATGGAGAGCCGGTGGGCAATAATAAGTACTGTTGTTTTTCCTTTTAGTTTTGCAATGGTCTCTCGAATATAGAGTTCTGATTCGTTATCTAAAGCACTTGTTGCTTCATCAAGAAGTAGAACCTGTGGATTCCGCGCTAGCACCCTGGCAATAATAATACGTTGACGCTGACCAACTGAAAGCGTGACCCCCCTTTCACCGACCAAGGTATTAAATTTTTCAGGCAAACTGTCAACAAAGTTGAAAATGTGAGCTTTTTTCGCTACATCAATAATTTGTTTATCGGTTATTGAGGAATCGTAAAAACGGATGTTATCGGCAATGGAAGTGCTCAGCAAAAACATGTCTTGGGGAACATATCCTATGGCATTTCTTAAATCCTTAAGGTTGATCTCTCTAACATCTATCCCATCGACCAATATCTCTCCGCTATCCGGCTCAAAGAGACGTATTATCAGATCAAAAATGGTTGTCTTACCAGCTCCAGACTCACCAATAAATCCTACAGCAGCCCCACTAGGAATGGTGAGAGAGACTCCGTCAAGTATTTTTCTCTGTGGAGCGTAAGAAAAAACAACATCATTGAAAGAAAGACTCTTGGAAAAAATAAATGGTTTCCCATCACGTTCATTATGTTTTTCTTGAGCTTCGGCCATCTCTCTTTTGTAATCAAGAACGGCTCGTATGTAAGGAACACGGTCATTCAAAGTGTGAATATACGTTTGGAGATTTTGTATATAACCAAACATCTGTTGCACCAAATAGACTATTGCTATAAGCGCACCGATATTGTATGAAGTGTAGTAGTAAGAAAATACCAGTATAAGAGAAACAAAAATGACACTTAGTGGTTTTATGAAGATAATTGACAGCTGTTGAATTATCGCAGTCTTGTTCTGGAGTTTTTCATATTCTTTAGAAAAGAGTTGGCCTATCATAGCAACAGCTTCCTCAGCTTTTAGTATTTTAATCAATTTAATTCCGGTAGTACTTTCGGATACATGATGAATTGTATCTTTCTGCAGCTTAGCACTTTTCTGACTCACTGATCGAGCAAGTGAGATAAGCGGCTTAAAAATAATAAAACCGACAACAACAGAAGCTAAGGTCATCGTGGTCACCGCTTGTGAAATATTTATCGCGACCAGAAAATACATAAATAGCCCAGTTACCGTAATAATGATAGAGGAGATTGTCTCAATCGTGGATGAACTTCTAATGACATCAACGGTAAATATTGTTTCAAGATATCCCTGCTTTTGCTTTAGAAGATACGGCCATCGCGCCGAAAGTATTCGAGAGAACAGATAATCTCTCAAATTGCGCTCATATTCATTTTTAATTTTATTTTTCAAATATCCGAAAATAAAAAGAAGTACGGCCTTGACGACAAAAAGAAGACAAATTAAGACAAGAATGCCAATGAGGGTAAGCGGCAAATTAAGGTAATCAAAAAAACGAACGATAAAACGGGAGATCGAATCAGTAGTAGCACTTTGATCTTTTCCAAAAAAAGAAAAGAGAGGAATAAGAATATTAATACTAAGAGCTTCAAGACCATTGGCAACAATACCTAATACCACCAAGATAACAAGATAGGATTTATAAGATCCAAATGCTTCCCAGAGCAAACTACCGGCATTTTGCCAATAAACAAGATATTTTCTTATGAATTGCATGAAATCCACAACAAGTTCTATGCCTTGCGGCGCAGTTTCTCACGAATTGGAATTTCGGATTCTAGTACTTTCTTTTTACCATGCCCATAAGCAACTTCCATAGCCCGGATATCAGCGACTAATTGTTTCAGTTCATGAGGCTCAATACTAGCGGCTTGATCCGATCCATACATGGCACGGTCAAGTGTTAGATGACGTTCAATGAGGTGGGCCCCCAAGGCTGCCGCCGCTACTGTTATCGCAAGCCCCTTCTCGTGGCCACTATAACCAATAGGGATAGCGGGAAATTTTCTTTTGAGTGTGTCAATTAGTCTTAGATTAATTTCTTTCTCATCCGAAGGATAGGTAGAAATAGTGTGGAGGAGGATTAGATTATCGGCGCCGAGAATATCAACTGCCGTCGTTATCTCTTCCATAGTGCTCATGCCAGTCGAGAGAACAACAGGTTTCCCAGTCACTTTCACTTTCTTGAGAAGATCATCATAAGTAATGCAGGCTGAGGCTATTTTATAACATGGCACATTGAACTTCTCCAAAAAGTCGACGCTCTCTTCGTCCCATGGTGAAGCAAACCATAATATGCCTTTGTCTCTAGAGTATCTGTCAATTTCCCAATATTCATCTTCGGTGAGCTCAAGGGCTAGCTTTTGATCTCCATTCGTACTGTCTTTAAAATCAGATTTTTTTAAACGCTTAATGGCATCTGAAGAAAGGGCTCCACGTTTAATTGCATTCTCAAGAATATCGCGAGGAACTTGGCGCGGCTTTGCAAGCTCTTCAGCTGTATAAACCTTTGAAATTGTGCGCTTCTGGAACTTGACCGCTTGGCAACCCGCATCTGCAGCTACGTCAACAAGTTTTTTGGCAATTTCAATGTCACCATTATGATTAATGCCTATCTCGGCAACTATAAATGACGGGTGCTGCTTACCAAGAAAAATTTTATCAATTTGAATAACTGCCGGAGCTGGGTAGTTGTTAGTGAGCCGGCGGTATATTTTTTGAATCAGATTTGTCATACCGAATACCATAATACCAAAACAGCTTCAAAAAATCAAAGAGCCTTGCATTTAAATAAAATTCTTTGTATAATTTGAAAAGACGTTCTTTTCAACCACACTACACTATCAAGAAACGAGGTAAGCCAATGCCCAGAGAGATTGCTGTTGTACCCAACCGCTCTTGCCTACACCCGAGTGCAGGTGTGGCCGAGCTCGGATACGAGGCCCTCAAGGGCTGTCGTGTCCTCTTCATCAACATGCCGCTTCGCGAAAGTGCGCAACCCAATACCCCGCCGCAAGGCCCAGGGCTCATGGCGGCGCGGCTTCGCAGGTATGGTGCTCTACCTTCGATCGTCGACCTCAACGCCTACCGCTTGAAGGATGGCACCACTAGAACGAGAGAACTTCCGAACGGAAGGCATCTCACTCTCCCAGAGACTCAAAATCTCATCGAGCTTCACATCGGAGTACACGGGGAGCCGGATGTGATTGCCCTCTCGGGCATGATCACCACTCTTCGTTGGCAAGAAAATGTGGCAAAGATGTGTCGAAGTCTCGTGCCCGATGCATTCATCGTTTCCGGTGGCGGTTTGGCGACCGAAGTTAGACTCCCACTCCTTCGCTGGATTCCAGAGCTAGACGCTGTCGCCCATTCGGAAGGTGATGACATCATCCTCCTTCTGGCAGACGATGTGACTCGAGCCAAGAAGAATGCTGGCCTTAACTGGCGCTCTTCGATGGTAGGGAGTCGTCATTACCAGGGACAGAAAAACGGCAGGCCTGTGTTCATGTACGCGGGCGACAGACCGGACAATCTCGACGATCTTCCCTTCGCCGCTTGGGATCTTCTGCACGAAGACGTCCTCGGCAACAAGGTGCTCGAGTGGTACATCAACGTTCCTGTTTGGGGGCTGGCCGCGAACAACAGTTCGGCCACGCCTTTCACCATGAAGCGAAGCCTGACCACTGTCTCAAGTCGTGGTTGCCCCTATGCCTGTAGCTTCTGTTATCGCGGAGGCCAGGGTGAGAGGAACTACGGCATGCGCTCAGCAGAAAACCTCCGAGAGGAGGCGGAGTGGCTAGTTAGAAACTATGGCGTAGATTTCATCGGGTTCCCTGATGACAACTTCGCTGTAGACAGACGGAGGATCGCTAAGCTCCCCGAAGCTATAGGGCATCTTGGCATCCGCTGGGGCACGCACACCCGCCTCGATGAAGCAGATGAGCGTCTGATGCCCATGGCCGAGTCCGGTTGTATTTACATAGGATTCGGCGCGGAGAGCGCCAGTGCCTACGTTCTCGACGAAATGAACAAAGGTGGGTTCATCCTGCGACCGAGAGGTTCCAGGGAGAACAAGCTCGTCAAGATCGACGAATTCGAATTCCCCGAAACAATGGTGAATGGCATCCGCAAGTGTAGGGAGGTGGGCATCCACTCAAACTGCACTTGGATTATGGCGTACCCAGGCGAGGCGCTCGAAGACCTCAAAACGAGCGTCGCTTTCATCCTCTGGCAGATAAAGGAAGCGACCCGCGGGTTAGTGTCCGGCACTCCCGAATACGAAAACGCGGTTGCCTCGATCAACCAACGGATGTTTGTCGCCACGGCCTATCCGGGTACGGCGATGTATAAGCACCCGAAGGTACGGAAGCTTCTTGGCGAACACTTCGGCGTGAACTTCGACGAGTTAGGTGAACCTGTACCTGACGAAGCGCTCCGGAGCTACATCCTCGAGCTTGATGATGCTACTAAGACCCTCCACGGCATTGATGGTTCTCCTATCAATTTTGGGGAGATGCCTATGAACACATTTCTGGAGGCGCGTGAGCACGTTGATGGTGGTCAACTTGCGCGCATTCTGGATATGTAGCACTCACGCGGGCCCGCGACAACATCGCGGGCCCGTTTTACTTTAATAAACCTTAGCTTGAACGATTAGGTCACAGACTTCCCGAACTGCTCCATGGCCACCTTTTGCTTTAGTCACATAATCTGCAACTCTTTTCGCTTCTTTGGCGCCATCGCCCACACAGACAGAAAGGCCGACAACTTTCATTATTTCAATATCACCAGTACTATCACCAACAAAGCAGACATCTTTAAAGCTGGCTTTAGGTTGATTCTTTTTTAACCATTCTTTTAAGCCAGCTATCTTGTCTTTATTCTGAACTAAAGAAATGCCAAGTTTCCAAGCCCGTGCTTGGACGTAACCACTCCTTTGAGTAGTCAGAATTATCACTTCGACGTCTTCTTTTCTTACCAAGTCTATGCCCTGACCATCCTTATGGGAAAATATGGCTGACTCAAAGACATAGACAAAATTACGCCCAGTATGCTCGCTGGCTGCTTCTTTTGTCATGATGACACCAGTTTCAATATATAAAGGAGTCAATACTCCATCACAATCAAGAGCTAGAATTTTTACACTGCGTAATTGTGCTAATAATTTCTTATTTATTTTCATTTTTTCTTCTTTTGAAAATTTGTTCAATCAGCCAAAACTGATACTCGCTGTCAATTTGGAGAGAATCTTCCTCACCCATCTCTACAATCGCCATTTTGCCACCCCAACGATGACCGATTTCTCTAAACAAAGAAGTTTTGGTGATATAAAAAGCGCCATTTTCGTGGAAAACTTTTGGGAGATCTTGCCTGACCACTCTTTTCATCACCGGCACTTCCGGTTCAAAATGATTTTCTTTACCAGATTCATCCGAGACTGGTCGCCATTTCCACTCATAAGTTTCAGGTAGAAAAGCGGTGATACAAGAATCAAAACCTTGACTAATCACCTTATCGATACACTCTCTGACTATCTCTAGTTTTAAAAGCGGTGAAGTCGGCTGAATACAAGAAACAAAGTCAGGTATATAATTTTCTTTCTCTTCTAAATAATCTAGAGCGTGTTTGATGACCGGCTCAAGAGTCACTTTATCGCCGGCTAATCCTTTCGGTCTATCAATCACTTCTGCCCCAAATTTTTTAGACACTTTAGCAATTTCTTGATCGTCGGTCGAAACAAACACTCTGTCTATTACACCAGAATTTAAAGATGCTTCAATGGTATAAACCACTAAAGGTTTACCATTTAATAATCTAATATTTTTGCGCGGTACTCCCTTAGAACCCCCTCGAGCCGGAATTATTGTCACTATTTTTGGTTTCACGTCTTTGAGATTGTGCTATCAAGTCGAAAGAATAAATAATTAGATACTACGTGAATCAATAAAAGATGCAGGGACTCAACCGGACCATAATGACCTTTTGGGGAAACAACGGTAACAGTGTGACGGCATTTATTTTTTGCTTCACCACCATCAAACCCAAGAATCCCAATCGTTTGCCCGCCTTTGGAATTTATATAATCTATCGCGCGAATTATATTTTGTGAATTACCACTGGCAGATAAAGCAATTAGGATATCACCTGTTCTAAATAGATTCCGTAACTGTCCAACAAAGACCTTATCATAACTTTCGTCATTTCCTATAGCACTAATATAGGCAACACTATCGCACAGGCTCAAGGCCCTAAACGGCTTATCTTCTCCAGCCCCAGAGCATAACGCCAAATCTTCAGCCAAGTGAGAAGCATTGGCTGCACTTCCCCCATTACCAATGATAAAAATAGTTGCATCACGCTCTCTAGCTTCCAAAAGAATGTTGGCAAATTTTTCAACTGAGTCTACGTCAATAGCATGGGTCAGTTCAAAAAAATGTTTAGTATAAGCGCTAAAGAACGAAATGAACACACCGTTTGAATCCTGAAAAAATTTTTTTATTTGACTCATATATTCATTACGACTATTCCTCGAATCAACTTCCCTGACTCCAGATCTTTCAATCCTTCATTAATTTGATCAAAGCTGTACTCTTTAGTAACCAATTTCTCTAATGGCAGAGAACCACTTAGATATTCTTTTACATAATCTGGTATATCTTTATCCAGAGAACTTCCTCCACCCCAACTGCCAAAAAGCTTTTTCCCTTTTATCAGATCAAAAGGGTCAATAGAGATTTTTGTACCTGTAGGAAGATTGCCTG